>Ga0070740_10003727_pt1 | contig 15812 bp, 21 predicted proteins | sample Coa_R2_FD_67286 | JGI IMG/M metagenome (GOLD analysis project Ga0070740, IMG submission 67286) | Surface soil microbial communities from Centralia Pennsylvania, which are recovering from an underground coalmine fire - Coalmine... | ecosystem: Environmental > Terrestrial > Soil > Unclassified ... | reverse complement strand
GCGTCGTCGACGATCGTCAGGCACTTGATGGCCCGACCTTCGGCGGTGCGGTCGAAGACGAAGTCCATCGACCAGACCTCGTTCGCTGCCGTCGGGCGAGCCAGCGGCTGGCGCTTTCCCGGCAACACCTTCTTGCGCCTGCGCCGCCGCACCTGCAGCTTCGCTTCCTGATACAGCCGCTCCACGCGCTTGTAGTTCACGAGCATCCCTTCCTGCTTGAGCTTGAGGTGGATCATCCCGACGCCGTAGCGTTTGTGCCGCTGCGCCAGCGCCAGGATCCGCGCCCGCACCTCGATGTTGCGGTCCGGACGCGGCGCATCGCGGTAGGCGCTGGCGCTCATGCGCACCACCGCCAGCGACCGCCGCTCGCTCAGCCCCTTGCCCACCAGATGCCGCACCAGCCCGCGCCGGGCCGTTGCGGTCACCACTTTTTTCGCAGGGCGTCCTTGATCGCCTCGTTCTCGAGGAGCTGCTCGGCCAGGAGCTTCTTCAGCCGGCCGTTCTCCGCCTCCAGCTCCTTCAGCCGCCTGGCGTCCGACACGCTCATGCCGCCGAACTTGCTGCGCCACAGGTAGTAGGAGGCCTCGCTGAAGCCGTGCTTGCGGCACAGCTCCTTCACCGCCAAGCCGGCTTCCGCCTCACGCAGAAAGCCGATGATCTGCTCTTCGGTAAACCGCTTCTTCACGTCCAATCTCCTTCGGATGGGGGATTGGACTCCAAACCGATGTGCTACTCAAAAGTGGGGGGGACGTCGCCAGCACCCAGCGCTGCAGGGGCGTTGGGGGTCTGGCCGACGCGCTGCATCTGGCCGGCTCGCAGCAGCAGGGCGCGGGCGCCGTGCGTGAGCAGCATGCGTACGTAGCGGTCGCCGCGCTTGCCGATGCCGCCGAGTTTGCGGATGTGGCCGCTGGAATGTTCCCGCGGCGTCAAGCCGAGCCAGGAGGCGAGATGCCGGCCTGACCGGAAATGCCGGGCGTCGTTGGCGCTGGCATACAGGGCGGTCGCGGTCAGCAGGCCGATGCCGGAGATATCCCGCAGATGCTCGATCACCGGGTGGTGCCGGCTGATCGCTTCGAGCTGATGCTCGACCGATGCGATGGGCTGCGCCAGATCGTGAATCTCGTCGAGCAATGATTGCAGCGCCGGACGCAGCATCGGCGGCAGCGCTTCGTCATCGAGTGCGTCGGGGATTTGCTTGAGCGCGGTGGCGGCACCGACGGGCAGGATCAAACCGAATTCCCGCAGCAGCCCGCGCAGGGTGTTTATCCGCGCCGTGCGGGTTTCCACCCAGGCGCTGCGGCAGCGATGCGGACTCTGGATCGCCTGGTGCTCGGGGCTCTTCACGGGGACCGGGAGAATCTCCGGATTCTTCGCCGCCTCCAGTAAGGCCGAGCAGTCGGCGCGGTCGGTCTTGTTGCATCGCCGATACGGCCGCACGTATTGAGCCGGCAACAGCTTCACCTCGTGTCCGTGCCTGCTCGCAAGACGCGCCCAGTGATGGGCGCCACCGCAGGCTTCCAGTACAAACTCGGCGCTCGGCCGCGTCGCGAGGTATTCCGAGAACTGCGGCCGGCTCAGCCGCAGGCGCCGTGCGACGCGCCCTTGACGCTTCGCCTCCGCCACCTCGAAAACCAGCTTTGCCGTGTCACCGCAATCGTCGTAATCTCCATGTCGGACTCCTCTCGTTAATTGGCTGATGAAACATCAACACCAGCTTGGCACTTCGATGCCGTCTGAAAAACGGGAGGAGTCCATTCCATCACTCCAGCCGACGGTGCTCGCCTTCGGCGTCGCACTTCCCTCAACGCGCTGCGCGCGTCTCGGCGCGGCTGAGCTTGATCGTTGGGCCTTTAAAATCGAGCTAAGATGACCGGAGATAAAAATGGCACGTATGCTTGTTATCTATCGCACCCCGAAGGATACAGAAGCGTTTGATGAGCACTACTTCAATGTTCACGTGCCGTTGGCGAAGAAGTTGCCTGGCCTTACCAAGTATGAGACAAGCAAAGGGCCAGTTATCGGTATGGCTGGCGCCGTCGATCCTTATTTTATAGCTACGCTGCATTTTGAGTCGTTGGAGGCGATTAAATCTGCCTTCGCCACAGAACTTGGTCAAGCCTGCGCTGCGGACAGACGTGTACTTGCGCCGAATGACCAAGACGTCCAGATGTTCTTGTTTGAAGATCACGTGGTGTAATGAGGCCCAACAAGGCGTATATGGACTCCTCCCGCAAGGCTCAGGAAAAGTGAAACGCAGTTCGTGACGTGAAAGGTGGTTGCAGTCGTATATCCGGCTTCGTCGAGGGCCTGCTTTGCAGGCCGAGCCTTCGTGGAAATCCGCGCCGGAAGAGCCACACGCTCGCAACGAGCTTTTCGCTCACGCTTGTTAAATGACTACTTTAGGCACAGAGCTTCTACAGGTTGCTCCAGGCGAGGTGCAGATTTCTCTCCTGCCGCGTCCTGAGCTCTCGCAGCAACACGGCTACATTCATGCTGGCGCCCTGACCAGCGTGCTCGATAGTGCTTGTGGCTATGCCGCCTTGACGGTCGCACCGGCCGGGCTCGACGTCCTCACGGTGGAGTTCAAGATCAATTTCATCCGTCCAGCGGTTGCTGACCGATTTGTGGCTATCGGAAAGGTCACGAAGGCGGGTAAGACTCTGACGGTGTGCCAAGGAGAGGTGATCGGCGAACTAGGCTCGCGCCGAGAGACCATTGCGGTCATGCAGGCTACGATCATCAACGTCCCGGATAACACCTAACCATTCATTCAAGCCGACGCCGCGGCGCGGCACGGCTTAATTCGAGCGTTGGGCGGCATGACCACTCGTGTCGCCCCCCATAGGAAAGGAGTAGCCTAAATGCCCGATGCAGTCGCTGAAGTAACGCAAGTTGTCCACGCATTCGCTGAATGCTGGAACCGGCATGATATGAACGCTTTTGCTGAGCTCTTCGCGCCGGATGCGGAGTTCGTCAACGTCGTCGGTCTCTGGTGGAAAGGTAGAGATGAAATCAAGAAGGCCCACGAGTTCACACACGCCACGATGTTCAAGAACAGCCGATTGACCATCACAGACGTTTTCGTTCGATTTCCTGTCGCGAGTATTGCCATAGTCAGGTCTCGATGGGTTCTTGAAGGACATGTCTCTCCCGAGGGCGCGCCACTTCCCCCACGCACCGGAATCCTTCTCAGCGTGCTCGCTCGCAGCTCGGGAGTATGGTCGATCATCGACGCACAGAATACGGACATCATCGAGGGCGCACTCTCGCGCCCTCAGTAAAGCATAGGCTGTACAGAACGGTGACGCCCAACAACGGGTTGCAGCAGACGTTGCACAGCCGCGCCCACAACGCGGCTGAATCCGATCGTTAGACGGTATAAGAGCAGGAGATCGAAAATGGAGATCGAGCGAAAACTTGAACGACTCGGCTTGGTTCTGCCCGAGCCAACCAAGCTGCCACCGGGCCTGCAGATCCCCTTCTCGTGGGTTCGTCTACACCGCGATCGGGCATACCTCTCGGGCCACGGCCCGCTCAATCCAGACGGCTCTCCGGCACCTCCCTTTGGGCGCGTCGGTGCCGAAGTTTCAGCCGAGCAAGGCTACGCTGCGGCCCGACTTACGACACTGTCGATGCTCAGCAGTCTCAAGCGTTCTCTCGGCGACCTCGAGCGTATCGCCGCGTGGTTGCTTGTTTCCGGGATGGTGAACGTCGCGCCCGGTTTCACGCAAACCACCCACATCATTAACGGCTGCTCCGATCTACTCCTTGAAGTCTTCGGATCGGAAGTGGGAACACACGCGCGCACCGCGATCGGCGTGGCCCAGCTCCCGCTCAATCTCCCGGTAGTGATTGCCGCCGAGGTGGCTATCCGATGAAGTGCATGCCGTCTAACATGACGGTCGAACGGACGCGCCACGAGTCGGCGGGCCTGGCTAAGCAGCGAGTTGCGACGCGCCCTTCCGGCGCCGCGGCGGATCAAGTCCGCCTCTGCGTCTCAGGGACTTGCTCAACGCCGCCCCCCTTAGCGTAGTAACCACCCCTGACGGCAAGCGTTTGAAAGAAACATGCATTCAAATTTACCGCCTTAAAAATCAAACGAAGGGGGATCGAGTGCAAAGTCAGTTCATCACCGATGTGGTTGCCATGGCGCCTGCAATCGCGGCTCAAATCACCATCTCTTCGCCGCCGCGGCGTCGAGAAAACACCGCTATCAAGCTTTGCTTTGCCGTTCCAAGTCTGGTCGCAGCGCGGGAGAATGCAGCGCTACTAGGCGGCGAACTGAATGATCAGGAGCGCGAGTGGCAGTTTCAAGGCCATAGGGTGTGCGATGGTCACGATCCAGAAGGCAATGTTGTCCAGGTTCGGGCCCGCGTGCTCTAAGCCCTCCATCGAGCGGACTGCTGTCAGCAAGCCGCCAGCTGCCGCTCATGTCGGGCGTTAGCCCTCAGTCGCTCAAGAATGGAACTCACCAATGCGTAATTTGGCAATAAGGCAAGCGATGTTTTTCCCACTTGGGGCCATGCTGGTGCTCATGCTGGTGGGCTTCACTACTCCCGGGTACTCCTCAGCGTCTCAACAGATGAGTGAGCTTGGGCTGCTTGCAGGCTACCCAGCGGTATTTGAAAGCGCTCTCGGCGTCATCGTTGGCGTGTCGGTCATCATATTCGGCCTCGGCCTTATCGGACACCCGTCAGGGCGCTTTGCCTTTACGGCGGGTACCTCAATCGTATTCGGTATAAGCATGCTCAGTAATGGGATCTTCTCCATGGGGAACCCGTTGCATGGCATGTACGCAATTGGCTTTGCTGTCATTCTCACTCCGGTTTTGTTTGTCGTTGAGTTGCGCGCCTCCGAGCAAACGCAAGCTACACGCACCGCTTCGATGTGGGTTGCGGTAACGACGCTATTTTATTTCTGGGCCACCATTACGCGCTTCGACCCCAATGGATTCCAGGGCATCACGCAGCGACTTTCCGTCATCATCATATTTGGCTGGTTCTCATACGCTAGCTATACTTTGTCGCGCAGCAAAGCAAGGAGCGGAGCGGTCCCTTCTGCGACCTCGCCAGCAGAGGGTTAACAGTTCGTTCAAGGCAGACGGCTTCGCCGCCGCTTAACTCCAGTGTCAGGCGACCCAAGGAGCCGCCGTGTCTTCACTACCACTTCCGATCGCCATATTGGCCCTCGAAGCACCGGCCAGAGCGAAGCGCTCGAACTACCCGGAGCCCTTTGCGTCGCGCATGGCCGGTAGGCAGAAATACCCGCTCGGAGATCTCTTCGGCCTTACCAACTTCGGCGTAAACCTGACCCGCCTCGCGCCTGGTGCAGTGTCCGCACTACGCCACGCGCATACCAAGCAGGACGAGTTCATCTACATCCTTCAAGGGCAGCCGACGCTGCACACGGATGAAGGACATACGTTGCTGACGCCCGGCATGTGCGCTGGCTTCAAAGCGGGCACGGGCAACGGGCATCGCCTCATCAACAACACGGCCGAGGAAGTCGTGTACCTTGAAGTCGGCGACCGCACACCTGGAGACGAATGTTCGTACCCGGACGAAGACATCTGCGCCCACCTTGTGAACGGAACCTGGTCCTTCACACACAAGGACGGAACGCCGTACTGAGGCTCGAGGGTGCGGTCTAACTCTTTTGTCAACCGGTCGTCCACAAGCGGCTTCGCTCACTTGTGGCCGCCGATTGCTTCAAACGTTAGGCGACAACCGAGAGATCACCTTCCGTCGGCTTGGCACGACGGCCATCCCTTGGACTTTCGCAACTTCCCAGGCCTTAAGGAGCTCCCATGAACCGCGACGAAGCAATCGAATACGCCCGCAGATGGACCGAAGCTTGGAACAGCCGTGATCTGGAAGCCGTCCTCGAACATTTTGAAGACGACGTCACCTTCTCAAGCCCCAAGGCCCTTGAGGCGGTCGGTGCGCCGACCGTTCGCGGGAAGGCAGCGCTTCGTAAATACTGGGTCACAGCGCTTCAGCCCGTGAAATCGTTTCGCTTCACCCTCCTTCGGATCATCTGGGATCCCGACGGCTCGGAGTTGGCAATCATCTACGACCGACAGGTAAACGATCGCCACGATCGCGCGTCTGAGGTTCTTCATTTTGGACCGTCGGGCCGCGTTGTCCGCGGCGAAGTCTTCTATGGAGTTGTGCCGTGAATCGCATCGTCCAAGCAGGCTTTATTGCGGCGTCGCCGCCTAACCAACGCTTGCAGTGGACCTGCGGGGAAGCTGCTCGTCATGGCCGAGCGCGCGCGGCCGCGGACCACTGAAGCGTCGGTCGTTAGCCGGAAGACTTGCCGCATGGGACTCTTGACATTCAGCATCAACGTCACCCTTGACGGGTGCGTTGACCCCCGGGAGGGCATCGCCGACGACGAGATACACACTTTTTTCACCCGCCTTATGGACGAGAGCGGGGCGATGCTGTGGGGCCGCGTCACCTACGAGATGATGGAGTGTCAAGAGGATTCCAAATTTCCCCACTCATGGGAATCGAATTCTCCCCACCCGGTTACGCCTCGGCCTCTTCGGATCTGACGAGGCCGGCCTTGAGTTTCTCTTTGAGCCGGTACGAGTTGCCGCGGATGTTGAGCGTCACGGCGTGATGCAGCAGGCGATCGAGGATCGCGGTGGCGATCACCCGGTCGCCGAAGACCTCGCCCCAGGCGCCGAAGCTCTGGTTGCTGGTCAGGATCATCGGGCCGCGCTCGTAGCGGCGGCTGATGAGCTGGAAGAAGAGATTGGCGCCGACCCGGTCGATGGGCAGGTAGCCGATCTCGTCGATGATCAAGAGCCGCGGCGTGGTGTAGAGCTTGAGCTTCTCGTCGAGCCGGCCTTCGCCATGCGCCTTGGTCAGCGCCGCGATCAAGTTGGCGGCGGTGGTGAAGAGCACCCGGTAACCGGCCTCGATGGCCTTCAGGCCCAGTGCCACGGCCAGATGGGTCTTGCCGACCCCCGGGGGCCCGAGCACCAGGACGTTGTCGCCGTGCTCGATGAAGTGACAGGTGGCGAGCTGCTGCACCTGCTTCTTGTCGATCGAGGGCTGGTAGGCGAAGTCGAAGGTCTCCAGCGGCTTGACGAAGGGAAACCGGGCCATGGCGGTGCGCATGGTCACGTTCTTGTGGGTCTTGGCCGCGACCTCCTCGGACAGGACGTGTTCGAGAAAATCGCTGTAGGCCAGTTCCTGGGCGGCCGCCTCCTGCAGCAGGGCCTCCAGCCGCTCGCGGCTCTTGAAGAGACGCAGCTTGAGCAGGTGCTCGGCCAGGCGTTCCAGTTGGGCGGGGTTCATGCGGCCTCCAACATCTGGTCATAGATGGACAGGTCGCGCACTTCGACCCCGTGCAGGAGCTCGGCCGGCGGCGTCGGCGGCCCGGACTGGGCGGTGGCAAACCGCTTGCGGGCATTGCGGGCCACCGCCCCCGGTCCATGCTCGGGATGCACGCTGAGCTGGTGCCGACCCGGCAGCACCGGGTGCTCGGCCACCACCTGGCCCCGGTGGCTGATCTGCCAAGTGCCGCCGACTCGCACCACCTCCACGGCCTGGCCGATCAGGCGCCAAGGCACGGAGTAGCGATTCGCATCGATGGAAACCAGCCAATCATTGGCCACCACCCGCGAGCGGCGCAGCGCCTGCAGGAAACCGGCCCGGCCGGCCAGCGGAATCAGGGCGCCGGCCTCGCGGGCAAAGCGGTCGATCGGCCGCTCGTGGGTGGTGCCGTGGACCCGCACGTCGGCGATCTCGGTGAGCCAGGCGCGCAGCTGGTCGTTGAAGTCGTCCAGATCCCGGAAGGTCCGGCCCGGCAGGAAATTGCGCTTGACGTACTTGACCCCGGATTCGACCTTGCCCTTGGTCTGGGCCCGGTACGGCCGGCAGGCCCGGGGCATGAAACCCCAATGGCCGGCAAACGCCTCGAAAGTGGGGTTCCACCGGATCCGGCCCTCGACCGTGCCCTGCACCACGGTGCGCATGCGGTCGTAGAGGATCTCGTGCGTCACCCCGCCGAAGTGGGCAAACGCGTTCTCGTGCGCCGCAAGCAACGCGGACATCCGCTCGTTCTCGTAGCCTTCCGCCCAGGCGCGGCGTGAGTAGCCCAGCGTCAGGACGAAGATGTGCACCTCGGCGGGTCCCGTGGCAAAGCGCACCCGCACCTCGCCCCAGTCGACCTGCGCCTGCTTGCCGGGCTCGGTCTCGAAGCGCCACTGCGTCAGGGACGCAACGGCGGCCTCCGTCCGCAGCGGACGCACGGCATTCCTCACCGTGTCGTAGCCGCCGGCGTACCCGCGGTCCCGGCGCAGCTCCTGAAACAGAATGCGCGCCGAATAGCGCACCGCCGGCGCCCGGGCCTTGAGCCAGTCCATATGCCCCGTCAGCAGGGTTTCCGTCGCCGGCGTCCGCTGGTACGGCACCCACGCCGCCTGCCGCAGGCAGCGCCGCACCGTCTTGCGGTCCAGCCCCAGGTCGTGCGCGATCCGCGCAACCTTCGCGCCTTCGGCTCGCCGCCGATGAATCTCTTCCCACCGCTCCCTGCCGATCACCGGCACCTCCGCGTCTGAAATTGATGCGGCTACCTTAACCGGCGCGCTTCCTCGTTCTTCTGTTCGTTCCTCCACCTCGAACTGCGGGTCCATCGTCCACCTCCTGGTTAAGGGGTGGGGATTTTTCAATTCCCACAAGTGGGGATTTTCGGATTCCTACTGACAATGGAGAGCTACTGGCCGGCGGTCGCCCGAGGGGATGTCGAGGCACCACCGGCGATCCGCGAGTGGGCGGTCAAACTAGAGGCTAAGCCGAAGTACGTGGTGTCGTCGACGCGAAAGGACTTTCCGTGGACCAATACCCACCACATCACCGGCGATCTTCGAACGGGGGGGCAGAAACTGAAGGATGTGACTCAGGCCGGTGTGCTCCTTGGTAGCGGCAAACTCGCGACCGAGCTAGATCGACTTGATTTGATCGACGAGTACATGTTCCTTGTCCACCCTCGGATTGCCGGCCACGGCCCGACTCTGTATCAAAGCGGGCTACCCAGCACGCGACGTCTCGAATTCGTTTCCGCGAATCTGCTCCGTAGCGGCGCGGTCGCCATGCACTACCGGCGCGAGCGCGGCTAACATGACAATGCAGCGGACGCGGTACCCGCGCCGCTGATTCCCGGCGTTCGACCGCGGACAAATCGAGGAGGCGCGTTCACATGAGTAAGGCACGCCACTCTGAACAAAGCGGTGGGGAACAGCGTCTGTTCGCTCAGGCGAGCTTCCCTGAGATGTATGAGACGGCGCTTGTCGGCCCGCTCTTCCAGCCTTGGGTCGAGCCTCTGCTTCAAGACGCTGAACTCCGGTTAGGCGACAGCGTTCTCGATGTCGCGTGCGGAACTGGGATCGTTGCGCGACTTGCCAAGGAGCGTCAGGGTTCCACGGGGGCGGTTGTCGGCGTCGATCTGAATCCTCAGATGCTCGCCGTCGCACGAGCGGTGGCTCCCACCATCGACTGGCGGGAAGGCGACGCAAGCGCCCTACCCCTGCGAGATGACGAAAAGTTTGACGTTGTTCTCTGTCAACAAGGGTTCCAGTTCTTTCCGGATCGAGCCGCAGCTGCTCGCCAAATGTATCGCGCCTTGGTGAAGGGCGGCCGTTTGGGCATTAGTACGTGGCGTTCTGACGAGGAGTTTCCGGTACTGCGGGAGTTGCGCGCCATTGCGGAACGACATGTGGGGCCGATTGCAGATCGGCGTCATAGCCTCGGCGACCCTCGGGCTCTGGAGTCCGTTCTTCGGGAGATCGGGTTTCACGACGTCCGCTCGAAGCAGTTCTCGCGGACGATTCGGTTTCGGGACGGATCGATCTTCGTGCGGTTGAACGCGATGGCTCTCGTCAGCATGAGCGCGCAGGCGGGCACGCTCGACGACGAAGCGCGCCAGCGCATCATTGACGCCATCGTCAGTGACAGTGCTGACCTCGTGCGCTCGCACACGGACGATGCTGGGTTCGCCTACGAGATAGGTACGAACGTGGCACTGGCCAAGGTCGAAAGTTGAGAGTGCGCTCAATACAGCGCGGTCTAACAACCGGTTGCAGCGGACGGTCCTCGCGCTGCACACTCGGCCCGCCCGCGAACGCCGGCCCCGTTAGGCATGTAGTGCGGGAGTCAAAGTATGCGGCGCATTCCACTGCTTCATGATTGCACGTTCGCCGTCGGCTCGGCGATAGCTGTGTTTGTCGCGAACGCAGTATTGCTCGATCGCGGTTACGCCGCCGGGGACTACGTCGCGCTCGCGTATTTCGCTCTCTATGGCGCGTACTGTACGGCAAACTACTTCTCGTGCCGCGAAGTCCATTGCGCCGTAACTGGCCCGGGGTTTTTGGTGGCGGCGCTACTAATGGGTCTGCGCATTTTTCATCTTGCGTACTTCGGCTACACCTTGCCCTATCTCGTGTTCTGGGGAGTCGCCGTCGCCGGGCATATGATCGAGCGCGGGTACGCAAGGCGCACGGGTTCGCGGTTTGGCGGCGGCACACAGCAATGAGCACGTGCCTAACCACTCAATCCAGCGGACGCATACCTGCTACGTGGATTCGTGCCGCTGATTTCGGGCGCTGGGCGTCATGACTAAAGCGATTGCAGGCGGCACGATCCACCCGCTACCGCCGGATTTCCGAAAGGCACTTGAATCCGATGCCGCTGCCAAGCGACTTTGGGGCTCTATCACGCCCCTGGCGCGGAACGAGTGGATCTGTTGGGTGACTTCGGCCAAGAAGGAAGAAACCAGGAAGCGCCGTATCGAGGTTGGCCTGGATAAGATGCGCAGAGGAATGCGCAGGCCGTGCTGTTGGCCCGGCTGCCCGCACCGCTGAAGCCCGTGCTATGTTTCTCGTCACATATGAGCATGCCGCTCAACAACCCACTCCAGTGCGAGCCCCACGGCCTCGCGCGTCCGGTCCAGCAGCTTGGGCGACTTGACGACCCCGTGTTCCATCCGATGCGTTTCAGACAGCCGAAATCAACGTCGGCAAGCCATGCGCTTGATGCGCCGGACTCCCTGCCCGACGTTTTGACTTAGGCCGGACTACGGCGTAGAAAATACGCCTCTCGAGAATTCTAGTTCGCGCGGCGCTCGCGCCGGGGGGCGCGATGGGGGTCAACCGAGAGCCATGGTCATCGCGCCAATCACCTGCGCATCGCGCCGCGCGAACGGGGCCGGCCTTGGCTCGCCCGCCGGGGTGACCGGCGCTTCGCGCCCACTCGAACAATGCGACGGGAACGCATCGTGGCGAGCGAAGCGAGTCCGCCGCCTTGCGGCGGACGCGGCCCACGGACGGGCCGCGCAACCCGCCGTTCGAGCTCGGCACGCTGCGCGCCCTTCCGGCGCCGCGGCGGATCAAGTCCGCCTCTGCGCCTCAGGGGTCTGCTCAACGCCGGCCCCGTTAGAACTCGCTATGCAACCAACTGCTATGCAACCGGCAAAAATCACCGAACGAATTAAGACGAAAGCCTTGGAACTACTCGAGCAGCATCCAGAGGGGCTCCGATATTCCGAACTGCACGCGAAGATTCTAGAGAGTGACGGCACTTTCAAGCCCAACACAATCAACGGCTGCATCTGGAACCTCGACGCCGCCTACCCAGAGACGGTGTACAAACCATCTAAAGGACTCTTCCGTCTCTTGAAGTACAAGCCAGCAGATACGAACGCTCTCACTCCACAGCAGGCTGCCACTTCCGCCGCTAGTAAGGTAAAAGAAGAGGATTTTTATGCCCCCTTTGCTGACTGGCTAAAAAATGAGATTGAAGATGTGACCCACGCTATTCCGCTTGGCGGCAACAAGTTCAAGGATAAATGGGGAACGCCGGATGTCATCGGCAAACGCGAATCCATGCGCAGCGACATCATCAAAGGACCGACTGAAATCGTCTCTGCAGAAATCAAGACTGAGACACTTCAGCTTGTTACTGCATTTGGGCAAGCATGCGCTTACAAGTTGTTCAGCCACAGGGTTTATCTTGTGATTCCCCGCCAGTCGCCGAAGGAAGAAATTTCGCGCCTTGACTCACTGTGTCAAATATTCGGAATTGGCTTGGTCACATTTGATGCTGAAACTCCCTCCAACCCTGACTTTCGAATCCACGTGCGCCCTGCTCGGCACGAGCCCGACCTGTTTTACACAAACAAGAATATGGCACTTATTGAGAGGGAGTTGTTCTCGTGAGTTCTGACCCTGCGCTCCAGCAGGACGCTTCGCCCGCTGCGCAGGCTCGCGCCCCTGAGCTAGTACGTTAGGCGTCCCAGGACCACGATCGAAACCGGAGACTCGCAGGTGGTAGTGAACAAATGACTGGCGTGAAGACGCGACCTATCAACGCCGACAAACCGCACCTCTGGAAGGCGGATATCGCGGCTTCTGTTGATCGCTTCAACCAGTGGTTCATGAACTTTGCCCCAGAGGCATTTCGGTCCACACGGATGCAGACGACCGAGCAGGTCAAGGCAGCACTGGTGGCAACCCACGACCTTCGGACCCTGAGTCCAGCCACGCTCAAGGGAAACCCTGGTGCTCTGCCAACGCTCCGCATGTGCACCGCTCCCCCACTCGCCGTTGATCGGCTGGTCGGCTTGGCGAGCACCAGCAAGAACCTGATTGGTCTGATGGAGAAGGGTAAGCTGCCCACCAAGATGCCGATCCTTGACCTCGACGCGGAACTGGTGAAGATCTGCCGCATTCTTTCGCGCCTCTTGGACCGGGACATTTTCCCCTGGCTGGGCAATCGCAAGGGTCCAACCGATCACGAACGCGAGCGGGCCTCAACAATCGTTGCCGACCGGCTTTGCAGCGCGGTAGCGAATCCCATTGTCCGCAACGCTCAGGAGCAACGGCAGCTCGCCCTGATCGGCGACTACCTCGATCGGCGTGGCTACCGGAAACAACCCCATCCATCAGGCAAGCCGCTCAGGGATATGGAACCGGGCACGTATACCTTCCGCATGAATGTGCCCGTCGGGAAGACTCATAGGGTCAATATCCCGATCGACGTCGTGATCCAGCCCAAGAAACGGCGCAAGGACCGGCTGCCAATCCTTATCGAGGCCAAGTCAGCAGGTGATTTCACAAACACAAACAAGCGGCGCAAGGAGGAGGCGACGAAGATTCACCAGTTACAGGCGACCTACGGGGAGACCGTTACCTTCGTACTATTCCTTTGCGGATATTTCGGCAGCGACTATCTCGGTTACGAAGCCGCCGAGGGGATCGACTGGGTGTGGGAACATAGGATCGACGACCTGAGAAAACTGGGCTTGTAGGACCTATGCCGGAGAAACAGCAGAGTGCCATTGAAGTTCAGCGACAGGCTCGCCAGGCTGCGCTCGATTCGAGAAAGCCAGCCGCCGAGCGCAACCGCCTGGGTCAATTCTCGACGCCATACGCCCTGGCGGTGGAGATCGCCCGCTACGTCAAGTCCGTGGCCGGCAACCGGCTGCGGACGGTCCGGTTCGCCGATCCGGCGCTCGGCACTGGCAGCTTTTACTCCGCCGCGCTGGCAGTGTTCGGTTCAGAGCGGATCGAACGCGCTGTTGGTGTGGAGCTCGATCCCGCTTTCTGCGATGCCGCGCGTGACCTATGGGCGCCGCTGGGGCTCGATGTGGTGCAAAGCGATTTTACCCGCAGCGTCGCAAGCTTAAGCTACCCGGCTGCGCCAAACCTGATCCTTGCCAACCCCCCTTACGTTCGGCATCACCACCTCGATCATGAGGAGAAGGAGCGCCTGCAATCGCTGGCCTACCGGATGGCGGGTGTCAAAGTCAACGGCCTTGCCGGCCTGTACGTCTACTTCATGCTCGTCGCGACGGCATGGCTGGAGGATGGCGGCTATGCGGCCTGGCTTCTGCCCTCGGAGTTCATGGACGTCAACTACGGTATTGCCCTCAAGCAATATCTCACGGATCGCGTCACGCTGATCCGAGCCCACCGCTATGATCCGGAAGACGTTCAATTCGGCGATGCCCTGGTTTCCTCGGTTGTTGTCGTATTCCGGAAGGTGCCGCCTCCGCCCGGGCACGCCGTCGAGTTCACTTTCGGAGGGAAAATCTCGAGCCCGCACGCAAGTGACTCGATCCCACTGGAACAACTGCGCGCGTCGCGGAAGTGGACCATATACCCAAGCCATGCGCGCAACGACAGGCGAACGTCGGGCGCCCGTGACGAAGTGACCTTGGGTGATCTTTTCCGTATCCAGCGGGGGATCGCGACCGGCAACAACAAGTTTTTCGTGCTTGAACGCCGTGAGGCCGACAGCCGCGGTTTCCCGAAGCCTTACCTTCGGCCAATCCTGCCCAGTCCGCGCTTCCTCAAGACGAGCGTCATCGAGGCGGACCAAGACGGCTACCCGCTCGTCGAACCTCAACTTTGCGTCATCGACTGCGACCTGCCAGAGGAAGTCCTACGGATCCGGCACCGGGCCCTCTGGGAATATCTCCAGACCGCCGAGGCGCTGGGCATCAAGGATGGCTATCTCGTTGGCAAGCGAAGCCCCTGGTACCGGCAGGAGCAACGTGACCCAGCACCGTTCCTCTGCACGTACATGGGGCGCGGTTCCGGCCACAAGCAGCCTTTCCGCTTCATCTGGAATCGTTCGCAGGCCATCGGGACCAACCTCTACCTGATGCTGTATCCAAAGGGAGGCTTGGCGTGGCTCTTGCGGCAGCACCCCGAGCATGGCGCCGATGTGCTTGCCCTGCTCGGGCGGCTAACCGGTCACGAACTTCGCGGGGAGGGCCGAGTCTACGGCGGCGGGCTCAACAAGATCGAACCGGGTGAGCTTGCCCGTGTTTCCGCCCCGGCTTTTGTCCACAGGTGGCCTGAACTCAGACGCACGGTGCGCCACCAGGGAGTATTGTTTGATGAGGTGCCGAGTGCATCGAGCGCCTAACAACCGGTTGCAGCGGACGGTCCGTTGCGCGGCCCGCCGCTGAACCGGAGCGTCATACGTGCAAGAAATGAACCAGACCGTGCTGCGGTGGGAGGGCCCCTTCTCCTTTAGCCCTTCGGCCGATCGCCCATGTATATTGGGTGCGGTCAGTGCCGAGGGGCCTGGTGTTTACCTTTGGGCTTTGCCGGTTGATGGGCGGTATCTCGTCAACTACGTAGGCATCACTGCTGGAAGCGTCGCCGCACGCCAAGACGAGCACGTGCGGTTGTATCTCTCGGGCAAGTACACCATCTACAACCCAAAGGATTTCGCGCAAGCCCGCAAGACGCGCCTGTTCGATCCATTGGATGGTTTGGCCGCGTTTTTGTCGCGCTACGTTGAAATATCACAGGCGCTCGCGGAGTATCTGAAAATGATCCACGTATTCTTCGCGCCACTGAAGGTCGAGAAAGTCCTTCTTGAGCGTATCGAGTCGGCGCTAATTGAGGCAATAAGGAACGCAGGTGGTCCTGCGGCAACGTTCCTCGATAACGCGCGAATCAGCCGTTGGACACCGCCGGAACGGAAAGTCCCAATATCAATAATGCAGAGTCCGGTTTTCGACGGAGTGCCTGATGAATTGCGCGTATAACAAGGCGTTCCACGGGACGGTCCTCGCCCTGCGGGCTCGGCCTGCTCGTGAACGCCGGCATTGGCTCACCCGCCAGGCCGACCGGTGCTTTGCGCCCGCTCGAACAATGCGCCGGAACGCATCGTGGCGAGCGCAGCGAGTCCGCCGCTTTGCGGCGGACGCGGCCCACGGACGGGCCGCGCAACCCGCCGTTCGATCTCGGCTGCCTCGCTGCGCTCGGCACGCTGCGCGCCCTTCCG
>Ga0070740_10003723_pt1 | contig 15825 bp, 14 predicted proteins | sample Coa_R2_FD_67286 | JGI IMG/M metagenome (GOLD analysis project Ga0070740, IMG submission 67286) | Surface soil microbial communities from Centralia Pennsylvania, which are recovering from an underground coalmine fire - Coalmine... | ecosystem: Environmental > Terrestrial > Soil > Unclassified ... | reverse complement strand
CGCCAAACGCATTCTGGACGAGGCGCCGCCCCGTTTCGCGCTTGTGGGCCTCTCGTTCGGCGGGTACATCGCCTTCGAGATGATGCGGCAAGCTGCGATCCGCATTCTCAAGCTGGCGCTGCTCGATACCTCGGCTCGACCGGATACGCCCGAACAGACGGCGACGCGCAAGACATGGATCGAAATGGCGCAAACCGGGCGCTACAGCGAGATCGCCGCGCTTTCGATCCCGCGATACCTTCACAGCAGCCGCCAAAACGATCCGGCTATCACTGGGATTGTGCGGCAAATGATCGACGAGACAGGACCGCGCGCTTTCGTGCGGCAGCTCCAGGCCATCATGTCCCGTCCCGATTCGCGTCCGCAGCTCTCTTCGATCAAATGCCCGACGCTGGTATTGGTAGGAGAGGGCGATGTTGCGACGCCGCCCGAGCTCAATAAGGAAATCGCCGACGGCATTGCAGGCTCGCGGTACGTTGTCGTGCCGGAATGCGGTCATCTATCGACTGTTGAGTGTCCCGACGCTGTCAACGCGGCGCTCGGTCAGTGGCTCGAAGGCTAAACCAGCGAGCCTTCTGCTTTGATGGTGGTCAACGATGGGCGACATGCGCGATACCCCGGGCGTCATAGCGCCGCCGCCATTGCTCGCGGCGGCGGCGGTGGTGATTGGGCTCATCCTCGACCGTGTCTTTCCCGCTTATGTGCTCACTATTCTTCTGTCCTTTCCGCAACGCGTTACGATCGGCCTCGTGTTGTTGGCGGCCGGCGGAGCCCTTGGCTTTTCCGCTACGCGTGCCTTTCGTCGGGCCGGGACGCACGCCGAGCCTTGGAAGCCGTCCTCGGCGCTGGTCACGAGCGACGTCTTTCGCTATTTGCGCAACCCGATGTATGTCGGACTAGTGTCGATGCTGGTCGGCTTTGCCGTCCTCGTCGCCTCGGACTGGACGATGGTGACGACCATTGTCTTTGCGCTGGTTCTTCATGTGGGCGTCATCAAACGTGAAGAGCACTATCTCGAGGCAAAGTTCGGTGACGAGTACCGCAGCTATCGACGGCGCGTGCGCCGCTATGGCTGGCCGCCTTTCGGGCTGCGATAATTGTGCAAGCCTTTCCTGGCTTCATCCCTTGGCTTGAACCCATGCGCTTTTCTATAGAGTGCGCGTGACTTTTCGGGAGTGAGCGATGCGCACGCAAGTCGGTATTGTCGGCGCCGGTCCGGCCGGACTGATGCTGGCACGGCTGTTGCGGCTCCAAGGTATCGACTCGATCGTCATCGAAAATCGTGACCGGCACTATATCGAGAACCGCATCCGCGCCGGCCTGATCGAGCACTGGGCTGCCGACTTGCTCACAGAAGTCGGCGTCGGGGAGCGCATGCAGCGCGAGGGCTTGCTGCATTGGGGCATCAACATCGGCATCAACGGCGACCTCCACCGCATCGACTTCAAAAAATTGGTCGACAAACGCGTGACCATTTACGGCCAGCAAGAGGTCGTAAAGGATCTCGTGGCCCGCCGCCTCGCAGACGGCGGAACGCTGCTGTTTGAAGTCGACGGCGTTACCGTCCATGACTTGACCAGCACGCGCCCGAAGATTCGCTTTACGCACGCCGGCAAGGCGCAGGAAATCGAGTGCGATTTCGTCGGCGGTTGCGATGGATTCCACGGCATTTGCCGGCCAAGCATTCCCGACGGCGTGCTCACGGTGTTCGAGCGCGAATATCCTTTCGGCTGGCTCGGCATTCTTTCGGAAAGCCCGCCGCCGGACCACGAGCTGATCTATTCCTACACCGATGGCGGCTTTGCTCTTTACACCATGCGCTCGCCGACGCTCGCTCGGCTTTATCTCCAATGCGACCACGACGAAGAGATCGAAAGTTGGCCGGATTCGCGGATCTGGAATGAATTGCACAAGCGGCTTGGCCGCGCGCGCAAGCTGGAAGAGGGTCACATGCTACAAAAGGGCGTCACGGCGATGCGCAGCTTTGTGGCCGAACCGATGCAATACGGACGGCTCTTTCTGGCGGGCGACAGTGCGCATATCGTGCCGCCAACCGGCGCCAAAGGCATGAATCTGGCATTCGCGGACGTAGTCTATCTGTCGCGCGCGATCATCGAATTCTACAAAAGCAGACGCGATGACCTGCTGCAGAGTTATTCCGCAACCTGTCTCAGACGCGTGTGGAAAGCGCAGCGGTTCTCCTGGTGGATGACGCAGATCATGCACCGTTTTCCCAACGAATCGGCCTTCGATCGCCGGCGGCAGTTGGGCGATCTTGACTACCTGGTGAATTCAGAATCCGCGATGCGCTCGCTCGCCGAGCAATATGTCGGACTGCCGCTCGACTAGCGCGCGAGCACCCTGGCCAAAGGCGGACGCAGGACTGCGATGATCGCACCGGCCCCCGCGGCGATTGCCGTCAGCAACAGGAAGAAGTCGCCTTTGTCCATCGTCGACCAGAACGTGCCGAGGTAGCCGGCAAGCAAGTTGCCGATGAAGCTGGTGGCGAGCCACACGCCCATCATCATCGAGAGAACGCTCGGCGGGGCTACTTTGGTGACCCACGACAGGCTGGTCGGCGAGAGATAGAGCTCTCCGATTGTCATGACCGTAAAGAACGTGAACAGCCACAGCCAGCTCGCCTTTCCGGCGCCGGTGCTGTGGGCGGCCGCGGCCATGACGAGCCACGACAAAGCGTTTAGAAAAAGCCCAAGCGACATTTTGGCGACCGTCGACGGTTCACCGGCGCCTTGTTTACGCCAGATGGCGACGATCATCGGCGTGAAGACAAAGATCATGAAAGGGTTGAAGGCCTGAAACCAGGTCACCGGGATGTCGAAGCTGCCGATGTGGCGGTCGGTGAAGTCGCTCGCCCAGAGCACGATCGTGTTGCCCTGCTGCTCGTAGGTTGCCCAGAACAGGCTGACCGGCAGCATCAGAATGAAGATGGCACCGATCGCCTGCCAATCCCGGCGGGTGAGAAGAGTTTCCGTCTTGCGCGCGGCAAAAACGTCTTTGGGCAGGGTGGGAGCCGCCAGCAAGTAAATCACCAGACCTATGGTCATGCCGACTCCCGCGGCGGCAAATCCGTAGTGCCAGCCGTACTCCTCGCCGAGCGTGCCGCAGACCAGCGGTGCAAGGAATGCCCCGAGGTTGATGCCGACATAGAAGATCGAGAACGCGCGGTCGCGGCGCCGGTCGTCGGGCGCGTAAAGCAGGCCGACTTGCGTGGAGATGTTGGGTTTAAAGCAGCCGTTGCCGAGAATGAGGAGAGTCAGCGCCAGCAAGAACCACTGTTCGAAGGCCATGGTGAAATGGCCGGCGGCCATGAGTGCGGCGCCGAGGACAACGGTGCGGCGCTGGCCGAGCACCCGATCCGCGAGAATTCCGCCGAAGATCGGGGTGAGATAAACGAGCCCGGTGTAGAAGCCGTAGATCTGCGAGGCAAAAGGCTGCGTTGCCAGCGGGCCGAACACGGTTTCGAGCGCGCTCTTGAAGGCCGTAAGCCCGGACACGTTCCCGCTATGGCCGGGCAGCAGCAGGTACTTCACCATATAGAGTACCAGCAGCGCACGCATGCCGTAGTAGGAGAAACGCTCCCACATTTCCGTTGCAAACAGGAAGCCGAGCGCCCGCGGATGCCCGAGAAGGTCGTGGCGCTGCGGGGAAAGCATCATGGCGAACCCATTTGCGATCGCGGATCGGCGGTGTAGCCTTTGCCCGACGTGGCCGCAATAAAGGGGGACCTCATGCGTCGACTTGCGCTGACAATCGCTTTCATCGCAGCCGCGTCGATGAACGGCGCCGCGCCGGCGCAAACAGATTACCCTAACCGTCCGATCCGCTTCATCGTCGGCTTTGCTGCCGGCGGCGGCAACGACATCTTCGCGCGCTTGGTCGTGCAAAAATTCCAGCAGAACACCGGCGCCACGGCTGTGGTCGAGAATAGGGTCGGCGCCGGCGGGCGCATCGCCGCCGCCTATGTCGCGCACGAACCGGCCGACGGTTACACCGTTCTGGTCGGAGCTACGGGGCAGATGTCGGTCGCCGCCGCGATCTACAGCAACCTGCCGTACCATCCGACCAAGAGTTTCATTCCGCTCAACATGATTGCGTCGTTCCCGCTGGTGCTGGTGGTGCCGGCCTCCTCGTCGATCAAATCGGTCAAAGACCTGGTGACGTGGGCGAAAGCGCATCCCGACAAGTCGAACTACGGCACCTCGTCGCCAGCTTTCACCATCGCGACGGAGCTGCTTAAACTGAAAACCGGGATGCCTGCCGTCGCCATTCCCTTCAAGAGCAGCAATGAATCCAATCTGTGCGTCGTCAGCGCGCAGTGTCTGTTCACCATTTCCGATGGTCCCCCTGCAATTCCACTGGTCAAAGGCGGCAAGACCCGGGCGCTCGCGGTCACGGGGGCCGTGCGCTCGCCTGAACTGCCCGACGTACCGAGCATGGCGGAAGCCGGTTTTCCGCAAGTGGACACGCAGCTATGGAGCGGATTCTTTGTGCCTACCGGCACACCCGAGCCGGTCGTCGCCAAGTTGCGGACCGAACTGGGACGAGCGCTTGCCGATCCCGCGGTGCAGGAGGGGCTTAAGAAGATGGCGGTGATGCCCGGCGGGCCGACGGGAGACGCATTCAAGAAACGGATCGATGCCGACATCGAGACCTTCGCCGATGTCGTCAAGGCCGCCAAGCTGAGTTTCGAGTAGGTGCCGGCGCTCTAGCTGTAGCCCGCAATTGCCGCACCGGGCGGCTCTGCTATTGTGGGCTCGGTCATTTGCAGTGTCGGTGCGGTCATGCGCTTGATGGCAGGTCTTGTGCTCGCGGCGGCGCTGACCGCCGCGCATGCCGCGCCTGCGCCGGATGTCGATCAGCTTTTCCGCCAATTTGGTTTATTCGGAAGTTGGGCCGTCGACTGCGCGGCGCCGGCATCGCCCGAAAACCCGCATGTCAGCATTTCCTCGCCGGCGCCGGGTGTGATCCTCCAGGATCACGATCTCGGCGCCGACAACACGGTCAATCGCTACAGTATCTTGTCGGCCGAGAAATTATCCGAAACGCGAATTGCCGTTGACGTCCTCTTTCAGCCCGGCAAGGAGGGCGAGGAGCGTCAGCGGCTGATCTGGGTGGTGCGCAACGGCACGCTGCGCACGCTGTTCAACCAGCCGCAGGACGGGCCGGTGCTGGTGAAAGATGGGGTCGCCGTCGCCTACGGCCTCAAGACGCCGCTGCTGAAAAAATGCAACTAATGGTTCACACGTCCAGGAGCTCTTCTTTCGCGAACTGTGCGCGCTCCTGAATGAATGCAAAGCGGGCCTCCGGCCTGTTGCCCATGAGCCGTTCGATCGATTTCTCAGCGGGCTTTTTCTCTTTGTCGACCAGGACCACGCGCAGCAACGTGCGCTTGGCAGGATCCATTGTGGTTTCCTTGAGCTGCGATGCCATCATCTCGCCGAGGCCCTTAAAGCGCGAGACCTCCGGCTTGGCGTTGGCATGGAATTCTTTCTTCAACAACTCGCTCTTGTGCTTGTCGTCGCGCGCGTAGACGATCTTGCCGCCGTGACTGAGCCGATAGAGCGGGGGAACCGCGAGATAAAGCCGGCCGCTCTCGATCAGCCCTTTCATCTGCCGGAAGAAGAAGGTGATCAGCAGCGAAGCGATGTGTGCGCCGTCCACATCGGCGTCGGTCATGATGATGATTTTTTCGTAGCGCAGGTCTTTGGCGTTGAAATGCGCCCCGGTGCCGCAGCCGAGCGCCTGTACAAGATCGGCGAGCTGGGCATTCTGCGCCAGTTTATCCTTGCCGGCCGACGCGACGTTTAGAATTTTTCCGCGCAGCGGCAGCACGGCTTGCGTCCTGCGGTCACGCGCCTGCTTGGCGCTACCTCCGGCGGAATCGCCCTCGACGATGAAAATCTCAGAACCTTCAGAAGCCGAGCTGGTGCAATCGGCGAGTTTGCCCGGGAGGCGCAATTTGCGCACCGCGGTTTTGCGCGCAATGTCCTTTTCCTGGCGACGCCGGATGCGCTCTTCCGCACGCTCGACGACGAAATCGAGCAGTTTGTTGGCAGCGAGCGGATTGGCGGCGAGCCAGTGGTCGAAAGGATCTTTGATCGCCTGCTCGACGATGCGCTGCGCCTCCGCCGTGGCGAGGCGGTCTTTGGTCTGGCCCTGGAATTCCGGCTCGCGAATGAAAACCGACAGCATGCAGCCCGCACCGGTCATGATGTCGTCGCTGGTCACAGGCGAAGCGCGCTTTTCCTGGTTGACGCGGGCCGCATGATCCTTAAGCCCGCGCAGGAGCGCCGAGCGCAATCCGGATTCGTGCGTGCCGCCATCGGGCGTGGGGATGGTGTTGCAGTAGGAGTTGAGGAAACCGTCGGTATCCGCCGTCCAGGCGACAGCCCATTGCACCGCGCCGTGGGCGCCGGTTTTGCCGGAAGAGCCGGTAAAGACGTCCGGATGCACCAGCGTCGCGTCCTTGAGCTGGTCGGAGAGGTAGTCTTTCAGCCCTTGCTCGAAGTGAAAGGTCGCCTTTTCTGGTACGTCGTCGACGCCTTTGAGCAGCGCCTTGTCGCAATGCCAACGGATTTCGACGCCGCCGAAGAGATAGGCTTTTGAGCGCGTCATCTTGAAGACCCGCTCGGGTTTGAAGGCGGCCTTCGGCCCGAAGATCTGCGCATCGGGCTTGAAACGGACCTTGGTGCCGCGGCGATTAGGGGCGCGTCCGACCTTCTCCAGTTTTCCTTTCGGCTTGCCGCGCTCGAATGCCATCCGATAGAGCGTCTGCTCGCGCGCGACCTCGACCTCCATGCGCTCCGACAGTGCATTGGCAACGGACACCCCAACGCCGTGCAGGCCGCCGGAAGTTTCATACACTTTGGAATCGAACTTGCCGCCGGCGTGCAAGGTGCACATGATCACTTCCAGCGCCGACTTGCTTTTGAACTTCGGATGCGCGTCGACCGGAATGCCGCGGCCGTTATCGGTGACCGAGACGAAGCCGTTCGCTTCCATCTCGACCTCGATCCAGTCGGCGTGGCCGGCGAGTGCCTCGTCCATGGCATTGTCGATCACCTCGGCGAAGAGATGATGAAGCGCCTTCTCGTCGGTACCGCCGATGTACATCCCGGGACGGCGGCGGACCGGTTCGAGGCCTTCCAGCACTTCGATGTGCTTGGCGGTGTAGCTGCCCTCGGCGCCGGTGGGTTTGCGCGCCGAGGCTTTTGGCGCTTTGCGCGCAGTCGGCTTGCGGGCGCCGGCCTTTGCCGGCCGGGCGGGCACGTCGAAAAGGTCGCGCTGCAGCGGGGTTTTCTTCTTGATAGCGGATTTGGCCATGGGGGCTTGTAGATAGGAACAAATCGATTCGCTCGCTAGCCACTATGCCACGACGGTGGCGGCGACGTGACCGTCTATGCGGCAGCAACCATTCCGCCAATGCGCCGTTATTGGGCAATGGACGCGCGCAATCCGAAGGCGGGGGGCGGGCCGCGGCTCGACAAGCGCGTGCCGGGGCGGCGCCGTTTGCCCCTCGATATCGAAAATCCGGTGCCACTGACCGCCTTGCCGCAGGCTTGGCGCAATGCCGCACAAGCGGCAACGGTCGGCATTTTTGTTGTTTTGTTTTTCGCAGCGCTAAGCCTTGCCAAGCCCATCGTCCTGCCGACCGTCGCCGCCTTTGTGGTGACGATGATGTTGAGCCCGCTGTCGGAGCGCGCCGACGACTACCGCATCCCGCCGGTGCTGACGGCACTCGTGCTGTGGCTCGCCGTGGTAGCGGTATTTTATGCCGTCATTACGCTGGTATCGTCGCCCGTGGTTGAGTGGGTCAATCGGGCGCCGGACATCGGCCGCAGCATTCAGCAGAAGCTGGAACTCTTAGACCGGCCGCTCAACGCCTTGCGCGATATGCGCAATGCAATCCTGCCGGCGCAGGCAGGCAAAGGAATCAACGTCGACGTTATGGGCCTGGTGCAGCAGGCCGTCGCACTTGTAACGCCGGCGGTCAGCGAAATCCTCATTTTCTTCGTCTCATTGTTCTTCATGCTGCTCGGCCGCCGCCGCCTACGCCATGTGTTCGTCGGCTTCTTCCACCGGCGCGAGGGCCGGCTGCGCACGCTGCGCATCATGAGCGACGTCGAGCACAATCTGACCGGCTATCTCAGCGTCGTCGCGGTCATCAACGCCGCCGTCGGCATCGGCGCCGGCATCATCGCCGCCGTCGTCGGCTTGCCCGACCCCGTGGCCTGGGGCGTGCTCGGCTTCGTGATGAACTTCATTCCGTACATTGGCGCCGGCATCATGGAGCTCGGCATGTTCCTGGTAGGGCTGGTGACGTTTCCCACGCTCACGCATGCGATCATCGCGCCGTTGCTTTACCTCGGCATGGGACTGCTGGAAGGTCAGTTCGTGACGCCGAGCATCGTTGGCCACAGGTTCACGCTCAATCCTCTGACGGTGTTCCTGTCCCTGGTGTTCTGGGCGTGGCTCTGGGGGCCGGTGGGTGCGTTTCTGGCAGTGCCGCTCCTCATTATCGGCTGGGTGGTGTTCGCACATTTATTTCCCAAGCACGAGCCGGATTTGCCCGCCTAGCCCCGCTTACGCCATCGGGCTAAAAGGCCGGCCGCCGAAACTGGGCGCGGTTCATGCAATTCCACGACATTGTCCAACAGGTCACCAATTTCGTGCGCGATCATTCGGTGTGGGCGGCGCCCGTGATTTTCGTGCTGGCCTTCATGGAATCGCTGGCATTCATTTCGCTTTTGGTACCCGCCTGGGGTGCGCTGGTCGCACTCGGCGCGCTGATCAAATCAGGCGGCATCAGTTTCTGGCCGGTGTGGATCGCAGGGTCCCTCGGCGCCGCGCTTGGCGACTGGCTGTCCTATTGGGTCGGCCTCAAGCTCGAATACGGCGTTGCGCGTATTTGGCCACTATCCCGTCATCCCGACCTCATTCCCCGCGGTGAAGCCTTTGTGAAGACTTGGGGCGTGCCCGGCATTTTCATCGGACGCTTCTTCGGTCCTCTGCGCGCCTCCGTGCCGCTGGTCGCCGGAATTTTCGAGATGCCGTATTGGCGTTTTCAACTCGCCAATTTTTCATCCGCTTTTGTCTGGGCGGCGGTGCTGCTGACCCTTGGTGACGTGATCTCGCTGGGGCTGAGCTATATTTGGTGACAAAAATCCGCCGGCGTAGGCTACGCCGGCGGATCTTCAGTGTTGCGAGCTCGATCAGTGCACCGAATGGGCGCCCGCCTGCGATATGGTATCGTCTTGTGAGCCGGTGCCGCCGGATACGCCGATTGCGCCGATGATTTTGCCCCCCACGACGATAGGATTGCCGCCGCGCGAGGCGATAAAAGCGTCACCGAGCGTAGGCAGGTAGGCAAAAAACGCGCCTTTGCCGAGCAAGCGCTCGAAAACGACTGTGGGACGGCGATAGCGGGCCGCCGCGCGCGCCTTATGCTGCGAAATATTGATCGACGCGTACTGGCATTCATCCATCTTCTCGAAATAGACGAGCTCGCCGCTGGTGTCGACGACGCTGATGCACATCGGCCAATTCCGTTTGACGGCTTCGGCCATGGCCGCATCGGCGATTTTCTTCGCCATGTCGAGTTTGATATTCTCGCCGTAGGGCGTGTAGTTGTACTTTTCCGGAACGTTCTCGTTCGGATTGTTGGGATCGGCCGGCACTTGCGCGAAAGCGCCAGTGCCAATCAAAAGCGCGGCGGACAGCGCGACGGCGGTCATCAACATACGATGCATCGAATTCCTCCCAAATAGCGCCGGTCGTTTCCGGCATTCGCCCCGCCGTATCGGCGCAGGCTGTCGACGCGATAAGCTTAGCGAACTCGCGGGGGGCCGCCTACAGGGTGGCTCCCCAAAAGGCGTTTTTGGAATATTCTACCCTCGACGGGGTTCACCGGCGAAAGCCGCTCGTCGCATAAGTCTAAAGATTCAGGGAGGACGACCATGACAGAATTCACCCGGCGAAAATTATTTGCGAGCGCCGCAGCAAGTGCGGCCGCAACAGCTCTAACGCCTATGCTTGGGCAGTCTGCGCGAGCGTCGGCCCCCATCGCGGAGAAGCAGGCTCCCGGTATCTATCGGTACAAGATCGGCGACTATGAAATGACGCAAGTCGCCGATGGCGCCCGGACCTTTCCGATGCCGGACAATTTCGTCACCGGTGCGACGCCGGCGGAGGCGAAGAAAGCGCTCGCGGACGCTTATATGCCGGACGGTAAGCTGACCATCATGTTCAATCCGCTGGTCGTGAACACCGGCTCGAAGGTGGTGCTAATCGATACCGGCAACGGTCCAGCCGCGTACGCCCAGACCAAAGGTCAGGTCGGTCAACTGCACACGAACCTTGCGGCGGCCGGCATTGACCTCGCTGCGATCGACATTGTGCTGATCTCGCACATGCATGGCGACCATATCAACGGCCTTCGCAAGGCGGACGGAACGCCCGCTTTCCCCAACGCCGAGATCATGGTGCCGTCGGGTGAATGGGCGTTCTGGATGGATGATGCCAATAGAAGCAAGGCGAACCCGTATAACAATAACTACTTCCCGAATGTGAAGAAGGTCATGACGGGTCTCGAGAGCAAGGTCACGAAGTATGAGTGGGGCAAAGAGATCATTCCCGGCATCCACTCAATCGCCACTCCGGGGCACACGCCGGGCCACACCTCTTTCATGGTCCAGTCCGGCAACGGCAAGTTGCTGGTCCAGTCGGACGTTTGCAACAACCCGTTCATGTTCATGAACCACGTCGACTGGATCGCGCCGTTCGACAACGACCCGCAACTGACGCTTAAGACGCGCCACAAGTTCTACGATATGGCTTCATCGGAAAAGGTGCTGGTTGCCGGTTATCACTTTTCGTTCCCTGCAGTCGGGCACGTGGAGAAGAATGGCAAGAACTTCCGGCTCGTGCCGGTGCTGTGGACACCGCTCGGCTAGTCGGCCTCGTGCAATAAACAGAAGGCCGCCGGTCAGGGCGGCCTTCTTCTTTGCAGGCGGCATAACAGGTGTAGTTCCGCGGATTTATTTGGGTCCGGCACTGGCCGCCGCCACGGCGCAGGACTAGGTTGAGACGATGACCGCAACTGGCTTCGAGACCGCGCTGACAGCGCGCACGAACGAAATGCTGGATGCCTGCACGCGCTGCGGCAAATGCGTCGAAATTTGCCCGGTGACACAGCCCGCCGGCGTCGGCGCGTCGCCGCCGCAGGAGGTCATGTCCGGTATTATCGGTCTCATCCGCAGCGGGGAGGGACCGGCGGCATCGCAGGCCTGGGCCAAAGGTTGCGTTCTCACCGGCGATTGCATCACAGCCTGTCCCGAAAATATCAATCCGCGCTTCCTGCTTGCCATGGCGCGCGTGGCGATGGCGCGCTGGACAAACTCGCCACGCGACCAGCGCCGCAAGGGGGTCGAGAATTTCCGCCTGGTAGCGGATGGTGCCAACGTGCTCGCGCGCATGCAGCTGAGCGACGAGGAGCTTGCCCGGCTCGGCCAGCATGTCACCAGTCGTCTGGAACACGGCGCAACCGCGCCGCCGGGTGAGCGCCCGGATTTCGTGTTCTACACCGGCTGCAATGTCCTGAAGACGCCGCACATCGCGTTGCTTGCGCTCGACATCATGGATGCGCTCGGCGTGACCTATCGCGTGATGGGCGGGCCGACGCATTGCTGCGGGATCGTGCAGGCGCGCACTGGAGACCTGGACGTGTCCGGCCGCATGGCGACGAGCACGCTTGACAAGCTGGCCGAAGGCAAGGCCGGGGTAATTTCGTGGTGCGGGAGCTGTCACGTGCAGTTCACGGAAAGCACGCTGCCGGCGATCGAGAAAATGCGGGGTGCGCGGCCCTTCGAAATGACGCCGTTCATGCTGTTCCTGCAGACACGCTTTGCCGACTTGCGGCCGCTGTTGAAAAAGCCGGTGCGTCTGAAAGTCGCTCTTCACCGTCATCCGGGGGTCAAAGGCGTGGTTGAGGCCGGCACCGAGCTGCTGCGTCTGGTGCCGGGCGTCGAAATCGTCGATCTCGATGTGCCGGCCGTCGGCTTGATGAGCAATTTCCTCAACGCGCTGCCCGACTATAAACGCGAGCTTTACCGCAGCGAACTCGAAGCAGCCGAGCGGGCAGGCGTCGATGCGCTGGTTGCGATCTATCACCCCGATCACCGCGACCTGTGCGCGCTCGAGCGCGATTGGCCCTTCCGCATCGTCAATATTCTGGAGATCGTCGGCGCCAGCATGGGTCTCTCCCACGCCGATCATTTCAAGCGGCTCAAGATCATGCAGGACGCGGACGCCATTGTCGCCGACTGCAAGGACATCATCGCGGCACGCGGCATCGATCCTGCGGTCGCGCGCAATGTCGTGCTCAAGGCAATGCTCGCCGAGCAGCCGGTGCCGCTCGGGCGGGCCGCCGGTTGACGCACAGCCGGCTGCAGCCTATATCGCCGGCCCATGACAATGGCTGTTGCAGCTTTAGCGCTTCGCCGCCGTGCCGCAGAAGCACGGGCGGCCGCCTAATAGTCATTGTCCTTTGCCGCCGGACAAAAGCCGCGGCATCTTATCCCCCATGACTGGTATTGCCGTTGGTCTTGATCCGGTCGTCGTTTAAGACTGCGGAATCGAGGATCAGTGCGATGGCGACAAAAATTAGAGTGGGTATTCTCGGCGCCTCCGGTTACACGGGCGGCGAATTGACACGCATGCTGCTGCGCCATCCGCGCAGCGACATCGTGCTGCTCACAGCCGAGCGCAGCGCCGGGAAGGCCATGCGCGATGTCTTCCCGCAGTTCTCGCCCTATCGCCTGCCGACGCTCAGCGCCATCGACTCCATAGAGTGGTCGAAGCAGCAGCTCCACGTCGCCTTTTGTGCGCTTCCGCATGCGACAACGCAGAAGGTGATCAAGGCGCTGCTCGCCGCCGCGCCGGCAACCAAGGTGATCGACCTGTCGGCCGACTTCCGGCTGGCCGATGTCGCGGCCTACGCGAAATGGTATGGCCACGAGCACCACGCGCCGGATTTGCAACGGGAAGCGGTGTATGGCCTCACCGAGACGCACCGGCGCGAGATCAAGCGGGCGCGGCTCATCGCAAATCCCGGCTGCTATACGACCTGCGCGCAACTGCCGCTCGTGCCGCTGATCAAAAGCAAGGCCATCGACATCGAAGAGATCGTGATCGATGCCAAATCGGGCATGACCGGCGCGGGCAGGGCGGTCAAGGAAGCGATGCTGTTCTCGGAAGTGTCGGAGGGCTTCAATGCTTACGGCGTCGGCCACCACCGGCACATGGCCGAATTGGACCAAGAGTTTTCATTGGCCGCTGGCCGGCCGGTGCTTGTCACCTTCACGCCGCATCTGGTGCCGATGAATCGCGGCATTCTCTCCACGATCTATGTGCGGGGCCGGCGAGGGCGCACGGCCGAGGATCTTCACGCAATACTTTTAAAGGCTTACATGAGGGAACCGTTCGTACACGTCCTGCCGTTCGGCGAGACACCGCAGACGCGGCATGTGCGCGGCTCGAACATGACCTTTATCGGAGTGGCGAGGGATCGCGTTCCGGGGCGCGCCATCGTTATTTCCGCCCTCGACAATCTGGTGAAGGGTGCGTCCGGCCAAGCAATCCAGAACATGAACTTGGTCATGGGGTGGCCGGAGACAATGGGTCTGGAGCAGGTGGCGCTGTTTCCCTGATTCGGCTGCTACACTGCGTCGCCCTGTAGGAGACCCGGATGTTCGAGGTCGCAAACCAGCCGCCGCCGCTCGAACCTTGCAACCTCTTCAGCAGCGACGCCGTCCTGGGCGAGGCTGTCAAGCGCGAGGGCGCGGCATGGGCGGAAGCGGCCCTCGGAGCGCTTGGCGAGACGCTCGGCAGGCCGGAAACGGTCAAGCTCGGCTTCGACGCCAACCGCTTTCCGCCGCAGCTCAAGACCTTCGACCGCTACGGTCATCGTCTTGATGAAGTCGAATTTCATCCGGCCTGGCACGATCTGATGACCATCGCCGTGCGCGCCGGGCTGCATTCAAGCCCGTGGGCGGAGCCGAAGGCGGGCGCACATGTGGCGCGTGCCGCGGGCACCTACATGCTCACTCAGGTCGAGAGCGGCGTCTATTGCCCGATCGCCATGACCTACGGCGCGGTGCCGACATTGCGGCAGGCACCTGAGATTGCCGACGTGTGGCTGCCGAAAATCTATGCGCGCGAGTACGACCGCCGCTTCGAGCCCGCTGCACGCAAGAGCGGGGCCCTCATCGGCATGGGCATGACGGAAAACCAAGGCGGCTCCGACCTGCGCACCAATACGACGCGCGCGGAGCCGGCCGGCGACGGCAGCTTCCGCCTATATGGCCACAAGTGGTTCATGTCGGCGCCGATGTGCGACGCTTTTCTGGTGCTGGCGCAGTCACCGAAAGGCCTAAGCTGCTTTTTCATGCCGCGCTGGACGCCCGATGGCGCGCGCAACGCCATCCGCATCAATCGTCTCAAAGACAAGCTCGGCAACAAGTCGAATGCCTCCAGCGAGGTGGAATTCCACGGCGCTTATGCCTGGCTTGTTGGGGAGGAAGGGCGCGGTATCCCCACGATTATCGAGATGGGCAACTATACGCGGCTGGATTGTTGCATTGGTTCTGCCGGCTTGATGAGGCAAGCAGTGACTCAGGCGCTGCATCATGCGCGGCATCGGACGGCCTTTCAGAAAAAGCTGATAGATCAGCCGCTGATGAGCAACGTCCTTGCCGATCTCGCAATTGAATCGGAGGCGGCGGCGGCGCTGACCTTCCGCCTCGCGCGCGCCTATGACGAAAGCGATGAAGCTGCGCTGGCAATTCGCCGCGTGGTCACACCGGCGGCCAAGTTCTGGATTTGCAAACGCGCGCCCATGGTGGCGCTCGAAGCCATGGAGGTGCTGGGCGGCTCCGGCTACATCGAGGAAAGCATCATGCCGCGGCTTTACCGCGAGGCGCCGGTCAATTCGATCTGGGAAGGCTCCGGCAACGTGATGTGCCTCGATGTTCTGCGTGCGATCGCGCGTACCCCCAACGCGGCCGACGTGCTGCGCGCCGAGATTGACCGCGGCGATGCGCGCCTTGGCGCATTTGCCGGCAAGCTGATGGATCGCCTGGCGTCGTCCCAACGCAACGACGAGACGCAGGCGCGGGCGTTGACACGCGACCTGGTGCTGGCGTTGCAGGCCGCGCTTTTGCTTGAACACGCGCCAGCGGCTGTGGCCGACGCTTTTTGTGCCTCGCGGCTTGCCGGAGACGGCCCCGCCTTCGGTCTATTGCCGCGCGGTAGCGACCTAAACGCGATTACCCGACGCGCAATGCCGAACTAGAGTTTGCCGAACACCGCCAGCACCAGCGCCACCTGAGCGGCAAACCCCACGGCAAATGCGAGCGTGCGCAACACCGGAATTCCGGCCCAGTAGACGATGACATGGGCCAATCTGGCCCAAAAATAGACGGCGCATGCGAGCATGGTGCTTTGGGTCGAATGGTGCATGACGTTAAGCGTTAGCACCAGAGCGGCGAAGATCACCAAATTCTCTACGGCATTGGTATGCGCGTTCTTCAGCCGCTGGGCCCAGGGCGACTGCGGACGGTCCGTGGGCGACGGATTGGCCATCGCGCCGATGAGGCTGCGAACCCAGATGCGGTCGAGAATATAGGGCACCCACATGAGCCCGGTGAGGATCACCGTCAGCGTGAGCCAATAAAGTTCGGTTGTCATGACTTGTCCCCAGCGCTATCCACCGTCGAGTGTAATTCATGGCGGCAGGCTTGTCGCCTT
>Ga0070740_10003721_pt1 | contig 15828 bp, 14 predicted proteins | sample Coa_R2_FD_67286 | JGI IMG/M metagenome (GOLD analysis project Ga0070740, IMG submission 67286) | Surface soil microbial communities from Centralia Pennsylvania, which are recovering from an underground coalmine fire - Coalmine... | ecosystem: Environmental > Terrestrial > Soil > Unclassified ... | reverse complement strand
ATGAAGACGCTGAAGGCGGACGGGCAGGACGTCGAGGCCGTCTACCGGGCGGCGCGCAAGGCTCTCGACCACGCCCGCGGCGGACGGGGGCCGGTCTTCCTCCACCTCGACACGGTTCGCTTCACGGGCCACTACGTCGGCGACCCGCAGGTCTACCGCGACCGCGACGAGGCCCGCAGGCTGCGCGAGACGCGCGACCCGATCACCCTGCTGCGCGCCAGGCTCGACCTCTCGGACGAGGAGCTCGCCGAGCTGGACGCCGAGGTGCGCGAGGTCGTCGACGGCGCGGTCGAGTTCGCCAAGCACGGGACCGACCCGGCTCCCGAGGACGCGCTCCAGAACGTCTACGCGTGAGGCCGAGGTGCCGGAGCTGACCTACCGGGAGGCCGTGCGCGACGCGCTCGTCCAGGCGATGCGCCAGGACGACGACGTCTTCCTGATCGGCGAGGACATCGCCGAGATGGGCGGCTCGATGGGCGTCACGCACGGGATGCTCGAGGAGTTCGGCCCCGAGCGGGTGCGCAACGCGCCGATCTCGGAGATGGCCATCGCCGGCGCCGCGATCGGCGCGGCCCTGCAGGGGATGCGGCCGGTGGCCGAGATCATGTACGAGGACTTCCTCACCCTGGCCGCGGAGCAGATCGTCAACCAGGCCGCCAAGCACCGCTACATGTCCGGCGGGCAGGTCAGCGTGCCGGTGGTCTTCCGCACCCAGGGCGGTGCCGGCTGGTCGCCGGGCGCGCAGCACGCCCAGCAGCTCGAAGCCTGGTTCGTCCACATCCCCGGCCTCAAGGTCGTGTTCGCCTCGACGCCCGAGGACGTGCGAGGGCTGCTCTGGTCGGCGATCTACGACGACAACCCCGTCGTCTTCTTCGAGCACCGGACGCTCTACCCGCTCAAGGGCGAGGTGCCGGAGGCGCTCGAGCCCGTGCCCCTGGGGCGGGCGCGTATCCACCGCGCGGGCGAGGACGTGACCGTGATCGCGACCGGCCGTCTCGTGCACGAGAGCCTGCAGGCCGCCGATGAGGCGGAGCGGGAAGGCGTCTCCGTCGAGGTGGTCGATCCGCGCACGCTGCAGCCGCTGGACGAGGAGACGCTCGTCGCCTCGGTCAAGAAGACGAACCGCGCGGTCGTCGCCCACGAGGCGGTGACCCGGATGGGGTTCGGCGCCGAGGTGGCGGCCGTCCTGCAGTACCGGGCGTTCGACTGGCTCGACGCCCCGATCGAGCGGGTCGGCGCCAGGTTCACGCCCCTGCCGTTCTCCCCCGTGATGGAGTCGTTCGTCGTGCCGCACGCCGACGACGTGCTGGCCGCCATCCGCCGTACGGTCGGCAGGGAGCGCTGATGGCGACGAAGGTGATCCTGCCGCGGCTCGGCCAGGGCATGGAGTCCGGCACGATCGTCCGCTGGCTGAAGGCCGAGGGCGAACCGGTGCGGAAGGGCGAGCCGCTGTTCGAGCTGGACACCGACAAGGTGACCCAGGAGGTCGAGGCCGAGGCGAGCGGCGTCCTGCTGCGGATCGAGGTCCGGGAAGGCGAGGTGCCGGTCGGGCAGACCGTGGCCTTCATCGGAGCGGAGGGCGAGGAGCTGCCTGCCGCCGCCCCGGACGGCGGAGCAGGCCGGCCGGCCGCGCCGGCCGGCCCAGCAGGGGCCGAAGGCGCGGCGCCGCCGGTCGGGGAACGCGAGCCGCCCGCGGCGCGCGAGGCTCCCGCCGCCGAGCCGGCGCAGCCGAGCGACGGCCGGCTCAAGGCCTCGCCGCTCGCGCGACGGCTCGCCCGGGAGCGGGGCCTCGACCTCGCGGCGATCCGCGGCAGCGGGCCCGAGGGCCGGATCGTGGCCGAGGACGTCGAGCGCGCAGGCGCGGCCACGGCGGCGCGAGTCGCCCCCCTCGCCGCCGGCGAGCCCGAGCGCCGCCCGCTCTCGAACGTCCGCCGGGCGATCGCCCGCCGCCTCGGCGAGGCCTGGCAGGTGCCGGTCTTCCAGCTCCAGGTCTCCGCGGACATGAGCCGGGTCAACGCGCTGCTCGCGCGCCTGCGCGAGCGCGACCCCGAGGTGCGCGTGACGGTCACCGACGTCCTGACCAAGGTCTGCGCGCAGGCGCTCATGCGCCACCGGGAGGTGAACGCCGAGTTCGGCGCGGATGCGATCCTGCTCCATCCGACCGCGAACGTCGGCCTCGCCGTCGCCGCGCCGCAGGGCCTCGTGGTGCCCGTGATCCGCGCGGCCGAGCGGCGCTCCCTGCGCGAGATCGCCGCCCTGCGCAGCGAGCTCGTGGCGCGGGCCCGCGAGAACCGGCTGCGCGCCGAGGATCTCGAGGGCGGTACGTTCACGATCTCCAACCTCGGCATGTACGGGATCGAGCGCTTCACCGCCGTGCTCAACCCGCCACAGGCGGCGATCGTCGCAGTCGGCGCCAGCGAGGAACGCGTCGTCCCGCTGGACGGAGCGACGGCCGTGCGGCCGATGCTCACCCTGACCGGCACCTTCGACCACCGGGCGGTGGACGGCGCGCCGGCGGCCGCGTTCCTGCGGACGGTCAAGGAGAGCCTCGAGGAGCCGGGTCTCGCGCTGTAGGGGCGGGGGTTGGCAGCGACGGTCTCGTACCAGGTCTGCGATCTCGCCTCGGCCCGGGGCGTCCGGCGCACCCAGGAGCTCTGAGGGACGGTGCTTCGCCCGGTCGGCCGCCAGGACCTCCGCTTCCTGCGCGACATGCTGCGGCACGCCTACCACTGGCGGATCGCGCAGGACCCCGACCTGCCGGTCTTCCGCTACGTCCAGAACTGGGGCCGCCCCGGCGACGCCGGGCTGATCGCGTTCGACGGCCCGAACGTCTACGGCGCGGCCTGGTACCGGCTGTTCCCGGCGGATGCGCCCGGGTTCGGCTTCGTCGACGAGCAGACCCCGGAGCTGACGATCGCCGTCGTCCCCAGCCACCGCGGCCACGGCAGCGGCACCGAGCTGCTCGAGGCCCTGCAGGAGCGGGCCCGGGCCGAGGGTTTCGCCCGGCTCAGCCTGAGCGCCGAGCCGGGCCAGACCGGCTTCTACGAGAAGCACGGCTTCCGGGAGCTGCGCCGCGGCGACGGCACGGTGACCATGGTCGCGGAGCTCCGCTAGGGAGCGGCGGCCGCTGCGCGGGACGCCTCCGCCCGCCAGGTACGCTCCGCCCGGAGCGAGAGAGGGGAGAGTGGACATGGACGTCGACGTCGCCGTCCTCGGTGGAGGGCCGGGCGGGTATACGGCTGCGATCCGGGCTGCGCAGCTCGGGGCGAGGGTTGTCTGCATCGAGAAGGAGGCCGAGCTGGGCGGGACGTGCCTGCGTGTGGGCTGTGTGCCGACGAAGGCGTGGGTGCAGACCGCGTTCGCGCTCAAGGGGGCGGAGGAGCAGTTCGCGAAGTTCGGGGTCGTGGTTGGGGGGGCCCGGCTCGACTTCGCGGCGGCGAACGCCTGGAAGGCGGGGGTGGTCAGGCAGATGACGGAGGGGATCGCGTCGCTGTTCAAGGCGAACGGCGTGACCTGGCTGCGGGGCGTCGGCCGCTTCCGGGATGCGCGGACGATCGCGGTCGAGGGTGGCGAGGAGGTCTCCTTCGCCTCGGCGATCGTGGCCACGGGCTCGTACCCCTTGCGGCCGCCGATCCCGGGGCTCGACTCGCCGCGTTGTGTCGACTCGACCGGGCTGCTCGCCCAGGAGTCCGTTCCCGAGCGTCTGGTCGTGCTCGGGGGCGGGATCATCGGCTGCGAGTTCGCCTCGATCTTCCACCGCTTCGGCTCGCAGGTGACGGTCGTCGAGATGCTCGACCGGCTGATCCCGCAGGAGGACGCGGACGCGGCGGCGGAGCTGGCGAAGCAGTTCCAGCGGCGCGGGATCGCGCTCCAGCTCGGCCAGCAGTGCACGCAGGTCGACGACGACGGGCGGCAGCTCACGGTCCACTATGGCGAGGGGGAGAGCGTGCAGGCCGACCTGATGCTCGTCTCGGTCGGGCGGGCGCCGCTCGTGGAGGGGATCGGTCTGGAGGCGGCCGGGGTGGAGTTCGACCGGCGCAGCGGGATCGCCACCGACGAGCACCGCCGGACGAGCGTGCCGCACATCTACGCGGTCGGCGACTGCGCCGGCTACTGGCAGCTGGCGCATACCGCGTTCCGGGAGGGAGAGATCGCGGCCGAGAACGCCACCGGCCACGAGGCGGTGTTCGACAACCGGGCGATCCCGCGGCCCATCTACACCGACCCGGAGATCGCGGCCGTGGGGCTGACCGAGGCCGAGGCGCGCGAGCGCTACGGCGACGAGGTGGCGGTCGGCCGCTTCCCCTGGGTCGCGAACGCGCGGGCGGTGATGCAGGACGAGACCGTCGGCTGGGTCAAGTCGATCCACGAGACCCGCTACGGCGAGCTGCTCGGCCTCGTCATGGTCGGCCCGCACGTGACCGACATGGTCGAGGCGGGGGTGGTCGCGATCGACGCCGAGTCGACGGTCGAGACGGTCGCCGACGGGATCGCGCCCCACCCGACCCTCAGCGAAGCGATCAAGGAAGCCGGCCTCGTCGCCCTGGGACGAGCCATCCACCTTCCGAACCGGCGCCCGCGGACCGCCGCTCCGGCCTGAGCCGCCGCCCGCTGCCGGCGAGGTAAGGCCTCCGTAAAACGCCGTCCGCCCGGCCGGCGGTCGCCGGTCTGATCGGGGAGACTCGGATCGGACATCCCGTCCCCGGTCCCGGGCCGACGCCGCCCGCGCGATCGCCCGGGACGTGTCCCCTGGAAGAGCCGCAAGCCGCAGAGCGGCTCTTCCCTGGTCCGCTAGCCTCGCGCCAGACAGGAGGGGCCATGGCAATCGTGAACAGGCGCAACGCCGTCGTCGGCTGGCTCGTGCTGAAGGTGGGGAAGGTCGTGGCGCGGCGGAAGGCGAACCGCGCCCGCGGCCGGCTCGCGGCCTGGCGCAGGAAGCGCCGTTGAGCCTCTTCCGCGCCTCGATCCGCGACCTCGTCCCCTACGAGCCGGGCAAGCCGGTCGAGGCGGTACAGCGGGAGCTCGGGCTCGAACGGGTGGTCAAGCTCGCCTCGAACGAGGGGCCGTTTCCGCCCCTGCCGGCGGCGCTCGAGGCGATCCGGCGGCTCGCGCCCGAGCTCAACCGCTACCCGGACGGCGGCGCGTGGGCGCTGCGCAGCGCGCTCGCGGAGCGGCAAGGGGTCGCCTTCGACCAGGTCGTCGTCGGCGCGGGGGCGGACGGGATCATCGACCTGCTCGCCCAGGCCACGCTCGACCCGGGCGACGAGGTGGTGTGCGGCTGGCCCTCGTTTCCAAGCTACGTCCTGAGCGCCGCCAAGCTGGGCGCGGTCGTCCGGCGGGTGCCGCTGCGCGACCACGTCTACGACCTCGACGGGTTGCTCGCCGCCGTCGGCCCGCGCACGAAGCTCGTCTACGTCTGCCATCCGAACAACCCGACCGGCACGGCGAACGGGCGGTCGGAGCTGCTCGCCTTCCTCGACCGGCTGCCCGGGCACGTCCTCTGCGTCCTCGACCAGGCCTACTTCGAGTACATCGACGACCCGGACTACGCCGACGGGGTGGCGCTGTTCCGCGAGGGCCGGCGGCTCGTCGTGCTGCGCACCTTCTCGAAGATCTACGGGCTCGCCGGGCTGCGCGTCGGCTGGGCGGTCGCTCCGGCCGACGTGGCGGCCGCCACGAGCAAGGTGCGGCGAGCGTTCGACGTCGCCTCCTGCGCCCAGGCGGCGGCGCTCGCCAGTCTCGACGACCCGGAGGAGATCGCCCGCCGGCGGGAGCTGAACCGCAGCGGCCGCGAGCGGCTGGCGGCGATCCTGCGCGAGCATGGGCTGGAGCCGGTGGAGCCGGCCGTCGGCAACTTCCTCTTCGCGGACGTGGGCGGCGGCCGGGCGCTGTTCGAGCGGCTGCTGCGCGAGGGGGTGATCGTGCGGCCGCTCGACGGCTTCGGCGCGCCCGAGGCGATCCGGGTCAGCGTGGGAACGCCGGAGGAGAACGAGCGGTTCGCGGCCGCCCTGACCGCCGTCCAGGCGGCTGCGCCGGCAGCGCCGGGCGGCGCGGCGGGGTCCGCCGGCGCCTGATCCCGCGGCGCGCACACGCGGCCGCGCCTCCTGTTAACCGACGCCTCCTTCCAACCTGCCCTCGTCAGACCTGTCCGTTCGGGCGTCTCGTCAGCGACCGGAGAAGCTGGTACGGTCGCGCGGACGCTCGTGAGGCTCCGGTCGTCCGTCCAGCTCGCGCCGCTGCAGCTGCAGGGGTTCCGCTGCCTCTTCCTCGCGACCCTCGGCTCGAGCCTCGGCACGCTCCTGGCCGCCGTCGCGCTCGCGATCGACGTCAAGGACCGGACGGGGTCGGGCCTCTGGGTGGGGGCGGTGCTCGTCGTCGACTTCCTGCCGACCATCGTCGTGGGCCTGCTGCTCGGCCCGCTGCTCGACCGGCTCGAGCGGCGCTCGCTGATGATCGGAGCCGACGCGCTGCGGGTCGGGGTCTTCGCCGCCCTGCCCTTCGCGCCCAACGCCGCCGCGGTCGTCGGCCTCGCCCTGGTCGCCGGGCTCGCCACGGGCTTCTTCCGCCCGGCCGTCTACGCCGGCATCCCGAACCTCGTCCCCGACGAGCTGCTGCCGAGCGCGAACGGGCTCCTGCAGACCGTCGAGAACGCGAGCTGGACGGTCGGGCCGATCGTCGGCGGCGTGCTGACGGCGGCGGCTGGGCCAACGGCCGCCTACGCCATCAACGCCGCCTCGTTCGTCGTCTCGATCGCCCTGGTCTCCCGCATCCCGAAGCGCCTGCTCCAGAGCGAGCGCGCGCTCTCGCGCGGCCACTGGCGCGACCTCGCCGACGGCTTCGGCGCCGCGCTCCGCTCGCCCTCGATGCGCGCGGTGCTGGTCGCCTGGGGCATCGCCTCGTTCGCCATGGGCGGCACCAACGTCGCCACGATCTTCCTCGCCAAGGACACGCTCGCGGCCGGCGACGTCGGGTACGGCCTCCTCTTCGGGGCGATCGGGGCGGGCCTCGTCCTCGGCAGCTTCGGCAGCTCGGCGCTGCTCGCCCGCTACGGCGTCGCCCGCGCCTACGGAGGCGGGCTCGTGCTGATGGCGGCCGGAGACCTCGGGGCCGCCCTGAGCCCCGACATCTGGGTCGCGGTCCTGGCCTGCGTCGTCGTCGGGGTGGGCAACGGCCTCGCGGTCGCGTGCAACGCGCTGCTCGTCCAGCGGGGCACGTTCGACCTGCTGCGCGGCCGCGCGCTCACATTCGTGATGAGCGTCACGTACCTCCTCGTCGGGGTCGGCGACGGGCTCGGCGGCGTCTTCCTGCGCCCGCCCGTCTCCGCCGACCTCCCCCGCTGGATCTGGGGCGGCGCGAGCGCCACCCTGCTCGTCGGCGCCGTCGCCGGCTCGCTGCTCGCCCGCAACCTGGCGGGCGAGACGCCGGCCGAGGCGGAGCGCGCCGGCGAGGACGCGGCGCCGGTCGCCGCCGCCAACTAGCCTCGCCGGCGGAGATGGGCAGGCGGCGAAGACCCGAAGCGCAGGGTCGCGGGCCGGCCCGGCCGGGCCCGAGCGGGGTGCGACCGCGGCCCGGCCTCGTCTAGGCTGCGCCCGGTGGCCGGGCGCCGCGAGTGGAGCAGGGAGGCTCTCGCCGCCGGCGTCCGCGACGGCGACCGGCGAGCGCTGGCGCGGGCGATCTCGCTCGTCGAGGACGGCGACCCGCTCGCCTACGGGCTCGTCGCCGACCTCTATCCGGACACCGGGTCGGCCTACTCCGTGGGGGTCACCGGCCCGCCGGGCGCCGGCAAGTCGACGCTGCTCTCGGCGCTGATCCGCCACGTGCGAGGCCGCGGCCTGACGGTCGGCGTCGTCTCGGTCGACCCCTCGAGCCCCTTCTCCCAGGGCGCCCTGCTCGGCGACCGGATCCGCCTCAGCGACCACTTCCTCGACCCGGACGTGTTCATCCGCTCGATGGGGACGCGCGGCCACCTGGGCGGGCTCGCCGAGGCGACGCTGCAGGCCCTGCTCGTGCTCGACGCCGCCGGCAAGGACCTCGTCTTCCTCGAGACCGTCGGCGCGGGCCAGAGCGAGGTCGAGGTGATCGGGATCGCCGACACGGTGCTGCTCGTGCTGATGCCCGGCTCCGGGGACGCCGTGCAGGCCCTCAAGGCCGGGATCATGGAGATCCCGGACGTGATCGCGATCAACAAGCTCGACCATCCGCAGGCGAAGACGATGCTGCACGAGGTCCGCTCCATCCTCGCGCTCGACCGCAGCCGCGACTGGAACCCGCCGATCGTGCTGACCGAGGCGCTGCGCGGCGAGCACGTCGCCGAGCTGTGGGAGAAGATCGAGGAGCACCGCGCCTTCCTCGAGCAGAGCGGGCGGCTCGACGAGCGGCGGCGCGCGAACCTGGCCCGCGAGGTGTTCGCCGTCGCGGCGAGCCGGGCCAGCCGTCACCTGCAGCAGGCGGTGGCCGACGACGCCGAGCTGCGGCGCCTGCTGGCTGAGGTGCAGGCGCGGTCGCTCGACCCGCTGAGCGCGGTGCGGGACATCCTCGAGAAGGTCTTCCGGATCCACGATGGCGACGACGGCCGCACCAGGGCTGCCTGAGATCGAGCTGGCGCGCGAGCGCCTGCAGGGCGTCGCCCGGGTCACGCCGGTCTTCCCGTCCGAGACGCTGTCGCGGCTCGCCGGCCGGCAGGTCCGGCTCAAGGCCGAGAACCTGCAGCGGACCGGCTCGTTCAAGATCCGCGGCGCCTACGTCAAGCTGGCGAGCGTCGCCCCGGAGCGGCGAGCAGAGGGCGTCGTGGCGGCGAGCGCGGGCAACCACGGGCAGGCGGTCGCCTGGGCGGCGCGGGAGCTCGGCGCCCCGGCCCGGATCTTCATGCCCCAGGACTCGCCGATGGCCAAGGTCGACGCGACGCGGCACTACGGCGCCGACGTGGAGCTGACCGGGCCGGCGATCGAGGAGGCGCTCGAGGCCGCCCGCGCGTACGCGGAGGCGACCGGCGCCGTCTTCGTCCACCCCTTCGAGGACCCGCTCGTGATCGCCGGCCAGGGGACGATCGGGCTCGAGCTGGCCGAGCAGGTGGCCGACCTGGCCACCGTCGTGATCCCGGTCGGCGGCGGCGGCCTGGCGGCCGGGGTGTCGCTCGCGCTGCGCGCCCTGCGCCCCGGGCTGCGGATCGTCGGGGTTCGCGCAGCGGGCACGATGCCGGGCGGGTCCGGCTACACGATCGCCGACGGGATCGCGGTCAAGCACCCGGGGTCAGGGACGAGCGCGATCCTGGACGAGACGCTCGACGATCTCGTCGCGGTCGAGGACGAGCAGATCGCCGAGGCGATCGTGCTCCTGGCCGAGCGGACGAAGCTCGTCGTCGAAGGAGCGGGCGCGGTCGGGGTAGCCGCGATCCTGGCCGGTCTCGCCGGCGGCTCCGGCCCCCTGCTCGCGCTCCTCTCCGGCGGCAACATCGACGCCTCGCTCATGGTGCAGGTGATGCGGCGCGGCCTCGCCCTGCACGGCCGCTACCTGGTCGTGCGCACCCGCGTCCCCGACCGCCCCGGGGAGCTCGCCCGCCTGCTCGGCCTGCTGGCCGCCGAGCGGGTCAACGTGGTCGAGGTCGAGCACCAGCGCGAGGCGGCTGGCGTCCCGGTCGGCCACACGGGCGTCGAGCTGACGCTCCTGACCCGCGACCCCGCCCACTGCGACGAGCTGGTCGCGCAGATGGGCGACTGGGGCTATCCGGTCGAGCGACTCGACTGACCAGCCGCCGCGCCCGCCCGGGCCTGCGCGGCGGCCGGCGCGCCGCAGCGGCGGAACGACGTCGTCTCGCCGCCGCGGGCCCGCCAGCCGGCCACTCCGCCCTCGAGCACCGGCCGCGCCTCGACGCCGGCGGCCCGCAGGACGCTCGCGGCGATCGCCGCCCGGGCGCCGGATTCGCAGATCGTGACCACCGGTCGTCCCTCGAGGAGCCCGGCCTCGGCTGCCGCGCGCACGGTGCGATAGGGGAGGTTGCGCGAGCCGGGGATGTGCTCCTCGTCGTGCTCCGAGCGCTCCCGCACGTCGAGCAGCTCGATCTCGCCGCCGGCGAGCAGTCGCTCGAGCTCCTCGAGCGAGACCGGCTCGAGGCGGTCGTCGCCTCCGGCCTCCTGCCAGCCGGCGACGTCGAACACGCCGACCGCGTACAGCGCCCGCGCCGCGTGCAGCGCTTCCGCCTCGGTGGCCGCATCAAGGACGACCGGGCCGGGTGGCAGGACGAACGCCGCCTTGGTCGCGAAGGTCGACCCCGAGACCGGGACGCCGATCGCCCCTGCGCGGTGACCGGCGGCGAACGCCTGGCTCGGCCGGACGTCGAGGATGGTCGCCTCCCGCGGCGGCGCCTCGAGCCGCCGCAGCGGCGGCTGCGCGCCAAGCAGGGGACCCCGGTTCAGCTCGACGATCCGCTCGAGGTTCGGCGGCCGCGGCGGCTGCGGTCCGAGGGCGGCGGACAGGAAGTCCGCGAGGTCCCGCTGCAGCGCTGGGTTGAAGCGGCGCTCGAAGCCGATCGTCGTCGAGGCCTTCGAGCTCATCGCCGCTCCGCAGAGGGAGCCTGCGACGTGGCCGGGGAAGACCTCGACCCCGTCGCCCAGCGCGACGAGCCGTCGCAGGCTGTGGTAGAGCGCCTCGCCTCCCTCGCGCGGCTCGACGGCGAGGTCGGGCCGCGCGGCGTCGCCGACGAACAAGGAGTCCCCGGTCAGGACGAGCCACGGCTCGCCGCCGCGGGAGCGGTCGCTGACGGCGAAGCAGCAGTGCTCCGGCCGGTGGCCGGGCGTGTGCAGGGTACGGACGACCACGTCGCCGAGCACGAGCTCGCCGCCGTCCTCGAGCGCCTCGTAGGGGAACGAGACGCCGGCGGCGGGGTGGACCCGGATCGGGAGGCCGTGCTCGAGGGCGAGCCGGCCGTGACCGGAGACGTGGTCGGCGTGCGTGTGCGTCTCGAGCACGGCGACCAGCCGGATCCCCTGCCGGGTCGCCGCCTCGAGGAGCGGCTCGACGTGGTACGGGGGGTCGACCGCGACCGCGACGCCGGCTCGCTCATCGCCGACGAGGTACGACGCGCAGCCCAGATCGCGGTCCAGGAACTGCTCGAACAGCACGCGGCGACGCTAGCAGGCCGCTGCGCTACACCTCTTGAAGCGGTCAGCTCCGGGCTGCGGAGCGCTCGCCGGCGGCGTGCTCCTCTTCCAGCAGCCGCCAGATGAACCAGCCGATCGCGAGCAGGAAGACGAGGGTCTGCTCGCCGTTCATCAGGATCCCTCCCAGGTTCTGGTCGCGTACCGGCGAGAGCCCCCACAACCGCGGCGCGTGCTCGTAGAAGGCGTACAACGGGCTGCTGGAGAAGATGTACGCGAGCCCCAGGAACGAGGAGCCGACGAAGGCGACCGCGAGGTAGGCGAGGCCCGCCGGGGGCGTCAGGCGTCCGCTCACGATCGGCCACCAGAAGAGCAGGCCGGCGGCGATCAGGATCGCGTGCTCGACGTTCAGGCCCCAGCCGCTGCGGAGCGCCCAGTCGTAGAAGACGGCGATGTGCGTGCAGTACCAGGCGCCGAGCCAGGCCGGCAGGATCCAGCGGGAGCGCAGCCGGCCGGCGCCGCGGCGGGCGAGCGCCTTGCGCATCCGCGGGGTCAGGCCGAGCACGAGGAGCAGCGGCGCGACGTCGGCGATCAGCGCGTTCTGCAGCAGGTGCATCAGCAGCAGGTAGCGGGCGGCGATCGTTTCCAGCGGCGAGTTGAGCGAGGCGGCGACGAGGAACGCGCCGCCGGCGAACGAGGCCGCCCGCCAGCGTGACGGGGGGTCGGCTCGGGCCGCCCGCCAGTAGAGGGCTCCGGCCGCTGCGGCGAGCGCGAGGAAGAGGGGCTCGAAGCTGAACGCCGTGGCGCTCACGTCGGGGAGGTGGCGAGCCGGGACGCCCGGCTGCGCCTGGCGCGAGGCCGCAGCAGGAGGGCGACGCAGGTGGCGAGCGTCGCGAGCTGCTCGGCCATCATCACGATCCCCGACAGCTGCTGGTCGGTGAGCGCCGAGATTCCGTAGGCGCCGTGGTACCAGGGGTACAGCGGCGTGAACGAGAAGACGAGGGCGTCGGTCAGGACCTGTCCGGCCGCGAACAGGGCGGCGGCGAGCGCGACCCGGCCGCCCAGGCTGAGGCGGCGGTGCGAGCCGGGGTCGACGAGCAGCGTCCAGACGAGGAGGCCGCAGATCGTCCAGCAGAGGTGCTCGACGTCGTGCAGGGTCTGATGGGCGAGGGCGGCGTCGTAGACGGCGGGGACGTGCCAGACGGCGAGGTTCGTCGCCCAGAGCGCGAAGGCGACCCGCGGCCTGAGCAGCGTCCCCAGCGCGGCGCGCAGGCGGCGGCTGCGGGCGAGCGGCGCGAGCAGGGGGGCGGGGAGGAGGAAGACGAGCAGCGGGCCGCGCACGGCCGTCACGAGCAGCGCCGGCCCGAGGTCGCCGATCAGGACGTGCTGGGCCATGTGCGCGGAGAGGAGGGAGTCGTCGGCGAGCCGGTCGAGCGGGCCGACGAGCGCGAACACGCTCACCCCGAGGCCGCAGGCGAAGAGCGCGATCCGATCCCAGCCGGCCAGGTCGGCGCGCCCGCGCCGGCGCAGCCGCACGACCGCCTGCCCGAAGAGGAGCGCTCCGACGGCGGCGACGGCAAGCGGGATCACCCACGGATTGTGCCGTCACGCTTCCGGCACGGTGGCAGCCACCGTGCCGGAAGCGTCACGCCTCGTTCGCGGAATGCTCGCCGGCGGACGGGAGCCCGAGCTGGCGGGCGATGACCATCCGCTGCACCTCGTTCGTGCCCTCGCCGATCTCGAGGATCTTCTGGTCGCGGTAGAAGCGGGCGATCGCGAACTCCTCCGTGTAGCCGTAGCCCCCGTGGATCTGGAGCGCCGCGCTGACGACCCGATGCGAGAGGAGGCCGGTGAACAGCTTCGCCTGGGCCGCGGCCAGCGCGAACGGCCGCCCCTGGTCCTTGAGCCAGGCCGCCCGGTAGACGAGCTGTCGCCCCGCCTCGATCTCGGTCGCCATGTCGGCGAGCTGGAACTGGATCGCCTGGAAGCTCGCGATCGGCCGGCCGAACTGTCGCCGCTCCTTGGCGTAGGCGTAGGCGAGGTCGTAGGCCCCCTGGGCGAGGCCGACCCCCATCGCCGCCACCGAGATCCGCCCCCCGTCCAGCACCTGCATGAACTGCTGGAAGCCGCGCCCGCGCTCGCCGAGGAGGTTGCCCTCCGGGACGGCGCATGAACGGAACGACAGCTCGCGCGTGTCGGAGGCGCGCCAGCCGAGCTTGTGCATCGGCGCCGAGATCTCGTAGCCCGGCGTCCCGTTGGGCACGATCAGGTTGGAGATCTCGTCCGGGCCGGTGCGAGCGGTGATCGTCACGCAGGCGCTGATCTCGGTGCCGGCGTTGGTGATGAAGATCTTCGACCCGTCGATCACCCACTGGCCGTCGCGCAGCACAGCCCGGGTACGGGTCGCGCCGGCGTCCGAGCCAGCCTCCGGCTCGGTGAGCCCGAAGGCGGCGAGCCCGTGACCCGAGGCGAGCCGGGGCAGCCACTGCTGCTTCTGCTCCTCGCTGCCGAAGAGCAGGATCGGCATCGTGCCGAGGGAGGTGTGGGCGGCGACGGTGATCGCAAGCGAGGAGTCGACGCGGCTCAGCTCCTCGATCGTGACGGCGTACGAGACGGTGTCGCCGCCGGCGCCGCCGTACTGCTCGGGCACGGGCAGCCCCATCAGGCCGAGCTCGCCGAGCTCCGCCACCAGCTCGTAAGGGAAGCGTGCCTCGCGGTCGAGCTCGGCCGCGACGGGCGCGACCTTCGTCTCCGCGAACTCGCGGACGGTGCGGCGAAGCAGCTCCTGCTCGTCGCTGAGGTCGAGGTTCATCGGCCCGGCGCTGCGGCGGCTCGCAGCGCCGCCCGGGCGCCCGCACGGGGCGGCGGCGGCAGGCGGCTCGTCATTAGGACGCCGGTCCGCCGGCCAGGCTGCGTCCCAGCTCGGCGATCAGCCGCACGCCGAACCCGGTGCCGCCGGGCACCCGTAGGTAGTCGCCGCGGCTTCGCTCGAGGAAGGCGGGTCCGGCCATGTCGACGTGCGCCCAGGGGCCGTCGCCCGCGAACTCGTGCAGGAACTCCGCCGCCAGGGCGGGGGAGGCCTGGCGCAGAGACGAGCTGTTCTTCAAGTCGGCGAAGGCCGAGTCGATGTAGCGGCGGAAGCGGGGGTGGAGCGGAAACGGCCAGACGAGGTCGCCGCTACGCCGCCCCGCCTCGACGATTCGGTCGCGCCAGGCGTCGTCGTTCGCGAACACGCCGCCGTACAGGTCGCCGAGCGCGAGCTCCATCGCGCCCGTGAGCGTCGCCAGGTCGAGCAGGTGGGTCGCCCCCGCGCGGCGGACGTACCAGAGGGCGTCGGCGAGGACGAGCCGCCCCTCGGCGTCCGTGTTCACCACCTCGATCGTCTTGCCGCTGGCCGAGCGGAGGATGTCGCCGGGGCGGAACGCGGCGCCGCCGGGCAGGTTCTCCGCCGCGGCCAGCGCAGCGATCGCGCGCACCGGTGTGCCGAGCGCAGCCAGGGCGCCCGTCCCGTACAGGGTGCCCGCGCCGCCCGACATGTCCCCCTTCATGTCCTGCATCCCCTGAGGCGCCTTGAGGGAGAGGCCGCCGGCGTCGAAGGTGATCGACTTGCCGACCAGGCCGAGCACCAGCCCGGCAGGGGCCTCGGGCGGCTCGTAGCGGAGGATGACGAGGCGCGGCTCGTTGCGGCTGCCCTGGCCGACGGCCAGCAGGGCGCCCATCCCGAGCTCCCGCATCTCGGACGGTCCGAGCACCTCGACCCGCAGGTGCTCGTGCTCCGCTGCGAGCTCCTGGGCCCGTTCGGCGAGGGCCGCTGGGGTCAGCTCGTTCGGCGGCATGTTCGCCAGGTCGCGCGCCCGGTTGGCGTGCTCGGCGACGATCGCCGCCCGCTCGACCGCCTGGCGTAGCGCCGGCTCGTCCGCGTGTCCGATCACGATCCGCTCGAGCGGCGAGGTCTCGTCGGCCGCCTTCCAGCGGCCGGGCGAGTACGAGCCCAGGATGGCGCCTTCGACGAGCGCCGCCGCCTGTTCGGGCAGCGGCAGCGGCAGCGACTCGTCGAGCAGCCAGACCAGGGTGCCGCCGACCCGCGAGAGCGCCTGGGCTGCGGCGGCCCCCGCCGTCCGCAGCGCGTCGGGATCGACCTCGTCGCGAGGGCCGACCCCCGCCGCCACGAGCCGTGGCGCCTCGAGCTCGCCGTCGAGGTGGAGCAACAGCGCCTCGCCGCGCTCTCCGCGCAGCTCGCCGCTCTCGCCGAGACGGGCGAGCCGGCCGCCGAGCCGATCGTCGACCGCGCGCAGGCTGTCGCCCCGCGGCGGCTGCGTCACCGTCAGAGCGAGGGCGTCGGCGCCGGCTGCGCCCGTGGGCGCGATCTCGACCGTGGCCATCGGGAGGCGATGGTAACCGTGCACCGCCGGCGGCGGCGAATAGACTCGCCTGCGGACCCGACAAGGAGCGACAGATGGCAGGCACCGTGCAGGAGTTCTTCGAGACGCTTCCCTCCCGCGCCGACGCGACGAAGACGGCCGGCATGCGCCACTCGTACGTCTTCGACATCGAGGGCGCTGGGCAGTGGACGGTCAAGGTCGAGGACGGCAGCGTGACCGTCAGCCCCGGCGTGCAGGACGCCGACGTCACGATCAGCACCTCGCAGGAGGTGTTCGAGAAGATCGTCGCGGGCGAGCAGAACCCGACGAGCGCCTACATGACCGGCAAGCTGAAGCTGAAGGGCGACATGGGC
>Ga0070740_10003720_pt1 | contig 15829 bp, 13 predicted proteins | sample Coa_R2_FD_67286 | JGI IMG/M metagenome (GOLD analysis project Ga0070740, IMG submission 67286) | Surface soil microbial communities from Centralia Pennsylvania, which are recovering from an underground coalmine fire - Coalmine... | ecosystem: Environmental > Terrestrial > Soil > Unclassified ... | reverse complement strand
GGGTTAAAATCAGGGTGTAGTCATCCGAGGAGCGAGATGCCCGCGTCTGACGCGCGGCCGGAACGGGCCGCGAGCGTTGCCAGCCGACCACCGCATTCCGAACTTATCCCGGCGCCTGCTGCGCAGCCCTCCTACGAGGTGGTGACGAGGCAAGGCCGCCGGGTTGCTGCTGGCGACGGACCGCCTCAATTTACAATTCATCTCACGGACGGTCAGACGGTCGAATGGGTTGTGAACTCTGATGCGTACCAGATGGCCGTAGCGTTTGTCCGCGGCGAGTTCGACGTTTCGGGCGACCTGTTGGCGGCGATCCGGTGGAAGATGGGAGCGCCGGGCCGCGGATTTGCAGGCTGGGTCCGCCGCGTGACGGCCCGGCTGGCGAGTCTTGGCGCTCAGCGCTGGTTCCAGACGCGGCGGCAGGCCGCCCGCAACATTCAATATCATTACGACGCGTCGAACGAGTTTTATGAATTGTTTCTCGATTCGCGCCTGGTATATTCGTGCGCCTATTTCAAAGATCCCGGTTGGTCGATTGACCAGGCGCAGGCGGCGAAGCTGGAATATATCTGCCGCAAACTGGATGTGCAGCCTGGCGAACGCTTTCTCGATATCGGTTGCGGTTGGGGGGCGTTGATTCTGCATGCGGCCGGCGAGCACGGCGCCATTGCGACGGGCTGTACGCTCAGCCGAAACCAATTCGAACGGGCGAAACAGCGGATTCTGGAGAACGGCCTCGATGCAAGGGCGACGGTGCTTCTAACCGACTATCGCAACCTCGAAGGATCGTATGACAAGATCGCCTCTGTCGGAATGTTTGAACATGTGGGTCGGAAGCGGCTGGGCGAGTATTTCAGAAAGTGCTACAGTTTGCTCTCGCCGGGCGGGTTGTTTCTCAACCACGGCGTTATTCGGCCGCAACTGGTCAAAGAAACGGCGGAGACGGTGTTTTGGACCCGGCACGTGTTTCCCGGAGCGCAGACCGTTCACCTGGCGGACGTAATCCTTGAGGCCGAGCATGCCGGATTCGAGCTGCTCGACGTCGAAAACCTACGGCCGCATTATGCGCTGACCTGCCGCGCCTGGGTCGAACGACTGCGGCAGAACGAGGTCGAATGTCTGCGGCTGGTAGGTCGTGAGAAATACCGTTCCTGGCTGCTGCTGCTTGCGGCTGCGTCGTTCGCGTTTGAAGACGGGCAGACCGATCTCTGCCAGGCGCTGCTGGCGAAGCGGTCTCATCCGAGCGGGCGGAAGATGACCCGCGATCACATGCGGGTTTGACGGGTACAGTCACTCCACCGTGACGCTCTTGGCCAGATTACGCGGCTGGTCCACGTCGCATCCGCGCCGGACGGCGATGTGATATGCGAGCAACTGGAGCGGGACGATCTCGATAATGGGAAGCAGCAACTCGTCGGAAGGCGGCACGTAGATGACATGATCCGCGATTTTGGCGACCTCGTCATCGCCTTCACACGCTACGGCTACCACAATACCCTCCCGGGCCTTTACTTCCTGAATGTTCGAAAGCGTCTTTTCATACCGGATGCGGCTCTCCGGATTCACCGGATCGCAGGTGGCCAGCACGACGACGGGCAGATTGCCGTCGATGAGCGCATTGGGCCCGTGCTTCATCTCGCCTGCGGGGTAGCCTTCGGCGTGAATATAGGAGATCTCTTTCAGCTTGAGCGCGCCCTCGAGCGCGATGGGGAAGTGGATGCCGCGACCGAGATACAGAAAGTCCGACGCCCGGAACAATTGCTTGACCATTTCGTCGTAAATCGCGTCCTGGCTGAGCGTGGCTTCCAGCTTGCCCGGGATGCGCAGCAGCTCCTGCACCAGGGCGCGCGACTGCTCCGGAGAAATTGTTTCCCGCGACTGCGCCAAGTACATGGCCAAAATGAACAGCGCCGTCAGTTGCGAGGTGAAGGCCTTCGTCGACGCCACTCCGATCTCGGGTCCGGCGTGCGTCATCAGGGTTCCGGCGGCTTCCCGGGTGATCATCGATCCCACGACGTTGCAGATAGCCAGCGTTTTCGAACCCTTCTGTTTGGCTTCGCGCTGCGCGGCCAGCGTATCCGCGGTCTCGCCTGATTGTGAAATCACCACGGTGAGCGTGCGGCTGTCGACGATCGGATCGCGGTAACGGAATTCGCTGCTGTAATCGACTTCCACCGGGATCCTTGCCAGTTTCTCGATGATGAATTTCCCGGCGAGCGCAGCATGCCAGCTCGTTCCGCATGCAATGATACGGATGCTCTCGAAGCGGGCGAACTCCTGCGGGGCGATATCCATCTCATCGAGAAAAATTCGGCCTGACTCCTGTCCCACGCGGCCCAGCATGGTATCCCGGACGGCGCGCGGCTGTTCAAAGATTTCCTTCAGCATGAAATGCTTGTAGCCGCCCTTTTCAGCCATAATGGGGTCCCACAGAATGTGCGAGACCTGCCGTTTGACTGCGCGGCCGCTGAAGTCCGTCAGGTGTACGCCCTCGGGCGTCAGGATGGCCATGTCCCCGTCGGAGAGGAAAAACATGTCGCGCGTGTGGTTCAGGATTGCGGGCACATCGGAAGCGACGAAATACTCGCCGTCGCCCAGCCCGATAACGACGGGGGGACCCGAGCGCACGGCGACAATTTTGTTGGGGTCCGATTTAGAAATGATCGCGAGCGCAAACACGCCCGAGATGACCTGCACAGCCTCGCGCACCGCCTGCTCCAGATTGCCCGTGAAATACTTCTCGATCAGGTGAGCAATGACTTCGGTGTCGGTTTCGGTGACGAATTTATGTCCTTCGGCCTGAAGCTTGTGTTTGAGAGCGAGGTAATTCTCGACAATGCCATTGTGAACGACGACGATATTGCCGGTGCAGTCGCGATGCGGATGGGCGTTCTCTTCGGTCGGTCGGCCGTGGGTGGCCCAGCGCGTGTGTCCAATGCCGTACGCGCCGTCGATGGGGCTTAGCCGGACGCAGTCCTCCAGGTTGCGGAGCTTGCCTGAAGCGCGCCGGATCGCGAGTTGGGAGTTCTCGTCAAGTACGGCTACCCCAGCCGAGTCATAGCCGCGATACTCCAACCGCTTCAGGCCATCGAGGATGATGGGGACGGCTTTGCGCTCCCCGATATAGCCAACAATTCCGCACATATGTCTCTTTATATTAAGAGAACGGAGGCGGCGCAGGCTCTCAGACGATTCGGCGAGCGCTTTACATCCCGATTAAAATCGCCCAGGGAGGACTCATCGATGCGCCGAGTCTTGTTCTTATTGGCGTGCAGCGCTCTCGCCGCACAGGTATCCACCAAGCCTGCGCCTGTCCTGTTTGAAGGGCGGACTCTTTTTGAAATACGGACGTCGCTGGGGCCTTTTACCGCTTCCGAGCGCGCCGCCGCGGTTGGACAGCGGCTGCAATCGATCGCGGGCGATCCGCTTGCCGCGCGGCGCATCCACACGGCCGAAGCCCGTGAGATAACCAACATCATGGCCGGCGATCTGGTTCTGACGACCGTGACCGATGCCGACGCTTCCGCCGCGGGCCTCACTCGCCGGGCGTTAGCCGCCGAGCAGGCAGCGCGGATTCAGGTTGCGCTCGATCAGCACCTGAAGGCGCACGCCTTTCACAGTCTGGCCCTCGGAGCGGTGTACGCGGCGCTGGCCACGGCCGTGTTCCTCCTCATCCTGTATGTGCTGCGCAAGCTGTTTCCACGGCTCCAACGCAAGGTGCGGGCCTGGGAGGGAGTGCAGATCCGCTCTTTGCGGATTCAGAACCTGGAGCTGCTGCCCGCCTCACGCGTAGTGCACGCGCTGCTGGCGGCGCTCTCCGCCATCCAGATCGTCGCCACCCTGGCGCTCATCTACTTCTATGTGCCGCTGGTGTTCAGCTTTTTCCCCTGGACACGCGGCTATGCTTATGTGCTGTTCGATTACATCCTGAATCCTGCCAAGGCGCTGTGGAGCTCGTTTCTTAGCTACGTGCCGAGCGTGTTTACGATCCTGGTGATCGCTTTCGTTACGCGCTACATCATCAAACTGGTAAAAGCGGTTTTCACCGGGATCGCGCGCGGCGCGATTATGTTCCGGGGATTCGATTCCGAATGAGCGGAGCCCACCTACAAGATCGTGCGCTTTCTGATTCTGGCGCTGGCCGCCATCGCCATCTATCCGTACGTGCCCGGTTCAGACTCCCCCGCCTTCCGGGGAATATCCGTGTTTCTCGGAATCCTGCTTTCGCTCGGCTCGGCGGGGGCGGTGTCCAATCTCATCGCCGGCGTCATGCTGACCTATACCCGCGCGTTCCGCGTCGGTGATCGGGTGCGGATTGCCGAGACAACCGGCGATGTGCTGGACAAAACGCTCCTGGTCACGCGTATCCGGACCATCAAGAACGAAGACGTCTCAATTCCCAATTCCCTAGTGCTGAGCAGCCACGTCGTTAACTACAGCGCTTGTGCGCGGCCGGGACTGAATGGACTGATTGTCCATACTTCCGTGACAATCGGCTACGACGCGCCTTGGCGGACGGTGCACCGGCTGCTCATTGAGGCGGCGGAGGCAACCAGCGGCATACTTGCCGAACCCGCGCCCTTTGTGCTGCAAACGAGCCTCAACGATTTCTTTGTCACCTACGAGATCAACGCCTATACTGCTCAACCGAGCCGGATGGCGAATATCTATTCAGACCTCCACCAGAACATTCAGGACAAGTTCAATGAGGCCGGCGTCGAGATCATGTCGCCGCATTACACTTCGATACGCGACGGCAACGGCGTAGCAATTCCGCAACAATACCAGAGCGAGCGCTGCAGGCCGCGGGCGTTCCGGATTCTCCACACGGACCAGGCTGACCCGGTTACGACAAAGTCATAAGGACTGGCCCCGCACGGCGGCCAGTCCTGCCGCATCCCAGCGGCTCCCCGATGTAGTATTTGCGCGCTTCGAGAAGCGCACGAACTTGCGAATGTTCTCCGACGTCCAGCTATTGGAGAATATCGATCCGGTACTCCTCGATCACAGGATTCGACAGGACTTCCCGGGCGATCTGGTCCAGCTCGGCGGCGGCTTTGTCGGGGTCCGCGGAGCTGTCGAACGCGATATCAAAGTACTTGCCTTGCCGCACCTCGGCAATCGACGAATGCCCGAGCCCGGCCAGCGCCCGGCGGATGGTCTGCCCCTGAGGGTCGAGGACGGTAGGTTTTAGAGATACGTAAACTCGCGCCTTCATCAGAAAGACCATTGTAATCGCATGGTCGAAGACGAACAGGGCCTTCGTCGGTTTGTATTGTCCTATTGGGTATTCAACGGCGGCTCTGCATCATGCTGCTTTAACGCTCTCCAGCGCTGGAATTAGCTCCACCTTGACCCACCCTTCTTCGCGGCGGTCAAAGGCGCGGTATGCATCGATGACGGAGACGAGCGGCTGGACCTGAGTGAGCAGGCGCGATGGATGGATCGTCCCGTTGCGAACCATATCTACGAGCTTGGGGATGTAGCGGCGATGGGGGCAATTGCCCATCTTGACGGTGATGTTGCGGTTCATCGCCATACCGATGGGGAACCATTTGGCTTTCAACGGATAGACGCCGATGATCGACAAGACGCCGGCTTTGGCGAGCGACTCAACGGCCCATTCGAGCGCCTGAGAGGGCGCTGTGCCCGGCTCCCAGTTGCCATCCTGCGGATTCTGCTTGGGCGCGACCTCCCGGCGCTGCTGCTTGTACAGCTTGCGAGCAGGCTTCGCGGTTGCCCAAGCCGGGCCGGACTGTGCGTGATCGGCGTCCACGCCGACGGCGTCAATCGCGCGATCGACGCCGATGCCCCCAGTTGCCTCTCGGATTGCGAGGACCGGGTGCTCCTGGTCGAAGTTGATCACCTCCGCGCCCTGCCCGCGCGCCATCTCCAAACGCGAATGCACGCGGTCGACGGCGAACACGCGTCCAGCGCCCATCAGAAAGGCGCTTGCGATGGCGCACTGACCGACGGGTCCGCAGCCAAATACCGCCACCGTATCGCCGGACTTGATTTCGGCGAGGTCGGCGCCGAAGTAGCCGGTTGGAAAGATGTCGGAAAGCGTGATCGCCTCGTCGTCCGTCACCTCGTCGGGCAGCTTGACGCAGCCAACGTTCGCATACGGGATGCGCGCATACTCGGCTTGCAGACCGTCGAAGCCGCCGGCGTCCATGGGGCCGCCAAAGAAGGCTGTCCCGCCCATCTTGCCCAAAGGATTTGCATTATCGCATTGCGAGTAGTAGCCTGCGCGGCAATACGAGCAGTTTCCGCAAGCAATTGTGGATCCTATGACTACGCGGTCGCCCACCCTGAGGTTGCGGACGCCTGGTCCGAGCTCTTCGATGACGCCAACGCCCTCATGACCGAGGATGGTTCCGGATTTCATTCCAGAAAGCGTGCCGCGCACCATATGCAGATCCGTGCCGCAAATCGCCGAAGCGGTGAGCCGCACAATGGCGTCTGTGGAGTCCTTGATCTTCGGTTCTTTTGTGTTTTCGAGGCGAATATCGCCGACGCCGCGCCACACGACTGCTTTCATATGAGGTCTCCCGCCGTTGGATGCGGGCGCGGCGGTTTGGTTACGCCAGGGCGCGTTACGCAGACCCGTTCACGGGCGTTTACAAGGACTCGGCCTTCCGTCCGGGCTCGCTCGAAAGAGGCGCGAGAATCACCGTTCGCAAATAGAGGCGCGCGAGTTGATAAAAGGTGATAATGAGCGAGCGAACTCGAAAAAATTGCGAACGGCCATGCCGGCGGGGATAATGGTGCACGCCGACTTCGACGACGCGATACGGGCTCATTTCGAGTTTTCGCACGAGTTCGACGCAGATTGTGCCGCTTGTGGAGGTCAGGCGCGCGTCCTCAAGCAGCGATCGCCGGATCAGACGAAAATCGCAATCGATATCGCGAATGCGGATGCGGAACAGCAACCGCGCGAACGTATTGTAGAGATTGCCGATCCAGATCCGGTGCCGGGGATCGTTGCGCTCCAGCTTATAGCCATTCACGAGGCCGACATCGAAGGAGATGTGAGCGAGCAGCGCAGGCAGTTCGCTAATATCGTACTGGCCATCGCCGTCGGTGTAAAAAACCCACTCCTTGGAAGCGGCCTCAAAGCCGCTGCGAAGCGCCGCGCCGTAGCCGCGATTTACCGAATGTGTGACGATGCGCAATCGCGGGCCGTAAGTTAAGGCCAGCCGGTCGAGAACAGCCGCGGTTTCATCCCCGCTGCCATCATTGATCACAATGACCTCGAAATCGTCTACGCACTCGTTAAGGATCTTGAAAGCGGCGTCTACCAACGCCGGTAAGGATGGCGCATCGTTATAGGCCGGGAAGAACACGCTCAGACTCGGAATGCGTATCACGATCCGATCATGTTAACCCAATTCCTGCGATTTTGAGTAACGTAAGCAATACAGCTAACCGCTACATATCGGCCACATAGTTCATGAACTTGTCTGAGTTTGACTATCACTTGCCCGAAGAGCTAATCGCGCAGGAGCCGCTGCCGGATCGCGCCGCTTCGCGGATGCTGGTGCTGTTTCGCGAAGAACGCCGGTGGGAGGACCGGAGGTTTTGTGAATTGCCAAAGCTGTTGCGAGCCGGCGATTGTCTGGTTCTCAACAATTCCAAAGTTTTTCCGTCTCGCCTGTACGGCCGTCGCGAGGGCGTACATGCGCTGCCGGTTGGCAAAAACAACCCCAAGCGCTGGCAAAACTTGTCGGGGCGCGTCGAAGTACTGCTCACGCGGCCGGTCTCAGGGGATCGAAAAACGTGGGAGGCGCTGGTCCGGCCAGGGCGGAAGATGCGCACCGGAGAACGCATTCGGTTTGGTGGCGGGCTTACAGGCGAAATCCTGGGGCGCGGCGAATTCGGCGAGCGTACCGTGCGGTTCGATTGCGAAGGAGATATCTTCGATGTCCTGAACGCTGTCGGGCACGTGCCTCTGCCGCCGTACATCCGCCGGCCCGACAGGCTCGAGGATCGGGAGCGATATCAGACCGTATTCGCCGAGAAGACCGGCTCAGTGGCGGCGCCGACCGCCGGCCTGCATTTCACCCCGGAAATTCTCGACCAGTGCCGCGCCGCTGGCGCCGACATCGCCTATGTGACTTTGCATGTCGGTTTGGGCACTTTCCAGCCGCTGCACACCGAGGTGATCGAGCAGGCCAGGCTGCACTCGGAAGTGTTTGAAATCGACGAGGCCAACGCAGAACGGATCAAGGCGGCGCGCCGCCGGGTGGCGGTCGGCACGACAACGGTCCGCACGCTCGAGACGGCCGAATTGCAAGGCGGCGTACGCGCCATGACAGGCGAGACCGACCTGTTCATTTACCCTGGCTTTCAATTCCGGGCCACAGGCGCAATGCTGACGAATTTTCACTTGCCCAGATCCAGCCTGCTGGTGCTGGTTAGCGCTTTCGCCGGACGCGAGTTTGTGCTGGAGGCGTACCGTCATGCGGTGGCGGAACGCTACAGGTTTTTTTCCTACGGCGATTGTATGCTGATCCTGTGACGGCGCTCCGGCCGACATCAGCGCGGCGTACGCCTGTGGCGCGGCTGCGGCGCAAAGCTTCGGCTGCGAGCGGTGGCGCCTGTACGGCAATGCAGTGCGGCTACAAATGCTCTGCTTCCAAGAACCGCTCGGCTTCAATCGCCGCCATGCATCCGGCGCCGGCGGCGGTGATCGCCTGCCGGTAGGTGCGGTCCTGCACGTCGCCGGCATGAAATACGCCTTCTACGCTGGTCCGGGCGCCGCCTTTGGAAATGATGTATCCGTCCTCATCCAGCTCAATCTGACCGATAAAGGGCGCGGTGTTCGGGATGTGGCCGATTGCGACAAAGAATCCATCTACTTCACGCTCCCAGATCTCGTTGGTGATGACATTGCGGAGCTTGACTCCGGTCACATAGCCCCGGTCGGCGTCGTAGATATCCTCGACAACGGTGTTGGTGATGAACTTGATTTTCGGGTTCGATCGTGCGCGCTCCAACATGATTTTCGATGCGCGGAAGTGCTCGCGGCGGTGCACAACCACGACTTCAGATCCAAAGCGCGTGAGGAAGTTCGCCTCTTCCATTGCCGAATCGCCCCCGCCAACCACCATGATTTTTTTGCCGCGATAGAAGAATCCGTCACAGGTAGCGCAGGAGCTGACGCCATGACCGATCAGCTTTTTTTCGTTCGGCAGCCCCAGCCAGCGCGCCGACGCGCCGGAAGCGATAATGAGCGTCTGCGCTTCATGCCATTCGTGATCGACGAGAAGGCGGAACGGGCGCTTTGAAAGGTCGGCCTCGACGACAGAGCCGTGCAGGTATTCCGCGCCAAAATTCTGAGCCTGTTTTTTGATATTTTCGACGAGATCGGGGCCATTAATGCCTTCCGGGAAGCCCGGGAAATTCTCGACGAGCGTGGTCAGCGAGAGCTGGCCGCCGGGCTCGTGCCCCGATATCACAAGCGGCTTGAGATTGGCGCGGGCGGCGTAGACAGCGGCGGTATTGCCGGCGCACCCAGAGCCGACGATGATCACTTTTCGCATCTGGCCTAGTAACCCCTTATGCTAGCACGCGGCTTTTGCCGGCCCTGGATCGCGAGGCGCTTCTAGGCGAGGGCGGCTTCATCGCCGATCCGGCGCGCGACGACGCGGCTCGAATCCGGACCCGCGGCGATAAGACATCGCTCAATGGGCTCGTGGTATGGCTCGCGGCTGAGCTGAAACGTCTGGTGGTGGACCGGCAGAATGCGATCGGCGCCGGCTTCGCCCGCCATCCGCACGGCCTGCTCCGGAGTGCAGTGGGCGTGAATCCAAGGGTTGTAGGCGCCAATGGGCATGATGGCGAGATCGAAGGGTCTGGAAGTGCGGAGTCGGCGAAATTCCTGGGTATCAGCCGTATCGCCGCCAAACAGAATCCGCCGTCCGCCGCTTTCGATCACGTAGCCGTTATAGCCGCGATACGTATCGGTGCGCATACGAGCGCCCCAATGATTGACGCGAACGCCGCGGACCGTGACGGGCCCCGCCTGAACCTGTTCGCCCCAACCCACCTCCTGAACACGGTTATAACGGTCCAGGCGCAGCAGATCTGAGGTTGCGCGGGCGGTAATGACACCGGTGTTGCGGTTCTCGAGGGCGCGAAGGGACGGAATGTCGAAGTGATCCATGTGCGCGTGCGACAGCAGGACAAGATCGATCCCGGGCAGTTGCGAGATTCCGAGCGCAGGCGCGACCAGGCGTTTCAGACCAAGCGTCACGGGACCCAGACGGATGCCGCAACGGTCGCTGAACACCGGGTCGGTCAAGATGGTGTAGCCGTCCACTTTGATCAGGACGGTTGTGTGCCCGATCCAGGCGGCGTAGAGGCCAGTATCGCGCCACTCGCGCCAGCGTGGCTGCGCGGGCGGCGGCAGGATGCCGCGCTTCACTTCGCGCATATACTGGTCCCAAAAAGCGGGCGCCGAGCGATAAACAAAATGTCCGGCCGAGGCCAGCCCGGTGACTCCGAGACCGCCCATCACGGCGCGGCGGCGGAGCCTAGCAGGCATGTGCGTCCTTCTTACAGGTTTGATCCATACCACTCTTCACACTGCGATGAGCATGATTTCAAGCCAACATCGGCTTCCGCAGCGTTTCGCAGCCTACCCACCATAGTAACGGGCGGGCGGCTTACATCGTTTGGATGAATTGCAAGGCGGCGTTGCACTGGTATGCTCTAACTATGTCCGACGCCGAACTGGTGATTGTTTTCCGAAGCGCCGATGAGTCTGCGGAAGAAGACGCAAAGGCCATTGGCGAGTTGCTGACCAGCGAAGGCATCGACGCGGTTGTGCTCGATGACAATGCTCCCGGCGTCCCGGAAATGGCGTGGGAGGTTCGAGTGCGACCCGCCGATGTGGCGCGCGCGGAGGAACTGATTGCCGAAGCGCGGTTGCCCGATGATGAGCTTGTAGAAGTCGACGAATCGCCTCAACTCGACAGTGAAACGGTGTTCAGCGCTCCCGCCGGTCCGACGGCGGAAATGGAGGCGATATCGGTGAAGAGCCTGCTCGACGCGGCAGGCATCGCATCCTTTATTGTCGGCGACTCGGTGCTGCCCAATCTGCCGTTCGAAGTGCGCGTGTCGAAAGAAAACGCCGAGCAGGCGCGCAAAGTGATCGAAGACGCGCGGGCTGCCGGCCCGCAAGCCGCCGAAGAGGCGGAACGGAATACAGAAATTCCGTCAAATCCTTGAGAGTGTCTCCCGCCACTCGCGCTCTCGCTGCTCATGGCCTATTCTCCAATCGAAGACTACGGAATCATCGGGAATCTGCGCACAGCCGCTCTGGTCGGGAAAAATGGATCGGTCGACTGGCTGTGTTATCCGCACTTCGATTCGCCGAGCGTCTTTGCCGCCATCCTGGACGATGACAAGGGCGGCCGTTTCCGCATCACGCCGGCCGAGGACGATATCACCGTCAAGCAGTTGTACTGGCCGGACACGAACGTTCTGATTACAAGATTTCTCGCCGGCGACGGCGTTGGTGAAATCATCGACTACATGCCGATGGCCCGGCGCCGTCGCGGTTTGGGCTACCACGGTCTGATCCGGCGCGTGCGGGTGGTCCGCGGAACAATGCGATTCCGGATGCAGTGCCACCCGGCGTTCAATTACGCTCGCGACCGGCATGAGACCCGGCTGGTCAGCGGAGGCGCGAAGTTTCTGTCGAAAACGGCCAATCTTGCGCTGGCCAGCGATTTGCCTTTGCAGCGGGATGGCGACGGCGTGTGCGCCGATTTCACTCTGCACGAAGGGCAGGCGGCGAGCTTCGAACTGCACGGGCTGGAGAATGCCGGCGAGGAGAAGATCGGGTTGACGGATCAGGAGGCCGACGACCTGTTCCACGACACGATTGCGTACTGGCGGTCCTGGATTTCACGATGCAACTATCACGGGCGCTGGCGCGAAATGGTCAACCGTTCCGCGCTGGTGCTGAAGCTGATGACGTTCAAGCCTACCGGCGCGATTGTCGCCGCGCCCACATGCAGCCTTCCCGAGAGCATCGGAGGACCTCGCAACTGGGATTACCGATACACCTGGATCCGCGATTCGGCGTTTACTCTGTACGCGCTGTTGCGCCTGGGCTTCACCGAGGAAGCCAGCGCGTTTATGAGCTTTCTCGATTCGCGCTGCCACGAGATGTCGCCAGAAGGCTCGCTGCAAGTGATGTACGGCATCGACGGGCGCCACACGTTGACGGAGGAGACGCTGGATCATCTTGAAGGCTATAAGGGATCGAAGCCGGTGCGGATCGGCAACGGCGCCTACAACCAGAAGCAGCTCGATATTTATGGCGAGTTGATGGACTCCGTGTATCTGTATAACAAGTACGCCCAGCCGATCTCTTACGATCTCTGGTTTTATCTGCGGCGGCTGACGAATTGGGTGTGCGCGCACTGGCGCGAGAAGGATGAGGCGATCTGGGAGGTGCGGGGCGGTCCGCGCGAGTTCACATATTCGAAACTGATGTGCTGGGTGGCGATTGATCGCGCGCTGCGGCTTGCCGACAAGCGCTCGTTTCCCGCGGACCGGCAGAAGTGGCTCGAAGAGCGGGACAGAATTTTCGAGACGATTTTGCAGCGCGGCTGGAGCAACAAGAGGCGCGCGTTTGTGCAGTCCTTCGACGGCGACGCCCTGGACGCATCGACGCTGATGATGCCGTTGGTCTTTTTTCTCGCCCCGAATGATCCCCGGATGCTCGAAACGATCGACGCGATCAACCGGCCGCCGCGAGAAGGCGGGCTCGTCTCGGCAGGCATGGTTTACCGCTATGACGTCGAGAAAACGCCGGACGGGCTGAAGGGCGCGGAAGGCACGTTCAATATTTGCAGTTTCTGGCTGGTGGAAGCCCTGACCCGCGCTGGGCGGCACGATCCAGAGCGCTTGAACGACGCGCGGCTTCTCTTTGAACAGATGCTCGGATACGCCAATCACCTCGGCCTGTATGGGGAAGAGATCAGCCCGCGCGGCGAAGCGCTGGGGAACTTCCCGCAGGCGCTCACGCATCTTTCGCTCATCAGCGCGGCGTTCAACCTGGATCGCAGTTTGGGTGGGACGGGAATCGATCTGCATGAGTAGGTCCGCTCGGCGTACGCCTCAATCCCAGCCGGAGTATGATTCTGATGCGAACCGCTTGCCTGATCCTGGGCCGGACGGAATGAGGCTGATGGGGCCGCCGGCTGCGACTTTATCAACCCGTTGCAGTACAGCCGCGGCCAGAGACGGCGATAGGCTCGGCGGTTGACTGCCATGATCTCTCTCCGCAACATCGAAAAATATTTCGAGCACGGACTGACAAAAACGTTCGTGCTTCGGCGCATCAATCTGGACGTGCGAGAGGGCGAATTTATCTCGATTATGGGTCCGTCCGGCGCCGGGAAGTCGACCTTGCTGCACGTGCTCGGCATGCACGATACCGCCTGGACCGGAGAGTATTATCTGATGGGCAATCCGGTTCACCAGATGAATAAGAAGGAGCGATTCGAGCTCTATAAAAAGTATTTTGGATTTGTATTCCAGCATTATCACCTGCTCGACTCATTGACCGTATACGAGAACCTGGAGATTCCGCTTTCCTATCGCAACGTGAAGAAGTCCGAGCGGGACAGCATCGTTTGCGATGCGCTGGACAAATTTCGGATTGTCGGCAAGAAGGATCTGTTTCCGAACCAGCTTTCCGGAGGTCAACAGCAACTAGTTGCCATTGCCCGTGCGATCATCGCCAGCCCCAAGGTGATTCTGGCGGATGAACCGACCGGAAACCTGCACTCAAGCCAGGCCCAGGAGATCATGGAGGTCTTCCAGCGCCTGAATGAGGCAGGTACGACGATCATTCAGGTGACGCACTCGGAGGCGAACGCGGCATACGGGCGCCGGATCGTGAAGATCGTGGATGGATGGATTGTCGATGGGGATAACGCCGCGGCGACCGGTTAGGGGGTATCCGACAGGCCATGACGCGCGTCTTGTTGATGGTGAAACTCGGGGTCATCGTTCTCATTTCGTTCTCCGCCATTCCCGCCGGAGCTCAAAGCTCCATTCCGTGGGATACCAGCGGCAATGGCATGCTCCAGGGGACGTATTACTTTCGTCAGGTTGCTTATCAGGCGGCCGATCAGTTCGGCGACATCGGAGCGGCTGCCGCAGTCTTCGGGACGATCAACTTCGACGGCAACGGCCATTACACGGTAAACGGGCAGTTGGTCTCGAGCAGCTCTGGATCCAGAAGCTACTCGGTCTCGGGAACATACGGGATCGCATCCAGCGGGCTGGGCTATCTTGACAGCCTGCTCATTAACAATGAGAGCATCGTCGGCCTGGTTGCGAACGGGGTATTTGTGGGCAGCAGCACGCAAAGCCTGTCCGTCAATGATCTGTTTGTCGCGGTTCAGGCCGGCGGGTCGCCTGCCTCGAATGCGACCCTGAACGGGACATACTGGGTGGCGTCCATGAATTTTCCGAGCGGCGATCCGACCCAGGCGCGCGATGGCCTGTTCTCGATGACCGTGGATGGGAACGGGAATGTGACCGGCAATCTGACGATCGGCGGGTATATTGGCGTCTCTTCGGCGCGGCTGAATCAGACTGTGCAGGGAGCGCGCTACAGCTTCAATAATGGCGTCGCAACATTCTCTTTCCCGGCAGGTTCGACGCCTTCCGCCCAAATTTTGGTTAGCGGCGACAAAGTGACGTATGTTTCCGCTGACGGAAGCTTTCTGGTGGGCGGGTCGGCGACGGGCTTCGATATCCTGATGGGCGTGCGCGCGGGGACTTCGAACGCCTCTTCGCTTGACGCGCTGTACTACCTGGCCGGCCTGCGCGAAGACAATTCGCTGGCGACGCAGGGCTATGCGCAGCTCTCCACTTACTATGGGTCAGCGCGCATTTACGCGTCGGGAGTTGCGCTGCGGCATGAGCAAATTTCACCGTTTGACGCCGCTACGTACAACTTTTTTACAGACGACGCATACGCGCCAAACAGCGATGGCTCCTACGATCAAAGCGCTGCGACGTTTGCCGCGGGCGCCAACGGGTCGGCCGTGGTGGGCATCGGCAAGGGTCCCTTCCTCGGGATTTTCGCCGGCATCATGGCTCCGGCATTCAGCGGATCCGGCGTGTATCTGAATCCGACGGGGGTGGTGAATGCGGCGAGTTCGGCGCCGTTTACGGCCGGGATTGCGCGCGGGGAGCTGATCACTTTGTACGGATCGAATCTCGCTCCTGACGCGGCGGTGGCCCAGGCGCCGTTTCCGACGACGCTCAACGGCGTTCAAGTTTTAATCAATAACCGCGCCGCGCCCATTTACTACGTCAGTCCTGGACAGGTCAGCGTGATCGTGCCGTATGCGACGGAGCTCAGTTATGCGCAGATTTCTGTAATCAACAACGGCGCGCAATCGAATACCGTAACGGTGCTGATGAACACGACGGCGCCAGGCGCCTTCACGGTTCCGCCCGGCGGGATTGGATACGGCGCTGTTCTGCATGCCGACTTTTCGCTGGTCACGCCGTCGAGTCCCGCTAAGGCGGGCGAAACGGTGCTCATATTTGTGACCGGGCTGGGCGACGTGAATCCCGCCATAGCCGATGGGGCGCCAGGTCCGTCGAATCCGTTCAGCCTGACTGTGAATCCGCTGGCGGTGTACTTCGCCGGTCCTGGAAAAACAGTTCAAGGCGCGGTAACCTATGCCGGACTCGCGCCGGGACTTGCCGGTCTGTACCAGATCAACGTTCAACTACCATCGACCATTGCGTCCGGGGACAACTATATCGAGATTCAGACGGCGGACTC
>Ga0070740_10003719_pt1 | contig 15830 bp, 13 predicted proteins | sample Coa_R2_FD_67286 | JGI IMG/M metagenome (GOLD analysis project Ga0070740, IMG submission 67286) | Surface soil microbial communities from Centralia Pennsylvania, which are recovering from an underground coalmine fire - Coalmine... | ecosystem: Environmental > Terrestrial > Soil > Unclassified ... | reverse complement strand
GGAGCTGAAGCCCGGCGATAAAGCCCCCGATTTTCATGCCGTAGACGATACGTTGAAGCCGGTGGATCTGGCGGCCACCGGCAGCGGCGTGCGCATCTTCAGCGTGGTGCCCTCCCTTGATACCCCGGTCTGCGACGCCCAAACCAAGCGCTTCAATGAAGAAGCCGGCAAGCTGCCAAACGTCAAGATTTATACCATCAGCATGGATCTGCCGTTCGCGCAGAAGCGCTGGTGCGGCGCCTTCGGCGTGGACAACGTCAAAATGGTTTCCGACCATCGCGAAGGCTCGTTCGGCCAGGCCTATGGGACGCTGATCAAGGACCTTCGCATTATGAGCCGCGCGATTTTTGTCGTCGATCCCCAGAACACCTTGCGGCACGTCGAATACGTGAAGGAAGTCGGCGACCACCCCAATTACGAAGCGGCTCTCTCGGCCGCCAAAGCGCTGGCCGGCGCCGCCAGCGCGTAGCTCAACGAACGGCCGTCCACGGCGGCGGCAGTTCGATCGTCTGGTGATCGCAGGTGAGTTGGGGATTGAAAAATCGATCCGGCTCCCGCGCCACCTGGCTCCAGCGTTCGAAGAACCGGGCGCTTTCTTCCGGGCTGACCGTGGCGATCCGGGTCCTGGCTTCCTCGTGAATCAGCACTGCGCCCGCTTCTAGCAGCACGCGATATCCGCGCTCGCCCGCGCGTAAACATAAGTCCACGTCATTGTAATTTACGGGAAATTGGGGATCGAATCCTCCCAATTCATCCCAGATTGCCCGCCGCAGGACCATGCAGGCGCCGGTCACCGCGGTCACTTCGCGCGTCATGCGCAGCCACGGCCACAGCGGCGAACCGGTCTGGCCCCGGCCGAGGTGCGTCGGCTGCCGCCAACTCCCCACCACGATTCCCGCGTGCTGAATGGTGCGGTTGGGATAGAGCAGCAGCGCGCCGACGATTCCAACGTCCTTGGTGGCGGCTTGTACGGACATACGGTCGAGCCAGGTTTTCTCCAGGGGATAGACGTCATCGTTGAGAAAAGCGAGAACTTCGTTGCGCGACGCCTCCACGCCCAGGCGGTTCATCTCGCCGAAGTGAAACGGGCCTTCAAAACGAACCGGCCGGGCGCCCGCGGCCGTGGCGATCTGCTCAAGCTTGGACGAACCGCCGGAGGCACCGTGAATCACAGTGACAATCTCATGCCGGGAGCCTGGCGGCGGGCTCAGAGCCCGCAGCGATTTTTCTAATCGCGCCGGATTCCGAGTGCAAACGATCATGGAAGCCGCCGGCCCCGGACCGGAAAATGGCCGCGGATCTTCGAAATCCGCCGGCGAATCTTGCAGATGCCATAGGATGCGGGGAATGCGCCTGATTTTCGCTCGGGCTTCGGCCAGCCGCGCCGGCACATCTTTCGCCGCCAATTCCGGCCAACCGAGCGCCCGCAGCACCGCCGTGCGGGCCAGCAAGCACGTCCCGAAATAGTTGGTCTGAAGCAGAAGACTGGGAGAAAATTCGGGAGTGAAGCGCGGCGAGTGCCGCCGGCCAGAGGAATCGATGTGGTCCCAGTCGCTATAGACTGCGGCCGTCCCGGATTCGCAAAAGCGCAGCCAGTCTTCTAAAAGTCCTGCATCTAGAATGGAATGCGGGTGAATGAATGCAGTGAATTCGCCAGTCAGGGCCGTCTCGCTCACCCCCCCGATTCCGGCTCGACGACCGCCCGTATACTCCGCCACGCAGGCTTTGACCCATTCCGCCGATTCCGAGCCGGCGTCGACCGCCAGTTCCCACCGCGAGTGGGTCTGGCGCGCGATAGATTTGAGGGTTTTGGCGAACTTTTCAGGTTCTGCACCCCTGGCATCGATCACAATCGAAACGCATCCGGCCTGTTGTGGAAGAGCCGTTTGCCGAACTCTCTCCAAGCGTTCCCGAAATTCAGTCTCTTGTGCCCAGGCTGCGTACCGGCCCGGCGTGTCGTTTCTGGCCAGACCGAGCCCCAATTTTCCGCCGAGCCATCGCAGAAACTTGAAAACGGCGCTGGCCTCCACGTTCTGAAGCCTGCGGTCGAGGAGAGCCAGAGAATGCTCCAGGCGTTCGACCCGGTTGAGCAGTTCCTGAAAACCGCGATCCGCTAAGGATTCATTTTCAGCGGAATTCGTGTCCGGTTGGCGGCTCACCTGGCTATCATACCTCTGGAGGGGCCGAATCGTGTCTATAAGTTATTGAGTAAAAATGAAATAATATTCAAAATGGAAACGAAACGCAAACTCCGGCCGGGCAGGTGGCTGGGCGAAAACTTTTAAGCCTTGCAGATCCAATTTGTTTCGGTTAGAATGAACCCTTAGCGGTAGAAGTCGAGATTCGCACTTGTGTAGAAGCCGGAGGCTACATGAAGAAGATCTTCCTTGCTGTATTAATTTCCAGCGTGAGCACAGTGGCGTTCGCGGGCTTGATCACCGTCAACGCAACGGATGACATTTTCTATGCCGGATACGGGACCTCGCCTAACAGCGCGGGCTCGGGCCTCGGGAACTACCCCAATTTTATTGGCGTCACCGGAGACGCCTCGATTCAGTTCACGAGCATCACCGGCACCACCAATTTCTGCGGTGGCTCCAGCGGGTGTAATGCCGGGGCGGATGGCATCGCGAATCCGTTCAACGCGACAGGGACGAACTTCTCCAGCATTAACAGCAATTCGGGGATCATCTACACCGGCCAGGTATTCTTCCTGGTGGGCGTATTTACCAACGGATCGACGCCCAGCGGGCCGGCTCCTTCCACACTGTCGTACAATTCTTCCTCGGTTCTGAATCCGACCTTTTCTCCACTGCTGAATCAGCTCTTCTTCATTGGCGATGGACAAGGCACCGGGGGCACGCAGACGTTTTTTGTTCCCACTGGGGCCACCAATCTGTACCTCGGGTTTGCTGACGGGACTCCGGGCTTTACCGGAACCGTGGGTGCATATTCCGACAACAGCGGTTCCCTTAGTGCGAACTACAGCTTGGCGCCCATTCCCGAGCCGGCCTCGCTGGGTTTAATCGGCCTCGGACTCGCTTCCCTCGGCTTGTTCCGGAAGCGGTTCGTGCGCTAGTTCGGTCTTCTGCGATTCCTGAAAGGCGGGCGCTTCGACTCCCGCCTTTCGTGTTTCTAGCGCACTCGCTTCCAGACCGAAGCCGGGACCAGAAACAGGTTCGAGAGCGTCATCGGATAGATCGGGATCATGAACCGGTCAATCGCCACCAGCAGGACCGCATAACCGAGCATATACACGACCGGCAATCCGCAAAACACCAGCAACCCGCGGTCCCGAAACCAGACGGCCGCAAGAAGGCCCAGAGCAGTCATCACGCTGGCTAACGGCAGCGCGGCGTCGTAGAGCGGGCTGAGATCGCGCAGCAACCGCATGATTACCGAAGGAGTGGTGCGCTGCTCAAACTCACTTTTGATCCGCGACTGAAGCGGCTGCGGGCCATCGCCGATTTTCGAGCCGTTCAGGGTGAGGGAGAGCACCTCCCCGCGGTAGGCCCGGTTGTCGCTCTCGACCCCCTTTACCCCCGCGAACAGAAGTACCGTGCGTCCGAAACCACGGGCATAGCGCGCGGGATAGCGGCGGATCAGATCGAGGAAGAATCGGGGAGTTCCCTGAGGGACCGGTTTCGCGAAGATGGGGCCCATGACCGCGGACAGGCGATCCCAGGTCACTCCCGAATAGAAGTTCCCATTCCGCATGGAATCCGTAATCGCCTTTTCGTACATCGCTGCGTTTTCGCCCACGTACGGATCCTCCGGGGGCAACAGCGCCTGCCGGATCATACCCTGATGCAGAGTCACATCGCGCAGGCCCGCCGCATCGATGTACCGCGCCCACGGCCAAGTCAGCGCATACGGAAGGAGAGCAATCACCGCCATACGGCCCAAAATTTGCCAATTCGCTCCCTGCTTCAGGCGGGTCCACTCCTCGAATCCCAGCAGCAGCGCCACGGCGGGCGCAATCGAAAGGATGTTCTGGCGCCAATAGTAACCGGCGGTAAAGGCGAGGCACAAAAACGCCGCGCGCCTCCACGCATCGCCGGCTGTCGCCGGCGAAATGAGAGCCAGGCGGAAAATCATCGCCAAAAAAAAGAAGGACCCGGCCTCGGTTAACACCGCGTGCTCATAGGTGATCAAAAAGGGAAACAGGGAGGCCACGACCATGGCCGCCGCGGCGATCCCGCTGCCGGCGATCTTCCGGATCGCGCTGCCCAACGCGAGAATCCCGAGCGCTGCAAGGCCCGAGGAAACCACAATGGGGGCCAGGGGTTGCCTGCCCAAAAACCAAAAGCCGATCTTCAACGCCAGCGGGTACAGGGGCGTACGAGTGGAATTCCAATCCTGTGGAAAGCGGCTGCTGCCCAGCACGCCGGCCATATCGATATAACCCAGGCCGTCATAGGTGATCTCGACGGGCAACGAAACCACGTGCGCAAACGCGAATAGCAAAGTGAACATGCACGCGCCACGATAGATTCGCGCCGCGATCCGGGAGGGATTCTGCGCAGCGGCCTTCGGCGGGGTGTTCATGGCTCGGGCCGTCACAGCAAATTTGCAGCTTGGATGATTAGTAAAGCAGTATATCATTCGGCAGATGCATGAATCGAGCAGCCGGCTTATGTAGGGACGGCGTCAGGTAAGCCTGCTAGAATCGCGGAGAAACGATGCGCGGCAGACCAACCCGGAGCGGCACGGGCGGGCGCCCCCTTGCCCCGCCCTCGGCCGCAACGCCCGCGAGCGCCGCCGCGCTTGACCGGTGGGCGTTCCCATGCCTGGCGGCGTTCATTTTTTTGATGTCGGCTTGCCACTTGTATTACGCGCTGTTCTCGCGTGTGCCGCCCAGCACGGATGAGGCGCATTACATGAGCGGCGCGCTCAGCATGGCGAACGGCATCCGTACTGGAACACTCCGGGGCGCGTGGGAGGGATATCAGAACGCGCTGGGCTTCAAGGCCCCGCTCGTGTGCGTGCCCGCGGCGCTGCTGATGCTCACGACCGGGGGCCTGATTCTGCCCGCGATGCTCTCGCTGGTGGGGGAATTCGCAGCGTTGGGCTTGGCCGCCTATTGGCTATTCCTCCGCTGCGTCCGCCCGTTTCAAGCCGCCGTGGCGGCGGCGCTCCTGTTAACGATGCCTTTGATCACGGGTCTGACGCACCGGTATTATGTCGAACTGCTGTTCGGGCTGCTGGGCGTCGTCTACGTGGGCCTGTTGATTCGAGAGCCCTGGCGGTCGCCGGCGGGCAGCCTCCTTGTGGGCGTCGTGCTGGGGTTGGGGGCTCTATGTAAGATCTCCTTTGGGGCCTTCGTTTCGGTGCCGACCGCCTTTTCACTGGGCGCGGCTGTGCTGCTCCACCGCCGGAAGGGGCTCGCCATCATCGGGAATGCAGCTCTCGCCGGCGCCGCAGCGGCCGCCGTTGCCGGATCATGGTACGCAAAAAACTGGGCCGCGACTCTGCACCATGCCCGCATCTCCACCGAGACTTCGGCCGCCACGGAGTGGTTGTATTATCCGCATTGGATTCAGGCCGATCTCTCGGCGGGTCCAGGCGTCATCATCTTCGTTGTTGCGCTGGCCGGCGCGACCGCCTTGTCCAGGCAGTGGCGTTCCGGATTGCTCACCGCAGAGCAACGCAAGGCCTGGCGGCTGGTGCTCTTGCTCACGCTCACCAGCATCGTATTGCTCTCCAGCACCATTAATAAAATGACCCGATATACGGTGTTGACGCTGCCGGCCGCTGCCTTACTGGCCGTAGTAGCATGGCCCGAGCCTGGGTCGAAAAGGTGGTCGAGATACGGCATGATCGCTTTGGTGGCGGTCTGCTCCGCGCTCGCGCTGCATATTTCCTTCGGTATCCTTCCCCTGGGCGAGGTTCGAATCGGAGATATTCGAATCATCGGCAGTCATTTTCCATTGAATGTCCCGGACTGGTATGAAGACAATCGCCCTCTGGACCGGCGGAACTTTCGCCTGGAGGAGGCGGAAGCCATCATCGCCCGGGATGCGCGCACGCGCCTGCCCGGCCGCAGGGCCGAGGCGCGCACGACGGTTCTGAATCTTCTGGTGGACCACGATTATTTTCAGGTGCTGGCCGCATTGCATCAGAGCCCGGTGAACTACACGTGGTGGCCTGGCAGTACGGCTTCGGGGCCTCAGGCTCCAGACTATATCCTGGGCTTCGAAGGTTTTGAGTCGGTCTGTCCCGGAAGAGAGTTTCACAATTATTACCCGGGACTCAAAGACGATGTTTCGAGCGGGCGGGTGCCCTATACTCTGCTGGCGGAGCTTGACGGACCGGTCGGCGCCAGCATTTCGATTTACGCGAAACAGCCCGCTGCGCCGGAAGGTTCTCGAGCGGCTTCCTATGCCCAGCCAGGCCGCTAAAGAGTCGTGATACGCGATCGCACCGTCCGCCAAATCATGAGTCATCATGGATCGCCGCGAAAGCAGCGGATCCATCTTGGATCGCGAACGAGAAAGTGACCAGGCCAGGCGCCGTTTTTCCCGGACGCGGGCAGGAAACGGCCACAGAGGCCCTGCCGCGCGCAACAATCCGGTCCCCAGGACGGGGTATTTTCACTGGGGTCTTTGATTACAGACGGATCATCGCCCTGCCGACGTCAGGCGGCTCACCAGCCGGACGAGCGCCGGGACGCGTCCCACGAACGCGCGCAAAGGCCCGGTGATTCGCCAGGACAGCGACGATTCCAGCTCCCGGATGCGGCTCTGCGCGTCCTGAAATTCGCTCAGAGGCACCCCCCCCTGCGGCGCGCCGGCCGCGCCCGCCCACTTCATCTGATGCAGTAAACGATCCAGTTCCCGGCGATGATTCTTCTTGCGGCACTCAGCGGTGAGCAGCTCGAAGGTTTCCTCAGGGGTGGGGCGCCAAACCATGAACGTCAAATAACCCGGGCACGAGGGGTTGTTCCGGACACGCACGGGCAGGGGCAGATCGAGGCGCGCGTCCTCGCTAAGAGAGCAGACCGCAAGGGCCGGCGCTGCGTCCGGAATCATCACAAGATTCAAACCGAGCGACGGTGAATCGCCCAACGCGGCGGCATCCCAACGGCAGATTTCAGAGCCCTTCGCATCGCACAGCTTCAGGCCGCTGAGAAACAGGACTCCGGCGCCCCCGCCCAGGTCCAGAAGCAGGCTGGATACCTTGGGAATCGGGTGCAACCCCAGCTTTACTTCTTGCGGCTCCGGGCCGATGCGATAGTACGCAGAGCTGCTTCGGGGACCGATGGGGTGTTCGCCGGGACTCCTCCAGTAGACGCGGCAATGTCCCATGCGCGCCTGCTGGGCCCGGAAATCCTCACAGAAGTAGACCCGGGAACTTAACGGCGGCGGCCGCAGCAGGGCGCGATAGTCCTGGACCATTTCCTCGATGGACCGGTGTGCGATCCGGCCGAGCGCATCGCGCACGTTCTGTAATTTGTCACGGTTTTCGTTCAAAAAGCGCAGTTGCTCGAGGATGCTGGCGGCGGAGGGCTCGCACAGAAACCCCGTCACGCCGTCCTCGATGCGGTCCTCGAAACTTCCCAAACGCGTAGCGAGCGCGGGAATCTTCAGATCAAAAAGCTCCTGGAGCGTATAGCTGAACGTTTCCGGAACCACGGAAGCAAGCAGCGCGAGGTCGGGGCCGATCTTTGCGATGATCGACGGAAGCTCCCGCCAATCATAGTGCTCGATGACAGTGACGCGGTGCTGCCGGCCGAACCGCTTGCCGTCGGGGCCTACGCCCACAAGGAACAAATCGGCGAAGGATTGGAGCCGGGGTGCGAGCTCGATCACAAGCTCGCGGCCTTTATTTAAGGCCAGCGAGCCGAGCACCAAAACCTTCAGCCGCCCGGAAGCGGTTCCGCGCGCTACTGGCACGGCGGCTTCGGGCAGGCGGGAAGCGGCATGCGGAATCACGCGGAAAAGCGGCTTCAATTCGGGCTGAAGGCGGGTGTAATTCGCGGCGACGGATTCGCAGGGCGCGATCATCGGAATGCCGCGGTCCAGCATGGTCTGGGAGAAGGCGCTGCGGAGATCGAGCCAATAGGGCGCCGGAGCGGTCCGAAAAAACCGGTGGTGCGGGTTGTGATCCGTGCAGGCGGCCAGACGCTGAGGATCGCAGGAGCGGCAAAGCGAGCCGAAGGTGATGTTCAACGCGGGGCAGAACGGGTAATAGTCGTGGCATACCAGCAGGGCCGGCAGCGGCGCGCGGAGCACGTCGAGCGAATGCCCGATCAGCGAGGACACGACAATGTTTTCGATGCCGAACTCGCTCAAGATGGAAGCCAGCGCTTTCGAATACGATTCGTGTTGCCGTGCGGTGCCGTTGATTTGGGGCTCGAGGATATAGCGGCGGATCGGATGGCGGTCGCGGATATCGCGAAACAACCAGAGCTGGCTGGCGAGGGTCTCGGAGGTGTGCAACGATTTCAGGACAAGGTTCGTACCGTAAGGGCAGGCGGATCCGAAGTTTTCGACCCAGCGGTTCGTGCCGCCGCCCCAATGATGAACCACATGCAGCGTGCGCGGAACCAGCGAAGAACGCAGATCGAGTTCCGGAATGGCATTCCGGCCGGGGCGGCGTGCAACGGCCTCCGCGATCTTGTAATGCATGCGCGCTTGCAATGAATCGGGCAGTCCGGCGACGCCAACCGCAATGTGATCCGCCAGCAGCGAGCGGAACCGGGCGGCGGTGAAGGCTCGACGGAAGGAAGCGAAGGCGGCGTCGCCACCGGACGCGGCTGGCCGGCTGAGGCAGGCGGCACGCGCCGCGGCCGGCGTCACGTAGACGCAGTGCCACAGGGGCTCGGCGGTGCGCGGCTCCATCGAACTGTGCACGTAGCACAAGCGGTCAAGTGTGTCGAAGGAGTCGATTCCGGAAGGAAGCCCTTTAACGGCCAGGGGCGAGACCAGACCTGCGCCATCGTGGCGCTGCGCTGTCCAGAGCAGGCGAAGATCCCAGGCTTCGGGCAGGCGCACCCCGGCGCGCACGAAGAAGAAGCCGGAGCCGGGAAAGCGGCCGCTCGCCCCCGCGAAGGCGTGCGCCGCAGAAGAATATCCGGCAACCACCTCGACTCCCGATGACCCGGCGGCGCGAAGAGCTTCGCCCGGCGCGCCGGAAGTGAACAGGAAGAAATCGGAAGGTGCGGCGGTTCGGCGGATCAGATCCGAGACCGTAGCGGACGCATCAGCGTACTCGCCAGGACGTGCGTACAGAACGACCGGCCGGCGCGGGGGACATCCGGCCGGTGGCTCACGAGTGTCGCAGGCCATGGAACCGGCGCCGTCCGAACACCCGCCGCCAGGCTCGAGCCGCAGCGGGGCTTTCTTGATTCGCGTTGAACCAGTGGTAATAAGAGCGAGTCACATCCCGTGTGGAGAAGGGATCGGGAAAGGCGGTTTGGAGGTCGGCCCGGCCGCGATAGATGTGACGATGCTCGGGCGTGATGAGTTCCCCATTGTCGAAGCAGGCGTACGCCCATGGAATTTGCGAAAAAACGGCCTGGCCCTGGCGGTCGCACTCGCCCAGATACCATTCGCGCAACTCGAACAAGCCGCGCATTTCACCGCCATATTTGTTCAACATTCCGATCTGCGCGCCGCCATCGAGCCCGGAGAAATGATAGAAGACGATTTTGCGGCCACCGATGGTCAGTCCATTGACCAGATCCCCTTCGACCTGGCGCCGCGAAAGATTCCAGGTCGCGACGTTGTACACGGGATCTCGCAGGATGGCGAGATCCTCGAAATAGGCGGGCGCGAAATCCATCCAGCGCTGGTCCGTAAATAAGCCGCGCGGAATGTCGTCGCGGCAGAAATGGGTCAGCCGGTGCGCCCACCAGCGCGCAAACTCCAGCCCCTGCCCGGATTTCCTGACCCCCAAGAATCCGAGGTTGTAAATTCCGTGCTGGAGGGCGCAGACTTCGTTGTCGAGAATTCCTTCCATCGACGGCTCGGGCTCCGTGATGTGAGGCGTGAGCAGGATGGAGGCTTGCTCGAAGCGTGCCAGCAGAGAGTCCAGCGAATCCAGAATCACGATATCGGGGTCGAAATATAAGACCCGCGAACAATCTTCGGACTCGAGAAGGCGAAGCAGGGCGAAACCCTTTATGGCAGTGCTGAGTTCGACTAAGGAATGCTGGAATATCCACTGCCGCAGATTGGGGATCGCCAGGTCCTCGAGACTGAGAATGCGATCGAAAGGTTCACGGGCTACGTCGAGCGGCGGCACGGCGTCGGCGACGGCTACGCTGAAATGAAAGCCGGGGTGAAAACGCTTCAGAGACTGCGCCAGAACGCGCGCCTTCGGAACGTAATTTCCGGTAATGCTGGTAAAAATCCGAAGAGACATCGCCCTCCGACGCTAATTTGCAAGGATAGCAGAGCGGGAAAACGGACTGATGCGTGAGAGCGCCGCGGCACGGCAAGCGCAGCGGCAACCGCGCGCTAGAATGGACTTTAGTTTGCGATGCCCCCACACATTCTGCGGCTGGCGTACGTTTCCGAGTTCCTTCTGGCGCTGGTGGCGATTCAGGAGATGTGGTCGGAGATCGGAGGGCACCTCGAGTTCATGCCGTGGTACACAAAGCTGTGCCTGATCGCCGGGCTCGCGCTGGCCGTGGTGATGGGCACGGTTTCCGCAGTATCGCATGAGAAGGCGTGGAATGCGCGGACGCTGGCCTGCTGCGCGCTGGCGATTCTCATCGCGGGTGGCATGGCGGCCACCAGCTATTATTACCATCTTCACGAAAACGACGACCAGGACAGCGCCGGCGATGACGGAGTGGCCTTGTCGCACTTCGCAGCGGGCGGGTGGCACGGATGAGCGAGGCGCGGGCTACTTCGCCGTTCGGCACCTGGGCCGTGGCGCAAAGCCCGGTCAAGATTGACTACTCTCTGGTGGTGATCGAGGAGATCCGCCACGAGGTGCTCGAGGGCTTCCAGCGGCTTTCGCGCGGCGGCGTCGAAGTGGGCGGCATCCTATACGGCACGCACGACGGCACGACGACGACGATTCAGGCCATGCGGCCGATCGAATGCGAACACGCCCGCGGGCCTGCATTTCTTTTGTCCGATAAGGACCGTAAAGCGCTGGAGGAGCAGCTCCGGCGCGATGCCGAGGACCCGCGGCTGGAAGGCATGAAATGCCTGGGGTGGTTTCTCTCGCACACCCGCAGCGAGATCGTGCTGTCGGATTCGGACCTGGAGATTTACAACCACTATTTCGGCGCGCCCTGGCAGGTGACGCTGGTGGTGCGTCCCGGCCGCGCCGGGCACGTGCGGGCGGGGTTTTTCGTTCGCGAGAACGATGGCAGCGTACAATCGGCGCAGAGTTATCAGGAGTTCAATTTTCCGGACCGGCTGGCCGGAGTGCTGGACCGCCCGCGGGCGCAGCGGCCGGCCACGGAGCGCCGGGAGCGCATCGATCCCGGCCGGGTGGAATCCGCCGCAACCGCGCCGCCTTTGCCCCCGCCGCGCGAGCTTCCGCCGCTGTCCACCGCGCTCGAAGAAGAGGGGCCGCTGCTGCTGCCGCTGAATCCGCCGAAACGGATGCGGTGGTGGTGGCTGCTCGCGTGGGCCGTCGTGGTGGGGGCGCTGGGATTTGGAGGCTATCGCTACCTCAACGCCACGTCCGCACCGGAGCCGATCGGGCTTACCGTGAGCGAACATGACGGTGAATTGCAGATCGCGTGGAATCATCAGGCGCGGCCGGTAACCGGCGCGGCGCACGGCTCCCTGGCCATCGTGGACGGCAAGCAGACGCGCGATATTCCGCTCTCGCCGCAGGACTTGGCGCAGGGGCGGTTCACTTACGTGCGCGAATCGGGAGATATCGAAGTGCGGCTGATGGTGGAGAACGCCGCCGGGCAGAAGGTGGAGGAAGCCTCACGGTTCCTGGGACGGCCGCCTTCGCCCAAAGAAGATCCCGAGGAACTGAAGAGGCTTCAGCAGGAGCGCGACGATCTGCAAGCGGAAGTGGACCAGTTGCGCCGGGAAAATTCGGCGCAGGCCGAGCGGATCCGGCAATTGGATGTGACACTCCGGATCCTTCAGACCAGATTAGGGGCGAAGTAAGATTTTCCAGCGTCCCGCAAGGAAGTCTGCCGGCGCCTCTTTACTTGATCTCCGGACTGGTGGCAGTGGCGGGTTCCTGGCTCCAGTTGTTGCGGATCACCAGGGTTTGATCGGAGTAAAACGTCCGCCGGCCGGAGCCGTTGTAAGTCTCCGGGACCGCCGTGACCGCGTAGCCCGTGGGCGTGGGCGCGACGTTAAAAATGTATCCGCTGTTCTTGCCTTCCGCGAGGTTCTTGGGGATCAATTCCGCCGCATTCGGGCCAGGAGCGCCGCTGGCGGGCGGGCCGAGTTCGGCCAGGCTCGATGCGTATTTCCCGAACTGCGAATAATACTGCGTTTCCGCCTGGTGAATCGTGGTGATCTGGCGGATCGCCGCCATTTCATGCGCCGACATAAGCTGCTTATTCATCTGGGGAACGGCGATCGCCGCGATCACCAAAATAATCGCGATTACGATCAGCAGTTCGATCAGAGTGAAGCCCCGGCGGCTGCGTTGACGTCGCATACCAATATTTTAGACGCGGGAAACGGCGGGATCGTGCAGCGCGGGCTTAACTTTAATGCACGCGTTAATGCACGCGTTCGCGGATCCGCTCGCGAGTCACCAGCTCATCGAAAATGGCCAACACCCGCTTGCGGTAGGAATACACCCGGTGGAGCTTGGCTTGCACGGCGCTTTCGTTGCGATGGCGGCGCAAAAGCTTGTCCAGCAACTGTTTCGGGACATCGATATCGCGGCGCAAAGCCTCCGCGGAGTGGCCTCGCAGGAACAGGCCGTAGAACAAAGCCGCTTCCCGTTGCGGAGCCAGCGGATCGATCTCTTCGTAATACGCCTGGGACATACAAAAGCCTGTCCGAAAAAAGCCAGTATAGAACCGAACTCAAAATCAGGCAATAGGGTGAGCTGCCCGTTTGAGAATCTCCTCCACTTGGGCCAAATCGTTCCGGCTAAGGGTCCATCCGGCCGTAGCGGCGTTGGATCTGACCTGGTCCGGCGTCTTCGCCCCGGCGATCACCGAAGCCACGGCCGGCTGCGCCAGTAGCCAGTTAATCGCCAGATCCAGCAGGGAATGCCCGCGCGAACGCGCAAACTCCTCGAGCGCCTCCGCACTGGCGATATTATCCTCCGTGAATACCTTCGGCCCCCAGCCGTCCTTCGCCCTGCTGCCTTCCGGGAGAGGCTGCCCGCGATGATATTTCCCGGTCAACAACCCGTTCGCCAGGGGGAAATACGGGAGGAAGGCGATGCCCTGCCGCACGCACTCCGCAAGCACGCCTTGTTCGGGGTCGCGGTGCAGGAGACTGTAGTGATTCTGGACGCTGACGAAGCGCGCCGCGCCGGGCCGGACTGCCGCCGCGGCTTCGCGGAGCTGTTCGGTTGAAAAATTGGAGCAGCCGATTTCGCGCACTTTGCCCGCCCGGACTAAACCGTCGAGCGCCTCCAGGGTATCTTCGATCGGCGTGGCCGGGTCGGGTGTGTGGATCTGGTAGAGATCGACGTGATCGGTACCCAGACGGCGCAGGCTGTCCTCGATGGCCTGGCGAATATAGGCGGGTCTGGCGCCCTGGCGCCGGTCGTCGAAGCGCATACCGAACTTGGTCGCCAGCACAACCCGGTGGCGGCGGCTGCCGAGCGCGCGGCCCAGATATTCTTCGCTGTTGCCTCCGCCGTAGATATCCGCGGTGTCGAAGAAGTTGATGCCCGAGTCCAGCGCGGCATCCACAACTCTGGCGGTCGCGGCGGCGTCGATGCGCCAGCCGAAGTTGTTGCAGCCCAGCCCGACTGCGCTGACTTCCAGGGAACCGATCTTCCGTTTCTCCACCGTATTCTCCTCCCACGGGACAGGCCCAAGGGCCGGTGCCCATGCGTAATTGTTTTACATGGCGCCCTGGTTTTCGAGACTACGCCACAGATACCAGCTTGCGACCGAGCAATAAGGACGCCAGCGCTCGGCCATGCGTTCCATTTCTGCCCGGGTAGGCAGTTCGCCCAGTCCGTATGCTTTTTTGATGGCGGCGCGGACACCGAGGTCGTCGGTGGGCAGGACATCGGGCCGCCGGAGGGCGAAAATCAGGAACATGTGGACGGTCCAGACGCCGACCCCCTTCACCCGGGTTAGATGCTCCACAACGGCGCTGTCTTCCAAGTTCGCGCACCGCTCAAAATCGACCTCGCCGCGCTGGGTCATGCGGGCGAGCTCGCGGATATACGTGAGCTTTTGCGGGGAAAGCCCGAGGGCCCGCAGGCGCGCTGGGCGCAGCCGCAGGACGGCTTCGGGCGTCAGCGGATCGGCCTTGGCGGCGTCCATCAGACGGTTGAAGATCGTGAGCGCGGCCTTGCCGTGGAGCTGCTGGTAGACGATGGAGCGGACCAGCGTCTGGAAGACGGGGTCGTGGTACTGCATTCGGAAGGGGCCGACCCGCTGGATGATGGAGGCCATCACGGGGTCGGATTTTTTCAAATGGACGATCGCCTTGCGCATACCGGTCTGCCCGGGCTTACTTTTGAGAAACCTCCGGCTTGGGCCGCGGCATCTTAAAGTATAAGTATGCGCGGGTTACTGGTTCTGTTGCTGGCCGCTGCGGCCGCCGCGGCGCAGGATGACCCGGTCATCAAGGTGAACGTAAACCTGGTGAACGTGTTATGCACAGTTCACAACAAGGCCGGCGGGCTGGTCGGCAACCTGGAAAAGAGCGACTTCACGCTGTTCGAAGACGGCAAGCAGCAGGAGATCAAATATTTCACTCGCGAGACAGATCTTCCGCTTACCATCGGCCTCCTGGTGGACACCAGCGCGAGCCAGGAGCGGTTGATCGAAACCGAGCGCAGCGCTGCGCACCAGTTCTTCGCCAAGGTTCTGCGCAACAAGGATGAGGCGTTTCTGATTCAGTTCGGGGCGGAAGCCGAGTTGTTGCAGGACTACACCAACTCACTCAAATTGCTGGAAGACGGCTTGAATCAGTTGCGGCTGAGCGTTCCGGTAGGAGGACTGCATCCCGGCCCCGTACCGACTCTTCAGAACCAGGCGGGAACGATCCTTTACGACGCCATCTTCCTGGCCGCCGACGAGAAGCTGCGCAAGGAAGTGGGCCGGAAAGCGATCGTGGTGATCACCGACGGCGTGGACACCGGCAGCAAGATCACCCGGGACAAAGCGATCGAGGCCGCGCAGAAGGCCGACGCGATAATCTACAGCATCTTCTATCAGGATTCGTTTGCCTACGGGCCCTTCGGCGGAGGGGGAGGCGGCGAAGGCGAGTTGCGCCGCATGTCGGCGGAGACGGGCGGGCAGGTTTTCCATGTGGATCGCAAGCACACTCTGGACGACGCTTTCCGGCAGATCCAGGAGGAGATGCGCAGCCAGTACGCGCTGGGCTACACGCCGACCAATCCGAAAAAAGATGGGACCTTCCGCCGCCTGGAGATCCGTACCTCCAACAAGGACAACAAGGTCCAGGCTCGTAAGGGCTACTACGCGGTCGAGACCGCGGATAACTGAGGCTATCGCTGAAGAGATCTTCCTGACAGGTGAACAAAGCCCGCCCTCCCTGCCCGCCCTACCTGCTTTGACATCCACTGCCGCCATTTCTATGATGTTGGCGGTATGTCCAAAACCAGGAAGAATCCTGATCGCCGGGGCTTTTTGAAAGGCGCGGCTGCGGGCGCCGCGGCGCTGGCAGCGGCTCCGGCCGCCGTGAAGGCGCAGAACCAGCAGGCCCCGAGGGGCACGGCTCCGA
>Ga0070740_10003716_pt1 | contig 15842 bp, 11 predicted proteins | sample Coa_R2_FD_67286 | JGI IMG/M metagenome (GOLD analysis project Ga0070740, IMG submission 67286) | Surface soil microbial communities from Centralia Pennsylvania, which are recovering from an underground coalmine fire - Coalmine... | ecosystem: Environmental > Terrestrial > Soil > Unclassified ... | reverse complement strand
GGGCGGCGAACTCGGCATCCTGCCCGGCCACACGCCGCTCATCTCCGAACTCAGGACGGGTGTGCTCTCCTACACGCAGGGCGCGGACACGCGCCGACTCCTCGTCTCCGGCGGCTTCGTCGAAGTCAACGACGACCGTGTCTCCGTCCTCGCAGACATGGCAGAGTTCCCGAACGAAGTTGACGCCGCCCGCGCGCGCGCCGAACGCGACGAGGCCGAACGACAGCTCGGCTCCTTCACCGGCGAGCCGGAAGAACTCGCCGAAGTTCAGGCGCGACTGGATCGCGCCTCGACGCGGCTCCAACTCTCCTCGGGCGACTCGGCCCGCTGAAGCTCAAGTCCGAATCAGTCACGATGGCCGCGCGATGCCTGTAGGGGCAGGGCTTGTCCCTGCCCGTTCCTGCCGCTGAAACTCCACTCGGATTATAAGAAGCGTCGGGCCGCGGACTTGGCCCTGCCCCTACAGCTTAAATACGTCCGACTCTTCCGCCGGATACGTTCAATATTTTTGCGTTTCACGCTTGAAACATTCGCTCGCACATGGCATAATGCTGACTCAACGTTAACAGTTCGGTCGAGACCGACAAGGGGGTTCGTTCATGTCACAGGCAACGCCGGAGAGGGCCGCAAACGTCGTCGAGATGCCGCGCGAGATTTCGGGCGCGGCGACCGCGGAAGACCAACTCGCCGAGTCTTCTTTGCGCCCGCGCACGCTCGAAGAGTACATCGGCCAGCCGAAGATCACGACGAACCTCAAGATATTCTTGCGCGCGGCGAAGGCCCGCCGCGAGACTCTCGACCACGTCCTCTTCTTCGGCCCGCCGGGCCTGGGCAAGACCACGCTCTCGCAGATCATCGCGCACGAGATGGACGCGCCCTTGAAGTCTGTGAGCGCGCCGGCAATCGAGCGCGGCGGCGACCTCGCGGCTGTCCTGACGAACCTGCAGGAGGGCGAAGTCCTCTTCATCGACGAGATTCACCGCCTCAAGCCGCAGATCGAGGAGGTGCTTTATCCGGCGATGGAGGACTACCAGCTCGACATCATGATCGGGCAAGGGACAGCCGCGCGCTCCATCAAGCTCGACCTTCCGAAGTTCACTCTGGTCGGCGCGACGACGCGCGCGGGACTTATCACCGCGCCTTTGCGCGGTCGCTTCGGGATAACTTTCCACCTCGACTTCTATTCGCAGAAAGACCTTGAGATCATCACACACCGCTCGGCTGAGATTCTGGGCGTCGAGATCGAATCCTCCGGCGCGAACGAGATCGCGCGGCGCGCTCGCGGCACACCTCGCATCGCCAACCGGCTTCTGCGTCGCGTGCGCGACTACGCCGAGGTCGAGTACGACGGTCGGGTCACGCGCGAGGTCGCGCGGCGCGCTTTGGACGAGATGGAGGTTGACCGCTTCGGACTCGACGAGATCGACCGAAAGGTTCTGGCGACGATCATCGAGAAGTTTGACGGCGGCCCCGTCGGCGTCGGCACCATCTCGGCCTCGATCAGCGAGGAGCGCGAATCAATCGAGGAGATCATCGAGCCGTACCTGATTCAGATCGGCTTCCTCAACCGAACCCCGCGCGGGCGCGTCTGCACGCCCGCCGCCTACAAGCACATGGGTTTCACGCCGCCGAAGCAGGGGACTCTGCTCGCGGGCTAAAGGCGCGCGTCAGAGCGATTGAGTTAACTTCAAAAAGTTTCGGCGACGCCGCAGAAAGCGTTGCCGGAAAGCGCCGGGCGGGCTGAGTCGGAGGATCGGGAGCCTTCGACTTCGGCCCGCCCTGGTGTATCGGACTCAAGGGTTGCTCGGCGTGCCCGTCGTGACGGTCGTGTCCGGCTTGAAGTCGAGCGTCACGTCAACCAAATGCTTGTCGCGGTCGGGCGTCATCTTCACGCCGCCCTTCAGCGGCGGCAGCGGTCGCCCGGCGTGAACCGAGTCCTTCATGAACTCCGGCATCACCTTCTTGATGAACTCTTCGGGGTAGCCTTCATCAAAGGCGTCGCCGTGGAGCAGACGCCAGCGTCCGCGCAGGTTGTTCGCGTCCACCTCGCCCAGTCCGTTGATCGTCAACTCGCCCATGTGGTACTGCTCGCCTTCGCTGACTTTGAAGCGGAACGAGACGCTGCGCGCTTCGTCGTCGAAGTCTTCCGACGCGCGCACCGACGCGTCGAGGTAGCCCTTGCGACCGTAAGCCTTCCGCACCGCGCGCAGACCCTTCTCGACCTTGACGACGTTCGCGACCTCGCGCGGCTTCATGCCGAGCGCGGCGTCAAGCTCCTGCGCGGTGAGCGAGGCGTTCCCTTCCCACGAATCAGCGCCCCAGACATAGACCGCGCCCTCGTCAACGTAGAAGGTGAGGCCGACGCCCTTCTCGCAGTCGGCGGTGCTGTCGGGCTTGGCCTTCGGCGGCGAGAAGGCCGCGCGGAGATAGCCTTGCTCGCGGTAGAGCGGGAGCAGGTTCGACTCGACGAACCCTTGCACGTAGTCGCGCGAGTAGTCGTTGTCGAAGATGCCGCCGGACTTCTGCACCAAAATCTCTTCGGGCAGGGCGCGCGCGCCGACGTAGTTGATCTTGCAGACGCGCAGGCCCGGCCCCTTGACGCTGTAAAGGTGCACGACCTTTTTGCCCGTCGGGTCGGAAGAGAGGTTGTACTCGACCGTGCCCTCGATCTTGTGCGTGTTAAGGAGGTCTTGCAGCGCCTGCTTGATCTGCTCGGTGACGGTGCCGGCTTCGGGCGCTGTGCCGTCGAAGCCGGGGTATTTTGATTTGACCGCTGCGGCGAGTTCGTCGTCGGTGAACCAGACGAAGTTGTCGAAGGCGACGGGGAAGCCGCCCTTCGGCTCGACGACGGTGAAGGTGACGACGGCCTTGTCGGTCTTGCCCTTGATCTGGTAGCTCAGATTCTGGAAGAGGCCGGACGCGAGCAGCCGGTTCGCCGCCGCGTCAACGTCGTCCACGGTCACGCTCTGCCCCGCCTGAAGTCCGCTCTTCTCCAGCGCGTCCGACTCCTTCACCTTCTCAAGCCCCTTGAACTCGACGCGGTCGAGCTTCAGAGTTTGCGCCTGACCTTGCGGCTGCTGCGTTTGAGCGTTCGAGCAGACGGCGAGGCCGACAAACAACGCGACCAGCGACGCGCGCACTGCCACGCGCACGGTTGTGCGACGCCGAAAGACAAAACGACGAGGGGCAATTAAGGCCACGAAGATTCTCCGTTCGACGATGAGATTCTGACGGGGAGCTAAGAGGATTTTAGCAGCTTCACGCAGCCGACTGAAACGCTGAAGGAGTGATGAGTGATGAGTAATGAGTGATGAGTTGAGACGAGTTGCCTTTCACTCATCACTCATCACTCATCACTTTTCTTCACGGCTGCGCCTCGCGAATCCGCGCGCGCATCTCGCGGACGGCCTCGGCGAGTCCGGTCACGACGGCGCGGGCGATGATGTTGTGGCCGATGTTGAACTCGGTGATTTCGTGGATGGCCGCGACCTCCGAGACGTTCCGGTACGTGAGGCCGTGTCCGGCGGCGACGTGCAGTCCGTACTGCGAGGCGAGCGCGGCGGCCTCGCGCAGACGTTGGAGTTCGGCGACGGCGCGCGCGCGGCCCTCGGAGTGGACGGCGCGCGCGCCGAGCGTCGAGTCGGAATAGACGGACGTGCAGAGTTCTATCTGCTGCGCGCCCGCGTTGTGCGCGGCCTCGATCTGTCGCGCGTCGGGGTCAATGAAGAGGCTGACGAAGAGTCCGGCTTCGCTCAGGCGTTCGACCGTCTCGCGCACGAGGTCGAAGTTCGCCGCGGCGTCCAAGCCTCCCTCGGTCGTGATCTCGCCGGGGTTCTCCGCGACCAGAGTCACGGCGTCGGGGCGGGCGTCGGTTGCTACGGCGATCATCTCTTCGGTCGCGGCCATCTCGACGTTCAGATATGTCGTGACCGTGCGGCGCAGCGCGTACAGGTCTTCGTCCTGTATGTGCCGCCGGTCGCCGCGCAGGTGGACGGTGATGCCGTCCGCGCCCGCCTCCTCGCACATCATCGCCGCCGCCACCACGCTCGGCTCCGGCGCGCGCCGCGCCTGGCGGACTGTCGCCACGTGGTCAATGTTAACGTTGAGTCTCGCCGCCATAATGCAGATGTCAGAGGCACGTATCAGCGGATGATTTGGATAATACCCTGCACCCAACGCCCGAATTATTGTACGCAGGGCAAGTAGCGTGCAAACCGGAGAAAGACACAATGAGGAGAAGCTATCGCGGCGTGCGGCTGAATGAGCGACTCGACTGCGATCTAAGGCCGCCTGCCGCTAAAATAAACAGCCGATACTTTAAGCCCGTGTCAACCTGATGAAGCGTTGCTCGTTAGTTTATTTCCATCGGTGTGATCGAATCAATATAGCGTCCGTACCACTCGAGCGTTAGATTCAGACCACTTTCCAGGTCTTGAGTTGCCTTCCAATCGAGAAGCTCCTCCGCGGTCGAAGTGTCCAGATATTTTTGAACCGCTTTTTCAGGGGCGGAAGTACTGAACACCACTTCTCTTCGTCTCTGATCGAACTGTTCAGAGATCTTTTCAACAAGGTTATAGATCGAGATTCTGGATTCTTTGCCGGAGCTGAATTGAAACGTTTCCACCTTATCGGAGTGTTTCTCGGCGGCTTTGATAAACGCTTCTACGGCGTCGTCCACGTAAAGAAACTCAAATACGCTGTCCCCTTTGCTCCTCTTTAACTGTAAAGTGTCTCGCCCCTCTTTTATGAGTTGGCGGCAGATTTGAGGGACGATCCGCCCGAAATGACGGTCGCCGGGGCCGTAAACATTGCCCAACCTGCACACGGCGGCTTTAACGCCATGCCATTGATGAAAAGCATTCACTTGCCTCTCGGCATCCTGCTTAGTAACTGAATAATAATGTTCTGGCGTATAAGGGGAGTCCGTGACGCGCAACGGCGAATGCTGCGCCGCGCCAAAGACGCACGCGCTGGACGCCAGAACGAATTTTTCCGGCCTGGACAGGCGCGCTCCTTCGAGAACGTTGACGGTCGAGACTACGTTTGACGCATAAGCCTCTCGCGGGTGCGCCGTCGTGTAAGGGGCATAAGGCAACGCGGCTAAATGGAAAATGTAATCGGCGTGAATGTCTTTGACGACATTGGCAGCCGCGGGGTTTGACAGGTCGGTATTGATCACGTTCATGCCGCGGCTGCCGTTCAGTATGGAGAAGAGGGTGCCGGCGTGGCCCGGCTCAATATCTATAACGAACAGGCGAGCGCCTAACTCGTCCAAACGTTTGCAAAGGTGAGAGCCTATAAATCCCACGCCGCCTGTAACCAGGCAGGTCTTGCCACGCCAAGATGGTGCGGAGGCGTTCATATCGAGATTCTCCCCCTAAAAGCTTCGCCGTACTTTATCAACTTGTCGCCGCTGTAGTCCAACGCCTTCGTGATGAGCCTCGCCCTCAAAGACTCGACGCCGAAAAGGAAGTCCGCCCCGTCTATTTTATTCTTGTCCTCGCAGTTTAAGATCACCTCTGAAAGCATATTCACTTTCTCATCCGCAAGACAGACTTTCTTGCCGTTGATTTCCGCCTCATCGTCAAGACTCACGAAGATATTCGGCACGAACCATTTTTCAGTATATTTCTTGATCTCATACTCCAAGATCGTTTGGTACGTGCGCCGGAAGTAAGAGAACGCCAACTGTCCTATGAAGGCATGGTCTTCGTGTCCGTCGTCCATCGGCGGGGTGAAAATCAAATTATTTTTCTCAAGATTATGTGCAAGTTTCCACATCTCTGTATGCAGGTTTTTCGAGTTATCGCGAAACTCTCGATCCCGAAATTCCGCCTTAGTCTCTTGTGGGGCGAAGAGGCATTTAAACTCATGCCGTTTGCATATCGCTTTGACAATGTCTTCAGCTTTCTTTTCAAGATTTTCCTGTTTGACCCCATAATATTTGTCCCGATAATTTGTGCATATCGTGAACAGGGTTACTTCATAACCATATAAGTATTTGAGCTTGAGCAATGTCCCGAGGCAGCCCAATAAAATATCGTCCCAGTGAGCACCAATAGCCAGTGCTCTCCCCCATTTATTGATTTGGAAGCTCTTGGAAAGCCGCGGCCATTTGCTTTCGTCGATTCCCAATGTCTCTAGTAACTTGTTATAGTTTTCCTCCCTTCTCTCATATAATTTTATGTTATTCCGATTACGTATGATGGGCCGGATGTCCTCATCTTCGGTTGGTTCTAATATCACCGGGATAATCTTTTCAGCCTGGGCGGCGGGATCGCTATGTATCGCCAATGTAGCTTCGAAACCCACCCAATCGCTGCGCGCTGAGGAAGGTGTGATTATAAGGACTACGCGCTTGCTGTTGAGTATGCCACGTTCTATGCCGCGGCTAAAATCCTCGCCCACACGGATACTATCTTCATCAAAAAATACTGTGATTCCTAAGTCTCTCCACTGTCTGACAGACTCGCGAACCCACTCCTTCTGTGCTTTGTTGTAGCTAACGAAAACATCCCAACTTGTTTCTTGTTCCTGCGACACGTTTCTTTCACCCTTGTTTCAGCAAGATGTAAAGAGCCTACTGGAAACTAAAACCGGGACTAGCAGGTCGCTCGTCAATTCATAAAGCTGATGTGAGACTAGCAACGAATCACGGAACGAATGGGTTGAACGCGAGCACAATACTCTCGCGGGCGAGACCGTGTCAATGCTTTAGTTTTCGAGTGGAGGCGGTGCCGGACTGAGCAGCACGCGTGCCGACCAGCGAGATTCAGTGAGGGATGAGAAACAAAGGCCGAAGGGTTCGGCCCCGCCCGGCGCCCGCCCTCAAATCCTCTGCCCTGCCAGTTCGGGCGACACGTCGCTTTCGATTTCCGTGCCGTCGGTGAGCGGCCTGCGGCCTCGGACGCGGGCGGCGGCCTCGCGGGCGCGAGCGATTGCCGCGTCGTAGAGGCCACGCCGGGCGTTCGCGTGAACCTGGCGCACCTCGGCAAATCCCTGAAGGCCGGTTCGGAAGTTGATCTTGCTGCCGGCCACGTCGTTCCAGCGGACAGGGTATTCGAGCATCCGCAGGCCGGCGCGGTGGGCGATGAAGAGCAGCTCCACGTCGAAGCCGAAGCGCTCAATCAAAGCGCCTTCGACGACCGCGCGGCACACGTCCATGCGGAAGGCTTTGAAGCCGCACTGAGTGTCGGCGAACGGCAGGCCGGTCAGGAGCCGCGCAGCGAGATTGAAGACGCGACCGGTCTGCTCGCGCGTCCAGGGCTGGTGCGTGCCGATGAGTTTGCGGTCGAGCGCGCGCGAGCCGAGGACGATGTCGTATTGGCCGGAGCGAATCGGCTCGACGAGCTTGGGCGTCTCGGTGATGGGCATCGAGAGGTCGGCGTCGAAGAAGGCGGCGATGCCGGAGCGCGCGGCGAGAAGGCCGGTGTGGACGGCGTGGCCCTTGCCGCGGTTCGGCTCGACGCGAATCACGCGGCCCTCGACTCGCGGGGTGGCGTGCGCGTTGATGACATCCTGCGCGACACGGCTCGTGTCGTCCTTCGAGCCGTCGTCAACGACGACGACTTCGCCGCCGCGCGGCTGCTCGTCCAAGTACGCGAGGACTTCGCGCAGGGTCTTGCCGATGCGCGCCGACTCGTTGTAGGCGGGGATGACGATTGAGAGGGAAGAAGACATCTGACCTCGGAAACTCTTTCGGAATTCGGACGTGCGGGCACGGCCTTCGCAGTCTGCGCCCGAATATAACACGACGCGCGAGCGCGACGCCCGCCGCCGCAAGGCGCGAGAGCATACCGATTGCGGATTTCGGATTGCGGATTGATGAGAGCTGTCACTGCGTTCGGCAGTTGATAAGTTGCCACTAGCTTTAGCTAGTGGTTTGGAGTCGGGTGGAATGTTAAGGGCTTTTAGCCCAAAAGCATTTCGGCTAAAGCCGGGAAGAATTATTTTCACTCTTCATCCACCAGCTAAAGCTAGTTGGCAACTTATCAATCCGCAATCCAAATCCACATTCCAAAATCCATTCTCCCGAACGCTTGCGGTACTGACCTGAATGCTCGCGTCGGCTGTGCAGTTTCGGCGCGCGCGGTGGTAGAATCATCTCTCCCCTGAAACGCGGGAAGTTCAAGCGAGGTTCGGGAGCAGGCAATGAGCAGAAGGACTTTTGTACGCATCAGCGGCGCGGCGATTATCGTCGCGGCCACGCTCGCGGGCGGCATCTTCGGCAGCCGCGCGTTCACGCAGCAGTCAGACAACACGGGCGCGCAGCGCGTCGAGTCGGCTTACACCGAGGCGCTCTCGGTCGTCGCCGACAACTACGTCGAGCCGATTGACTACGCGAAGGCGAACGAGGCCGCGATCCAGGGGATGCTCTGGACGCTCGACCCGCACTCGAACTACTTTAACCCGGAAGAGTACCAGCGGCTGATGCAGGATCAGGAGTCGCGCTTCTCCGGCATCGGCGTCTCGATCCTGCGCCACCGCGACGGCGTTTACGTCCAGACGCCGATTGAAGGTACGCCCGCGGCTCAAGCGGGCCTGCGCTTCGGCGACCGCATCGTCGAGGTTGACGGCAAGGACGCGCGCGACTGGACGACGCCCGAAGTCTCGAAGGCCGTGCGCGGCCCCGAAGGCGAGCCGGTGACGATCAAGGTCGAGCGCGCCGGGAGTCAGGCCCCGCTTTTTTTCACCATCAAGCGCGGCAGCGTCCCGCAGCCCTCGATCCGCAACGTCTATATGATCCGCCCCGGCGTCGGCTACGTCGGACTCACGGGCGGCTTCACGCAGACGACCGCCGACGAACTCGCCTCGGCAATCGAGACCCTGAGCGGGCAGGGGATGCAGCAGCTCGTGCTCGATCTGCGCGGCAACCCCGGCGGCCTGCTCGACCAAGCCATCAGAGTCGCGAGCCGCTTCATCCCGCGCGGCAAGACGGTCGTCTCCGTCCGCAGCCGCGACGCGGGCAACAACTACGAGTACAAGAATACGCTCTACGATCCCGTGAACTACCCGCTCGTCGTCCTGACGAACGGCAACACCGCGTCGGCCTCGGAGATCGTCGCGGGCGCGATTCAGGACTACGGTCGCGGGCTGATCGTCGGCGAGACGACCTTCGGCAAGGGACTCGTGCAGAGAATTTTCAATCTGCCCTACGGCGCGGGACTGACGCTGACGACCGCGCACTATTACACGCCCTACGGTCGTCTGATTCAACGCTCCTACGCGAGCGGCTCGCTCTACGACTACTACAACCGCCCCGACCTGGAGCAGACCGGCCCCGCGCCGCGGACGCAGACCAATCCTTCGACGCCCGTCGCGCCGAACGCGCCTCTGACGCAGCCGACGCCCGCGCCGACTCCGTCGGGGCCGCCGGTTCGCACAGCCGGGGGACGCGTCTTCTACGGCGGCGGCGGCATCACGCCCGACTACGTGGTCAAGCCGCTCGAAGTCGCGACGCCCGTGCGCGCGCGAATCTTCGAGGAGGCGTTCTACTTCTCGCGCCAACTCCTCGGCGGGCAGGTCGCGGGACTCGAAAACTACCGCGTCAACTCCGAGCCGCAGTTCGACCGCAACGCGCGCCCGACCGACTTCCCCGTCAACGACAAGGTCGTCGCGGCGTTCCTCGACTTCGTCAAGCGCGACCCCGAAGCGGGCATCACGCCCGCGCAGGTGCAGCGCGACATCGAGTACGCGAAGCTCCGCATCCGCGAGAACCTCGTCAACGCGGCCTACGGCGGCGACGCCGCGACGCGCTTCCTTCTCGACAGCGACCCGCAGGTGACCCGCGCCCTCGAACTCTTCCCCGAAGCGAAGGCGCTCGCCGCGAACATCGCCGGGAAGGCGCAGTCCGAATAAAAGTCGGCGGCGGGCCGCAAGGCCACGCTCCGGTGAAACTGTCCACGGCGGCGCGCGCATCAATAGAACTTGCGCGCGCCGTTCGTGTGAAGAGAGACTTCATCTGACGCATCCGGCGATGAGGAACGAGCACAGACATTTTGATGACGAGGAATGATGACTAACATCTCCCGCAAAAATCTGTTCGCGCGGACGGTCGCCTTGCTGCTCCTGCTCGCGGCACCGGCGGTCTCGTGCGCGCAAGGCCAGCCGTCGAACCTGACCTTTCTCGACGGCAGGGAGTCGTTCACCGTTCCCTTCGAGATGGTTGACAACCGCATCTTCGTCGGCGTGTGGCTCGAAGGGAAAGGGCCGTTCAAGTTCGTCCTCGACACGGGCGGCAACGCGGCGCTCTCGGTCGAGACGGCGAAGAAGATCGGCGCGAAGCTCGGCAACGAAATCCGCGGGAGCGGCGCGGGCGAGTCGGTCGTCACCGCCTGGGAGACGAGCGTCGCGGAGACGCGAATCGGCGGACTCGCGCTCAAGGGTCAGGGCTACAACGTCTTCGACTTCTCCGACATGAGACACGTCTTCGGCGCGCAGACCTTCGACGGCGTCATCGGCCTCCCCATCTTTTCCCAGACGGTCGTCCGCGTTGACTACGCGCGCAAGCTCCTGACCTTCACGAAGCCTTCGAGTTTCAGGTACGGCGGCGCGGGCGCGTCCGTCCCGCTCGAACTTAACGGCTTCATCCCCGTCGTGCGCGGCGAGGTTGACGGCGTCGGCGCGCGCTTCGGACTCGACACGGGCGACCGCTCGGCCCTGACGCTCAAGAGTCCGTTCGTCGCCGAGTACAAGCTGCGCGAGAAGTACGCGCCGGAGGTCGAGGCCGTGACCGGCTTCGGGATAGGCGGCCCCGTCCGCGCGCAGGTCACGCGCGTCGGCGCGTTGAAGTTCGGCGGCGGCGAGGTCAGAGAGCCTGTGACACGACTCTCCTTGCAGAAATCGGGCGCGTTCGCCGCGGGCGACGTGGCGGGCAACATCGGCGGCGCGATACTCAAGCAGTTCACGTTGACGTTCGACTACGGCAGGCGGCTCCTCTACCTTGAGAAGAGTTCTTCATACGGTCGGCGCGACACATACGACCGCGCGGGGCTTTGGCTCAGCCGCAGCGCCGACGGGCGTTTCTTCGAGGTCTTCGACGTGGTGGCGAACGGCCCGGCTGCCGAGGCCGGACTCAAGGCCGGAGACCGCGTCGTCGCCTTCGACGGCAAGAGCGTCGAGACTCTTCAACTCATCGCCGCGCGCGAAGAGTTGAAGGACGCGGCGCGCAAGAGCGTGCGCCTGACCGTGCAGGACGGCGAGCGCACGCGCGACGTTGTCGTCACGCTCAGGGATTTGGTCTGAACTTCTTCGCCCACGCGATCATCATTGTCCGGCCCGGCGGGTGATGACGAACGACACAGACTCCGATACGACAGAGCCGCCCGCGCCGACGCTCCTGCGCGCGCTCGACTGGGCGAACATCGTCTATCTCGGCATACTCCCAGCGCTCGCGACCTTCTCGCTGACCTACGCATACGGGCATCCCGCGCCGCTGCTCCTCTTCTTGGGAGGCTCGGCGGCGGTCGGCGTCTATCTCGCCGCCGTCTATACCTACGCGCCGCGCTCGCGCACACCGGGCGCTGCGCTGCTGCAACTGCTCGACGGCCCGGCGTGGGTCGTCGTCTCGCTGATGTTGAAGGACGGGAGGCCGCTCGCCTTCGCCGTCGAGGGCTTTCTCGTTGACGGCACGGCGACGTGGGTTTCGCTGCTCCTGCTCGCGGCGCGCTCGCCGCTCCCGACGCGTGGGCAGAGGCGCGCGACGATTGCCTTCATGCTGGCCGCGCTCGCCGCGAGCCTCTCGCTCGCGTGGCCGTACCTCCGCGCCGTCGCCCGCGACGAGTGGGGCGGCGCGAGCCTGTCGCTGCTCGGCGTCGGCGCGGCACAGGGCGCGCTCACGTGGTACAGACTCTTCAGCCGCGACGAGGTCGTCCGCCCCGGCGACGGGGGCGTGCCCTACCTCGCGCCGCTCCTCCTCGCGTGGGTCGCCGCGATGATCGCCGGCAACGTGCTCCACGAATTCGCGCACGCGCCCACGCTCGTCCGCTGAAAATCAAAATCAAATGCGAACAAGGAGCGAGCCGACGGAGTCGGCGGCAGAACGTAGCCCGCAGCGTGAGCCGCGGGCTACATTCTGCCGCCGACTGACGGCGCTATTCGGCTTTTGCTCCCTGCTTTCGGGTGTTTGCCGCGCGCCTCGCGGGTTTGGTGCGCGAGGGTGGCGTCGGACGCGCGATGAGCGGTTCGCTGTGGCCGTCTTCGAGCGCGCGGCCCTGCTCGATGCTCGCGACGGGAACGACGAACTTCGTGCGGCGCGTGACGCTGTCGAGCATCTTCTGCAAGGTGGCGTCGTCAACCGCCGAGTCGTTAACGTCGCTCGTTTTCAACTCGTCGCGGAGTCGCGCGACGGTGTTCGTGCCGCGGTCGTACACGTCCGGGTAGATGTAGAGCACGCGCGACTCGACGACGAGCGTGTCGTAGTTGATGTCGAATTCAAGCGGCGTGTCGAGTGCGACCGCCAGCGTGCGCGTCGAGTGCTTGGCGGCCTCGATGCGCTTGCGCGAGACGGGAAGCGAGCGAGCGGCGACGATCTTCTCGGCGAGGTCGTAGAGGTCTGGGAGAAGCATCCTGACGCAGCCGTGCGAGACCAGATTTCCGAGGTTGCTCGGCCCCGTCGCCTGATGAATCAGGTACGCGTCGCCGAGCGGAATCTTCAGCTTGCCGATGGGGTTTCGCGGGTCGCCCGCCTTGATGACTTCGCCGGGGCGCACGCCCTTGTGCGTGCCGACCCAGTCGGACGCGGGCGGAATCCACGCCGGGTTCCAGATGATCTCACGCGCCTCGCGCTCGCCGATGTAGATCGGATACTGCTTCATGCCGACGCCGACCGTGTACGACTTCACCTCCTTGCCGTCCTGCCAGAGCGTCAGGCGGAACGACGGCACGTTGAGCGTGAGCTTGATGTCGGGCCGGCCCGGCTGGAACTCCGCCCGTTCGATGTGGCCGCCGGTTTTTCTGTCCTCGCGCTCCGACTCGAAGCGGTCGTAGCGGATGAAGCTCTGCTGCTGACCCGATACGCCGCGTGCCGCGCCCGACGCGAGCAGAACGAGCGCGAGCGCCGACGCCTTAAGAATCCGACTCGTAAACATGAATGCTTGTCTCCCTCCCTGACGAAAATCCCCGCGCCCTTTCGAGAGGGAGAGATGCGCGCGGGCCTTCAAACTTTACGCGGGGGTGGTTGGGGTTCGTTACTGTTATCCAACGAAATGGCCGCCCGGCGCAAGCGCAGAGTCGTCGAGTCAAAGGCGACGCGTGGGCGTTCAGAAGCCGATGACGTGGAAGTAGAGCAGCGCGGCCTGCACGACGCCGATGAAGAAGCCGATGGCGAGGCCGAACAGCTCGATGGTTCGGAGGTGCTGCTTCGCGACCGAGAGCACGAGGTCTTCGAGCTTCGTGATCGGGTAGCCCGAAACCTTCTCGCGCACGATGCCGCCGATGTCGAACTCGGCGATTGCCGCGGGCAGGCGCTCGCGCGCGGCGGATTCAATTCGGTCGGCGAGCGTCGCGCCGGCGCGGCGAACCTTCTCCTCCGGCACGAGGTCGCCGACGCGACCGATTGGCAACACTAAAAGCTTTTCGACCTGCGCCGTCAGTATCGCGTTGATGGTGCGCGCGGTCTCCTCGCGCGAGAGCACGCTCATCAACCCGCGCGTGAGAAAGCTCTTCAACTGCTCCGCCGAGTCGGGGCGCGCGTGTTCGAGCAGCGCGCGCAAGGAATGCGGCTTGAGGCGCTGGAGCGCGTCGGTCGCGTAGGCCGAGACCGAAGTCGAGAGTTCGGTGCTGCGCGCGACGGAGAGGATGCGTTCGGCGATCTGGTCTTTGATCGTCTCCAACTGTTCGGGCGCGACGTTGCCGACGAGTTCGTTGACGGGGCGCGCGAGCACGCCGTCAATCGTCGAGTTGAGGAAGTCTTCGGCCTGCCGCTCGAACGCCTCGCCCGAAAGGTACTCGCCGACGCGTTTGGGGAGAGTCTTGTTGACGAGGTCGTCAACCTCGCCGTGAATGCGCTCGCGCGAGATGAAGATTTTTTTGAAGAAGGAGAGCTGCGTGTAGTAGTCGTCAACCTCGCGCTTGATGAGCGCGCCGATCTGCTTGCGCGTGCCCTTGTTCGTCGCGATGTCGGTGAGGTGTTGAACTATCGGCGGCACCTGGCTGTCGATGCGCTCCTTGATGACGGCGACGGTGTCGGGCGTGAACATCTCGGCGAGCGTGGCGCGGCTCGCGGCGAGTTCGTCAATGCGCGTGGAGACGAACTCTCTCACCTTCGACTCGAACCCGCGCTCGGTGACGACCCCGCGGAAGCGGTTCTCGACGAAGCCCAAGACCTGCTCGAAGGTTTCGGGGCTGACGGCGTCGCCGAGTCGCTGCGAGAGGATTTCGTCAACGCGGCGGTCAACGAAGTTGCCGACGGCCTCCGCGGTCTCTTCGCTTCGGAGCACGCCCGCGATGTGCTCGGCGATGCGGAGTTGCAGCGCGGCGAGCGCGTCGAGGACGGGCGCGCGCACCTGCCGGGGGATAGCGTCGAGTGCGGTCGTGTAGTTCCGGTTGAGCAAGTCCTCTGTGTACGAGCCGACGAAACTCTCGACCTTGCGGCGGAAGAATCCGGTCTCGAAGAGGGCGTGCACGACCGTATCCTGCGAGACGAGTTCGTTGCCGACGGCATTGCCGATGGTCTGCGCGAGCCGCTCGCGGTGGCGCGGGATCATGCCCTGCGGCCAGACGGTGACGCCGAGGAGTTTGACGGGCTTGTGAGGCCGGAACAGCATCCGCACGGCGAGCCACGCCGCGCCGTAGCCGTGAAAAGTCGCCACGGCGATGATGATGAACAGCTCGAACCACTTGCTGTGGACGACCTCGTCGAACCATCCGATGGCGAGCACACCGACTCCCCCGAGCGCGCCGCGAAAATTTGAATCGGGACGAGTGGAATGCTAAACGCGTCGGGCGGAGTGCGTCAAACGAAAAGGCAAAAGTAAAAAGGCAAAGATGGTACAGGCAAGCGCGGGCGACCGCGTCGGCGCTAAAGTCTGAAGCGGCGGCGAGCCGTCAGGCCGCGGTGCGCGCGATGTGGCTGCGCTCAGATGCCGCTTGCGGTCGCTCCGCTCTTTTGCCTTTTGCCTTTTTACTCTTGCCTTCGGCCACAAGGTCGGCGAGCGCGCATTCAAGATTCGTGTACATGAACTTGAAGCCGCGCTCGACGAGGCGTTCGGGGATGCAGCGCCTTCCGGTGAGCGCAAGCTCGGCCTCAGTCCTGAGCAGGAACGAGCCGGCGCGCACGAGCCAGGCGGGCACGCGCGGACTCCAAGGACGCCGGAGCGCGCAGCGAAGCTCGCACATGAACTCGGCGTTCGTCACGGGGCAAGGGCCGGTCGCGTTGAAGACTCCTTCCGCCGTCTCGTGCTCGACCGTCCAGAGAACGAGACGGCAGAAGTCGCGCACGTGGAGCCAACTGATGTACTGTCGCCCGCCGCCGGTCGTTCCGCCGAGATAAATTCGCGCAAGCCGCGCGAGTTTCGGGAACGCGCCGCCGTCGCGGCCCAACACGAAGCCAATGCGGAGCAGAACCTTTCGCGTGCGCGGAAATTCCTGTGAGTCGAACGCGCGCTCCCACTTCAAACAGACTTCCACTGGAAACCCTTCGCCCGCCGGAGCGCTCTCGTCGCAGACGCGTGCCCCGGCGTCGCCGTAGATCGCGAGCGAGCCTGACTGAACCAAAACCTTCGGCGGCTCGGCGCACGCGCGCACGGCTCGGCCTATCGCTTCGACAGAGCCGACGCGCGACTCGACGATCTCGCGTCGGTTCTTCGCCGTGTGGCGGCAGTCAACGCTCCGGCCCGCGAGGT
>Ga0070740_10003715_pt1 | contig 15845 bp, 16 predicted proteins | sample Coa_R2_FD_67286 | JGI IMG/M metagenome (GOLD analysis project Ga0070740, IMG submission 67286) | Surface soil microbial communities from Centralia Pennsylvania, which are recovering from an underground coalmine fire - Coalmine... | ecosystem: Environmental > Terrestrial > Soil > Unclassified ... | reverse complement strand
TGCTGAGGAAGCTGAACTGAGCTTTTTGACATCATCTATTGTCGGGTTGAGATACACCCGTCTTGCTAAATATGCCGCCTTTTCATTATTCCATGCAGTATTTTGTAAAAAAGGAATACCACTATGGCTATGTAGTAACCATATTCCTGTTATCGTCCCAATTACTAAGAGAATGACAGTGACCGGCAGAAGAATCTTTTTGGTCAGTAATCTTTTTAGTAATGATTGATTAGTATGTTGTGATACTTCCTGTGAAGTTGATGAATCAATAGTATCCATAGCCTTCTTTTAGTGTATCAGCATGAACAGGATATGAACATATCTTTATTCGACAATAATTGTTCCTGTTTGTGTTGCATCAAAATGATTATGATACCCGTATCTTCCCGGTTTCGGAAAACGTAAACTCAAGCTATCTCCATCATTAAACTCTCCCAGATTAAGAGGGGGATAGGCTGTATGTGTTGGATGCGGGTCAGAGTTGACGGTTGCTTGCTGTCCGCTGTTATTAATCCATGTCACTGTTTGTCCACGGCGAATCGTCAGTACTTGCGGTACAAAGCCATTTGCGGTAAGCGTAACAGTGGTTGTAGGGTTTGGTGTAACATTTTGCTGGTTCTGACCTCGACTTCCATACACACTGGTAGGCGTAGGAGCCAAGGTGGAAGTTGGAATAATGCCCTGTGGAAGAAAGCTCATGTTTGCTGAGTTAGAAGTACTTTTTTTATAGAGCAAATATGCACCACAGAGTATAATACAAATAATAAGAAGACTGAAAAAGAGTTTTTTGTTCATACTTCCATCATAGCAGAGATATAGAAAAGTGTATAAAACATATATGACTCAAAAATGAATAGAAAGGAGTAAAGTGCTAGCGAATAAATTTATTCAGTTTCTATTCATGTTGTGTTCATATAATGCCGACTCAGTAAGGAATAAGAGAAGTTATTTTAACTATCTATGAGAGTACTTGTAATAGAAGATGAGCCACTTTTGGCAAAGAGCATTAAGCAGGGTTTGCTTGATGAAAATTACGCAGTAGACATTTTCCATAGTGTTATAGAAGGCTATGACCAAGCGTGTGTTGAGGAATATGACATTATTCTGCTTGATGTGATGCTGCCTGACATGGACGGTTTTACCATAGCCAAGAAACTTCGGGCTGAGAAGAATAAAACACCGATTATCTTTCTGACGGCAAAGGATACAACAAGTGATAAAATTAGTGGGTTAGATTTTGGTGGTGATGACTACTTAGTCAAACCATTTTCCTTTGAAGAGCTTCTTGCGCGAATGAGAGCACTCATTAGAAGAGCAACGAATACTGATACATTATTACACGTAGATACACTCGAATTAAATCCAACAACTCATATTGTGAAACGATGTGATAAAGAAATTTTGTTAACTGGCAAAGAATACGCTTTGCTTGAATACTTTATGCGCCATTCAAATCAGATACTCACAAAAGACCAAATTCTCAACCATGTCTGGGATTACTCGTATGATCCAAATAGTAATATTATTGAAGTAATGGTAAAGCGACTTCGTGAGAAAATAGATAAAGCATTTCCAGACCAAAAACAGCTTTTTTATACTACTCGTGGACTCGGGTATAAAATTGCTTCGTAATTTAATACTGTATGAACCATGCAAATGAAAATTTTAACCACGCACGAACAAAATTAACTCTGTTCTATGTAGGAATACTGCTTTGTATTGTATTTGTTTTTTCCCTTTTTCTCTCTATTGCTCAAAATAACGATTACCGCCGAATCGTTGTGCAGCAGGACTTTGGAAAAACCGTGCCACGTCGTTTTACCAAATTCCAAAATAGAATGATAGCTTCCCAAGTTCGAGAGCTACGCACATCATTTATCTATGAACTTATTATTATTGATTCAGCTATCTTACTAGTTGGTGGAGTACTAAGTTATTTCTTTGCCGGAAAGACATTGAAACCAGTAAGCCAGGCATTGATAAATCAGGAGAACTTCCTTGCTGATGCTTCCCATGAACTGCGTACACCCCTTGCAGCTATACAGACAGCAATTGAAGTGGTGTTACGTAAAGAACAAAAATCATCTGATATCTATAAAGAAACCCTCATAGATGTGCAAGATGAGGTTGGAAGAATGCGTAATCTCTTAGAAGAATTATTACTACTCTCACGTATCGACATGAATCAGCTTACACTTCCGTTACACAAGATTTCGCTTACTGACATTGTAAAAAAGACGAGTAAAGAAATGAAACCACTTATTGAAAAAAAAGGGCTTACGCTCCATGAAATTTTACCTGAAGAAGTAACTATCATGGGAAATAATGAGCGAGTTCAACAACTATTAGTAATTTTGTTGGACAATGCCATCAAGTATACACCTAAGGGTGGAGAGATTACCGTTTCCGTAGCCAATGATTCGCAGCCTGAGCTAAAAGTTCAGGATAGCGGGAAAGGGATTCCATTGGAGAAACAAAAAGACATCTTTAAACGTTTTTATCAAGCAGACCATTCCCATACTGGACACGGGGCAGGATTAGGACTGTCAATTGCTGAAGCAATTATGAAGCTACATAAAGGGAGTATAGCAGTAAAAAGTGAATTAGAGAAAGGAAGCACCTTTATATGCTCATTTCCTAAAGTAGCAACTACCAATTAGAGTAAATAATATAACAATATGGAAATTCAACAAGGCGATTGTGTCAAAATACCAGATGGCAGAATTGGAAGAGTACGAGAGATATTAAATGGCACTTATAAAATTAGGGTAAGAAGAAAAAAAGTAAGACTCACCAGTTTCTTCTGTTTTCTCATGAAGAATTGGAAATTGTTGCTTGTCCAAAAGGATGTATGAGTAGAGAAGGATACAACAAATACTTAAAAACTACGTTAGATAAAATGGAAAAACGACAAAAAGCTAAGGAACACGAATAATATTCACTCAATCTATTTTAGATATTAAATTCAATCAATTATATTACACATTTATTTAGTTTCAGAAGGTGAATGTTATAATTTTATAATATGGATATTCTCATTATTATTCTCTCATCGGTTGTAGTCATCATAGCTATTATAACGTTTCTCTTATATCTCTAGGGAGTAGAGGCTAATTCTTATACCCTCAATGTGTCTTATTATAACTTCCAGTTTATTTACTATGCTAATATAGAAATATGCCAATTTTTAATCAACTTATTACTCTCTGTTGGATTATATTCATTGGATATTGGCTCGTTTCAGCAATTGGAACTAAAAAGAACCTCAAAGGAAGCTCATGGTGGCAAGGAGCAAGATTTCGTATAGCAGTTATTGTTTGTATTTTTTTGCTTGTGCAAATCCCATCAATTAGGTATTACTTCCATGCTATTGCAAACAGTAAATCAACCTCTCATAATCTCATTTTGGGTGGTATTGGCATTGCACTTACTGCTTTAGGTGTTGCGCTTGCTATTTGGGCGAGAGTATATTTAGGCAGGAATTGGGGTATGCCAATGTCTGTCAAAGAAAAACCTGATTTAATTACCACAGGGCCATATGTCTATATTAGACATCCAATCTACACAGGAGTGCTTACAGCTATGCTTGGCTCAGCAATTACAAATAGTTTATTTTGGTTTATTCCATTCGTTATCTTCACAATATACTTTCTTTATAGTATGAAAGAGGAAGAAAAGCTGATGATAAAGCAATTTCCCAACCAATATCCAAGTTATATGAAACACACAAAACGTTTGATTCCTTTCCTGTATTAACATATTTTATGAAGAAACCATGGTTCAGTCCAAAAAAATTTGGTTATGGATGGGGATTACCTTCAACTTGGCAAGGTTGGGTAGTTCTAGTTTTCTATTTCGCATTCCTTATTTATGATTTCAAACGTATCGACAGTCATTCTCATTCCGCTTCAGATACGCTTATCAACTTTATACCTCAACTAATTCTTGCTAGCGTAGTGCTGTTTTTTATTGCCCGAATTACAAGCGGCAAACCAAAATGGAGTGGAGGTAATAAAATAACGTTACTCCTTGTTAGTATTATACTCGTTACTATCATAAGTATTTTTGGTGTACGAGAGGCAATTAGAGTAGATAAAGCACATCAAACATTTGAAAACTACTATGCGTTTAGAGGATGTAGCAAGTTGCTCAAGAAAACAAACACGTATGGTTTATGCAGATTACCATCAGGGCAAACGATTAAGATAGTGGAGTTTCGAGAAAAGTGGTATTTAGATGGAGATTTACCTACCTGTCTTGCTAACTTCTGTTTTTAATATCCTTTTTCGTAACAGATAGGTATGCAACGCACATAACAATGAGTAGCGTCAATACAAGTGCTGTTTCCCTGTACCAAATCCGAGTCCTCCTAAATTTTTTGTTCTACCAAAAAGGTCAGCAAATGAAGCGCCAAACGGTCTTGTCATAATATACGCAACCCAGAATGTAAATACTTCATACTTTCCAGAGAGTTTATAGGCAATAAGCGGAAGAATAAATAATATGCAAAAGAAAATACCTGAATTTAAGTATCCTAGGTTAAAGGTTACTGCTGTGGTATCTCCTGCTGCGGTTCCAAGTGCAAATATTGTGATAACAGTCAGCCAATAAAAGATTTCCCTTCGAGGAGTTGTAATACTATGAATGGAAAGCGGATGTTCAGTTTTGTACCACAAGAAAAATATGACAGCAAGCGCAATGGAAAACGATATCGTTGATACAAGATACGGAACTCCAAGAACAATATGCACGACATCTGCTGCCATAGTGCCGAAAAGAGCAACCATGGTAAGAGTAAGCCAATATATCCATGCAATATACTTCTTAACCCAAAACTGAAGCACAAGAGCAATAACAAAACCAATAAACCCTAGAATTACTACAACAACAGGATTCATAGTATGGACCATCGTATCAGATGTCGCTTCACCCATTGCTGTTGTCAGAAGTTTAATCACCCAAAAGAGGACAATGACTTCTGGCACTTTGCGCGACATTTTTGTTGTTAGATTGCGGAGATGGGAAGGGATGAAGTTAGCCATTGTTTTCAAAAAGATATCCTTATAAAATTATAAGTGAACGATATAATAAATCAACAATATATTTCAGTGTCCATTATTGCTGAGATTGTTTAGCATATTAAATGCTCATGGCTATGTAAATAATATATATTGGGACGTTACGCATTGACTGCACTTGAAAGAGAACGTAAGCTCTCAAAGAATAGAAAAAATATTCCCTATGAAAATCAGATACTTTGATAAACTTTATCAATTTATATTACGAAAATCTGTACAAGAGCAAAAAGTTTCAGATGAGATTACTAAAAACCTTTTAGAGCAGGGATATAAAAAGAATGAAGAGCTTCTTACTGAATTTCACTCTTCGTTACAAGGATTAACCAAGGAGCAAAGTAAAGACTTGTTGCTGCAATATGGGTTAAACGAAATTACTCACGAGAAACGCAAACCATGGATTATCCGTTTACTTATCACATGTAGAAACCCTTTAGTAATTCTTCTATTAGCCTTGGCAGTCATATCGTTTTCTACTGGAGATATTCCAACCGCAAGTATTATTTCATTAATGATTCTTGTCAGTGTCATTCTTCGCTTCACTCAGGAGGAACAGGCATACAACGCAGCTGAGAGACTACGTTCAATGGTAAAAACAACCTGTGCGGTTATTTATGGAGGTAAAGTGAGAGAGATAGATGTAAAGTATGTTGTTCCTGGTGACATAATCCAGCTTGCTGCAGGTGATATTGTTCCTGCTGACATACGCCTTTTGGAAAGTTGTGATTTGTTTGTCAATCAATCGACATTGACTGGTGAATCTCTGCCTGCTGAAAAGTACGCGCATATTCCATCGCAGAAGAAGAACAACCCCTTAGAATTACCCAATCTCTGCTTTATGGGAACAAATGTTGAAAGTGGCTCTGCAGTTGGTATTATTCTGGCAACAGGTGGTCAAACATACTTTGGTAATCTTGCCAAAGGGATAGTAGGACAACGTGTTGAAACAAGTTTTGATAAGGGAGTTGATAAGTTCACGTGGTTGATGATTTGGTTTATGGTCGTTATGACTCCTCTTGTATTTCTCATCAATGGCCTTGGTAAAGGAGACTGGTGGGAGGCATTTCTATTTGCTATTTCCGTGGCAGTTGGATTAACACCGGAGATGCTGCCTGCTATTGTAGCTATCAATCTTTCAAAAGGCTCTTTGGTAATGTCCAAGAAAAAAGTCATTGTTAAGCGTTTGAGTTCAATTCAAAACTTCGGCGCGATGAATGTATTATGTACGGATAAAACAGGAACACTTACTGCTAATAAAATTGCTCTTATTGAAAACATCAATATTGAAGGGAAAACCGATGTAGAGATACTCCATTACGCATTTTTAAACAGCTATTATCAAACAGGATTTCGTAATTTACTTGATGATGCGGTGATGCATCATGTTAAGACCACTAATCTGACAACAAGAGAAAATGAGTACGAAAAACTTGATGAAATACCATTTGACTTCAAGCGAAAGCGATTATCCATTATTATCAAAGATAAAAAAAATGAAAAACTCTTAATCTGCAAAGGTGCAGTTGAAGAGGTAACAAGTATTTGCAACGAATACGATTTACATGGGAAAAAGCACAAATTGACAAAAGAAGATAGAGGAAAATTACAAAAATTAAACGAAGAAAAGAGTAGTGAAGGATTCCGCGTTATTGCTGTTGCTTTCAAGCATCTCAAAGATGGAGAACGATATTATTCCAATAAAGATGAAGAAGACCTTGTCTTTTTAGGCTTTATGACATTTTTTGACCCACCAAAAGAATCAGCAGCAGGAGCAATTAAAAAGTTAGAGAAATATGGCATCATCGTTAAAGTATTGACAGGAGATAATGAACTTGTCACAAGAAAAGTCTGTAAAGAGGTCGGCCTGACAACAAGAGATAATAACACACTTCTTGGAAGTCAAATTGAAGATATGGATGAAGCAACCCTACAGGAACAGGTAGAGCATACCACTATTTTTGCTAAACTGTCTCCTGAGCATAAAAAGAGGATAGTTCTGGCTCTACAAAAAAATCATGTCATTGGATTTATGGGAGATGGTATTAATGATGCGCCAGCACTCAGAAGTGCAGATGTGGGTATTTCAGTTGACAGTGAAGTTGACATTGCCAAAGAGTCAGCCGATATTATTCTATTGGAATTAAGTTTGCTTGTTCTTGCAGATGGTGTTATCGAAGGACGAAAAGTATTTGGTAATATTATTAAATATATACGGATGGGAGCAAGTTCTAACTTTGGCAATATGTTTAGTGTCCTTGGTGCAAGTCTCTTCCTGCCTTTTCTCCCAATGGCTCCATTACAACTAATTGCAAACAATCTTCTCTATGATTTATCGCAAACTGCTATTCCAACAGATACTGTTGACCCAGAATATATTGAGAAGCCGAGAAAGTGGGATATTGCAGACATACGGCGGTTTATGTTCTTCTTTGGGCCAACTAGTTCTATTTTTGATTATGTGACCTTTGGAGTAATGATTTTTGTATTTCATGCATGGACAAATAATGTACATCTATTTCAAACAGGCTGGTTTGTTGAATCCATTCTGACTCAAACGCTGATTGTCCATGTCATCAGGAGCGAAAAAATTCCATTTGTGCAAACATTACCAGGTAAGGCATTGTTTATTACCACGACACTTATTATGGCAATTGGTATTCTCTTGCCTCTCTCGCCACTTGCTAAACCACTTGAGTTTGTCAAACTTCCTGTCTTGTTCTGGCCGATTCTTGGATTAATTCTGCTTTTATATGTTCTGCTAACGCAGTTAGTCAAGGACTGGTATTCCCGAAAGTTTGGATATAATTAGCATGTTAGGGGACGATTAAGGTTCGTTCAGGAGTTTCTTCCCTTGTAGCTGATTATAGTCCTGCCCAACGGTAACTAACACATTATAGTTAATTTGATTTCCGTTTGTTGCGTAGGTAATTGCAGTAACACCAAATTCTTTTTTGATAATTACTAAATCAGAATTAGAAATATTCTTTGAATAGAGTGTAATTGTTGTTTTTTGTGCTGCTTGATTTGTTGCATCTGTTGGGACAAGTACTTCGATGTTTTCATTTTTCAATCTATTCGTCGCAAGTCCTGCAAGACCAGCAATCGGTGTGCCATTAGCAACTTGCACAATTGCCTGAACCGGCTGTGGTTTGTTACTCAAGGTATCTGCGAGCCAATTGTGCACACTTGTCCAGTTATCAACTCCGTCTTTTGGTTCAAGGATATCCTGTCCATCAGATGAAACCGCATCCTGAAGGAAATTTTGGTCAGTGAGTGCGAGAGTCGTAACCGGGTATTTATTCAGCGTGTTGGCACTTTGCAAAAGGGTTCTTACATCATCAAGCGTAAGGTCAGTTTTTACATCATCACCTAGAGAATTCATAAACGGAATTGCCTGTGGCAGAAAACCAGCTGAGAAAACCTTTTGTTTTACTGCAACAAGGAGGTTTCTTTGCCGTTTTGCCCTGCCAAAGTCTGTTCCATCTTGTAAGGAGTGGCGAGAGCGAACATACTTGAGAGCTGTTGTGCCATCCATATCCTGTAATCCTGAATTAAAGTGCAAATGTTCATAGCGGCAAGGAAATGCTTCATTTTCTGTCGCACTTCCCGTGGCAACTTGTGCTGATAATGACGTAATTTGGTCTTTTGAAAGGCCGCAGGTTGCGTCTTCCTGTCCGGTAATCGGATACTGATAGTCATCAAATGCGGTTTCTACATTGATATCGACTCCTCCTAATGTATCTATCGTTTTGGTAAACCCGGCAAAGTCCATGCCCACAAAGTACTGAATTGGTAGTCCTGTTACTTGCTGGACAATATATTCTGCCAAGTGACCAGCGCCATCTGACCCTTTAAATTGCGGTTGTTTGTTTGGATAGCTTTGATCATCCATACCGATAGTATAGGCAGCATTAATTTTCCAGTAACTGCTGGTTTGTCCATCAGTTGGAATTTTAATCCAAATATCGCGTGGAATTGAGATAAGGAAGACTTTTTGGTTCTTCGGGTCAATATGCACAACCATGATTGAATCAGTTAAGTAGGCTCCATCATGGTTACCGCCACCATACCCTAAGAGAAGAATATTGAAAGGAGTTTTATTACTCATCGATTGTTGAATTGAGTTCGTAGCTGCTGTAGAATGAGGGATAAATATTTTACTCGTGATACCATGAACCCAAGAAAATACGCCAAAGATACCTATTACAATTAGCAATATTACTATGCCGAGAACTTTTTTATATGCATATTTTTTTCGTTTTGCAGTATCCATAGATGTATTGTAGCAAGAATTCTTTGACTATACTCTGTTATCATTTATATGGCCGTCACTCGTAATTAAGGTAATTCAAAAGCGTTTGTCCAGTCATATATCCAGGTCTCACTCGAAACAGAAAAAATCTGTTTTGATTACTTTGCTCATTTCCGGCAATTGTTGATGCAGCTGTTGTAAACCCTGCCTGTTTGACAACATTAATGGTTTGCTGGTCAAAGGACCCATAGGGATAGGCAAAGGAATAGACGTGAATGTGATACTGCTGCTCAAGCATCGTTTTACTGGTATCTACTTCGTATTGTACTTGCGCTAACGATTTACCTTTTAATGATATGTGATGTACGGTATGCGCTCCCACATCAATGAGCCCACTGTTGACAACGTCTTGCATTTCTTGAGGAGTTAGAGAATCAGTATTTGTACCAATAAATCCAGGAACTATATAGGCAGTTGCATGAACGTTATACTTCTTTAAGATTGGTACAACATTGGTATCTAAATCCCAGTGTCCATCATCAAACGTTAAAATAATTGGTTTTTGCGGTGCTTGTTTTATTCCATCGAGGATATCTCCTAAATCCTTAGCAGTGATGAACGTGTAACCTGCATTTTGGAGCGTTCGGATTTGCTGTTCAAATACGTTCGGGTTAACATTCAAAAGTTGTCGTTCTTTGTCCTTCTTATCTTGTACGTACTCAACATAATGATACATGAGAATTGGGACATGAAGTGTTGCTGAAATACTTGCCTTTTGTGTTCGCTTCAAGAGTTCCTTTTTGACGTCTGGGGGAAGTTTCTTCATTGAGTTCTTTTCAGTTTCAGGAAGAACCTTTGGCGGAGAAGAGTAAGTATGATAGACAAATAATCCGCCGCGGCAAACAGCAAAGGATACTATTATTAGTAGAGCAAAAAAACGCTTTGTATGAATGAAAGCAGGCTTATTATCAACTTCCTGCGATTTTTGCTGTTTCTTTTCCATGGCACAGTTAATGAGAGATTAGAAAGATAATTATATCATGAGTTTAGTCAGTCTATATAGTCGATCATATGTCAGTTGACAATCTCTTAATCTTATTCCACCTCTGTCGTAGTTCTCCAATATAGCGTAAATCCTGAAAGGCATTAATAACCGAGGCTAATTCTGCAGTTATAGTAAGTTCAGTGCTGGAGAGGGCAAATAGATCCCAATAGTATTTTGCATCTGGACTTCCCCAAACCCTTGCGGTACTGTGTTCCGTGATGGAAAAAGACAAACAAATACTGCAAATTCAGATACTACTGAGAAAATGCAAAAATTACTTTTATAGATACCTTCTATCATCCGATAAGAGTTATATAGAGAAGTTTTTCAAGATTACGAAACAATTAAAACGAAAAATTCAAAAATGAAAAACTCAGTAAAATATCTACTTAACGTGTGGTGCTAGTTTTATTTACGCCATAACCTGCTACAGAGCGGTTTGTATCTCTTTAGCTCAGTTACAATGCCCATTGCACCAGTGAGCATTTATGAAATCCCAGCGATTCATTTAACTGAAAAACGATATTGGTCAGCAGAATCAGGCAGGCTACCTTTGCCTGAAATCCCTTAATACTCCGGTGGAACGAATGCTTCATCCCGCAAATCCGTGTCCACAATGAAAACAGTCGCTTAATCCACATCCGTTCATTCCATGTCCCACTGGTACAGATCTTGAAGTTTGTCGGTGTCCCGCCATATTTTGCTTGTTTCCGGTAGCCTTTATCTGTCAAATAAATATGCCCTTGTTTCTGCTCATAGTGCTCATCAAAGGTATTATCACAGACGTTTGCAGTCTCATCCTGGTACTCTGTGATTTCCAGCTCACCATTGATCGCTATATTGATCTTCCGTCCAATAATCCACCGGTGGTTTGATTTTCCTTTCTTTGCTATTCGTTTGCTCTGCTCAGATCTCCCTTCTCGTGCCGGATGAATAATCTCAACACCAAAACTGTCGATGACATTGAAAAATGTCTCACTCGCAAGAAAGTGATTACACAACAGTCTGTACTTGAGCAGTAACCGGCATAACCGTGACCGCTCCGGCAAGTTGAGCAGATTCCGCCGCTTGAGCCAGGCATGAAATCTCCGAAATGAGCCACCTTTCAAGGCAAACAATACACCGCACAGTAAAATCTCTGACACATACAATTTGCCTAATGGATGCTTCCTGTCCCGTTTTCCCAAAGCTAGCTCAATAGCACCTAAGAGATGAAGTATGCTATCATCCTCCTGTAGCATGGTTTCACCTTCTTTCCAGAAATCATGCTACATCTGTTGTATCCCTCCTTCAAACTCGTCTACAAACTAGCACCAGTGATTAATTATTGAATATTGTCTCTATGCCAGAAAATCAACCGAAGATGATGAACGTCAGGCAATGTCAATTGATTCTCAACTTCAGGAAATGACTGAGATGGCTGTAAAAGAAGGAATATTCATCAAAGAGGTTCGTAAGGAAAGCCATTCTGCAAAACTTTCAGGATCCTGTCATCAGAGCAAACTCCTTCAGTGTCTTGTTTGACGATGTGCCAAACTATCAAGAAATAAAAAGCGGAGCACAGGATTTAGCTTATCTTATCAAGCTAAACGAAGTATTTGTTCAGTCAAAGGGCAAGCTAGCTGCTGAGCCTGGATTCGAACCAGAATAAACGGATCCAAAGTCCGTTGTCCTACCGTTAGACGACTCAGCAATAAATTCGCCCACTTTCAACAATGTTAATTTTACTAAAAATAGGGACGAAAAGCTAATACTTCTCAAAAGGGGTGAGAGAAACTACTGTTTACTATAGAGGCCAACCAATTCTGCCTGCTCAAGAATATGTCCTTGCATTTTTTCTTCGACTGCTTTCTTATCAACTGCTGCAGGGTCAGTAAAATCCAGCATACTATCTAGCGCATAAAGTTTGAAGTGATAGTGATGAGTACCTGATGGGGGACAGGGACCCATGTAGGCATTTTTTCCGGCTCCGTTTTTGCCTTCGATCCCCTCTGGTTTCATATTTTCGCCGATTCCTTTTAGTGTGGGCGCCATGTTATAAACAACCCAATGCACAAACGTCCCCAGGGGCGCATCCGGATCATCCACAATAAGTACCAGACTTTTTGCATCCTTCGGTACGTTTTCAAACAAAAGTGGGGGATTAATATCTTCACCGCTACAGGTGAATTTCACTGGAATCATCTGATTATCTCCAAATGCGTTGCTGGCAATTTTCATACTACCTTCTTTTCTTATAGCAGGTCGTTGTGATTTTTGTGTAACAAATAGGTAGGATTTTGCAAAAACAATCGCAATGATAATGAGCAGAAAACAAACGGACAGCACAACAAAAGCTTTTCTCATATGCAAATATCTTTCCAGAAACATGTATAATCTCCACCTTTGGTAAAACCAGGTTTTTCATAATATGATCGTATATGTAGTTTCATGAAGTTACCTCCTCAAAAACAGCGTTATGATAAAAATCAGGATCTGATTCAAGAATTAGCTCTTTTGAATTTACTTTATCAATATTGATAATACCATTCATGTGATCAATCTCATGCTGAAAGACTCTATTCATCATCTTCCCAAAATCTGTATCATCTTTTGTCTTCCAGAATTGCTTTTGTCCGTTTTCATCATAATATGCAAATTCAATCCAGGCAGGACGGACGACCGGCGCGATAATCGGATTTACACTTATACACATTTCAGGATAACGGACTAGTTTCGTCGACTGTTTGGTTATTTTGGGATTGATGATAATCAACAACTTTTCTGGAGTGTAAATCACAGAAAAACATTCCGGCATACCAACTTGTACACCTGTAATACCCCGCCCATAGCCGGTTAATTCCCTATACTTGATTAAGCACTCTTTAATATAGCGGAACTTTGCCCGATACTCCTTAGATGATACTTTATCGACTAGAATTTCTGTTGATGATTGGCGGAGCGCCGGAGATTCACCGATTTGATAAATAAATTGTGAGACAAGAGCTGCCTTTCGAAAAACATCTTTCTTAAACTTTCTTTGTGGTGGAGGTGTCGGATGCCAAATACTCATATCTGTTTCGATCCATCAAAAATAAAATCTGCCCGTTCTTGCGGATGTTGCTCGTCAATATATTTCTTTTCTTCAGGCATCCATGTTTCCAGCCAATCCTTTGTCGTGTCAACATGATAGACTGCTTTATCCCGTTGCACACCACGTTGGAATCCTACTTTCGCTGGACATTCTATCCAGATTTTAAAATCAAAATATTTATACAACATATCATGAAGTGTTGATACGCCTTCAATAATCACGATGCCTCCCGGTTGAATTTCATGCCATTCTGCTAATTGTTTTGTCCCCCAATCAAATCGCTGATATTTGGCTGGTTTATTTTCTTTAAGAGGAAGAATAACTTGAGTAAGCAGCCTTTGCCTATCTGTATTTGGATAAGCAAAATCATCAAGATGCACAATAGTTACATCCTGTAAATTTTGTTTTAGTTTTTCTGCTAATGTACTTTTCCCGCTACCACCTCGGCCATCGATGGCAAGTAAAAGTGTTTTTTGTTTTTGAGAAAGATTCTTTATTTTTTGTATTAATGTAGTAAGAATATTTTTATTATTTTCCATATATAAATTTATGTATTCTTAAAAATGTAGCTCCTTTCTCAGCTCTTTAAGAATAATCCCAGCATTTTCAGGCGCACTGAAATGATCACGATCATCATAAAGCATCAGTTCTGCTCCTAAATCCCGTGCGATTTCAACTCCTTGCTCATACTTAATAGAACTATCATCTCTTGAATGCATCACAATAAACTTTTTTCCTAATGGCTTAATGACCTCTATAGCTATTTTATGCTGAAAAAAATCAGGATACGTTTCATCATCCCGACGATTTGCATTCTCTGTATCATTTGCAAAGGCTGCAATAAGAAATACTTTCTCTACTTTGGGTTTATACTTCTCAAGATAGAGAAGTGCCGCACGGGTACCCAAACTATGTCCAACCAATACTAATGGTTTATCCGTTTGAGAAATTACGCCATGCAGAGCATCTAACCATTCCCGCGCATGAGGATATGCTCCGCCTGGCAAATCAGGGATAGCATAATCCAATCCCAGTCTATCAAGTTCTCTCGAAATGTTTGGATACCAATCCGCCAAATGAGAAGCAGTATAACCATGGATAAAAATAATTTTGAAATTATTCATATCGGCAGTAATATTGATGATTCTATAACCCTTGTATTCTCTCTTCAATGGATGATTGTGTAATTGAGGAGTAAAAGGATCCTGTCGAAAAAGTTCCATACGTTCCCGAAAACTCTTTCTAATCCGGACGTCCAGCTTCTTAACTCGCTCTATAAGCTGCGGATCATACCGGATTTTCATATACCCTGTTCGTCGAACCATTTCTCCATATCTTTCTCATTATCAAAAAGTGGAGATGTGTTGCCTCTTTTATAGTTTTCATCTGCCTGCTTCATAACAGCACGGGTATGCGCATTAGGGGTTTCATCATCAGCACTAAATGTTATTGTCTTTGTTTTTATGAGCTGTTTAAGAAATCCATTCACTATCGCACTAAGACTCAGTCCCAATTCTTTTGCAACCTTCTGCGCTTCCCGTTTTGTCTTCTTTTCTGTCTTGATGTATATCGCTGTTGTACTATTCATACTAGCAAAAGGATATAACTTTTATATACATATGTCAAGTGCGATGCAGTAGAAAATCAAAACCATGCTTTTTCTTAAACTGTCATTTTCCAAATGCAATCGTCTGGGATTATAATAGCACGTGAACATGCAGAGAGATAAAAAACCAGTACTTGAAAGATACCGTCCCCCACTTAATACATTTATCCGTACATTTTTACAAAAACATACAGGTGAATACAGTCCATTGATCGAATATCATTTAGGACTTCGCGATTTGGAAGGGAATACTACCGAAAAAAATTTCGGAGGGAAGGCATTACGCCCGACATTAGTTCTCCTCACAACAGATGCGTTAGCCGGCAACTGGCGAACTGCACTGCCTGCAGCAGCGGCAATCGAACTTTTTCATAATTTCACGCTCATCCATGATGATATTCAAGATAGCGACAAAAAACGAAGAGGAAAACCATCTGTATGGGATCGTTACGGAGTAGCACAAGCTATCAATGCCGGTGATGCTTTGCATAGTGTAAGCGATCTTGCTCTCTCAGCACTAAACCCCAAAAAGATAAATCCCCAAACAATTCTGCAGGCAAAAAAATTATTGGAGACAACCAGTTTGCAAGTGGTAAACGGGCAGATGCTTGACATCTGTTTTGAGAAAAAACTTGATGTATCACTGGAAGAATACTTTGCAATGATTCGCGGAAAAACAGGGATTTTGATCGAGAATGCAGTTCTGATGGGGACACTATTTACCAGTGTTGATAAATCAACCCGGGAAAATTTGCGGCTTTACGGAAAATATCTGGGCGAGGCATTCCAGATTG
>Ga0070740_10003714_pt1 | contig 15846 bp, 12 predicted proteins | sample Coa_R2_FD_67286 | JGI IMG/M metagenome (GOLD analysis project Ga0070740, IMG submission 67286) | Surface soil microbial communities from Centralia Pennsylvania, which are recovering from an underground coalmine fire - Coalmine... | ecosystem: Environmental > Terrestrial > Soil > Unclassified ... | reverse complement strand
GACATCAACATTCCGCAGCAGTTGTGCATAATATAAATGCCACTTAAATTTTTTCATCCGGTCCCTCACCCGCGCCTGCGGCGCGACCTCTCCCTACGAAGGGAGAGGTAAGAGAACGGTCACTCATTCAATCTCCTCCCGCCTGGATTTTCACCTCTCCCTGTCGGGAGAGGTCGGCGCGCAGCGCCGGGTGAGGGACCGCGCCGCCGGGCGCCATTCCTGGGCGCCGGACATCAAAATTCCGCAGCACTTGTGCATAATATAAATGCCACTTAAATTTTTTCATCATGGTCCCTCACCCGCGCCTGCGGCACGACCTCTCCCTACGAAGGGAGAGGTAAGAGAACGGTCACTCATTCAATCTCCTCCCACCTGAATTTTCACCTCTCCCTGCGCTCGCCCGCTTCCGGGCGTTCGAGTGCGCCTCCATGGTGGACCGTGAAAGCGCGATCGGCGCGGCGCGGAATTACCGGTTGCTGCGGCGAAGAGGCGCCACCATCCCCGCGACCATCGATACGCTGATCGCGACCTTCTGCATCCGAAACCGTCATTCGCTGCTCCACTGCGATCGCGATTTCGATCCGTTCGAACGGCATCTTGGTCTGCGCGTGATAAAAAGCTGAGCTCGGCATGGCTCAATTGGCGCTTGCCGCCCTGAAAATCTCGGTTTCATCGACGGTAACGCCACCCTTAGCCGTGGCGATGAGCTTGTAGAAGGGATCCTGCACGCGGAGCAGGCGCGGATTTGGGGTGCCGCAGTCGAACACCACATAGAGCCAATAGCGGTCGCGCAGGTTGCAGGCGCGGCTCCATTCGTTCTCGGTAAGTTCGATGTCGCCGACGCCCGCGCGACCCTTGACCTCGATCGCGCGCTCCTCGAACACGGTCGATTTGGCGCTGGTCGCGCCAAAGGCCGGGCGATTCGAGAGAATGTCGAAACCGGGATTGTCGGTTAGGCCCGCCGCGCGCGCGAGCGGCGGCGTCGAGACGTCGCGCGGGGTCCATCCCTGCTGGCGCTCGTATTCAGTAGCAATCCTGACCGCGACCTTCTCGATCTCGGCGTCGTGGCGCTTCTGGTCTTCCGGATCGGAGGAGGGGACGACGAGCGCGTGGGCCAGGAATTCGATCTCGCGCGGCTCGATCAGCTCCGGTTCGCGCCGGAGCGCCGTGAGCGCCTGCTGCTTCAGGTCTTCGAGCGAGCGCTGGCGCTGCTTGATCCGCTCAAGCTCGGCCGCCGCGCGATTATCCCCTTCGCGCGCTCTGTTGGCTGTGATTACGCGCTGCGCCAGCAGCGCGTCCTCCTCGTAACGATAGCCCGCTTCGATAAAGCGCTCGCGCTCGGGAAGGCTGGCCAGCATCGCCGAGCGATGACGCTCGGCAATCGGCGCGGCGATTTGCTCGCGCGCAAAACGGACGGCAAGTTCGATCGCGGCCGGCGCCTGAGCCGCGAACGGGCGCACGGCGAGCGGGATTCCACCCGGACCGCCGCGCAGCAGGAGCAGATGCTCGACCGGGCATTCCTCGATACGACCCGCGCTATCCTGCCGCAATCCGACCAGGCGGTATTCGATCGGCTCCTCCGCGCGGAGCGCGCCGGATCCTTCGGCTCCGCTCAGGGCAGGATCTTCGTCGGCCTGGCGCGCGATTTGAATCAGTCCGAGATGGAAGAAATACGAAGCTTCGGCGGTCGGATCGATGAAGATCGCACCGCGAAGCGCATCGGCGGAGAAGCGCGACGCGACAGCCTCACGTAGTGCATCGAAAAAGCATTCACCGGGATGCAGGAATACAGCGGCCGAAGAATCGCCCGGATTATGGAGCATGAAGCGGTTGCGGCTCTCCGGCGGGTAGTCTTCCAGAATCGGCCAGAATGGTTCGAGCGCGCGCGGACGTGCTTCGGTGAACGAGAAAACCCCGTCGAGGTCGCCCTCGATGCGCAGACCGAGCAGCGGAGCGGCCCGCTCGATGAAGCTTCGCACGTAACCGGGAAGCAGGCGGCGAAGCTGCTCGCGCGAGACGATCGCGCGCTCGGTGTCGAGCCGCGCGGCGACTTCGCCGCCATCGCCATAGAGCTTGCGCTCCCATTCTTCGAAAGCCTTGATCTGCTCGGGCGTAAGCTTCCCCTCGATTTCGGTCACACTTTGTGTGGCGCCCTGGTCGGTGACCGACTTTTCGAGATAGTCCTTGAGGCTCACTCCCTCAAACAGCCGGCCGATAACGTCGAAAACCTTGTCGGAGTTGAGTTCCTTGCGGATTTTCTCGAGCTTGTCGAGCAGCGTCTTGAGTACGCGGCCTTCGCGGGTGCGGCCCGCCACCAAGTTGATGATGCGCACCTCGTGGGTCTGTTTGTAGCGATGGATACGGCCCATGCGCTGCTCCAGCCGCGCCGGATTCCATGGGATGTCGTAGTTGACCATCAGCCAGCAGGCGCGCTGCAGGTTGATGCCTTCCCCCGCGGCGTCGGTGCAGATCATATAAGCCGCGCCGCCGTCAACGGTTGGCTTGTCGAAGAAGGCTATCTGTTCCTGACGCTCCAGGTAGTCCATCGCGCCGTGAATTCGGGCGACGCGGCCGGCAAAGCCCATCGCTTCGAGACTTTGGACGATGAAGTCCAGGGTATCGCGGTGCTCGGTGAAGACGAGGATCTTCTGATCGCGCCATCGCGGGTCTCGAATTACTTCGCGGAGTTTCTCGAACTTGGAGTCTTCGCCGCGCTCGTAGACCTGGCGCGCGAGATCCAGCAGATTGCGCACCTGGTTGCGCTCGGCCTCAAGCTCGCCGAGAGTGGCGCCGACCACGCCCGCCATCGCCTCGAGCTCGGCGGCCTCGTTTTCCTCGAGCCCATCTTCGGGCTCCTCTTCGTCGGCGGTCTTGTCATCTTCGATATCGCGCACGCGCAGGCGTTCCTGAAGCGACAGCAGTTGCTCAGTGGTGAGGCGGCCGGCTCGCACGTCCTCGATTAGGGCGTCGAGCTTTGCGAGCCGGCGCTCGAACGAGCGCATCAGGGCATAGGTCGAGCTGGCGAGCCGGCGCTGGAAGACGCTCATGGCGAGGCGGGCGGCGGAGCGATTCAAGATGCGGGCGCGATTGTAGTATTCGCGCATGTAGTCAGTGGTCTGGTCGTACAGCGCCTGCTCGCTCACCTGGTCCTGGGAAAGCTCGTAGCTGAGTGTGTCCGAGTTGCGGGGAGGAAAGATGCGCGACGCGTCGAAGCGCACCATCTCCTCTTTGGTGCGGCGGATAAAGTGCTGCCGGCGCGACTGGGGCGGATAGGCGTCGAAAGCCTCCTTGGTCGAAAGCACCTCCGGTTCGAGCAGCCGCCAGAGGCAATAGTAGGGAAAGTCCTTGCCCATGTGGGGTGTGGCCGTGAGCAGCAGCAGATGGCGGCAGCTCCAGGGCAGCCGGTACGCAGGATCGAGGCCGTGAACGCCGGCGAGCGCCTCGGCAAGCTTGTAGCGTTCGGTGCGCCGAATCGTGAAGCCGTCGTCCAGATGCGCCGCGAGCTTATGGGCCTCGTCGAAGATCGCGAGGTCATATGGAGCGACGTCCGGTTCGCGCAGGCGGGCGAGCATTCGGTCGCCGCTAAGTGTGTCAACGCTCACGATTACCAGGTCGCCATCCGCGCCCGCGAAGGGATTGCCGGCGCGCGCATCCAAGCCGGTGACGATTTTGAAACGCAGCCCGAAGAGGGTGCGTAATTCGCTCTCCCAGTTCCCGATCAGGCCGGCGGGTGGAACGACCAGCACTCTGCGGACGAGACGGCGCGTCAGCATCTCGCGGATGTATAGCCCGGCCATGATGGTCTTGCCCGCGCCGGCGTCGTCGGCCAGCAGGAATCGCAGCCGCGGTTGCGGCAGCATGTGCTGGTAGACCGCGATTCGCTGATGCGGCAGCGGATCGATGCGGGAGATTTCGGTCGCGAAGGCGGGGTTGAAGATATAGCCGTAGGACAGGCGCTCGGCCTCAGCGACCGCGCGGACGATCTCGGGATTGGCGGAAAAATCGAGGTCTGGGATTAGGTCAGTCCGCGCGTGGCGGCCATCAGTTCGACTGGGACGCTGACCGCTCGGCTGCGGCAGCAAAGCGTCCAGGCCGTGCTCCTCGGCGGCAAGAATCCGCTGCCAGGCGAGCGGCGACGGATGCGACTGACCGTTCTCCCAACGGTTGACGGACGCGAGGGAGACGCCCATCAGTTCGGCGAATTGCATCTGGGTCAGGCCCAGCTTGCCGCGCAGCCGCCGGACCCGTTGACCATAGTCAACCTGGATGACCGTCACCCTCCCCGGTGCGAGCTATATAGCAACGCCCAGAGCGGAAGCCAAGCGTTAGAAGGGTCGTTTGATTTCATTAGACAACTATCGCATCTGTCCGAAAAGCCTGCGGCAGCATTGTTCCAGGATGCTCGGGGTCATGTGACCGGCCGCCGTCAAGGGTTGCGCAGTCAAGGGCCGAACGATCAAGATTTCCCTCCCGGGGTTACCGCTGACGCGGCCCGATCCAATCCCTCATCCCTACTATGAAACCCCGTCGCGGCTGGGCGGCATCAAAGCGGCGCGTCTTGCGGCTGAGGAAGGAAAAGGGGCAGGATCGTAGCAGATCGAATCGCTTGGCCCGGCGGGCGGTTTTTGCCGGCGTTGGGCATAATTCAGCACAGGCGGATTAGGCTGTCGCGTGGCGGCGGCACGGATTTCAAAGCAGGTGAAGCAGATGCAGATCGGAATGATCGGACTGGGACGCATGGGCGCCAACATGGTGCGGCGCCTGATGCGCGGCGGCCACCAATGCGTGGTGCGCGACGTCTCCGCCGACGCGGTGCGCGCGATGGCGGCCGAGGGCGCCAGGGGCTCGAGCTCGCTGGAGGATTTCCTGGCGCAACTGACCAAGCCGCGGGTGGTGTGGCTGATGGTGCCGGCGGCGATCGTCGATGCGCAGTTGGAGGAGCTGGCGGCCAGGCTGTCGCCGGGCGACATTATCGTCGATGGCGGAAATTCCTACTATCGGGATGATATCGACCGGGCCAAACGGCTTAAGCCCCGCGGCATCCATTATGTCGACTGCGGCACCAGCGGCGGCGTGTGGGGACTGGAGCGTGGCTACTGCCTGATGATCGGCGGCGAACCCGACGTGGTGCGCCATCTCGACCCGCTCTTCGCCACCCTGGCGCCCGGCGCCGGCACACTGCCGCGCACGCCCGGACGCGAGAAGCTGGGCGGCACCGCCGAGCAAGGCTATCTGCATTGCGGGCCCAACGGCGCGGGGCATTTCGTCAAGATGGTGCACAACGGCATCGAGTACGGCCTGATGGCGGCGTATGCGGAGGGGCTTAACATCCTCAAGAACGCCAACGCCGGAAAGCATCAGCGCGCCGCCGACGCCGAGACCACGCCGCTGCGCAATCCCGAGTACTATCAGTACGATCTCAACCTGGCCGACATCGCCGAAGTATGGCGCCGCGGCAGCGTAATCGCGTCATGGCTGCTCGATCTGACGGCGGCGGCGCTGGCCGGCGACCCCAAACTGGAGCGCTTCGCCGGGCGGGTGTCGGATTCGGGCGAGGGGCGATGGACGGTGGACGCCGCGATCGACGAGGGCGTCCCGGCCAACGTGCTGGCCACGGCGCTGTTCGAACGCTTCAGCTCGCGCGGCGAGGCCGACTTCCAGGACAAGCTGCTGTCGGCGATGCGCTTTGAGTTCGGCGGGCATCTGGAGAAGGGTAGCGGGTCATGACCGAGCCACGTTCCGACGCCCTGGCGTTTTTCGGCGCCACCGGCGATCTGGCCTACAAGAAGATCTTTCCGGCGCTGCATGCGATGGCGCGGCGCGGCCATCTGGAGTTCCCGGTGATCGGCGTCGCCAAGTCGGGATGGGGCCTGGAGCAGCTGCGCGAGCGCGCCCGCGACTCCATCCAGACCCATGGCGGCGGCGTGGATGAAAAGGCCTTCGCCGTCCTGCTCAAGCGGCTGCGCTACGTGGACGGCGATTACAACGACCCCGCGACGTACACGGCGCTGCGCAAGGAACTGGGCGACGCGGCGCATCCCGCCCATTACCTGGCGATTCCGCCCAGCCTGTTCGCAACCGTAACCGAAGGGCTGGCGAAGTCCGGATGCGCCCGCGGCGCGCGGCTGATCGTGGAGAAGCCCTTCGGACGCGATCTGCCCTCGGCGCAGGCGCTGAACCGGACGATCCATTCGGTTTTCGAGGAAAACGACGTCTACCGTATCGACCATTACCTGGGCAAGGAGCCGGTGCAGAACCTGCTGCTGTTCCGCTTCGCCAACTCCTTCCTGGAGCCGATCTGGAACCGCAATTACGTCGACAGCGTTCAGATCACGATGGCGGAGGATTTCGGCGTGCAGGGGCGCGGGCGTTTTTACGAGGAAGCCGGCGCGATCCGCGACGTGGTGCAAAACCATATGCTACAAGTGGTAGGATTTCTGGCGATGGAGCCGCCGGTCACCACCTACCACGAGTCGATCCGCGACGAGCAGGCCAAGGTCTTTCGCGCCCTCCGCCCGCTGCGCGCCGACGATCTGGTGCGCGGCCAGTTCAGGGGCTACCGCAAGGAGCCCGGCGTGTCGCCCACCTCCACGGTGGAGACCTTTGCCGCCGTGCGCCTGCATATCGATTCCTGGCGATGGGAGGACGTGCCCTTTTTCATCCGCGCCGGCAAATGCCTGCCCGTGACCACCACCGAAGTGCTGGTTACGCTCAAGCGCCCGCCGCTGCGCAAGGTCGGCGACACCAATTACTTCCGTTTCCGGCTGAGCCCCGAGGTAATTATTGCCGTCGGCTCGCAGATCAAAAAGCCCGGCGAGCAGTGGATCAGTGAGTCCACCGAGCTTAAGGTGGTGCACAATCCCGAAGGCGAGGAGATGGACGCTTACGAGCGGCTGCTGAGCGACGCGATGGTGGGCGACGGGATGCTGTTTGCGCGCGAGGATGCGGTCGAGGCGGCCTGGTCGGTGGTGCAGCCGATCCTGGGCGACGTCACGCCGGTGCTCGAGTACGAGCCGGGCACCTGGGGTCCGCGGGAGGCGGACCGCTTGACCGAAGAGATCGGCGGCTGGCATACGCCGCAGAAGTCGGGCGGATGATGCGGCGAACGAGGATGAATCGCGATGAGTGAAGCGGCACGGACACGAGCCAAGCTGGTTTTTCTGATCGACGTGGACAACACGCTGCTGGACAACGACCGCGTTGCCGCCGACCTCAAGCGCCATCTGACGCGCGAGGTCGGCGCCGAGCGCCAGGAGCGCTACTGGGCGCTGTTCGAGCAACTGCGCGAGGCACTGGGTTATGCCGACTACCTGGGCGCGCTGCAGCGCTACCGCGTCGAGCATCCGCACGAGCCCCATCTGCTCGAAGTGTCGCGCTACCTGGTCAATTATCCGTTCGCCAACCGGCTGTATCCGGGATCGCTCGACGCGATCGAGTACCTCTCGCAGTTCGGCACCACCGTCATCCTGACCGACGGCGACGTGGTTTTCCAGCCGCTCAAGATCGATCGCGCGGGGCTGTTCGAGGCGGTGCAGGGACGCGTGCTGCTCTACATTCACAAGGAGCAGGAGCTGGCCGAGGTGGAGCGGCTGTTCCCGGCCGATCATTACGTGCTGATCGACGACAAGATCCGCATCCTGACGGCGGCGAAAAAGGTGTGGGCCGGCCGCTTGACCACGGTTTTTCCCCGCCAGGGCCATTACGCCCTGGCGCCGGAGGTGGCGAATTATCCCAAGGCGGACATTACCATCGAGCGCATCAGCGACCTGCTCGGCTACGACATCGGGGCGCTGGGCGGTGCGCGATGATAGCGGAGGCATTATGAAAGCAACGCAAAAGCTCCATGACGCGGGCCAGAGCCTGTGGCTGGACAACATCCGACGCGAGCTGCTGACCGGCGGCGGCTTGCGGCGCTACATCAGCGAGTATTCGGTCACGGGTCTGACCTCCAACCCGACCATCTTCGACAACGCGATCAAGGAAAGTTCCGACTACGACGGCGCGATCCGGCAGAACAACGCCGCGGGCAAAAGCAGCGAGGACGTGTTCTTCGAACTGGCGCTGGAAGACTGCACCGGTGCGGCCGACCTGTTCCGTCCCATTCACGACCGCACCAACGGGGTGGACGGATGGGTCTCGCTGGAAGTATCGCCCAAGCTGGCCTACGACACCTCGAGCACGGTGGCGGCGGCGCGCGAGCTGCATGCGCGCGCCAACCGGCCCAATTTGTTCATCAAGATACCGGGCACGCGCGAGGGGCTGCCGGCGATCGAAGAGTCGATTTTCGCGGGCATCCCGATAAACGTCACGCTGCTGTTCTCGCGCGAGCACTATCTGGCCGCCGCCAACGCCTACATGCGCGGCATCGAGCGGCGCGTCTCGGCCGGACTCAATCCCTACGTTCCCTCGGTAGCGTCGCTGTTCATCAGCCGCTGGGACGTGGCGGTCAACAAAAAGGTGCCCGAAGCGATGCACGATCGGATCGGCATCGCGATCGCCAAGCGCACCTACAAGGCCTATCGCGAGCTGCTGGCCAGCGACCGGTGGCTGCGGCTGATCAACTTCGGCGCGCGCTCGCAGCGGCTGTTGTGGGCCAGCACGGGCACCAAGGATCCCAAGGCCTCCGACGTGCTCTACATCGGTTCGCTGGCCGCCCCGCATACGATCAACACCATGCCGGAGAACACGCTCAAGGCGTTGGCCGATCACGGCAACGTCGGCGCGATGCTGCCGCGGGACGGCGGCGACGCCGAGCAGGTGCTGGCCGAGTTCGTGCGCGCCGGCATCGACCTTGACGCAACCGCCGAGCAATTGCAGCGGGAAGGCGCCGAAGCGTTCGTCAAGTCGTGGGACGACCTGATGTCGCGCATCGAAGAGAAGAGCGCCGCGCTCAAGAAGGCGGGCTGAACGGCGAGGACAGGGCATGGCAAAACCGCTTTGGCTCACTCAACGTCCGGCGTGGAAGGCGCTGGGCGAGCATTACCGCAAGATCTGCGACCTTCATCTGCGCGAGCTGTTCGCGCAGGATCCGCATCGCGGCGAGCGCTTCGCCGCCGAAGGCGCCGGGCTTTACCTCGACTACTCCAAGCATCGCATCACCGAGGAGACGATGCGCCTGCTGTTTCAGTTGGCGCACGAATCGGGCTTGCGCGAGCGGATCGACGCAATGTTTGCGGGCGAGAAGATCAACACCACCGAAAATCGCGCCGTGCTGCACGTGGCGCTGCGCGCGCCGCGCAGCGCCACGATCGTGGTGGACGGCGAGAACGTGGTGCCCAAGGTCCACGCAGTGCTGGACCGGATGGCGGACTTCTCGCGCCGCGTGCGCGACGGCTCATGGAAGGGGCATACCGGCAAGCGCATCCGCAACGTCATCAACATCGGCATCGGCGGTTCGGATTTGGGCCCGGTGATGGCCTACGAGGCGCTGCGCCATTACGCCGACCCCGCGCTGACCGTGCGCTTCGTGTCCAACGTGGACGGGACCGATTTCGCGGTCGCCACCGCCGACCTCGATCCCGCCGAGACCCTGTTCATCATCTCCTCCAAGACCTTCACCACGTTGGAGACAATGACCAACGCGCGCACGGCGCGCCAATGGAGCCTGGGCGCGCTGCGCGATGAGAGCGCGATCGCCAAACACTTCGTCGCCGTTTCCACCAACGGCGCCGAGGTGGCCAAATTCGGCATCGACACGCGCAACATGTTCGGCTTCTGGGATTGGGTCGGCGGGCGTTATTCGATGGACTCGGCGATCGGGCTTTCGACCATGATCGCGGTGGGGCCGGAGAACTTCGCGGCGATGCTGTCGGGATTCCACGCCCTCGACGAGCATTTCCGCACCACCCCGTTCGAGCGCAACCTGCCGGTTATCATGGGATTGCTGACGGTATGGTACAACGACTTCTTCGGCGCTCAGACGGTAGGCGTATTTCCCTACAGTCAGTATCTAAAGCGGTTTCCCGCCTATCTCCAGCAGCTCACCATGGAGTCCAACGGCAAGCACGTCACGCTCCAGGGCGAGCGCGTCGACTACCAGACCGGAGCGATCTTCTGGGGCGAGCCGGGGACCAACGGACAGCATTCCTTCTACCAGTTGATTCATCAGGGCACCAAGCTGATTCCCGCCGACTTCATCGCGTTCTGCCGCCCGCTCGATCCGCTGGGCCGCCATCACGATTTGCTGATGGCCAACGTCTTTGCTCAAGCCGAAGCGCTGGCTTTCGGCAAGACGCCCGAGCAGGTGAAGGCCGAGGGCACGCCGGACTGGCTGGTGCCGCATCGCGTATGCGAGGGCAATCGCCCCTCATCCACCATCCTGGCAGACCAGCTCACGCCGCAGACGCTGGGCAAGCTGGTGGCGCTGTACGAACACAGCGTTTTCACCCAGGGCTGCGTGTGGGGCATCGACTCCTTCGACCAGTGGGGCGTGGAGCTGGGCAAGGTGCTGGCGCTGAAAATCATCCCCGAACTGGAAAGCGCCGCCGAGCCCCAGTTGCATCATGACAGCTCAACCAACATCCTGATCAGGCGCTATCGCGCACGGAGGACGGCGGGCTGAACGATCCGAAAAAGAAAACGGCGCTCTCGATGGGTGTCCGCGGCGAGCGAGCCGTGCAAATTGCACCGTCGATCCTGGCCGCCGACTTCAGCCGCCTAGGCGAACAGGTGGCCGAATCGCTTCGGGCAGGCGCGCGGCGCATTCATATCGACGTGATGGACGGCCATTTCGTCCCCAACATCACGATGGGCCCGCTGGTGGTCGAGGCGCTGCGTCCGCTGGCGCAGCGCTTCGATGCGATCATGGAGGTCCATCTGATGATTGAGGCCCCCGACCGGTTCCTGGCCGAATTTTCGCGCGCCGGCGCCAATGCCATGACGGTGCATCTGGAAGCCTGCCCGCATCTGCATCGGACCGTTCACAACATCCGCGCGCTCAACGCACAGCCCGGCGTGGCGCTCAACCCGGCCACGCCGCTGGTCATGCTCGATGATATCCTGCCGGAAATCGACGTCGCGCTGCTGATGTCGGTGGATCCCGGCTTTGGCGGCCAGCAGTTCATCGTTGCGACCACCGAAAAGGTCGCGCGCCTGCGCGCAATCCTGCGCGCGCGCGGCCTGGACCGAATCGAAATCGAGGTTGACGGCGGCGTCGGCGAAGGCAACATCGCGGAGTTGGCGCGCGCCGGAATGACGATCGCCGTGGCGGGAACCTCGGTCTTCAACCAGCGTCGTTCCGTTACCGAAAGCATCCGGGTGCTGCAAACCGCCTGCGCCGCCGTTGCCTGAGCGGCGGGCGGTGGCGCGCAATCGGCCGCCTTGGCGCGCGCGGAATCGGCGCCTACTTACTTTTTCAACACGTATTCGGCGAAGTACGCGCCCTCATACGAAACCATCCAGCGCGCGGTGTCGAATTCGATGATGCGGGCCGCGGCGGGGGTGGGGAAGAAGCGATGGATTGCGTCGTCCACGGTGAGGAACTGCAACTCAGCGATACCGCGATAGTCGGGCGCACCGGGTGTAAGCCACTCCTCAACCACGTTGCGGATATACCTGGAAAAGCCGGTATGGGTGCGCAGCGCCAGCGGGGCGTGGACTTGCCACGCCAGGCGCCCCTCGCGGTCGGTCAACCCGGGCTTCCATCCGGCCAGCGTCAGCATCTTGATGCCCACCGAGCGCTCGCCCGCCAGCTCCGGATGCGCGTCCTTCTCGACATTCTCGGTCACGCGGCAGGTGAATACCTCCCCGGCCCGGGCTGCGAGTGCCTCCCCGATAGCCTGTCCCGCAGTCGGAGAATCGTACAGACGGGCGTGGTCGATGAAGTCGTCGGCGGCGTCGAACCACATCTGCGCTGCCGCCTGATAGCGGCGGCGGGTACCGCCAGCCTCTTCAAGGCGGGGCATGTTCTCGATCGCCGGCGCCGGCTCGCGCAGGTTGACCACGAAGCGGCGCAGGCGGGGACAATGCCGCAGCATCGCCGGCGCGTGTTCGCGCAGGAACCACTGGCGGAACTTCGCCGCGTCCTGGCCCGCCGCCGCGGTGACGAGCGTGAAGTATTTGACCATCGGATTCTCCGCGCTAAAGCTTGAGCACCCACTCGCTGCAACAATGCTGCGCCACCGGCCCCAGCCATCGCGCGGTGTCGAACGCGATCACCTCCAGCGCATGGGGCGACGGGAACATGCCGTAGCGCATGTCGGCGGCGGCGGCGAAGTGCAGCTCGCCGATACCCTGGTATGCCGGCGCGCCTTCGGTCAGCACCTCCTCGACCAGGTTGCGCACGTACTTTGACATTCCGACGTGCGTGCGCAGCGCGATCGCGGCATGCACCTGCCATCCGTTGCGCCCGTCGTCGTCGGACAGTTCAGGCTTCCAGCACAAGGGAATAACGGTCTTGAGACCCGAGGTTCTTTCACCCACCCTGGGGACCGTCCGATCCTTTTCGATTATCTCGGTGACGCGGTAGGAAGAGACCTGACCCGCTTTGGCTGCCAGATGCTTTTCCACCTCATCGGCGTTTGCCGCGGAACCGTACAGCCTGGTGCGATCCTTGAACTCGAGCGGAGAACCCAGCCACATCTCGGTGATGACGTCGTAGGGCGCGGGCGCATCAGGCGCGACGAACCCAATATTGTCGACCGCGGGCGGTTGCGTATCGACGAGGTTGACGATATAGCGCTTGAGTCCGCGCGCCCGCTCCAGGACCATCGGCGCGTGTTCGCGCACAAACCATTGCTGGAACTGCCTTTTGTCCAGTCCCGCCGCGGCGCTTATCAGGGTGAAAAACTTCATCGCTCCACCGCCTCGTCAGTCATCGGGCCACGTCACGACGCGGCTGGCCTTCCACCCCTCCTGCTGCGCCGCGTCATAGCCCAACTCGGTCAGGATCCTGCGCGTATCCTCGCCGATGCGCGGCGGCGGTCCCTGGATTATCTGCGGCGTGTCCGACAGCCGAATGGTCTTGCCGAACTGGCGCAGCTTGCCGAACAGGTCGCCCTGGTAGTATTCGACCAGGCGCCCACTGGCCAGACTCCATTCATCCTGAAGGAACTTTCTCCAATAGCCTTCGTTGGAAACTTCGCAGGGCACCCCGGCGCGATCCAGCCGCTCGAACCATTGCGCGGCGGTACGGGTTCTGAATGTCGGCTCCAGGATGGCCGCCAGTTCATCGCGATAATCGACGCGGCCGTAATGCGAGCTGTAGCGCGGATCGCGGGCCAGTTCCGGCCGGCCGAGCGCTTCGCAAAAGCGCCGCCACTGCGGCTCGAAGAGCGCCGCCACACAGATCCATCCTGACGCAGTCTCATACATCCTGTAGGAGGCGCTGATTCCGGTCTGACTGCGGTCCAACGTGGGACGCCGCCGCACGCCGGGCCGGTCGGTGATGAAAGCGTCGGAATTGTACCACAGCCCCGCGTTGAGCAGCGAGCCGTCCACGAACTGCCCTTCACCGGTCAAATCCCGGTAATAGATCGCCATCACCGTGGCGATGGCCGACAGCGTTGCGCCGCCGGCGTCCACCGTGCCGAGCCGGTTCCAGACTGGCGGGTTGCCCTCGCCACCGCCCATGTATTCCATTCCGCACATCGCGGCGAAGAGCTGGTCGTAACCGCCCATCATCGCGTCGGGGCCGCGCGTGCCGTAGGCGGCGCTGTGCGTGTAGATGATGTCGGGCCGGATCGCGCGCACCGTCTCGTAGTCGATTTTCAGGCGCTCGGCCACGCCCGGGCGCTGATTATGATGGATCACGTCGGCGCGTTCGACCAGCCGGTAGAAAATGGCGAGTCCCTCGGGATGCTTGAGGTCGACCGCCAGATCCTGCTTGCCGCGCTGGCAGGCCATAAAGGGCGGAAACGGCACCGCGGTGCGCATCCGATCGCCTTGCGGCCGTTCGATTTTGATCACGCGCGCGCCAAGGTCCGCCAGCGCCATCGGCCCGAACGGACCCGCCAGGTACTCGCCGCAGTCGAGCACGGTGATGCCGTCGAGCGGATAGCGCGGATCGCGCCCGATCGGACGCACCGTGGTCTTGAGCGGCTGCGGCGGCGCGAGCTCGATTTCACGCATGACCGCCTGGGTATCCTGACCGGGTGACGGCGCGGGACCCTTAATCGAGCCGGGAGCCTTGGCGAACCTGATCGGGATGCCGATCTGGGTGACCCTGCCGCGCTCGGGGTCGTCGAGCACGGCGACCATCCCGTTGGCCCTGGTCTGCTCGCGGCCGAACGCGGATTCGGCCGGCATCACCGCTTCGACCGGGATATCCGCGGCGCGCAGCAGCGGAATCCATTCCTCGCGCGTCTTCTTTTTGAATGCGGCGATCACCTGGTCATTGAACTTCCAGCGCTCCGCATCGGTCAGCCACGTGGTATGCGAGGGCCTGGGGATACCGAGCACCTCGGCCAGCGCATACATGTTGCCCTTCTCGGTGCGCATGTGATGCAGCCATTTGCCGTCGGCGCATTCGTAAAGCCACACCGGGTTGGGAACCGTATGATCGAGGAAATGGTTGAACTCCGGCACCGGCATCTCCGACCACTGCCAGAGCATGTTGGTGAAGAACAGGACGCCGTCGAACAACGAGGTATCGATGAACTGACCGCGGCCGGTATGCAGACGCACGCGCAGCGCGCCGCAGATGCCGAGCAGCGCCAGAAACGACGCGCCGTAGTTCGCGTACGGACAATACATGAAAGTGGGTCCGTCGGGCCGGATGCCGGCCTGCTGATGGTAGATGCCGGTGCGCGCCGCGACCAGCGCCTCGATCGCCGGACGGTCGCGCCACGGATGGTCCATACCGTAGGCGCTTATCTTGCAATGAATCAGGCGCGGCAGCGATGCACGCAGCGCCTCAGGGCCGAGTTCGGGGCGGCTGGTATCGGTGGGCGCAAACGATTCGACCAGGACGTCGGCATGCTCCAACATCGGGCGCATCCGCGCGCGGTCGGCCGCCGAATCGAGATCGAGCGTGACGCTGCGCTTGCTGCGATACCAGACAAAGAAGCCGGGTTCGATCTGGCGTATCGGATCGCCGCCGGGCGGCTCGACCTTGATGACATCGGCACCCTGCTCGGCAAGCAGCAGCGTGACCAGCGCCCCGGCCAAGCCCTGCGACGCGTCGATTATCCTGATCCCGTCGAGAATCCCCGCCATGATTACCCTCCGCTTCGCCGCACTTAGCAATGAGCCGCGGCAGGGGCTCAGGTCAAGCTGACCGCAAGCCCCGTAATTTCCCTGGCGCCGATGGCCGCCACACCGCGCCCAATCATCGCCATGAAGGAATCAACCGCAGCCGGCGGAATCAAACCGCGCGCCGCGCAATCCTTTAACGGCTGCACCAATTCGCGGACGACCGCTTCCGTCGCTATCAGCGACGCCGCCCGCGCAGCGTCGTCAGCGCTTTCCGCTATCGCCTTGTGCGCGGCGTCGATCGCCTGAAGCAGCTTCTGCAGACGGGCCAGCGCCTCGCGGTTGGGGCCCGCGGCCGTCAGCTCGAAGCCGCCCACCCCGGGACGCGAGTCAACCCTGATTCGCTTTGCGGCGTCAACCGGCGGCGCCAGCCTGACGGCCGGATGGAGTCCGTTGGCAAGCCAGGCGCGCCACGCTGCCGCGGCTTTGGCGGAGTCGGGCTCCCAGGCGATGGTCAGCACATAATAGAACTGCTCGACGGCTTTGCAGAAGCGGATGAACTGGGTGCTCCCCGGCATCGACGGCGAGGTCACTTCGACATGCAACTGGGCCATGGCTGTCCAACTATACCGCCCGAGGTTATGGAGTAGGCGTCAGTTCACGTTTGGGATCGAGATCGAAGAACTCGCACACGTTGTCGACCAGCACCTGACGGCG
>Ga0070740_10003713_pt1 | contig 15860 bp, 11 predicted proteins | sample Coa_R2_FD_67286 | JGI IMG/M metagenome (GOLD analysis project Ga0070740, IMG submission 67286) | Surface soil microbial communities from Centralia Pennsylvania, which are recovering from an underground coalmine fire - Coalmine... | ecosystem: Environmental > Terrestrial > Soil > Unclassified ... | reverse complement strand
TTACGCTTCCGGCTTCCATGAGAAGGCCGGTGGATGTCAAGAGAAACTTTCGATCGGCCGATGGGGGGATGGCACAAGGGGGCCTTGGCCCCTCTTGTGGGGGGAGTCGCCGTCCAACGGCGGCGTGGGGGGAACCCGCCCGCCCCCGCGTCCCCTCGGGGGGAACGGGAAAGGGGGATTCACGTCTTCCTTCCTCGCTGCCGCAGGCTGCTTTTCTCCGCTCCGCGTCCATTCCCATTTCCTGTTCGCAACCGCCGACTCGCCCTGCTTCCATTCGCACTCGTTTGAGAGCTTCTCGCTCCGGTGCCAGTTGGTGTCCTCAATCTTCCAACGGGTGCTGCTATCTCGGTGTCGAACTGAGCCCCTCTCTACGAGAGCACCCGTTCTGCCGGAAGCGCGCAGTCACCCGAACCCGGCGATTTGCGATAAACCAAACTCTTCTCAGGCCGCTTGCTGCTTCGCCTGCGCGGTTGTGCGGCTCTGACTATTCCGCAGCGGCTCGTAAGCCTCGCCTGTCACCCATAAACGGTGCAGCAAAATCCCCAGCTTGCGCGCCACCGCCACACGCTTCTTCGCATTCTTGCCGCCCCGCGCACACAACTTCAATCCCCAGCGCTTCAGATCCGTATCCGGTCCCCGCCGCCCCAGGATGTAATGCGCCCCTTGCACCAGCAGCTTCCGCAGATACACGTCGCCTTCTTTGCTGATTCCTAACTGCGGCTGGCTCTCGCCCGATTCCCGGCTCTTGGGACGCATCCCCACATAGCAACCTACCTCCCGGCTCTTGCGAAAACGCGCCGGATCGTCAATCGTTAGTACGAACGCCAGAGCGATCAAAGTGCCCACGCCGCTGATTTGCTGCAGCCGGGCGGTTTCCGGATACTTCTCCCGGGCGATCTGCTCGATTTCCTCGTCACAAGCGTGAATCTGTTCCGTCAACGATTCCACTTCTTCTAGCAACCGCTTTAGGACTTGTCGCAGGCTAGCCGGCAGCCCTTCCAAGCGCTCCACTTCCAGCACGTCGGTGTCGCAGTTGGGCAAGCGCTCGCCCGCCGCTTTCGCGAACCCGCGCGCACTGTTCACCAGCTTGGTCCGCGCTTCCACCAGTACCGCTCGCACCCGTATCATCATCAGGTGTTGCTGCGCTTCTTCACTGCGATGCTGAATCGGACGCAGCAGTTGTGGATCGACCCGCGCTAGCCGCGCCAAGCTCTGCGCGTCCAGTTTGTCGTTCTTGCGGCTGCTCTGTGTGATCAACTTCACCTGCCGCGCGTTCGCCACGATCAGTTCGTGACCCAAGCTCTTCAGCAGCCCGCTCACCCAGGGCGAATGCGTCCCCACTTCCAAAGCCACCCGGCAGCGCCCCAGCGCTCCAAACACTTGCGTCAGCCCTTTCTTCGTCGTCGCCACGCTGCGCTCAAACAGCACTTCTCCGTCTTCATCCAGCGCGCAGTAGCGGCTCGTCTTATCTCCCAAATCCAACCCGATCGTGAGCTGCTGCTTCCGCTTGCTCCCTGTCTTCCACGGCGCCGTTACCGCCTGCTTGACTTGTTTCCGATTCTGCATTCCAGTGCTATTCTTCTTCATGAGCCGGTCTCCTGTTTGCACCCTCGAGTGCGTTTCCAATTGGGAGCTTAACGCATCCCGCCCGGAGACCGGCCCTCTCATTCCATCTCGGATTCGGCATGTCGTGGAGCAGGGCTGCACTTTCATGCAATTCTGCGGCCCGAAGGGCCATGGGATACTCCCTTGCGGTCGCGGCTCGGTCAGGCAATGGCTAGAACAGCAGTTTTAGGCCGAACTGGAGAATGCGGGGTGCGGCGGCGGAGGTGATCCTGCCGAAGCTGCTGCTTGTGACAGTGAGGTTCGGGTTGCCCAGATTCACCTGGTTGAAGATGTTGAAGAAATCGGTTCGGAATTCGAGATGCGCCCGCTCTAGCAGCGGGATGTCTTTGAAAGCGGAGACATTCCAGTTGACTGCGGCGGGGCCATAGAGAGCGTTCCGGCCCAGCGTTCCGTACAACCTGCCCGACGGCACTTGGGCGAACGCGGCCGTGTTGAAGTACTGGGAAATGACCGCTGCCCGGCTGCGGCCGGAATTTAAAGAGGCATCCCCGATGAGATCCGGGCGATCGGTAGTCACGCCATCGACGTTCGCATCCACTCCAGAAAGAATGTTCAACGGCTGCCCGCTGTGGGCGGTCATGAGTCCATCGAGTTTCCACCCGCTGAGGACCGCCCGTCCCATCCATCCCATGTTGTGCACGGGCGGGGCCTGCCACACCCAGGAAAGCGAGAACACGTGCGGCGTATTGAAATTCGACACGGCGCGGTCTAAAGCAAAGTTGTTGGAGGAAACAAAGGAAACGGCAGAGATGCTGGTGGGGTCATCCGATAACGTGTCAATCGACTTCGAATACGTGTAGTTCGCGAGAAGCGAGAAGCCGCGCGCGAAGCGGCGCGTGAGCGTCACCTGCAACGAGTTGTAGTTGGCGTTCGCCGCTGTTTCGGTCTCGTAAATGCCGCCGAAAATGCTCGGAAGGTACGGACGGCGGCTGTTGAGATTCGCGGTGGTCGCGTTCGCGCGATAGACGGGAGTATTGGCATCGCGTTGCAGGAACAGCTTGCGGCTGGAATTTCCGACATACGCGACTTGCAGATCCATGGTCCCGCCAATCTGCTGCTGGACGGCGAAACTGTATTGCTCGACGTAGGGCGAAGAGAAACCTTCGCCGAGGTAATTCGCGGTGAGTGGATAGGTGAAGACCGGACTCGCGGGATTCAACGTGTAGGGATACGGGCTGACCGCCTTGACGCTCGCCCAGGGATTCACCAGGCTGGTGGTGGCGTTGAGCGTGACATCCACAATGAACGGCTGGTTCTGCAAGTTCGAGGTCAGGTTCGCCATGCCGGTCGCGTAGTAAATTCCATAACCGGCGCGAATGGCGGTCCGGCCGTTCCCGAACACGTCGTAAGCGAGGCCGAGGCGGGGAGCGAAATCGGTCCAGATGGTGGGCGCCACTCCGCGGGGAATGCCGGGATCGCCCGGAAAGAGCAAGCCGAGCGGAGCGGTTTTGAAGCGCTGCGACTGGACGCCAAATTCGAATGTTCCCAAAGCATCGTTCCTGCTGGTGTACGGCGGATCCACTTCCCAGCGCAAACCGAGATTCAGCGTGAGGCGGCGGGTTACTTTCCAATCGTCCTGGATAAACAGGCCGGTGTTGATGGAGCGGAAGTTGCGATTCAGGCCGTTGTTTTGGCGGAACGAGTTCGCATCCCCAAGCAGAAAATCCGCGAAAGCGTTCTTGGTGAAGGAGCCGGTGAAGCGGATCTGGCCGGCACCGAGCCAGTTGCCCGTTTCCACAAACTGGTTCCACTGGTAGAGGCCGCCTGCTTTGATACTGTGCCCGCCGTGGATCCAAGAAACCGTGTCGCTGAGCATTTCGGTGCGTTGCGGCATGGTGTCGTCGCCGTAGGTGCCGGCCTGAAAATAGCCGGTGAGGAAGATTTGCGGCGGCCGGGCGGGCTGCGCGCCGAGCACCACCTGGCTGCCCAGATCGGACCAGCTCGTGTGGATCAAAGACGTATTCGCGTAACGGTTCAATGTGTAGCTTGCGCGAGCTTCATTGAGCACTGTCGGCAGGACGGACCAGGTATCGGCAATCACGATGTTGTTCTGCGAATAGGTGGTCGCGGAATTCGCATAGTTCGGAATCTGGGTGGCGCTCGCGAACGGAGTGAGCAGGCTGCTGCGGTCGAGGAACAGGGTGCCGGAGAGCCGGTTTGACGCGGTGAATTGGTGATCGACCCGCAGGATGCCCTGGTCGTCGTTGGTGGGCGCGGGGGCGGACCCGGTGTAGGTGCCGTCCGGATTATTCGGCAGCGGGACGAAGGTGTTCAGCAGGTTCTGCGCAACGGGATCGAGGCGGGTCCGGGGAATGACACCGTTCGGGAACGGTTTGCCGGTGATCGGGTCATTGGGCCGTTTGGAGGCAGCCAGGGCCGAGAAATCGCCGGTGCGCTGCGCGGCGCTTGGCACGACGATGCTGTTCACGTAATTGCTGGTGCTCTCCCGGAATCCCTGATAGGAAACAAAGAAGAATGTCTTGTCGCGCTTGATGGGGCCGCCCAAGGTGCCGCCGAACTGGTTCCAGTGCAGAGGCGTGACGGTCGATTGGAAAAAATTGCGGGCGTTTACGACATCGTTGCGCAGGAAGTCGAACAGTGTGCCGTGAAAGGCGTTGCTGCCGGAGCGGGTCACCACGTTCATCACCGAGCCGGGGAGGCGGCCGTACTCGGCGTCAAAGTTGCTCGTGATGAGATGGAATTCGAACACCGCATCCGGATTCGGCGCCTGGTTCCCGCCGTTGCGGAAAAGAGCGTTGTTCGCCGCGCCATCCAGGAAGAAGTTGTTGGCGCGCACGCGGTTGCCGTTGACGTTCATGTTGTTGGCATCGTTGTTTCCGGTGAGAGAGGTGTTGACATTCACGACGCCGGGCATGAGAGTGGTCAGGTCGTAGACATTACGGCCATTTAGGGGCAGGTCCTGGACGCGCTGCGTATCGACAGTTCCGCCAAGCTGCACGTCGCGCGTATCGACGAGCGGCGCATCGGAAGTGACCTGCACTACCTGGGTGGCCTGTCCGATCTGGAGCGTGAAATCAACGCGCGCGTTTTGGTTGACGTCCAGCCTAATTCCGGCGCGGCGCTCGGTTCGAAAACCGCTGGATTCGGCTTCCACGATATAGTTTCCGGCCGGAACGCTGGGGAACACGTAATCGCCGGAGGCGCTGGAGACGGCGGTGCGCGCTTCATTGGTGGCCACATTGATCAGGCGTACCGTTGCGCTGGCAATGCGCGCGCCGCTCGAATCGGAAACGGAGCCGGAGACAGATCCGGTAGTCGTCTGGCCGGGTAACTGGCCGATCAGCAGAAAAAAGAAGAGGAGGCTGAAAGCTTTCGGACGTGCGTACCCCATGGTACGCAGTACGATATCACGAATGAACCCGCCCGCGGAATCGAGGCCGTGTTCGCGGTTTGTTTTCCGAATCGCGCTGTTCGCGGCGTAGCTCCAGAATCAGACGCATCACCAAATGCTCGATCTGGTCCCGGACTTCGATATAGACCTCTTCGGGCTGCCCGATGGGATCGACGACCTTCCACTCGCGCACCTCCGCCGGCAGCGTGGCGGGCAGCTTCGCGCCGCTCATGTTGACCACGATGTCAAAGGAGGCGATGTCGACGGAGAGCACATTCTTGGGGTATTGGTCGTCGAGCTTGATGTTCTTCTCCTCCATCACCTTTTTGGTGAGGGGCTGCACGATGGGCGCGGGGGCCATTCCGGCACTGGCGGCCTCCATCACATCGGAGCCATAGCGGCGCGCGAATCCTTCGGCCATCTGGCTGCGGCAGGAATTTCCAATGCACAGGAACAGGACGCGCTTCACTTGCCTCCCTGCCCGTTCGTTTGTGAGGCCACCTTTTCGACAAACTGCCGGTGAATCCGGCCGTCGTTTCCCAGTTCGGGATGAAATGTCGCCACGGTGTGTCTCCCCTGCTCCACTAGTACCGGGTCGTTCCCATATTTCGCAAGTACTTTTACTTCCGAACCGACCCGGCGGATGATGGGCGCGCGGATGAAGACGGCCTCGGACGGACGGCCTTCGATTTCGAGCGGCACGATCCGGCTATCGAGCTGGCGGCCGTAGGCGTTGCGCTCAATGGTCAAATCCATGAGGCCGAGCGAGGGCTGCGCCGGATGCAGCACTTCGGAAGCGAGCAGAATGGCTCCCGCACAGGTCCCGAAGACCGGCTTGGTTTCGCCGAAGCGGCGCAGCGGCTCGAAAAGATTTTCCCGGTCGAGCAGCTTGAGCATGGTGGTGCTCTCGCCGCCAGGGATCACCAGGCCATCGACCCCCGCGAGTTCCGCGGCGGTGCGCACTTCGACCGCTTTGGCCCCGGCACGCTCCAGAGCTTTGCGATGCGCTTCGAAGTCGCCTTGCAGGGCGAGTACGCCGATGATGGGTTGTTGGTGAGACACAAATTCCTGGCCGCTCCCTAACGGTCGCGGTTCTGTTGCTGGAGGCTGCACTACCAGCCGCGGGTCTGCATCAGCTCGGATTCCTGGAGCTTTGCAACGTCCAGGCCGGGCATGGCTTCGCCGAGTTCCTCGCTCGCTTCGAGCAGTTTGACGGGATCGCGGTAATAGGTGGCGGCTTTCACTATGGCTTTCGCGCGTGCTTCCGGATCCGAAGATTTGAAGATTCCGGAGCCGACGAAGACCGCTTCAGCGCCAAGCTGCATGACGAGCGCAGCATCGGCCGGAGTGGCGATTCCGCCCGCCGAGAAGTTCGGGACCGGCAGTTTTCCATGCTGCGCAACGTACTGCACCAGCTCGAGCGGCGCTTGCAGATTTTTCGCTTCGTGCACGAGCTCTTCCTTGCCGAGCACGGTGAGCTGCCTCATTTCTTTCACGATGGTGCGAATGTGGCGCACGGCTTCGACAATATTGCCGGAGCCGGCTTCCCCTTTGGTGCGGATCATCGCGGCGCCTTCGGCGATCCGGCGCAGCGCTTCGCCCAAATTGCGCGCGCCGCACACGAAGGGAACTTTGAAATCGTGCTTGTCGATGTGGTGTTCTTCGTCAGCCGGCGTCAGCACCTCGCTTTCATCGATGTAATCGACTTCGAGCACTTCGAGAATCCGTGCTTCGGTGAAGTGGCCGATGCGCACTTTTGCCATCACCGGGATGGAGACGGCGTCCATAATCTCGCGGATGATGCGGATTTGCGACATGCGGGCCACTCCGCCTTCTTTGCGAATATCGGCCGGGACACGCTCCAGCGCCATCACCGCAGCAGCGCCGGCGCGTTCGGCGATGAGAGCCTGCTCTGCATTGACGACGTCCATAATGACGCCGCCTTTCAACATTTCCGCGAGCCCGACCTTCAGCCGGAATGCATCGTTCTGGAAATTCATGGTTGTTCTCCTGTTCAATTCCTGTTGAATGCCGCTCCCTTACGGTCGCGGTTCTGTTTCAAACTAAAGCGGCGATGGCTTCGAAGCGTTCGGGAGCGCGGCTCGCCGCCAGCTCGGCTTCGACGGCCTCCCCGATCATCTGAAGCCCGCGCAAAATCCGCGCGGGCGCCAACGCGCCGAAACTGATCCGTAACCCGCGGATGTGACGGTGATCCGCCGAAAAATGTCGTCCGGCCAGAAAGCTGACGCCGCGCTCTTCGGCTCGCGCGAGCAGACCTTCGGCGGTAAGCGGCGCGGGCAGTTCGATCCACAGGCTCATACCGCCTTCCGGGCGCGTAAACCTGGTTCCGGGCGGCAGATACTGGGCGCAACCGCGCAGGACTGCCTGCAAACGTTCCGCTCCGGCGCGGCGCGTGCGTTCGAGATGCAGCGCGAGTTCGCCCGATTCGGCAAAGCGCAGCAGAATGGCCTGGGCAAGCTGATCGGAATGCAGATCGCTGGTCTGTTTCGCTTCGGCCAGGCGCGCCACCACGGCGCGCGGCGCAATGATCCAGCCCACCCGCAGGCCGGGAAAGGCGACTTTCGAATAACTGCGCAACAAAATCGTATTTCCGGTCTCGTCGAGTTCTTTCAGCGGTGGCAGCGGCTTGCCGCGATAACGAAGCTCGCTGTAAATATCGTTTTCGACGAGCACGGCGCCGGACCGCCGAGCAATTTCGACCAGCCGTTTGCGACGGTCGAAAGAGAGCGTCGCCCCGGTCGGGTTTTGGAAACTTGGCGTAACCACAATCAGACGCGGCCGATGGCGTTCCATGGCCGTTTCGAGGGCGTCTACGTCGAGGCCATTGCCGTCGACGGGAACGGGAACGATATGCGCTCCGGCACGTGAAAAGACGCGTACCAGGCCGTGATACACCGGATCTTCCAAGACGGCCGACTGGCCGCCGGATGCAAACAGATGGGCGAGCAGATCGAAAGCCTGCTGGCAGCCGTTGGTCACGATGAGGTCATCGCCCGGGCGAGCCACGCCCTTCGCGAGCGCCTGTTCGAGCAGATAGCGGCGCAGGGGCGGATAACCGTGCGGCGAACCAAGCTGCAAAATCTGAGTGGCCTCCGGGCTGTCGATTACCTGCTTCGACAAACGGCGGAATTCGGCGAGAGGAAACTCTTCAGCAGCGGGACGCGAGTTCGCGAAGCTGATCTCAATTTTGTGAACCGGAGGCAGCGGGGCTTCGAGCGGCGGCAGAATGGCGTCCCAATCGGTCGCGGAAGGCGCGGGCGTTTTCTCGCGCTTTGCTACAAAACTTCCCCGCCCGACATGGCCCTCGATGAAACCGGTTTCTTCGAGCAGCGCATAAGCCGCGGAGACGGTGGTGCGGTTCAGTCCAAGCTGACCAGCCAATTCGCGGGTGGCCGGCAACCGATCCGCAGGCCGTAAATCGCCGCGCGCGATCGTATTTACGATCGACTCCGCCAATTGTTTATAGAGCGGTACGTCCGATTCAGGATTCAGATGCAGATGAGAGAGGTCCGCCAAACTTCTCCCATGGTATCAGATTGGATGGGCGCAATTGGACTGCCGAGACAGTCCATTAGTTGTGAGCCCCTTGCTGGCGCGCGTGGTTCTGTGAGCGGTTCGGCCTCTGAATGGCGGCGAGCTAGGCTAACTGTATACGCATGCAGCGTCGTCGAGTCTTGACCGCGCTCTTTACGACCGCGGTTTTCCTAAATCTGGCAGCTTTCGCGGGCCTTTCGGCGCAACGAAGAAAGAACGGCAACACAGAGCCGAAGCCGCAAGTTCTGCCGCTGCCGCCCGAGCTGCCAATGGCGCTAGTGGCCGATACGGCATCGCTTGATTTTCACATTTCGCCGCTGCTCAGGGCGGGCGGTTTGTCGGCGCAGATCCGGCAAAGCCTGAACGACCTGATCCGGGATACGCATGGCGAGACAATCATCAAGCTGCGGGCGTTTGTTTCCGGCGCGGGCGACGCGCGCCGCGTGCGCGCCGAGGTGGCCAGCCTGTTTACGGAACATAAGCTGCCACTGCCCGTCCTGAGCGTGGTTCAGGTGGGGGGGTTGGGCCAAGAGACGGCCGCGGTAGAAATTGAAGGGGTAGTAGCGACCAAGCGGACGCTGAATCCGAACGGGCTAGCATTTTTTACGGGCGAGACGGGCGGCTCGTTTTCCGAAGCACTGGAGCGGCTGAAGACCAGTGTACGAGCGGCCAATGTGACGCCCGATCACCTGTTGACGACTACCTGCTTTACTTCCCGCATTGAAGATTACAACCAGACGCGGGCCTCGGTGCAGTCGCTGTTTCCGAATACGGCCATCACGATTGTGCAGGCGGTTCGCGATCCAGCGAGCGATGCAAGTATGTGCGAGGCGATCGGGCAATTGTCGCAAGCCCCCGCGCAGGGCCCGTTGGTGTGGCTGAAGAACGCGCGGGCCACGCTGGTCAACACACCGCAACTGGTGTTCACCGGTATGCAGCTTTCGTTCGGCAGTTATCTGGACGATGCGCATGAGGCGTTCGTGCGGCTGCAACGGGCTACTTCGGCAGTGGATGCCGTGGCCGCGCCGGTTGAGATCAATGCGTTTTCGCTGGATGCGTACGCGGGCGCCGCTATTAAGAAGAACGCGTCGGTCCCGATGAGCACGTTCACGGTGCAGACGGTGGAGGGATTGCCGTCGATCGATGCGTCGGCCGGGATAGAGGCGGTGCTGGCGCCGAATGCGGGTTCGCCGGTGACGGCGCCATAGAAGCCATCAGCAATCAGCGGTCAGCGGTGAGCCGTCAGCTTTTTTGACCGCTCCCTTGCGGTCGCGGCTCTGTCGGGAGTGTGGCTGAAAGCTGATGGCCGACAGCTCCAACGTTACAATTCCCTGAGTGGCCACTCCGTTGATTGCGACCTTTGGCGAGATTATGCTTCGCCTGACTCCTTCGGGCTTTGAGCGGTTTCTGCAATCGCCGCAGTTCATCGCGACGTTTGGCGGCGGCGAAGCCAATGTCGCGGTTTCCCTGGCGCAATTCGGCGCGGGCAGCCGATATATTACCGTTGTTCCGCCCAACAATCCGATCGCGGATGCCTTTGTTGGCGAGTTGCGGCGCTTCGGAGTCGATGCGAGCGAAATTGTGCGGGCGCCCGGACGGATGGGGATTTATTTCGTCGAAGCCGGGGCGAACCAACGGCCCTCGAAGGTGGTTTACGACCGCGAGTACAGCGCGATTGCGCTGGCGAAACCGGGAACCATCGACTGGCGTAAGGCGCTGAAAGGCGTGAACTGGCTGCATGTGACCGGCATCACTCCGGCCATCAGCGCTTCGGCCGCGGAACTGACTATCGAAGGACTGCGGGTGGCGCGGGAGCTAGGGATTCATGTGTCTTGTGACCTGAATTACCGCAAAAATCTCTGGAAATGGGGCAAGCCTGCCGCGGAGGTGATGCCGGAGCTGCTGAAGCTGGCCGATACCTGCATCGCGAACGAAGAAGACTGCCAGAAGGCCATCAATATCCACGTGGATATCGACGTGGAATCCGGGAGTTTGGAACGCGAAAAGTATGCGGAACTGGGTGAGCGCGTCCTGGCCACGTTTCCGAACCTCAAGCGCATCGCGATTACCCTGCGCGAGTCAAAGAGCGCCTCGCATAATGGCTGGTCGGCCTGCCTGCACACCGGGAAAGAGTTTTTGCTCAGCCGGCAGTACCAGATCACCCATATCGTGGACCGGGTGGGGGCGGGTGACAGCTTTGCGGCCGGACTCATTTATGGATTGAACTGCTTCCCTTCCCCGCAAGAGGCGCTGGAGTTTGCGGTGGCGGCATCGTGTCTGAAGCATTCGGTACCGGGCGATTTCAACCGATTCACGGCGGACGAGGTACTTTCGCTGGTAAAAGGTGGGGGGTCGGGGCGGGTGCAACGGTAGGCGCAAGCTGTCAGGGATCGGCCAGACCCCCTCCTTCACAGTCAGGGTTCCGATCGGATTCCGGTTTTGCTTTGGCTGAATAGCTGAAAGCTCCCGGGCTCGGTATAATCGAGACCAGGCACTCCCAAGCATGCAGTTTTTTGCGAAGCCGCAGGTTCGTGGCCCCCTCGCCGTTGCGGCCGGACTCGGCGCGTTCCTCTGCCTGGTCCAGGCGCTTCCGGCGCAGGCGCCCTCCAAAACCTCCGGTACGAGCGAGACGGTTACCAAGGTTCCGGCCCCCGATGTTCCCAAATCCAGCAGCAGCAGTGAGAACAAGGACCAGAACCCCATTCGCGTGCAGGTGAACGAAGTCATTGTGCCGGTGACGGTGACCGACGAAAAGGGCCGCTTTGTTTCCGACCTCAACGAAAGCGATTTTCAAATTTTCGAGGAAAACAAACCGCAGAAGATCCAGTATTTTACGCGAGAGCGAAGCCAGCCTGTGGTGGTGGGGTTTTTGATCGATCTGAGCACAGCCAGCCGGATTCACTGGAAGAATTTTCAAGATGCTTCGATTGAGCTGATTCAAAATCTGCTCACGGGCGACCCGAAATATTCGGGGTATCTAATCGACTTTTCGCAGGATGCCGAAGTCGCGGTGAATACGACCAGCGATCCGGAGCCGCTGGTAGAGAAGATCCGCAAGCTGAAGCCGGGCGGGGGCGCAGCGTTGTTCGATGCGATTTACCTGGCGTGCACGAGCCGCAAGCTGGTGAAAGGCGAGCCGATCGAGCCCCGCCGGGTGATCGTCATCCTGGGCGACGGGCACGACAATGCCAGCAAGCATTCGCTCGAGCAGGTCATCGAACTGGCGCAGCGGAACCTGGTGACGATTTATTGCATCAGCACGCAGGCGTTTGGCTTCACGAACGAAAGCGACGCGAATCTGGTGCGGCTCGCCACTGAAACGGGCGGGCGAGTGGTTTATCCGCTCGGGGACGTTTACAAGGATACCGACGGGTATCTTTCGCATCCTTCCGACGACGGAAATTATGCCCTGACTGTGGGGACCGGCGCGTACCGTTCTGCGGTGGACGGACGCATGTACCATGCTGTGGCGGATATCGCCGGCGAGGTCACGACGCAGTACATCATCCGCTATGTGTCAAATAATCCGAGCGACAAGTCGTTCCGGAATTTGAAAGTTGTGGTGGATCTGGCCAACGTCAAAGTGCGGGCCCGCAAGGGCTACTACGCGAATCCGGTATCATCCAACGGACAAACACCTAACGGACAATAGGACATGTCGTCGGCCCGGGTACTCCGCTTCAGCGATTTCGCTCCAAAACAAGGGCAATACTCGCTGCTAGTCTCGGATCTGCCGGATCACGGGGTGCAGACGATCGGGGTTTTGCTGCTGGATCCGGCCACTGACACGCTGTATGTTCGCCTGCGGCGGGACTGGGACGCGGTGGCGAACGAAGACGACGCCGAGGTGCTCGCGGAATTGGAGGACGATTTGGCCATGCAGGCGCGCGACCAGGGCGGAGCGGCGGTGCTCGAGTATCTCGAAAGCGTGGCCTCGCAATCGGTCCGGGTGACGGACCGGGAAGCCGTGACGGTGCGCGATTTCGACCGAGCGTTAGGCGAGCTCTATCGAGAACACGTGCCCGCGCGAGTTTTGCAGTTTCGAACCCATTTGCCGCGATATTCGCTGGCGGTGGCCGCGGGGCCGTTTCTTACCAATCCGGAAGACATTCAAGCCGAGGAATGGATTGAGACTCCGCCCGATCTGAAGCTGGATGAAGATATGTTCGTGGCCCGCATTCAGGGTCACTCGATGGAACCGCGCATCCCGCACGGGAGTCTATGCGTGTTTCGCCGCGGGGTGGTGGGGTCGCGCAACGGACGGCTGGTGCTGGTGCGGAATACCGAACTGGCCGACGACAACCAGTACACCGTGAAACGCTACCGCAGCGAAAAGCAGGTGACCGAAGAAGGGTTCCTGCAAACGCGCATCCGGCTGGAGAGCTTGAACCCGGCGTATCCATCGTGGGACCTGGACGAGAACGAAGAGAAGTACCAGGTGGTTGCGGAGTTTGTGCGGGTGTTGGAGTAGCGGCGGAAAACGAATTAGCCGCGGATGGACACGGATGCACACGGATTGAAAAGCAACCGCTTATTCGTTCCTAAGAGCCACCAGCGGATCCACGCGCATCGCCCGCCATGCCGGAATGCAGACCGCGAGCAGCGCGGTGGCCGCCAGCACGCAGGCGGTAATCAAGAACGTTGCAGGGTCGAGCGGATTCACTTCGAACAGCTCGCTCCGGGCAAAGCGCGCGAGGAACGCGGCTGCGACGATTCCGGCAATCAGCCCGGCCGCAACCAGGCGGAATGCCTGACCAATCACCACCGCAAAAATATTGCCGCGCTGCGCTCCAAGCGCGGTGCGGATACCGATCTCGCGCGTGCGCCGCGTGACGCTATAGCTGATCACGCCGTACAGGCCAAGGGCGGCGAGAAACAGCGCTGCCGCAGCGAACGCTATCAGAATTCTTGCCGCAAATTGCTGCGGTCCGAGCGCAAGTGAAATCCGTTCCTCAATCGTTTTCACGTCGAAGACGGCTTGCGCGGGATCGGCCGCGCCTACGGCCTTGCGGATCGCCTGTGCCAGATAGGCGCTTGACGCATTTCCCCGAGCGGCGAAAAACATTTGCTCTCGCGGCTGCTGGTACAGGCAAAAATAATAGGCGCCGCGTCCGGAATCCGACGCGAGGCTGGTCTGCTTCACATGGCCTACGATGCCGACGATCGTGGCTAAACCACTTCCTCCACGCTGGATGCGCTGGCCGAGCGGATTCTGGTTGGGCCAATATTTGCGCGCCAGATCGATGTCGATGATGGCGACGGGCTGCGCGCCTTTGCGGTCCCCATCGTTAAAGTAACGGCCTGCCAGTAGAGGAATGCGCAAGGTTTTGAAGTAATCGGGACTGACGTAGCGGTCGGAGCCGTGGAATCCGGGACTGCCGGGCGATACGATGCGTCCTTCGATGCCGAACGACGCAGTGGGATCACCGCCCGCGAACGGCACGACATTCGCCGCTCCTACGGACGTCAGCATGGGAGTTTGCGAAAGACTGGTCAACGCAGCGCGGAGAAAAGCGGCTTGCTTCGCCGGGTCGCTATATTCGTTTGCAGGCAGCGCAACGGTGGCGGTCACCACGCCTTTCGGATCAAAGCCTGGATTGACATCCCGCAGATGGCCGAGCGTTCGCAAGAGCAACCCCGCGCCCACCAGCAGCACGAGCGCCAGCGCGATCTGTCCGGCCACGAGGGCCGAACGCAGGCGGGCGCGATGGTGCGTCTCGGTATCCGAACGTCCGCCTTCTTTAAGCTGTTCATATTGCTGCCCCAGGCGCGAAACGTGCCAGGCGGGAACCAACCCCGATAGGAGCGCGGCAACAACTCCGAGCAGCGCTGTGAACGCCAGCACGTGGCCATCAATGCGGATCAGCATGCCGGATGAGAGTTGAACGTTCGCCAGCGCCACGAGCGCATCGGTCAGCGAATATGCGGCGGCGAGGCCGAGCGCGGTTCCGGTCAGCGACAGGAGCCCAGTCTCGACAAGCGCCGTCCGGATCAAATCCGCACGGCTTGCACCGAGCGCGCTGCGAATGGCCAACTCGCGGGCCCGCGCCGTTCCACGAACGAGCATTAGACCCGCAATATTGCAGCAGGCGATCAGCAGGACGAGTCCCACGGCTCCCAGCAAAATCAGAGCCGGCAGTTTCAGATCGCCCGCGGAGTACTCGGTAAACGGCTCGATCCCCATACTCCACTGGGAACCCCTTGCAAAAGGAACCTGGCTAAGAACGCGATTCGAGAGCGCTTGTATCGCGCTTGCGGCGCGCGCGTAGCTGACACCAGGAGCCAGGCGCGCAACAACGAAATAATCCTCGTTAAAACGGTTATCCGGTCCATACGCCTTCGCCGGCAACCCGACGGGAATCCAGATTTCGGCTTCAAAGGGGAAGCGGAAATCCGGCGGCATCACACCGGTTACGCGATACCCCGCGTTGTTCAACTGGATGGTACGCCCTATGATGCCGCGGTCGCCACCGAAAAGCCGCTTCCATGCCGGATACGACAACATGACAACGTGACTCGCTCCAGGCTGATCTTCCTCCTGCGTAAAGCCGCGGCCCAGCAGCGGCTGCCTGCCAAATACATCGAACCATTGCCAGCTCACCAGAGCCGCCTCGAGGCGCCGCGGCGAATCGCCGCCGTTGTACGTAAAGCTGTCCGGAACCTCTAAGGCGGCCTTCGAGAAAATCTGCCGGCTTGCGCGGACGTCCGCGAAATCGGTTGCAGACATGGAGATGCGGTCCAGGCCCAGCTTCTTGTAATTGACACGTGGAGCGACCAGGGTTTCGGGATGTTCTGTGCCGGCCGGATGAAAGAGCAAGCCGTTGACGACGCTGAAGATCGCGGCATTCGCGCCGATTCCCAGCACCAGCGAGAGAAGAACCGCAAGCGAAAATCCTGCATCTTTGGCAAGAGTACGGATCGCATAGGTAAAAGGCGATGTGCCGGACATGCGAAGTAGTTGTGCAGTTCAGATGCCGCCCGCGAGAGCTCGTTTTTTCAACAAGTTCGCAAGACTGGTGTGTCCGAATCCGGGATGCGGCTGTCTCAAAACAAGATGTGGGCCTAGGCTGCGCCTTGGATACAATGAAATCTGCGCGGGTGCTGTTCCGCGCATAGGAGCAGGCCGGCATAGCTCAGTTGGTAGAGCATCTGATTTGTAATCAGAGGGTCGGGGGTTCAAGTCCCTCTGCCGGCTCCAGTCCGGGCGTGTCCAGCCCGGAGACATGGGTGACAGATTGTTCCTAAGACATAGGTAACACTTTTGGCCCGAAGGGGTTTTCCAAGGGCTGCAAGGTTTTCTCCTCCAAATCGACATAGCCGAGGTCGT
>Ga0070740_10003709_pt1 | contig 15873 bp, 13 predicted proteins | sample Coa_R2_FD_67286 | JGI IMG/M metagenome (GOLD analysis project Ga0070740, IMG submission 67286) | Surface soil microbial communities from Centralia Pennsylvania, which are recovering from an underground coalmine fire - Coalmine... | ecosystem: Environmental > Terrestrial > Soil > Unclassified ... | reverse complement strand
CCTGACGCGCTTCTTTGACTACATGTGGGAAGAGCACCACTGCGCCGTCCTTCCCGATTACGACAACAATGACAACGGAGCCGAGGCTATCCTCTTTGTGCCGCAGACCGTTCCATTCGCCCTGGACGAAGTCTGGACGACGTACGTAGCCCACGCCTTCTCGCTGCCAGAACTGCGCCGCAGCTTCCTTTTGGTCCTGAACTCGGTCAAGCTCTCGCGCCAGGGCTTCAGCCCGCCCGAACTGCCTCCCGTGACCAAGGACCACGCCGTGGCACTGCTGGGTTTCTACAACGCCAGCGTGAAACAGCGTGATAGTGATATGAGACGTAAGGAGTGGCGCATAAAGGAAGCCAGAGGCCCCGGTGAACGCACGCGACTGGAGAAGGAGTTGGCCAAGAATCACGCCAACTATGATGCGGCAATTGCTGCCATGGAAGGCGTGATCAAAGGACTTGAGGCTGGCGTGCGCCAGCGAGTCGGCGAGATAAGCGAGAGCATGACACGCACCGGATGCACGCAGATCGGCCCCCGCCCCGATTATATGGCAGCCTGTGTTACCCGATCACAGGAGGTCGTGAGCAAGCTGGCAGACGGAGATTTCGCAACGATCCGCCCGCTCGTTACGCTTGACCCGCCACTGACAATGGCGCGGCCGGCCGGCGACGATGTGCGGCAGGCCTGTTATGTGTGCGGTACCCTGCTCGCGGCGAAAGAAGGCGCGGAGGTCTCCAAGCTGGTCGTGGAAAGTCCGTCGCAAGCCCTACAGTCGAGCCCGCGCGAACGGCGGCCACTGGCCTGTCCCACCTGCATGCAGGTTTGCATGCTTTGCCCGATCAAACCGACCGATCAGGCGGTCATCGTCTCACTGCGTCGGGGTACCGACGGACCGTACCTCTACGACGATCACCTGCGCCAGATGGTACTGGGTGAGCTAAACCTGATTGCCGGGCGCTACTGCCAGATAACGTGTACCGAGCGGATCAAGGAGGCGAATGGCGTGAAACCCCTCAGTCAAAGTCTGGGGCAGGTGCAGTACGCCATGCTCAAGGTGGCCGATCTTTTCCCGGCAGATAGCCTGCGCGACAACACAGTCGTCGTCAGCATAGATGGCGGCGACATTTCCGTGCCCCGTCGCCAGACCGTTGCCCTGGCTGGGCTGCTCGAGATCCTGGACGTGCGCCCGACGACGGTAAGCGCCTCAAGGCACAACCTGGCGCTCTTCTCATCCGCCGTGCGCCTTCTCCAGGCCGACCGCTATCACGAGGCCGTCTACGAAATGATCGGCGCATTTCGGCGCGGTGACGACCTGAGCCCCGTGGCCCGCGCCCATCTGGATACCCTCACGGGCACAATCACTCAAACCTGGCAAGGCGAGATGCAACACAAAGGCAATAAAGGAGGACAACACGTGGCCACTGAATCCGCGCAACCAGACGGCGACAGAGACCTGCGTACCTATCGCGACGTGCTGGCCTTGACCGGCTTGCTCGTCCCGTTCATTTCAGCGGCACGGCACGACCTTGCCGGACAGGTACAGACGACTATCGACCGCGAGCTAAGCAAGCTCATCGAGCACGTCGAGGGCAAGCCTCAAGAATTCTGCTACGATCTGGCACAGGCTCTCAAGTCGTATGCCCAGGCCATCCCATCCGCCCTTCTGAGCGTTACTCAGGACACGCGCACCATAGCCACGGAGGCGCTTGACCTGTTGAGAGAAGCCGGCATAGAGGTACCGAGAGTAGAGCTGACACCTGGTGCGACTGTCGCGAACGACCTTGGCGAGGAGGGGCAGCAAGGGCGCACAGCATATCGCCTGACCATCGATACCCTGCAGGGGATCTATCTCTACCTCTATGAGAAGCGCTATCACACGCCCAAGGCGCGCCACGACCTAGCTTACCAGCTCAAGCTCAGCCTCTACGCACGTTTCCCCCGCCTGGTTACAACACGGAATAAAGAGTAAGGAGAACTCAGACGATGGCTACCACGAATGCGCAAACGACCGGCCCTGTGAGTGGACTGCCTCTCAATGAAGGCGCCCGTTATCACTTCGACATCTATGCCATCCTGGAAGCGCCGCAGGAACTGTATTTCGGCAGCGAGGTAGCGGTTAACGTCAACATGGTTGAGACCGTCGAGGTCATGCTGCCCAACGGCAGCGTGATTGAGAAGTGCTACATCGCACCGAGCAAGCGGCGCGGTGTGGAACGGCGCACGCTCATTTGGGCGCCACTTGCGAATGGCACCTTGCTGGGCGACGCCCTTGGCTGTGGCATACCCGGCACCTGCTGCCGCCCTGACTGCCCGATGTGCTCTGTCTACGGCGGGCTGGTGACCAGCAAGACTAAGGTCACCTATGTGCAGGGTGGCAGCCTGTACGAGGAAGAGTTGGAGCCGACCACCTATCTCGGTCGCCTCACGCACGGAGGGGGCGTGGCCGTGCAGGCACAGGAGGTCAGCACCAAGCAGCGCGCCATGCATCCATCCAAAATGCTCAAACAGGGAGAAGACAACCCTACGCCGTTCCGCCGCCAGTATAATCAGCCAGCTTTACTCTACCCGGTGTACAACCACTGCCTCTCCATCACCGACGCGCAGTTCAATGCGATCGCCTACGCCTTCCTCAACGTCCTGCCGCGTATTGGCGCCGGCAACCCAAAAGGCGTGCGCGTGGCCAACGGCGACCTGCTGGGCACGGCCCAATCGCTGCTGGTGGTGGATCGCTACCGCGTCCCACTGGGTGCCCGGCCCGTCGTCTCACCGGCGATTACCAACCAGACTGAGGCTATTGATTCCTTCGCCGCGCAAGCCGTGCAGGTACGCGGCGCGCAGCGACAATCGCCTGTGACCGGCGTCGATCAGAAAGGCGACGTGATCGAGGAGCATCGGGAGAGCAGCGTGTTCACGCGCTGGATCGGCGCAGCGGCCATGAAGGAACTGGAAGAACGCGCGCTCTCCTTCACCACGAACGTGCTACTGGCCGGCACGAACCCGCGTGAAAGGTCGTGAAATGTACGCACTACACCTGGAATTGCAGCCCACAGCGGGGCTGACCTTTCGCCGGGTACCGTTTGCCAGCACGCAGATGCTGACCTATCCGTTCGCGCCGGCACCGACGCTCTCCGGCTATCTGGAGCGTCTGCGACGGCTACGGCGCGGCGACGACCTGCCGGAGACAGCGCTCAAGAACCCGCCCACTATTGCCCTACCGTCGGCGTATCGCGTGCTTGGAGCTTACCCCGCCGATGAGCAATATCGCATCCACCGCACCGCGCGCCAGGGACCGCGCAGCATTACCCATAGCGCCTTCAGCCGCCTCTACCGCCAGGAGCGCGCCCAGTCAGAGAACTTCCAGTTATACGCGTGGGAGTATCTGCTGGTGGACCGCCTGGTTGGCTGGGTCGTTCATCCCGAGCGCGCTGCGCTGGAGGAATTGGCCGACCTGCAAAACGTCGGCTGCAAGCTGGGCAAAGAAGGGTACGCCTATGTCGAGGAGGTACGTATCGAAGCCCTGGAGCCGGTCGACGGAGGCCGGCCGCGCGTGGCTGTGCCGGCTGAGGTCGCGGGCATGGCGGCGTCGACCGTCTATCCGGTCTATCGCTATCACCGCAACGGCGAGATGATCGTCGGGTACGAGCCGCTACGGCTGGCCCTGGTAGATGGCGTGCTCCGGGTGCCGGGTTATCGCACTGAATCGGGCGCCTTTCTACCGCAGGTCAGTATCGATGAGCTGTGAGGTCCGGCCATGAACGCAAGCAAGAGAGAGTTGGCACGCGTCTTCTTCGAGTACGACGACGACAACCTGCCCATAAGGCTGATCGGGCTCAGCCTGGAGAACCACGTCACGCACGTCACCGACCTGGTTAGGCAATGGGACTCCACGAGGGCATACGGCGGGGATCTGGGTCGCCGCCTGCAACAGACGCATGCGCGCGTGATCCGTGCGGCTCAACGGCACGACGAGGGCAAGCCGCAGACCTTCAAGTTGGAGAAGCAGTACAACGGGAAGGCTCACCGAGCGGAGATAAGCTACAGCTTTCGGGGGCACCGCTTCCTGGTGGTCGACGACGATCCATACGTGGACTGGCTGATCCGCCTGCACCACGAGTATGATGTCGCGACGATCACGGAAGCGCAAACAGATCTGCGCCGCCGTTACCCGAACGATACAGGGAAGTCCCTCGCCGTCTGCTTCCCCTACGACCTGTACACGCTGGAGATGTGCGACCAGATCGATGCCGAGGCCAGCAGCTACGCCCTGGCGAATGATCCGAACAACCCCGACCGCGAACGCGCCTTCATGGAGTATCACAGCCACTGGCAACCGGAGGGCGACACCCAAGGTACGCTGTGCCTGGACCCCTGGCCGTTCGAGGGCGACAGCGTGCCGCTCGACTACCCCTCGTTCGTTATCGAGGCAACACCGGACTGTCGCAAGGAATTCAAGGACGCCTCGCTCAAGAGCGTGTTACCGCTGTGGCAGCGCCTGGCCACCGAGGGCTTGCCGATCACGTGTCGAGACACAAGGAAGCTGATCCTGCGCCCCGAGAAGGGGGCTGAGAGGGGGGAGGATGTCGAAGCCGCGCCCACCCGCCAATTCTTCGGAGGCATCTGCCCTTTCCCGGCCAACCCGATGCAGGACGCGCTGAGCGCTGAATTGGGCCAGAGCGACGGCGACGGGTTCCTGCTGCTGAAGGCACCGACCGGCAGCGGCAAAACAGAGGCTGTCGTGGCCCCTGCTCTAGAAGCCCGACGCCGCCTTTTCCTCATCCTGCCCAGCCGCTCTCTGGTCGAGGATCAGCAGCAGCGCCTGTCGCTCTACTTGCTGGAGGTATCCAAAAAGGACTGGCACGGCCGGCGCGCCAGCCTTATCGTAGACACGGGTGAACGCTCGGAGCGTACGGTGTGGGTCAACGGTGAGCAGCGGCCGAAAGCAGGTAGCAGCCGCCATCTGTACGATGCCGACGTGATCGTGACGACGCTGGATTCGTTCATGTTCCGCTTCTTCGCCTTCGGCGCGGGCAACAAGTCCTACATCTTCCCCTTGCGCGTGCAGTTGCAGCGCAGCGAGCGGCCGCCGCTCTTCTGTTTCGATGAGGCGCACTGCTACGACACCCTGGCCTGGCAAAACTTCCTGGCCCTGGTCGAGGCGCTGGCCTGCGATATGGGGAGCGATGTTGTGATCATGTCGGCCACGATGTCGAAGAAAGCAGAGGAGCAAGTTGCCCGTCTCGGTGCGCAGGTGCTCGACTTCGCCACCGGAGAGGGCTTGCGGCAGTTGCGGGATTTCCAGCAGGCCAACGGCGGCCGCCCGCACCCGGCTACTCGATTGCACTATGAGCCATGCGCGGATAGCGATGTGGTGCCCCGCCTGACCGACCTGGCGCTCGGCGCATGGCGTCCCGGCCGGCGCGTGATCGTCTGCGCCGAGCGCGTCAGTAGCGCGGTAGAGATCCACGCAGCCCTGCGTGAGCGCGTACCGACTGACGCGCTGGTGCTCTACCACGGGCGCCTCGACGCCTGGGATCGACGCAAGCGTTACGAGCTACTTTCCGAGCGCGACAAGGCCGCCGATGGCCGGGGATATCTACTGGTGACGACCAGCGCCATCGAGGTTGGCTGCGACCTGGACGCCCATGCCCTGATCACGCAGTTCTGTTACCCCGAGCAGTTGGTGCAGCGCGCCGGGCGCTGCAACCGGCGTGCGCTGCACTCAGATGCCGCGCTCCATGTCGTCGGCAGCCACCTGGAAAGCTACACCAGTTCCCTGCCCAAGAATGCGCGCGAGCAATTGGAGAGCACCATGATCGCGACGCTTAACGAGCAAAATGGCAAGCCGCTTAAGGCGGAGGCGTTTGTTGAACTTAATCAGCCGGACCTCACCCGCGACGACCGGGCCGACGTGCTCTTCTCGCTGCTGTACGAGTACGTCTACCAGGCCGACCGCACGGCCAAGCCGGCGCACGACAAGGGCCTGGTGCTCACGCGCTCCTGGGAGCCGTCCGTCACGCTCATGGAGGTCGATGCCAACGGTCGGACGGGGCATGAGGTGCAGGTGCCGCTGAGCCGCTGCCTGGTGCGGAGCGGCGAGCAGCCTGACCCGCAGGTGCGCTTGCGGCGCGAAATCTACAACGATGCGGATCGACGGATGGAGCGCGAGGAGATCAGATACGGCGGCTGTTGCTACTTGCACCGCCTGGTCGCCGAGCTTCCGGCCCGCTACTACGACCAGGTGTGCGGGTACGCCCAGGTGCCACGTTTCCTGCAGCGCAAAGGCATGCGGGGGTACCGGCAGACGGTAGCATATTCAGAGGCGGGGCGCGACATCTACCTGTGGTATCTGAGGGAGTTGCCCAGCGATGCCGCGGCAGATGAACCGTCGGAGGCCGCGGTCGTAGACGCCGGCGAGGGTGACGAGGCCGAGGTAGCGGTGGAGGTATAGCGCCATGCCCATGATCGTTAACCTGCGCTTGCGGGCGCTGGCCGATTGCCGGCTCGACGCCGCGCACGGCGAGCAGGCCCACGCTGCCTTTCTCAAGCTGCTCGCCACGGTAGACCCAAGCCTGGCCGGCGCGCTACACGACCAGCGAGGGGGCAAGCCGTTCGCGGTCGGTATGGTGGGCGACTGGGGCCGAGACGGGCGGCGAAGCATCGGCCAGGGGCATATCGTTTCCTGGCGGGTTAGCCTGCTGCACGATGAAATCGCCGCGGTGACCTGTCGCGCCCTGGCCTGCCTGCCGCCCGGTGAGGAGGGCCAGGTCCAGATCGGGACCGGCAGATTCGCCATCGAGTCGAGCAGCAATCGGCCGCGGGATGGAGGCGATAGCGCCAGTTTTGCCGATCTGCTGGAAGAGGGGGCGCGGCAGGCAAACAATACCGTGGACATAGAGCTGGTTACCCCGCTTGCCTTCAGCCTGGGGCAACAGGAGTGGGGAAAGCGCATCGAGATGTTCCCGCTTCCCGAGCTGGTGTTCGGCTCATTACTGCGGCGATGGAACCAGTATGCGCCGCCCGAGCACACGCTCCCAGCCGAGTTGCAGGAGTGGGCCAAGCAGTCCGTCGTGGTCGCGCGCTACAGCCTGCGCAGTGTGGCCATGAACGGCAGCAAGGGGCCGCAACTGGGCAGCATCGGCCGTGTCAGTTATCGCGCCATGGCTGAGCCATCGTGCCGGCAGATTGCAGAATGGCAGACTCTGGCCGCGTTCGCGCGCTTCAGCGCCATCGGCTATCGGACCACGATGGGCTGGGGCCAGGTACGATGTCTAGCCCCTACGGAGCGCGACGGGCATCGCACCGTCAACAGACGATGGAGGCGAGAGAGTGGTGATACATAGCAGCGAGCAAGTGACAGACACGGCGACCGAGCCGCTGGAGCCGATCGACAGTTTGCCGCTGTCCGCCCTGAACGCCTTGATCTACTGTCCACGCCGCTTCTACTACGAGTACGTGTTGGGAGAGATGGAGGTCAACGCCCATGTGATGGACGGCCGCTATGCGCACCAGCGCGTCGATACCGGTGAGCGCACGCACAACGAGGAAGGGATAACCCTGAGGCGGCTCTACGTCTGGTCGGAGCGCCTACGCCTACACGGCTACGCCGACGTCGTAGAGCAGGACGCGACTGGTACGGTGCGGCCGGTAGAGTATAAGCGCGGCCGCCGGGGCCGGTGGCTGGGCGACCAGATACAGCTTTGTGCGCAGGCGCTGTGCCTGGAGGAGCGGCTGGGACAGGAGATTTCAAGCGGCGATCTCTACTATATTGCATCGCGTCAGCGCCACACGGTTGCCTTCACAGCCGACCTTCGCACGGCCACCCAGGAGGCAATTGCACGGGCCTTTGCCCTGACACGTGTCGCCGCTCTGCCGATGCCGCTGCGTGACGAGCGACGCTGTGCGCCCTGCAGCTTGCGCGCTTTCTGTTTGCCCGACGAGGTGTGGGCGCTGCGCACTCAGGCAGCAGAACACGGTCGAGAGGAGCCGTAATAATGTCAACGCTGTACCTGACCGAGCAATATAGCACGGTGAAGAAAAACGGCGAATGTCTTGTCGTGCAAGCGCCGACGTGGGCCCGCAAGAGCACAGAGCAAGGCGAGACAACATCGGAGGCGCAGAAGGTGGAGGTGCCGCTCCTCAAAGTCGATCAGGTGGTCGTGATGGGCAACGTCACCATGACGGCTCCAGCCCTGTATGCCTTGCTGGAGAACGGCATCTCCGTCTGCTACTTATCGTCCCATGGTCGCTACCTGGGGCAACTTGATCCGGAGTTCTCCAAGAATGCTCCTCTGCGCATCGCCCAGCACCAGGCGCACAATCACCCGCAGCGCCGGGTCGCCCTGGCACGGGCCTTCGTCACCGGCAAGTTGCGCAACATGCGTACACAGTTGCTCCGAGCGGCGCGTACACGGCCGAACCACGATGTCCGCGTGGCGGCCACCGCGCTGCGCGACAGCATACGGCGCGCCGAAGGGGCCACCACCGTATCCGAAGTGTTGGGGCATGAAGGAGTTGGCTCGGCCGCCTATTTCGATGCGTTCGGCCAATTGCTCCGCGACGGATGGAGCTTCGAGGGGCGGGTAAGGCGGCCACCCACCGACCCCGTGAACGCTATGCTCAGTTTCGGTTATGCCCTACTGACAAGCCAGGTCTCGGCGGCGGTGCAGATGGTGGGGCTCGACCCCTATGTTGGCTACTTGCACGTTGCCCGATACGGTCGGCCGGCCCTGGCGCTCGACCTGATGGAGGAGTTTCGCACGCCAGTCGTTGACTCGGTCGTGCTGACCGTCATCAACAACCGGGTCATCGAGCCGACCGATTTCACCGCGGAGTTAGGCGCCACACGTCTCACCGACGCGGGACGGCGGGCCTTCATGGAACGCTTCGAGGAACGTCTGGCTACCGAGATCGTTCATCCTACCTTCGGGTACAAGGCGACCTATCGCCGCTGCATCGAGTTGCAAGTGCGGCTCCTAGCCAAGGTACTGCTGGGCGAGATCGGGAGCTATCCGGCCTTCTTGGTTCGATAGAACCGGCAACCGACGAGGGGGCGACAAAGGGAGAGTGAGGTGGGCCAGTCGAGACGACAATGGGGAGTGCAACGCCATGGGCAGACGCGCTTTTACGTGGTGAGTTATGATATCCCGGACGACCGGCGCCGCAATCGCGTGCATCGCTTACTGAGCGGTTTTGGGACGAACGTCCAGGACAGCGTGTTCGAGTGCTACCTGACTGCGACGCAGGTGACCATGTTGCAGGAGGAATTGCGACGCGAGATCAACCGGGCTGAAGATCACATGCGATTCTACAGTCTGTGTCGCGAGTGTCAGAAACACATCGAGGCGTTGGCCGGCCAGCCGCCGTCAGAGCCGCACGCCTATTTCGCATGAACCATTGAAGCCGCGAGAGGTCGCGTGATGGAATCCTCAAGCGGGACCTCTCGCGACTTTCCGGGCCACCAAACAGTCTGGAGGGCAAGCATTTGAGGGCGAGATAGTAGAGGTGTTACAACTAGGGTCTGAGTTGATCCGATGGTCCCCTCTGTGGTCGCACTACGGGCGCTGGCAGCCCGGGCAAACGGGCTATACTGGCATAGATTGGGCCCAGGAATGCCGTCGCAATCGACGGAGAATGCCGATGGGCATTGAAACCGTCCAGACCGCCGCATCAGCCGGGTTCTTCTCTATGTCGCAATCGACGGAGAATGCCGATGGGCATTGAAACCTCAAGACGGTCAACGGCGCGGTTGACGAGGCCAAGTCGTCGCAATCGACGGAGAATGCCGATGGGCATTGAAACGATGTTGTAGACTTGCTTCAATCGCGCTCCCTAGATCGTCGCAATCGACGGAGAATGCCGATGGGCATTGAAACGCCTCGCGCGTATCCACGAGATCCACGAAATAGTAGTCGCAATCGACGGAGAATGCCGATGGGCATTGAAACCTGATCCAGATGGGTCCGGTGGGCGGGCCGATGCAGACGTCGCAATCGACGGAGAATGCCGATGGGCATTGAAACGCGGCGCACTGGATCTCGATGGGGTCTGTGCCCGGCCGTCGCAATCGACGGAGAATGCCGATGGGCATTGAAACGTAAGCGGGCAGAACCGCTTGGGCGTGGCCGGCGCCGTCGCAATCGACGGAGAATGCCGATGGGCATTGAAACCAACATGGTCGCGTGCGCCCTGATCGCGCAGAGCAAGGTCGCAATCGACGGAGAATGCCGATGGGCATTGAAACATGGTGATCAACAACCGTTCGGAAGACCGTCTCATGGTCGCAATCGACGGAGAATGCCGATGGGCATTGAAACGTGGTGGGTTCGTTCTCGCTCACGGGCTTACTCCGAGTCGCAATCGACGGAGAATGCCGATGGGCATTGAAACTAGCGCATATCCTACGTGAGCCTGTTCGGGAGCTGTAGTCGCAATCGACGGAGAATGCCGATGGGCATTGAAACTTCATCTCCGTTGTCCTTCCCGCTATCCATTTCTCGTCGCAATCGACGGAGAATGCCGATGGGCATTGAAACTTATACATTTGCTAACCTCTACATCGCGTTAACGACGGTCGCAATCGACGGAGAATGCCGATGGGCATTGAAACATTCCTCCGTGTTCTGTGGCGGTCGGTGGGCCGCGACGTCGCAATCGACGGAGAATGCCGATGGGCATTGAAACCGATTTCTCCAACGGGTGCGAGGGCGCCGGGGAGAAAGTCGCAATCGACGGAGAATGCCGATGGGCATTGAAACAATGTGCTGGCCTGGCTGGCCATGAACGGCGCCGAGGTCGCAATCGACGGAGAATGCCGATGGGCATTGAAACGTGATCGACCTGCAAGGATCGCCCTCCAACTTCGGCGTCGCAATCGACGGAGAATGCCGATGGGCATTGAAACCATCGAGACCCATCACTATCCCGTCGAATGGTCCTAGTCGCAATCGACGGAGAATGCCGATGGGCATTGAAACGTCGGACGATTGCTTGCTGGAGAAGCAGAGGCAATCGAGTCGCAATCGACGGAGAATGCCGATGGGCATTGAAACCTAAAGGGCACGGGCGCTTGGGGCGTGTAGCTGACCGTCGCAATCGACGGAGAATGCCGATGGGCATTGAAACCCGTTATCGCCCCTACCCTCGCGCAAGATCGCCGCGAGTCGCAATCGACGGAGAATGCCAATGGGCATTGAAACGAAGCCTACAGCTTGGCCGCCAGTTCGGCCACGAGCGGGTCGCAATCGACGGAGAATGCCGATGGGCATTGAAACCCGTCCCCGTTATCGACGATCCGGGTATGCCCGTGCGAGTCGCAATCGACGGAGAATGCCGATGGGCATTGAAACGCGGTGGAGCGTCTCCCTGCCGTCCGGTTCGAGGACGTCGCAATCGACGGAGAATGCCGATGGGCATTGAAACGTGTTGGTGAGCGCGATGCTCTTGACCACCGCGAACGTCGCAATCGACGGAGAATGCCGATGGGCATTGAAACGATGTATGTGTCTAGTTGCATCTCGCCGTTCGCCTGGGTCGCAATCGACGGAGAATGCCGATGGGCATTGAAACCAGGTCAGGCCCACGCGGAACAGCGCGCCGAAATTGGTCGCGGTAGACTGAGAATGCCGTGTGGAATCGGAACGATAGGAATGCCTTCAAGAGCGGCAACTGCGCCGTGCGCTGCACTCGACGAGAATGCCGAGGGACAAGTAGGCCAGCTTGATCAGGCGGGCTATGCACTTGGTCTCCTCCAGACGCGCGCCGTCGCCCCGGTCATCATCCCCGTTCATCGCCGCACCATGCCGATGTTCTTGCAGGCTTTTCACCGGCCCTCGTCAGGGCCACGCGACCACTATACACTAGGCATGTGACATATGGTCGTCACATGCCCACGCGATTTTTGCCGTAGCCCGGATTTCACCGACACGGCGCCGGCATCGCAGAGGTCCAGCGGCCTCCAGCCGGCGACGATGCACACTTGGGAGTACGCGTAACAAGGGGCTACAATCGATGGACGCACAGCAGGCTATCAACAACGAAGATGAACGTGAGCGGCTGGTGAACCGGGCTGATGCCCTGATCGCGGTGGCAGCACTGCGCTATACTCTGACGCTGCTTGCGACGGATAGCGATTTCATGCACGTGCCGACGCTGCTCGTGGAGAACTGGGTGCCGTGAGAGGACGCGGCGCTCTACGTAGCGCATCTGATGAAAGTGGCCCGGGCGGCTGTAGTGGAAGGGAAAGAAGCTACGCCGCCCGGGCCACCGTGGGCTGGGACTCCCACTTGTATAACGGCGCAGCCGCCCGCGATATTACATCCCCGCTCGCCGCTCTGTAACGCCAGCGGCTACCCCGCCGTTAAACACAGTGGGGGCGACTGTGGGGCAACTTTGGTCGGGGGCCCCCGCCGTCGTCCCCTCGCTATACTCACACGCTGCCCCGGGATGCGCCTTGCCCCTCAACGGTCTTGGTGGCTACGCTAGCCCCCCACGGCACCGTCTGGCCCGCTTCCTGCTCTCGCTGCACCGTCTGTCGAAACGGTACAGCGAGGAAGCCCATGGACACCGGAGCGGAATACCAGTCCAGTCCAGGCGCAGCGACACCGCGGAGTAAGCCGGCCACATCGCCCCCCCGCGGCGCTGGCTCTCCCTGACCTGGATCACCGGCCGCGGCCCGCTCTGTCCGGTCTGCCGGGCGCGTCCGGGCGTCGTGCGCGAGAGCGCGGAGGAGCCGGCGCTGTGCGCCGCCTGCTTCGCGGCACAAAAAGGTTGGCCGTCGCGTTTCGCGCCCAACAATGAGCCGGGGCGATGCTCTCGTTCATCCCCCGGCATGGCACGGGCAGAAGGGGACCCGCGCACGCACAGCGTACACCCGCTTGATGAGACTAGCATGAGAAAGCAAAACGGGCCGGGTAGCCTCTATCGGCCGATGGATGGCACCATCGCCGCGGCGTCCCGCTGCCGTTCGACCCACGTACCGGCGTGCCGCATCTGATCGATACCGTTGAGATCGCGCTGTGACTATTGGCGTACCTCTCGCGCGCCTTTACATTGTCAGGAGCGCCCGCTATACTCGTTGGGCCGGCGGCCGCGGCGGTCCCGGCCACGAGAACGGGCGTGTTGAGCCACGTTAGGGGAGGACGACGGTGCAGAACGAGGTGCTTTCGGTAGAGGCAACGGCGGTGCACGCCGATAGCGGCACGTATAGGGTCCATGAGTTCGAGGTGCCGCGCGAGACCGCGGCCCTGGCCCTGACCTTCGAGGTCGAGCCGCGGCGGGTCGGACGCTATGATCAGGCGGTTGGTGTGGCCCTGTATGGCCCGTCGGGCTTTCGCGGCGTACCGGGTCACGGCGCGCCACCCCACCGCATCGCCGGCGACAGCGCCAGCCCGGGCTTCTTGCCGGGCCCCATCGAGCCGGGCCGGTGGATCGCCGAGGTGACCCTGGGCTATGTCCTGGAGGGCCCGCCCTGCACCTATCGCCTGTGGGTGGCGGCCGAGCCGGGCGCGACCCCGGCCCAACCCAGGCCGGCCCCATCCCTGCCCCTGGCCGTCGCGGGGACCGGCCCCGGCTGGTACGGCGGCGACCTGCACATGCACACCTACCATTCCGACGGCGCGTGGTCGGTGGACGAGCTGTGGCAGGCGGTGCAGCGGCGGGGGCTGGACTTCTTCGTGCTGACGGATCATAATGTCATCTCCGGGCTGGCCGAGCTGGCGGCGATCGACACCGGCCGCGTGCTGCCGATCCCCGGCATGGAGGTGACGATGCTGCGCGGCCACCTCGTGGCCGCCGGCGTGGAGACGCCCATCGATTGGCGGCTCAATCACGGAGACCGCACCATCGCGTCGATCGTGCGCGACGTCCATGCCGCCGGCGGTGTGGCCATTGTCGCGCATCCGGGCGCCGAGGGCAGCCCCGTCTGCCACGGCTGCCGTTGGGATCTTGCCGACGTCGATCCGGCGCAGATCGACGCCGTCGAGGCCTGGAACGGCCCCTGGTGGATGGGCGAGCCCGAGGACAACGAGTATAGCCTGGCCTTCTGGGAGGGCTGGCTGGGGCGCGGCTATCGCGTCCCGCTGTGCGGCGATAGCGATGCGCACGGCGGCGCGCCGACCTTCGCCGCCGGCGTGCCGACCACCTACGTCTATGCGCACGAGCTGTCCCGCGCGGCCCTCCTGGATGGCATCCGCGCGGGCCGCATCGTCGTCAGCAGCGGCCCGACCCTGCGGCTCAACGGTCGCGCAGGCGCGGCGAGCGGCGGGCCGGGCGCGACGCTTCCCGCCGGCGAACCGCTGTTGTTGGAGGCGACGGCGTCCGGACTGGCGGCACCGGCGCGGCTCCGCCTGGTGGGCAACGGCGCCGTGCTGGCCGAAGAGGTGCTGGAGGGCGACGGACACTGCCGCTACGAATGCGCGGTCCCCGATGCCGGCTGGTATCGCGCCGATTTGCGCAGCCTCGGCGATGGCGCCATGCTGGCCGTGGCCAGCCCGCTCTACGTCGCGGGCTGAGGCGTCCCAGCAGCCTGAGGCTGAAGCCTCATGGCAGAGACCGGGCCATGAATGGCCACCCCAGACCATTTATGGTCACGTCCCTGCCATGACCCTTCAGGGTCAGGCACCATGCGGTCACTTCAGGGCCATGCAACCCATGACTGTATCCAAGGGACACCCCGACGGCCGCGGCCCGCCTTGACACGGTGTCACCGGATAGGGTGTCATAGAGGAGGCATTGCAGTCCCCGTGCCGGCAGAAGTAGTACATGGACGCCTGCACTGTGTAAGGAGGATCACCATGGCAGTCGCGGATAGAGGTGGCAGGGTCGCCAGCCCGGACAGGGCCACGTTGCTGGAGATGTACCGGCGCATGATGCAAATACGCACCTTCGAGGAGGCGGCCGGCAAGAACTTCGCCGACGGCAAGATGGCCGGCTTCGTGCATCTCTATGCCGGCGAAGAGGCCGTGGCCGTCGGCGTGTGCAGCCACCTGACCGACAAAGACTATATCACCAGCACGCACCGTGGCCATGGCCACTGCATCGCCAAGGGCGTGGATATCAACGGCATGGTGGCCGAGTTGATCGGCAAGAAAACCGGGTTGTGCAAGGGCAAAGGTGGCTCCATGCACATCGCCGACGTGGATAAGGGGATGCTCGGCGCCAACGGCATCGTCGGCGGAGGCTTCCCCCTCGCCTGCGGCGCCGCCCTGAGCGCCAAGACGCTCGGCACCGGCGGCGTAGCGGTCTGCTTCTTCGGCGACGGCGCCGCCAACCAGGGCACCTTCCACGAGGGCCTGAACCTGGCCGCCATCTGGAAGCTGCCTGTCGTCTTCGTCTGCGAGAACAACGGCTACGCCGAGTCGACGCCCGTCTCCTACCACTGCAGCGCCTCCGACGTGGCCAATCGCGCCGGGGGATACGAGATACCGGGCATCGTGGTCGACGGCCTCGACCCGCTGGCCGTCTACGAAGTCGCCGGCGAGGCCATCGCCCGCGCCCGCCGCGGCGAGGGCCCCAGCCTGATCGAGGCCAAGACCTACCGCTATTACGGCCACTTCGAGGGCGACACCATCCTGTACCGCACCAAAGAGGAGCTGGAGGCGTATCGCCGGCGCGACCCCATCCAGACGTTGCGCCGCTACATGATCGACCACGCCATGGCCACCGAGGCCGAGCTGTCGGCCATCGACGCCGAGGTACAGCAGGAGATGGACCGCGCCTGGGAGCTGGCCGAGGCCGCCCCGTGGCCGGCGCCCGAAGAGGCCCTGGAAGACGTGTACGTCAGCTATTAACCTTTGGTGCTACTTTTAGAGGCTGAAGTGAGCGATAGAGCGATGGGCACAGCCGTACTCATCCAGGGGGAGGCCGTCCCATTGCACCAGCACG
>Ga0070740_10003705_pt1 | contig 15886 bp, 16 predicted proteins | sample Coa_R2_FD_67286 | JGI IMG/M metagenome (GOLD analysis project Ga0070740, IMG submission 67286) | Surface soil microbial communities from Centralia Pennsylvania, which are recovering from an underground coalmine fire - Coalmine... | ecosystem: Environmental > Terrestrial > Soil > Unclassified ... | reverse complement strand
CGCAAAGAGGGCGGGTTGCTCACTGTCTTTCTCTGCGTCCTGGCGCCTGGGCAATTGAAAATTCATGGAAAGTTTTCTCATCAAAGGCGGCGTGCCCTTGCACGGCGAGGTGGCGATCAGCGGCAGCAAAAACGCCGCGCTGCCTGTCATGGCCGCAACGTTGCTGACCGATGAACCATGCGTCATCCGCGGCGTGCCGGAATTGAGCGACACGCGGTTCATGGCCCGAATTTTGCAATCCCTCGGCGCGGAGGTGAAATTTGAACACGGAACGCTCGCCGTTCGCGCCAAAAAAATCGGCGGCTGCGCCGATTACGATCTGGTGCGCAAAATGCGCGGCTCCATTTGCGTGGCCGGTCCTCTGCTGGCGCGCCTGGGCCGGGCACGGGTCTCGTTGCCCGGCGGCTGCGTCATCGGCGCCCGCCCGATCAATCTGCATTTGAAAGGCTTCGAGGCACTGGGCGCGGAAATCCGGATTGAGGGCGGTTATGTCAACGCCTCGGCAAAAAAATTGCGCGGGGCGACGATGTTTCTGGGCGGCCGCGCCGGCTCAACGGTGCTCGGCACCGCCAATGTGATGATGGCTGCAACCCTGGCCGAAGGCGTAACAGTGATCGAAAGCGCCGCCTGCGAGCCGGAGATTGTGGACCTGGCCGGTTTTTTGAACGCCATGGGCGCCCGGATCACCGGAGCGGGCAGTCCCACCCTCACCATCGTCGGTGTTTCCAAATTGCATGGCGCCGAGCATCAAATCATTCCCGACCGGATTGAAACAGCCACGTTTGCCATCGCCGCCGCCGCCACCGGCGGCGAAGTGACGATTAAAAATTGCCGTCCCGATCATTTGCGCGCCGTGCTGGACAAGTTGAATGAGGCCGGCGTTTTGATTGAACAGCGCGGCGACAGCCTCATCATCCGCCGCGGCAAAACGCTGCGCGCGGTGGATGTAACCACGCTGCCGTATTCGGGCTTTCCCACGGACGCCCAGGCGCAGATGACGGCGTTGCTGGCGCTGGCGCCGGGCATCAGCATCGTCACCGAGCGGATTTTTGAATCCCGCTTCATGCACGTGAGCGAGCTGGCGCGTCTGGGGGCAGACATCGAGATCGAAGGCCCCAGCGCCATTGTCAAGGGCGGCCGGCCGTTGAGCGGCGCGCCGGTGATGGCCAGTGATTTGCGCGCGTCAGCGGCGTTGGTGATTGCCGGTTTGGCCGCCCAAGGCACCACCCAGGTCAACCGCATTTATCATCTTGACCGCGGCTACGAAAAAATGGACCTGAAACTCCGGCGCCTGGGCGCGCGCATCCGGCGTACCGAAGGGACATAAACATCGAAGGTCGGCGAAGCGCCGCACCGATTCCACTTGTCAAAATTCGTCGGAAACCGGATAATGCGTCCGCCTCTGCTGGGGCGCGGTTAGCTCAGTGGTAGAGCACCACCTTGACACGGTGGGGGTCAGAGGTTCGAGTCCTCTATCGCGCACCATTTCCAAAACACTTCCGCCCGGTGCGCGTGGCAAATTCCCGTTCTTTACCGGCGCAGGCCGACGAATTTCCGCCCGGCTTCCGTCATCATGGACGGATTCCACGGCGGGTCCCAGACAATTTCCACTTCCACGTCCCGGATGCCTTTCAGGCCGGCCAAGGCGTTCTTGACGCCCCAGCCGATGCTTTCGTGCATAGGGCAACCGGGAGTAGTCAAGGTCATGGTAATTTTGGCTACGCCGTCAGTCACCGCCACGCTGTACACCAAGCCGAGGTCCACAATGTTGCAGCCGATCTCCGGGTCAATGACTTGATGTAACGCCTCGAGAATGGCGGCTTCGGTTGGAGAATTGGCAGTCATATCACAATCCGGTGGTGGGGTTGACAATTTTCAGTGGCGTCAGTTTGGGACGGAAGTAATGCGACAAAATTTTCCCGATGTTCCACGCAAAGATCGCCAGGCTCAAAGCCAGCAAACTGCAGCCGAGGCGAACTCCCGTCTCGCTGGCGAACAGCACGGCCAGCACGGTCACGGCCAGGCCGGGCAGATAGGTCCAGTAACCCGCCGCTTGCAGTCGTTCCGAATACATCTCCGCCAGTGCCGGCACCCGCGCCCGGCCAATGTGCCGGCTGTACACGCCGAACCAGATGAGAAACGGAATGATTTTGTAAAGCATTCCCAGCACGGCCCAGGAGACAAATCCGATCAGCCCCAGAAAACCGTAGATGGTTTCCAGTCGCGCTGCAAAAGGCGTGGCCGGCAAACCGGGCCAGCACAATACCAGAGCCAGCACGGACAGCGCCCCCAGCACGGCGAGGGCGGTGAGAAAATACGTCACGCCCCAATCCAGCGTCCGCCGTTTGCGTGCCCGGACAATGGCCTGCAATTCCCAGCCATAAAGCGCGAGGGCGAGCACGATGATCAGCGCGAAGAGCAGCTTCCACGGTTGTTGCCACAAAATGCCGACGAACAGGCCGATCAACCCAATGTTCAACACCAGCACTGAGGCCACGGCGCGGCGATGATTTTGGAGCTCGCTCAAGGTGAACATCGGCACCAGCTTGTAGGACACCCCGACGATGAGTGTCGTAAAAAATCCGACCACGCCCAGATGCGCATGAGCGTCCATGGCAGCCAGCGGATTGAACCGCAGGACGGGCGCCCAGCCGCGTTGCCCGGCCACCAGCAGGAGTCCGGCGATGACGGTCAACAAAAGCCAGGTCAACGCTGAAGCCACGCCGACAGCGATGACGTTCCATTTGGGCACACGAAGCAACGTGCGCGCGACGTTGCAGGCGAAGAGCACGACGCCGATGGTCAACAGCGTTCCGAAGTATCCCAGCAGTTTCATGTTCCAGGTCCGAAACATTAAAATCATCCCGACGAACCCGATGACGTGAAAACCAAATTGCCAATTGGCCAGCCGTTCGCTGTAAAGTTTGGTTTCCAGCGCCACCGGCACCAGTTGATAAACCGCACCCATCACCACCGAACCGAGCCAGCCCAGCACAAACAAATGCGTCAAAGCCACGGCCTCCGGTGTATAGCGCGAAATAATCAGAACGTCCGCGTGCGCCACCAGCCAGCCCGCGCCGAGGAACAACGCCAGCAAGCCGGCGACCATGAATTGGAGCGGCAGCCGGATGGACGCGGTGGAAACGGTCGGGCGTTGAACAGCCGCCGCCATTCCCGGCCCGCCCCGTTGCCCGGCTTCCGGCTTGGGCGTTTCAACGCGGCCGGATATGGGTAAGGAAGCTGCCATCGGGTTGTTCGGTGGTTTCACTCACAAAACCGCGCTCTTCCAGGTGAGCGTAAAGATGCATCGGGCGGCGATCGGTGCGGGCGCGGATGCCGGTTCCGGCAGGCAACGTCGCCAGTGCCTCCAGAATTTTCACCATCGGCTGCGGCGGTTCCAGGCCGCGCGCGTCCAGTTCAATGAAGGAGACCGATTGAGTCTTCTCGCTGTCGGCACCGCCAGCGGATGGCGCGGAACGCTGAGCGGCTGTTTTCGGTTCCACACCGGGCGTGAACAGCACTTCCCAGTCGCCCGATTCGAGTTGCCGGCTGGTATGGGCATAACCCTTTTTTGCCAGCACTGAATAGAGCGGCAGCGGTTCGAAGGGAGCGATCAACCGGAGCTTTTCGCCGGCGCGCAGTTGCGCCACGGTGCTCATGATTCTGCCGAAAGGTTCGCGACCCTGGGCGATGTCTTCCCGAACATCCAAGGTGACTGTTTCGCTGCTCATGCGATAAATCTTGCATGAACAGCGGCGGCCCGACTTTGACCGGAGTCAAATTTTCGCGATTTCCCCGACGCGGGCGGGAGAGGAGCAGGCGGCGACTCAATGTTTGGCCGGCTGATATGTGCCCGGCACGGTGCGAAAGGCGATGGCCAGGCGGTTCCAGCCGTTGATAGCCACGATGGCCAGCGTCAAATCCACCAGCTCCTTTTCGGAAAAATGTTTGCGGGCTTGCTGGTAAACGTCGTCCGGCACGTGGGTGTCGGCCACGCGGGTAACAGCTTCCGTCCAGGCCAGCGCGGCGCGCTCGCGGTCGGAAAAAAAGGGCGTTTCGCGCCAGGCCGAGAGCGTGTAGAGCCGTTGCTCGGTCTCACCGGCGGCACGGGCGTCCTGGGTGTGCATGTCCAGGCAAAAGGCGCAGCCGTTGATTTGCGACGCGCGGATCTTGACCAGTTCCAGCAGCGAAGGTTCCAGGCCGGCGTGCCGCACGTAGTGTTCGAGTCTGGCCATCGCTTGATAGCCCTCGGGCGCGATTTCTTTGTAAGGGATTCGTTGTTGCATGATGATTTTCTGTCCGTTTATTTTTGGGCGTCGGTTTTGAGCTGCTCTTGTTTTTCAAGACGACGGCGTTGTTGTGTGCGGTATCGTGGGCGTCGTTTCCTTGCACCCGCCGGAAAATTTCAGCCGCCCAATCTGGGCCACCGCCGCCCCGATACACAGAAGCCCGCCACGTTCATCGCGAACGAGCGCCAGACGCCGGTGCCGAAAACTTCCGGATGACCGGGCACGCTCAAGTTTGGGTTGACCACCACCCGGGCGGCGCGGTCTTGTCCAAACCGTCACGGCTTTGTTTTTTCCCGCGTGTAGGCCACCAACGATTTGATTTTGGCTTCCACGGCGGCGTCGCGCACTTTGACCACCTTGCCCCATGGCGCGGCTTCATCGGCGTTGATGGCCAGGGTGACTTGTGGATTTTTGGCTGCAGCCTCGCGCAATCGGTCGGCCAGTTGCTCCAACGTTACCGGCTGGGCGTTTTCACCGTAACGCAGATTGCCTTCCTTGTCAATGCTCACTTCCACGACCGGATTTTCGCCAGCGCCGGGCTTTTTGGCCTGGGAAGATTCGGGCAGGGTCAGCTTCAATTGCGGATGCTGTTTGAAGGTGGTGGTCACCATCAGAAAAATCAGCAGCACAATGAGCACGTCAATGAGGGCCACGATGATGACCGATGGTGTGTGACGGCGTTTGTGGGCTAGAAAGCGCATAGCGGCAATTCAAATTTTGCCCTTCCGAGGCTCCGTGGGGGACGCCGGACGGCGTTTGGGGGAGGCTGAGAACCGGCGGGGCAAGACTCCTTTCATTTTCCCTCCGCGTATTGCCGGCGGATGAACTCGTCGCAGAGCGTTTCCATTTCCACAGCCAGCACTTCGACCTTTTTGCTGAAATAACTCCAGGCAATGAGCGAGGGGATGGCAATGAGCAATCCCATGAGGGTGGCGTTCAGAATCAGGGCGATGCCGTGCGCCAGACGCGCGGCGTCGTTGAGCGCCTGGCCGATGTTGCCAAACAGGGTCATCATACCGGCAATGGTGCCGACCAGACCCAGCAAGGGGGCGATGCCGACGATGATTTCCAGCACCACCAGGCCGCGTTCGAGGCGGACGATTTCGTGGCGGGCGGCGGTTTCGAGGGCGTCCACGTTGTCGGCTTTGGGCCAGTCCAGGTGACCGGCCGCCACCAGCAACAAACGGCCCAGCGGCGAAGGTTTTTGCTCGCACACCCGGCGGAGCACCGCCACGTCCTGGCGCGTCTTGCAGGCGGCGAGCGCCTGGGCAATTTCCGGCGGCACCACCTTGTTCCAGCGCAGCACCCAGGCGCGTTCAACGATGAACGCCAGCCCCACAATCGAGGTCAGCCCCAGCACGATGTAAATAAATTCGTCCATAATTTTTTAATTCCGGCAATGGTTTCGGTTGGAGATGGCGCCGGCCTTTCGGCGCTTTGCGACTGCCGGTATTCGCTCCGGCGTAACCGGAATTGCCCGCTCTTTCCCATCGCGGCGCATCGAACCGATGCTGCCGAAAAATACCGGCCCCTGCAATCATCGCCAGCCTCCGGCCACTCATTTTTTCAATAATAGTAAAAGGTGAACGTGATTTCCCGAAAATTCCGTCCGACCAGCCGGCGCATGTCCTCCGGCCACGGCGCGAACGGTGCCGGATCATGAATGGCGTCCTGGCAGACCTGGCCGAGCAGTTCGCCAACGGTGTTTTGCAGCACGGTCATGTCCGTAACCGTGCCGTCGTAATTCAAATGGAAGCGGATGACAACCTTGCCGGTGCGGTCGAGGGCGAAGCGCTGGCTGTCCAGCAAGTCATACCAGCGTTGCGTGACGGCTTCGACGAGCGCTTCATCATAGGCGCCGAACGGGGTGGCCTTCACGTCCAGCGACGACTGGAGGGCGACGCGCGGCACGCCGCCGCTCTGGCGCATGGGCACGCCGGGCAGGGCGCGCGGGAGCACTTGATCGAGCCGGCGTGGCCGCTCCGGAGCCGGCGGCTGGGGCGTGGCGTTGGGGTTGGCCAATGCCAGGTCGCCCGGTTCGGTCGGCGGCGGTTTTTCCGGGGCGGAGTGAGGCGTTGGAGGAGGCGTGGGGTGCAATTTGTCGAAATTCGGTTTGGGCGCGGCTGCGGGAATGGGAACGTCTGTTTGACGGCCGTTGAGTTGCGGTTGTTTTTCGTTGTCTTCGCTGTTGGGATTGGCGGCGCGGGCATTCTGACTGGAGTAATATTTGGCGTTTTTCGGCGCTTCGGTGGAAGGCTGGGTGACCATGGTGAATTCCAGCGGCGCCTCGGTATTTTGTTCCGGCGGTGCGGCAGGAGAGGCAGGTCGGAGCCACAGAGGCAGGGCGGGCAAAAGGTGCAGGTGCCGCGTTAATTGGTAACCGGTATAGACGGCCAGGTGCAGGACCAGCGACAGGGCCAGCGCCACCCCCAGCCGCCCGAGGTCCAGGCGGCCGGGACGCAGCGAATCAAATGTCTTGCCGGCGCCAGCCATGTCCGCTCAATTTGCCGCAGGCGGAGGAGCCGGGCAACTGCTTTGGCAACCGACGGGAGTAACCGGACGACAAAGCGATGGATTTCCGGGAAAGGAGATGGCCGGCCGCATTCCGGGCATTTCTTTTGCGAAGGCGCAGCGGGTGGTTCGGCGACTTATTTTTTGCCCCCCCAAAACGTCTTGGCGGTTTCCTCGCGCTGTTTGACCTTGAGCTGGCCGAGGATGGCGTGCCAGCCGATGTAAATTTTGTGCCAGGCCGTTTCCAGGGCGCGCATTTCGCCTTCGCCGGTTTCCGACAGGTAACGCAGCGAAGGCGCGCGAGTGATGAGGGCGGTGATTTCCTCTTTGCTGGGCGAGGCGGCCTCGATCGCGGCGAAAATCATTTCCAGTTCCTGGGCGATAATGCTCTTGATTTCGAGAAACTGGTTTTCGTCCGTCGGCCCGAATTTCTTGGCGCGGGCCAGGCCGATGAAATGGCTGAATTGCTTCCAACACTCAATGTGCGTTTCGATCTGGCTGATGAGTTGGTTGAGTTCTTTGGCGTTCATAGGCATGGCAACGAGTCATTTGGGCGCCGGCAACAGCGCGGTTTGGGGGAAGAGAAAGATAATGGCGCCACCGCGCAATTCGCGGGCGCAGATGCGAAGGCTGGCGTAGTGCAGGGTGATTTCGGCCAGCGGCATCTGGGCCTCGCGCGCTTCCCGGAACAACTGCAGCACGGTGCGCCCGATCTCCCGCAACAAGAGCGGCGAATAGACGGTGCTGACCGTGGAGGAAACCACTTCCCCGCCACTGTTGACGGTGATGGTGCCCGAGGGCAATTGCTGGACGGCAGGGCGGGCGCCAAAAATTTTTTTCAGGAATCCCATGAGGCGGCGATCTTCTTGGTTTTTTCCAGCAACAGCCCTTCGGGTGTTTCCGGCGGCCAGCCCACCAGAACCGCCTGCTCTTCTCCGGGCAGCAGGACCAGACGCCGTTCCGCGGTCGCGCCCGCCACGTGCGAGAGAGGGCCGGCTTCGAGCCGTTCGCCCAGACGCTGCGCGGCCTCCAGGGCTTGACGCGCCCAGCCGGCCATGACTTCGCCGGCAATCGTGCTCCAGGCTTCGATCTTGCCGGGGGCGGGCGGGATGGTGACCACAAATTCGGCACCTTCGGAGGCAATGAGCGAGAGTTTCCAGACGGTCTTTTGGTGATCGGCGCGCTCGATCAGTTCGCTTTGCACCGGGTCGGTGGTTTCGTCAATGGCCTGGGCCGTCTCCAGCAGCAGGGCGTTGATGGATTTTTGGATGGTGCGTTCGCGGTTGGGTTCGGCGGGCAGGGTTTCAAACGCACCGGATTTCCAGCTCAGAATTCTGCGCAACGCCGGCTCGCCCCGCACGTCGCCCACCTCGGCGTCTATCAATTCGCCTTCCTGAATCCACAAACGCGCCACCAGCGGCCCGCGGGTGATGCGCAACACGACCGAGCTGCGCGAGAGACATTCCAGTTGGATGATGTCCATCAGGCTCTTGCTTTGGACGCCGCGAAAGCCGACGGCGGTGTCGCGTCCCAGCAAGGATTCCAGGCAATCCAGAAACAGCTTGGTCTCCCGCTGCATGTCGGACTTCAGCCAGAACAAATCCACACCCATCGCATACGCCCGCGCGCGGGATTCGTCGTCCTCCAGGCCCGTCAACACCACCGTTCGCAATTCGGGAAAGCGGCGGCGCACAATGGAGAGCACCTGCAGGCCGTCCATCTTCCGCATCCGCAAGTCGCAAATCATCAGCCGGAACGGCTCGGCGTCGAGCTGGGCGATGGCGCGCGTGCCGGTGCCCACGGTGCGGATTTCCGGTTTGCTGGGAAGCTGGGAAAGCAGTTCGCGGCAGATGTCCAGCCAGTCGGCGTCATCATCCAACACCAAAATTTTATGGCGTTTGTCCATTCCTTTCACGTCATCGCTAGTCACTTCACCACCGAAAAACAAGCCGGAAATACACCGGTTCCTCCGGCCGCCAACTTTGTCCCGGCCTTTGACCGGGCGGTGCCGGCCAAACCATCCGCTGCCGCCGTCAGAATGCCGCGAGTTAGGACAACGGCAGTTCCGCGCCGTCCTATTGCGGGACGGCCGGGCAATGGCACCGGACAACAGAAAGACAAAGCAATTGCCGTTCCGCCGTTGGACCTGCCGCCGCCTTCGTGCCGGAAACAACGTCTCAAAATCATATCCCGCTGTGAAACAAGAGGATAAAATTTGCCAAGGCCGGTGAGCGCGCATTTTCACTCCGCGCGGCACCGTTCCTGCTTAACTCACATTGCCGCAAGTTCAACGGGAACATTGCGGGTAAAATTGATGTCCCACATCGTGAAAACGCGGTTTGCCGGATTTTTGCGCGGGCTGTTTCGGCGCTCTGACAACGATCAGACAGCGACGCTGCCCGGAGAGACATTTGACTCTGACGTCTCCCAGGAATTTGTGGCGGCGCCCGAGCCGGAGCCTGCCGCTGCACCGGCCAGCCCCGCGGCCGACCGCGGCGACGAATTGGAAATGCCGCTGGGGCCGGTGCTGGAAAAGTTGCCGCCCGATTTGCGCGTCAAAATGGTCCGCCCGATCTCTGAATTCGCCCAGGCCAGCCTTTTCGTTCCCCTGGCCACCGTGTTGTCGCAACTGGCCACCGGCGCCGTCCGCATTCCCTTCGGCACGCTGCGCGCCGCCGTGCCCGGACTGTTCCGCGTGGGTGGCGAGTTTGACGATTTAGCCGTGACTTTGCCGCTGAACGAAGTGCTGCGGCGATTGAACCCGAAATTATTGTCCCGCTCTCATGCGCGGAGGGTGGTGACTGTTTCCGATCAGATTCCCGGTCCGTTTGGCGGCGGCCCGGCGGCATTCACACCCGTTGTTGCGCCGGTTTCCCCCACTCCGCCATCGGCGCGGCCCGCACCGCCTGCTGCGGCCTCTGCCGCACCATCTGTTCGCCTCGCCTCTGTCACTCCGCCGCCACCGAAGGCACCGGCGCCACGGCCGTTTCAAACGGAAGAACCCTTGTCGTTTGTCGGCGGGAAGGGCGACGCAACAGGCGCTGCTTCACGTCCACCGGAAAGGCCCCGAGTAACCATCGCTCCGGCAGTCAACAGCACGTCTGCGCGTCCGCCGGAATCCGCTGGGTCAACGCCTCGAACCGCGGCTCCGCCCTCCGCCGTGTTGCCGGTGCCGTTGGCGGAGTTGGCGGAGAAATGGCCTGAAGCGATGCGGGCGGAACTGGCGCAATTGAACCTGGCGAACGCGGAAGTAGCGTTGCCGATGGATTTGTTGACGGTAGCTTTGCGGCGTGGACGCGTGGTTTTTCCGTGGCGAACGTTGCGGATGTGGGTGAAACCGACGCCCATGCTGGCGCCATCGGCGCGGGATAACCTGGAATTGACGCTGCCGCTGAAGGTGCTTGTGCCGCGGTTCCTGGCTCACTACCAACCTCCCCGAGCCGGCAAAGCCACGTGGACATCGGCGGATGTTCCAGACTTGGTTTTGGGCACCGCGCCGCGTGCGGCGTCACTCCCGTTTGCCAGCCCGCCACCGCCGGCGGAAATGCCGGACGCCGCGCCGGTCGTGCCCCAAACGCCGGAACCGATCGTCAACCGGGCGGCAACGGTGCCGCCGCCCGTGACGACAGTGCCGGCTCCAGCGCCGATTATTGAACCGCGGCCGAGACCCGCCGAGGCGCTGGCCAGCCCGATGGACGCGCGTCATTTACAGACAAATTCCCGCCCCGCCGGGGGTTTGGAGGCGCCGCAGATGGATCCGTCCGTGGTCAAACGACTGGAGCGTCCGGCAGCGTCGGGCGGAACGGATTTGCTCGCCCGCCGGGCAACGCCGCGCGAGATTGTCGAACGGGCGCGGGCGTTGCCCGGCGTGGCTGGCGCGCTGGTGACGCTGCCGGATGGTTTGCCGGTAGCCAGTCAGGTGCCGGCGGAAACGGATGCGGAAATGTTGGCGGCGTTTCTGCCGCAGATTTTCGAGCGTGTGACCCAAAGCGCTGTGGAATTGCAGATGGGCGAGTTGAGCCACCTGTCCTTCACCGTGGGTGGCGTGCCGTGGGCGATCTTCCGGGTTCACGTTTTTCGTGACAGCACGATCTATTTCGCGGCGTTCGGGCACGCCGGCCAGACGCTGCCGGACGCGCCGCTGGCCGCGCTGGCCGCCGAATTGGACCGAAAACAACGACCTTGAATTTATGGCCATTATCAACCAAGCCGCAAAGGAATTGCAGATCAAAATCGTCTATTACGGCCCCGGCATGGGTGGCAAGACGACCAACCTGGTGCAGATTCACGATCACGTGCAAACCGGCGAAGGCCAGAAAGGCAAACTGGTCTCGCTGGCGACCAGTTCCGACCGGACGTTGTTTTTTGATTTCCTGCCGATCGAAGCCATGACCATTCGCGGGTTCAAAACCAAATTCCAGCTTTACACCGTTCCCGGCCAGGTGATCTACAACACCACACGGCAACTGGTGCTGCGCGGCGTGGACGGCATCGTGTTCGTGGCCGATTCGCAATACGACAAAATGCCGGAAAACGTGGAGAGTTTTCAAAATCTGATTGACAATTTGAACACGCTCCGGCTGAACCTGGCTGACATCCCCTATGTGTTGCAATACAACAAGCGGGATTTGCCGGACATCGCGCCGATTGAATACATGGAATTTCTGCTGAACAACCGCGAAACGCAGGTGCCGTCGTTTCCCTCCGTCGCCCACAGGTGTGAAGGCGTTTTCGAGACGCTGAACATGATCACGCGCCTGCTGCTGCAAAAATTCATCACGCAACACGCTGCTCCGCAGCCCGTTTGACCATGGCCACGCTCCCCCAACTCATCGAGGAAGACATCCATCGGCTGGACGACATCCTGCGCTGGTTCCTGGCCGGCACCGACGCCACCATCGCGCTGATTATTGACAAGGGCGGTTTCCTCATCACCTACCGCACCGGCCCCCGCCTGACTGAAGACCTGGATGTGACCACCATTGCTGCGCTGGCTTCCGGCGCGTTTATGGCCAACCAGACCATTGCCAACCTCGTCCACGAATCCAACTTCAACAGCATCTACCAGCAGGGCGAAAATAATTCCATGTTTGTGACCAGCGTGGACGACTCCTGCCTGCTGGTTGTCCTCTTCCGCTCCGCCAACGGTGTCGGCCCGGTGAAATTTTACGCTGCCAACACCGTCAAACAGATTGCCCAGCAGTTGAAGCTGGCGCGTGAGCGTAAACCGGACGCCGCCGTGGATCTGGCCGCACTCAACCTGGCCGACCCGCGGGCTGTGTTTCAGAAGAAGGGACTGGGGACCGCCTGACCCCCAAACTATTCGACCGGTTCAGGGCTGGCGGCGTCCGACGGTTCCATCCTCACGCCAGCCGGCTGTGCGTCCCGTCGCAAAAGGGTTTGGTGGCGCTGTGCTTGCAGCCGCACCAGGCAACGGTTTTGGCCTCCTTGATTTCCGTTTTGATCGGCTCCAGACCTGTGCCCTTGTGTGAGCCGTCGCAAAACGGCTGCTTTCTGGAACGTCCGCAGGCGCACCACCAATACACACCCGGCTCGGTCAGTTGAACAAAAGGTCCGCGTTGAACAATAATCGGCTCCATGCGCGCTAAAGTAATCCGCTTCCGCAAAAAAGCAACTGGCCGTCCCAACGGTCCTTGCTCCGGCTCGGAATTTTTCCGCCTTCGTCGCCCGTGTCGCGGGGTGAAACCCGCTTCTTGGCCGGGCGGCGGCTCGGGAGCGGATGTCAACAGGCCGAGCCATTGCACATCCGCGAAAATTTTTTCGATGATTCTCAAAAGCCGTTTGCCGAACAAAACGCCGGCGTGTTAAGTTTGCTTCGCATCACAGGGAAGAGAATTTCATTATGCGCCTGGTTATTGTGTCCAATCGTTTGCCGTTCACGGTGTCTTTTAAGGACGGGGCGCCGCAATTTACGACCAGTTCGGGCGGATTGAGCACGGGGCTGGCCAGCTATTTGCGGCAGGCCGAGACCGGCTCGCATCCCCATCGGCCGGATTATTTCTGGCTGGGCTGGCCGGGCGCCAGCATCGCGCCGGAACATCAGGCGGCAGTGCGCGCGTTTGCCGAGCAGCAATACAAATGTTGCCCGGTCTTTCTGCCGGAGGAGAGTATGGACCGTTTTTACCACGGATTCTGCAACAAGACGCTCTGGCCACTCTTTCATTATTTCCCGACACTCACGCAATACGAGGAGGAATACTGGCAGGAATACCGCCACGTGAACCGCATTTTCGGCGAGGCGGTGGTCAACGCCCTTCAACCCGACGACATGGTGTGGGTGCACGACTACCATCTGATGCTGTTGCCCCGGCTCATCCGCGAAAAATTTCCGGACATGCCCATCGGCTTTTTTCTGCACATCCCGTTTCCGTCCTGGGAGATTTTCCGGCTGCTGCCGCGGGCGTGGCGGGAGGAAATCATCGAGGGCCTGCTCGGCGCCAGCCTGGTGGGTTTCCACACGCATGATTACACCCGCGACTTTATGACTTCCGTGCTGCGTACGTGCGGTTACGAGCATCAACTGGGCATCCTCACCCTGCGCGACCGCGTGGTGAAGGTGGACACGTTTCCGATGGGGGTGGATTTCGAGCGATTCTCCAAAGCCGCGCAATCACCGGAAGCGGAGGCGCAGGTGGCCCAGTTGCGCGAAAAATGCGTCGGGCAAAAAGTCATTTTTTCCGTGGACCGGCTGGATTACACGAAGGGTCTGGTCAACCGGCTGCGCGGCTACGAACTGTTTTTGAAAAACAACCCGCAGTGGCACGGCAAGGTCACATTTATCATGTCGGTGGCGCCTTCGCGCATCGGCGTCGAAAGTTATCAGGCGATGAAACAGGAACTGGAACAAACCGTCGGCCGCATCACCGGCGCCTACGGCACCGTTCATTGGACGCCGCTGATCTTTCAATTTCGCAATTTGTCCTTCGAGGAAATCGTAGCCCTCTACCGGCTGTGCGACGTGGCGCTCATCACCCCGGTGCGCGACGGCATGAATCTGGTGGCGAAGGAATTCGTTGCGTCGCGTCCCGATCAGCAGGGCGTGCTGGTGTTGAGCGAAATGGCTGGCGCCGCCAAGGAAATGGGCGAGGCCCTCATCATCAATCCCATGCACATCGAGGATTTCGCTCGCGCGCTGGAGCAGGCGCTGACCATGCCCGTCGAGGAACAGATCCGCCGCAACCAGATTTTGCAGGAGCGGTTGCGGCGCTACGACGTGAACCGTTGGGCCGATGAATTTGTCCAAGCCATGGTGTCTTCGCAGAAAACCGAGGCGGCGCGTCGCGCCCGGCTGCTGACGGGCAAGGCGCTGACGGCGCTGGTGCAGCAATACCGCGCGGCGGCGCAGCGCGCCTTGCTGCTGGATTATGACGGCACCCTGGTGCCCTTTGCCACCGAACCCCGGCTGGCGCAGCCGGATGCCGAATTGCTGGAGCTGCTCACGGCGCTGGGCAGCGACGCCGCCAACGACGTCGTCATCATCAGCGGCCGGCCCCGGCGCGACTTGGAACAGTGGTTTGGCCGATTGCCCGTGTCCCTGGTGGCTGAACATGGCGCCTGGCTGCGGCGCCGGAACGACGACTGGCGCATGTTGAAAACCATCACCACCGAATGGAAGGAACGCGTGCGGCCGATCCTGCAGCTTTACGTGGACCGATTGCCGGGCGCCATGCTGGAGGAAAAGGAATTTTCACTGGCCTGGCATTACCGCCGTGCTGATCCGGACCAGGCCACGCAGCGTGCCAAGGAACTGCTGGACGATCTGTCCGGTTACACCCGCAACATTGATGTGCAGGTGCTCGAGGGCAATAAAGTGATCGAAATCCGCAATACCGGCGTCAACAAAGGCACCGCCGCCGCCGAGTGGCTGACCGCCCGGACGCCGGATTTTATTCTGGGCATCGGCGATGATTGGACGGATGAGGATTTGTTTCGCGCGCTGCCGGCGGCGGCGTTTTCGGTGCGCGTGGGGCTGGCCAACACCGCGGCGCGATATTACCTGACCAATCATGCCGCCGTGCGGCGGCTGCTCCGCGAGTTGAGCGAAATCCCGCGCGAGAAAGCCCCGGCCGCGTCCGCCACCTGAATCCATGTCCCGTGCCCAAGACAACCGCACCGGCCTTGACCCGGAGCCGTTTTGGTACAAAAGCGGCGTCATCTACGAGGTCCATGTCCGTGCCTTTTACGACGCCAACGGCGATGGGTCCGGTGATTTTCGCGGGCTGACCGAAAAGCTCGATTACATCAAAGACCTCGGCGTCACCGCCGTCTGGCTGCTGCCGTTTTATCCCTCGCCGCTGAAGGATGACGGCTACGACATCAGCGATTATTGCGGCGTGCATCCGATGTACGGCACGTTGGGCGATTTCAAGCAGTTTTTGCGCGAGGCGCACCGGCGCGGCCTGCGGGTCATCACCGAACTGGTGCTCAACCACACCTCCGACCAGCATCCGTGGTTTCAGCGCGCCCGCCGCGCCAAACCCGGCAGCCGCTGGCGCAATTTCTATGTCTGGAGCGATTCGCCCAAGAAATATCAGGACGCCCGCATCATTTTCAAAGACGTGGAGGTTTCCAACTGGACGTTCGATCCGCTGGCCAAGGCCTATTTCTGGCACCGTTTCTTTTCGCACCAGCCGGATTTGAATTACGACCATCCGGAGGTTCACCGCGCCATCTTCAAAGTGGTGGATTTCTGGCTGGACCTGGGCGTGGACGGGTTGCGGCTGGACGCGGTGCCGTATCTTTACGAGCGCGAAGGCACCAATTGCGAGAATCTCCCCGAAACACACGCCTTTCTCAAGCAGCTCCGGGCGCACGTGGACGAGAAATATCGCGACCGCATGTTGCTGGCCGAGGCCAACCAATGGCCTGAGGACGCAGTGGCCTATTTCGGCCAGGGCCGCGGCGACGAGTGCCACATGGCCTTTCACTTCCCGCTCATGCCGCGGCTGTTCATGGCCTTGCGCATGGAGGATCGGTTGCCCATCGTGGACATTCTGGAACAAACGCCGCCCATTCCGGAGACCTGCCAATGGGCGCTGTTCCTTCGCAACCACGACGAACTCACG
>Ga0070740_10003703_pt1 | contig 15890 bp, 12 predicted proteins | sample Coa_R2_FD_67286 | JGI IMG/M metagenome (GOLD analysis project Ga0070740, IMG submission 67286) | Surface soil microbial communities from Centralia Pennsylvania, which are recovering from an underground coalmine fire - Coalmine... | ecosystem: Environmental > Terrestrial > Soil > Unclassified ... | reverse complement strand
GGTGGTGCTGGATCGGGCGCAGGAGTTGGATCTGGTGGTGGAGCTGCTGGAGACGTATCCCACAGGGACAAATCTTTAGCCTTGTCAGTATCTACTGGCACACCATTTGGTAGCTTTTGTGTTCCACCAGAATCTTGCCATAGAACCCAATCTGTCCATGGAGCGGGAACCGCAGGAGTAGCTTGATAGCTAGCAATCCATAGCTTGTATTTCTGACCAAAAGAGGCTGGAAGGTTAATGGCGTGGGCAAAATATGGATAGGTATAAACTACTGGTCTGATACCACTCAAACGCTCATACTCTTCTAGGTAATCAATGGTCCATTGAACAATTTGTGCGGCAGTACATCCCCACTTAGCCCATTGATCGGGAGTTGGCCACTCTAAATCGCAGGCAGCTAATTCACCGTTGGCCCATTGGACATGAAGGGCGGCTTGCTTTTTTGGATCACGTAATGGTTGACTTGCTAAAGGTGGCAATGGATATACGAAATTGTATGCCATTACCTTAAGCCCGGCCGCTTTAGCCTTGGCGATATTTTGGTCATATAGCTTGTCTTTGCCGCCGTTGCCTACGCCACAACGACAAATAACGAACTGGACCCCCGAAGCAGCTAACGCCTCAAAATCGACGTTACCCTGAATAACCGAAATATCCACACCCTTAATCAAATCTGCCATACATTACTTCCTTCTATCCACTACTCCGCCTACTAGCTTACCGAAAGCAGAAGACTTTTGAGCAATCTTCTCCTTGATCTTCTGAGCAGCAGAAACAGTTTCATTTGTTCCTGTATCTAGTTGGAGATTGAGATTTCTTTGTTCGTCCTTGCCCTTGACATTTTGCAAGAGTTCTTGAGCATCTTTCTTGAGTTGGGTAACACGAGACTCTGGTAAACCAAGCCCAGCGAACATGGAGTACACCTTGACAACCGGATCAGGAGACTCTACAGTGTAGATACCCTTAAACACACCCTTTGGGGTGCCACATTGATCATTTACCATTGCCATAGCATAAGTAATACTAGAGCTTGGAATCTTTGCCCATACATCTTTATTGGCGGCAATGATGACGCCAACATATCTAGATTGCTTGAGGTCAAATCCACCAGCCAGCAAGTTGCCGTTCAAGTTATTGACGACAGCCTCAGCAATGGCGGTGTCCTCAGAAAAATTATCGACTGTTAGTTCACCGTAAACGGTGAGACCTTCACCATCAGTGAAGAGCTTTCCCCACTCCATCGGATCGAGTCCTTTGACAGATGATGGCATGGAGGAAAGTGTATTGAAAACATCAATGGTTTCTACGATAGCCTTGTTAGCTACACCATAGAAGTCTACTTGGCTGACGTTATGGTAGATAGCTTCAATCTTAGCATTGTCTACTACAATCAAGTTGTTAACCTTCTTGGTCTGAGTTAGCTTGGCCAACTTAGACAAGGTTTCCAAAGCATTAGCCTTGGTTTGAGCATCTTCAGTGTCCATTGGCAACACAGTGATAACTACCAATGGTTTGCCAGCACTAGACATGATGTCTACTAGAGTTTCACAGGAACCAGCGCCCGAACCACCACCCAAACTGAGGCAGAGTACGTTAACCTGGGAGTTAGCCAGCTTCTCGTTGATAAGCTGTAGAATTTCGCCTCGATGCGATTCTGCGGCTGCCTTACCAATTTCTATTTCCTTGGCAGCACCACCCAATCCATACTCAAGCAGTAGCTTGTTGGAATCTGGGATATTGATAAACTTCAAATCTTGCATGGCAGTATTAACTGCAACTGAATCATAACCTAGATTATAGAAAGCCTCTGCAATTCTAGAACCGGCTTGACCTGATCCTAATACGCCTAGTGCTAGGCTTCTTTCTTTTCTTGACACGATCTTAGCGGCCATCTTGTTCTCCATCTGTTTAGCTTGGCTCCTTGCCTTTAGAGCGGCCAGTTTGCTGGCATCAACAGCGTCTCCTTGTTTGACTTCAACATCTACAATATCGTCTGTTACTTGCTCTTTGTTTTCTTCTTCTGTCACTGACGTTGCTGGCATTGTGCTTGCTCCTTGCGTCCTTATTATATCACTTCAAAAACCATTGGTTAGCTAGGTACCACTGGACCGTATCCACGATACCTTCTTTGAATTTGTAGGTCGGTTTCCAGCCTAAATTCTGAATCTTAGTAGTATCCACCGAGTAGCGGAAATCATGGCCCGTACGTGGGTCAGGAATGAACGAAATTAGATTATGTCCTTTGCCCATAGCATTACAGAGCAATTGCATTGTTTCTAAATTAGTGAACTCTTGATTAGCAGATATGTTATACACCTGATTAGGTTCACCCTTTTCCAAAATGGTCAAAATGGCATCGCAATTATCCGCTACGTGAGTCCAATCTCGAATCTGCTGTCCCTCTCCATAAAGAGGAATTTTCTGCTCCTCCAGAACACACTTTATAGCCTTCGGGATGAGCTTTTCGGGCTGCTGGCGGGGTCCGTAGTTGTTGCTGCTGCGGGTAATGTTATAAATTAACCCATGCGTCGTATGGGCGGCCTTTACCATCAACTCTCCAGCGGCTTTACTGGCCGAATATGGGTTTCTAGGATCCAGTGGGGATTCCTCCGTCCAGGCAGGATCCTTTTCGCTAGTTAGCTGGCCGTATACCTCATCTGTAGATATGTAGATAAGGCGCTCCACTTTGTGCTTGACACAGGCATTGATGATGACCTGAGTGCCCAGGACATTAGAAGTGACGAAGGAATTGGGATCCTTGAGCGAAGAATCTACGAAGGACTCGGCCGCTCCATGGATAACGATGTCAGGATGTTCAAACTGGAAGATGGTATCGATGACATGGTTATCACGAATGTCGGCCGGATAGAACTTGTGGTTCTGATTCCAGTACATAGAGTTGGTCGCATTGAAACTCACTCGGTCAATGCTGACAAACTGTAGCTTTTCTTCACGGCGCTTCTGAGCATAGATGGCTCGACGAATGAAATTGCCAAAAATGAATCCACAAGAACCAGTGATGAGTACTTTCTTACTCATTTTTCTCCAATATCTTACTTACGGTACAAATTATGATTCGGGTTGCGTAAGTATATATCCTTGTCGATTAGACATCTTCCGTTCCACTTCTCTCGCAGCAGTTTCAAATTGTGATTTACGAACAGTTTGTTTGCTGGATTCTTTTTTAGAGAAGCGCTTTCTTCATGGAAGATATTGGTTTTCCCGCAATATACAATTTTCTTCTTTAGATTATGGTGTATAGAGAGGCAGAAATCTACATCATCAAATGCCCAAATGAATCTTTCATCCATTCCATTGATGCCAGATTTATTATCCTTATACACATTTCTAAAGTGGTCTGCTTTGGTTAGCAGAACGGCTCCTGTGACCACCTGGAATAAGCGATCTTTTTCTGCCTGTTCATCCGATGGTTCATTGCATCGGAAATGAATGGGGGCGTGAAAAGCTGGATCAAAAACAACACCAGCATGTTGTAGACGGTTGGTACCAGTGTACAGCAATCTTGCACCAACTACTCCTACCTCTGGATCATTGCCAAGAATCTCTCGCATACTCTTCAATGAATTTTGGTCGTTGAAGATAACGTCGTTGTTCAGGAGGAGAATCTGGTCATTATCAGCGGGGGAGGCTTCATTGAACAGGAAATTCATTCCTTCGGCAAAGTTTTGCCTATTGTCTTTATATGGAATGACCTTGATATTCCCTTCCCAAGATGAAGCTACAGAGACCGTTTCATCTTTGGAGGCATTATCCTTGATCAACCAAGTATAATTGATCCCTTGTAAGGCGGGGATCAATGATTCCTTTAGTTTTGTTAGTTTATCTAGGCCGTTCCACGTTAATGTAAAGACATAAAGCATTAGAATCCTACTCTAATACCTGCGCTAACCGTTACATTGCCATCGGTTCCGACCGCAATTGAAGGCGCTAGGTAGGTATTGTTCATGAGTGGCGAGAACAAATTCTTGCCGATATTATACGCCACTGGCGTCAAGATAAATTGAGGTCTTTGGCTAATGGTTCCATAACCTACACCGACTTCAAGGACAGAGAAATCTGGTGTGGTTTTATATTGACCATACGACATGATACCCAAGTTGATAGATGGGGTAAACTCTCCACGAACTGGATTGAGTCCTACACCTCCATCAATACCCACCAATAGTCTTGGGTTCCAGAAACTAAACTTAGCAGTTGGCACTTGCTGTTTGGTGGTAGCAGTTTTGATAGGAATGTCATAAGTCTTTCCACCAGTAGTCACAGTAAACTTGTTGTAGAAATACTGACGCTCATTTTCGTCAGTTCCCACTACGGTATCTACATTGTACTCACGCTCGTTGATATGCACGTCCCATGGATTCTGTTGCCAAGCAGAGAATCCTACTGTACCAAATGGTACTTTCAGTGTGCCAAAGTCTTCGTTCAACGCTAGGTTTTGCTGTGCCTTCATGTATCCGAAAGGATCTGGATTGGGACACTTAGTGCCATCCGGGCAAGTAACCGTCTGAGGTGGGTTAGGATTGGTTGGGCCAGTGTTGGTGGTTGGAATATTGGTTCCATTCTGCGCATCGCTGTTCGTGCTGATTACGTTGATGGAAGCGACCTGAGCATTGAGCTTGTCCAAGTTGTCTTGAATAGCCTTTAGGTTTAGCCCTTGGTCTTTGGCAAATTGGGCAATATCTTCCTTAGTAGCATATTGGTTTTGGCTACGTACGATGCCATCTACCAATTGTTGCTGTGCAACAATCTGTGTTTGAATTTGCTCTTGTTGGGTTCTTAGCTGATGCTGAGTATAGATAATGAACGCTAGGGCACCAAATGTGAGTAGGGCACCAATAGCAATTAAAATCTTAGTTGAGAGAGACATGACTTACACCTTACTTCTGAATTGTCGGGCACCAGTGGATTGTTCTGCCTTCGGGCGTGGCCTCTTTAACGATCTGGTTACCCAACGGGTCTTTCTTTTGGCCATATACTTTGAAACAACTGGAGTACTTACCTTCTTCACCATACGCAGTTTTGTAGGTGTGGATGGTGGCACCTTGGTGATCGTAAGACTCTTTCATAACGGCGACAAGGGATTCGCATAACAATTCGATTTCCCTGTCACTCATGAGGTTCCCTTGACGCCATGGTGAAATCTTTGATAGATATAACGCTTCGGCTCGAATGTAGTTTCCTACACCAGAGAAAAGTCCTTGGTCCATCAGAATTTGTCCGATAGGTTTGGTACTGCGTTTCAAATACGATTTGATTGTAGGTAGATAATCTTCTACATTATTTCTTAGTGGATCCCAGCCTAACTCATTCAATTTATCCATAACCAACTGCGGGTTATGAGTAATTTGAATTGTTCCAAAATGGCGAGGATCGTTGAAGTAAATAAAAGAACCATCTTCGAATTCGATTTCGAAACATGGATGCTTACCTTTGGTAGGTGACCATTGGCCTGTCATACCAAAAGTATTCATTAGAAACCAATTGTCAGACAATGACCAATACATAAACTTGCCCTTGACATCCACCGCCTCTACTGTGGCCCAACCATCTGTGAAGCGATTGTATTCAGGGCCAAGTTGCCTACTACCATTATGGCTGTCACCATATCTACTATTGGGCGTACTATAAGCTCCCTTTATCTTCTTACCCACTACGAGCGGTCTAATCAAATCAGCGCTTAGTTTGACTTCGGGACCTTCAGGCATGGCGCACCTTCACTTCCACAAGTTCTTGAGCCAAGAGAGCAAACCAGAGGATTCCGGCTTATATCCATGCTTTTTGTCCTCTACCGGATAATCATATCCGGGGAGAAGGTGTCGTTTCATATCTTCACACTTGAGAATTTCAACAGCTTGAACAAGACGCGATTTCGCCTCGGCTGTTCTAGCATGGACAATGCACTTATTGGCAATCCTATGCGGCGCAAGTATGATTTCGATGGGTCCTAACTTCTTGACAGAAGCAAATACTTTGTTCTGCTGCTTGATACTTAGCATTTATTCACTTACTCCACTTCTTAACGAAGATTTGTCTAGCTTTTTGATACAATTGATGTGTGTTGAGTTCTTTACTAGTTTGCTTACCGAAATGTACAACTGGAACTTGTACTACTTCAAATGGGATTCCAAGCTTGCGTGCTCGGAAGGAAAGGTCTGTATCTTCAAAATAGGCCAATCCGAATTCCTCGCTGAAGATTTCAGGAGCATGTGTAAGAGGATCAAACCGATCCGTCAATAATAGATTACGCTGATTAGGAATTCGTAGTTTTTCAAAGATTTCTCTGGAAGAAGCAAGACACCAGCCGCTCATGTAGGATTTACCTGGGAGTAAACGATTGGCTTCTTGCACGAAATTCAACTTCTCGTCGAGCTGGCCCATGGTGGGACCTACCAAAGAGGTGGCACAGTGCTTTAGCAAAAGCTCTGGCCAATTCTCATGATTGGATCTGACCCTGATATCGTTATTCAAAAACAAGACGTTCGGGGCCGTGGCCAAACCATAACCAATGTTGCACGCCTTTGCAAATCCTAAGTTTTCCGGGTTGCGCTGATAGACGATGCGAGAATTTTTTTCTAATTCGGCCTGCGTCTGATCTGTGCTGTGGTTGTCTACAATGATGATTTCATAGTCCTCGTTCAGTCTAGACAAATCTTCTACACATGCCTTGGTAAAATTATACTTGTTCCATACTGGAATTATAATGCTTAGCTTTTTCATTTGATCACCACTGATTTCTTTCCAGCCGCTACACCACGTGGATTGACAATTGCTATCCCAATAGTTTCAGTAACCGTCCAACCTAAGTTGAGTCGTCTTCTATCCACACCGATGTTACCATCTGAATCAATAATAATTGAGTCTCTGGCTGTTTTTACTGGATCGGCAGGCAATATCTCTATCTCTTGTCTAATGGGAAACTTCACTCTTCCTCCAACTTACGTAAATCGGATAGATCGAGATGCCATTCGGTGGCCTCGGGATGCATTTGGAAATATACGTCTCGGGCGCGCTGCTCAATCTTTTGAATAGCCTCCCTGATAGCCTTGGCCCTATAGTATGCTTGGTCGTTTTTCTTGATGTTACCCTCATCATCTATTACGATCTCTAGCTTGTGTATCTCGTTCATTTTGACTTGCCTCTTCTAGTTTCTTAGCATATTCTATTATCCGCCTCAAAGCTTCCTTCACAGAATTTCGAGGAGTTTGTTCTAATTCCCCATCAGCAGTAATGATTACTGGCATAGTGCAATGATTCTTTCCGCTGCTTTAGTCCAAGTATACTCTGGCAGCATTTCTTGCATTTTAGGCGAGAACTTGGCTAGATAATCGTCGTAGTTATTGATTACGTCTTTGAGTTTAATCGCACACTGATCGGTGTCAGGATCAAAACACTTAGCATAGGGAGAGGGTTCCCAATACTGCATTTTGTAATCAGCTCTCATTTCTTTGCCATCAATGAGAATAGAGTTTTCGTCATTCATGTAGTCTAATTGTCCGCCGTAGCGGGGAGCGACTACCACCTTATTAGCGGCGAACCCCTCCAGACCCGGCATCCAAAAACACTCGGCATGTGCCATGGTTAGCACCACATCACAAGCATTGTAGAGTGTTTCAATATCTACGATGAACTTATCGATGATTTCCACTTCGCCATGGTTTCTAAACTCTTCTGACCAACGACGGAAAATATCGTTAAAAGGAACATCAAATCCGGGCTGTGGACTCTTGCGAGCCACCTTGAGTACCAAGCACACATCGTCCTTTTTAGTAAACGCTTTACCATATGCTTTCAATAATCCTGGAATGTTCTTTCTCAAATGAGGCTGAGCTATATTAGCTAAAATTTTGTACTTCTTGTTAGTCTTCAAAGGATACTTACCAAGATTCTGAAATCTCTCAAGATAAATACCGTGTGGAACTACTACCTGCTTCTCCTCTGGCATTCCATTGTCAGTAAAGACTTTCTTAGAAAATTCAGAAGACGGCAGGACTTTATCCACGTACTGATAGAACTTGCCAAATGCTTTGGGTAGTACTGTGGTTTCGTAGTTCCAAATTCCAAATCTATTCTTATCGCCTCGCAAGAAATATCTAGCAAAATTGGGTAAGGCCGTGTAAGAAAGCTGCATGTCGTACTTTGGATCAAGACATGAAGTTATACGATCAAACTCGGCTGGTTCTATCTTGCTATTCTCAGCCATCGCACCTTTGAGATAGGGCTTGAGATCCTCGGGAAAATGATCTGTTCCATTAGTAGAAAATAAATCTACTTGATGTCCTAGCCTAATGAACTCTCTAGAGAGATTCTGTGCGACAATTGACCAGCTATGGTTTTTGCCTAAATAACCAAACCAACAAACTTTCATAAACTCCTCTATATCAGGATGGAGTTGGGCTTGGGAGATAAGGTACGAAGTTACTGCTGTGAGCCAATGGAGGCGTGGCAGCGTATGGGTTATTGTAATTGATAACCAATCGGGCCATCTTGCAGATAGCGGTATCAGTACCACTGGTTGGATTCAAGCTAAGATGAATTTCGTAAATGTAATCGGTAGCACCCGCTGAAAGCTCTGAGCTGAGATCCTCAGACGTTACCAAAGTAGGATAAGTATTGGTAATCGTGTTATTGGTTAGTTCGGTACTAACTCCAGTTAAATTCAAATACGTATGCGTATTGACGTTGTAGAGCTGGATAATTGGAAGGTCAGCATTATTGGTAGTTTCAATAATAGCCTCTAGATTAATAGAAGACCAACCTTCCATAATGAACTTATCGAATCTGAAGGTAAGTGCACCAATGGCAACTGGAGTATTACTATCATTAGAATAAGTGCCAGCCACACCATAGATATACACCGGATTCTTGTAATAGAAGCTTGGGTCTAGTAGACCATATCCGTCTGTCTTTGGCACTCTATTAGCATCTGTAATACCAGTAGAGAAGGCAATAACACCTACTAGGTCGTATACAAATTGATAGTTAACGCCACTACCAGTACTAGTTAGTACGGTACCAAAAGCGCCCACTGCATTAAGTCCAGTACCACCATGAACAATTGGTAGTATTCCAGTCACATCATCAGCCAAATCTACCAGGGCCGATGGTCCACCATCATTTGCTCCACTGAAAACGCTGATGAGGCTCAACATGTTTTGAACCTTAGTAGCATCTACGAAGAGAGGTTGGTTGTTGAATCCGCCCTTCTTGAGGAAGACGTTGATCTGAATCTTAGTACTGAGGCTTTGTAGAACAGGATCTTGGTATAGATTGCTGAAATTCAAAGTTAGCAATCCGGTGGAGAAATCAATGCTCACGCCCATCTTGCCGTCTACGATAGCACCATAGTATCCGTCACCGCTGTATCCATCCACATTTGGTGAGAAGGATTGCACTGAGACTGAGAATCTAATTTGATCATTGGCCAAAGCATTTGGAGTGACGAAAGAGCAATCGGCAAATCTCATGGATGGAAAGCCGAGCTTAGTAGCACCGTTTCCAGTATAATCTACGATGAAATCGCTCATAATATCGATTGTACGATCAGAACCAAACAAACCATCAGGAATCTCTAATACAATAGTTCCAACTTCAAAGTCTACCTTGTAGTAGTCTCCGTCTGGTCTCTGTAGCTCACCATGACCAATGATTAAGTTATCTGGTACAAAGAAGTCCACCTTACCAGGACTAAACTCTTGAGGTACCGGATACACATTGCATTGAATGCCTTCAATGGTGCAGCTATTAGGAGGTAGGCTAGTTTCTGAAGTAAAGACAGAAGGTACCAATCTGTTGGCAGCGTTAGTGACGACCAAAGAATCATCCCAAGTTAGCTGCTTAGTAAATGTCATAGAAATTGGCTGCGTTACGAAGCTGTGGCCTGCGAAATACCCATCAGCATTGAAGATGTCTTGACGTGGGTGAACCGTAGTGGCCCTAGTGTTTGGATCGGCAGTATAGTCATCGGTTCTATCTACAAACTCTTCTACTCTCAATCTAATAACATTGAAAGTAGTTCCAATCTTGGTGTAAGGATTAGTAGACGGAGCTGGATAAGTTGAGGTGCTAGAAGTACTGGTTGGATATCTCTGGATGTAGTTATCTAATAGATAGCCATCGTTGAAAGTAATAGCAAAGTCGCCATCAATGTCGGCTCTCAGCATCATTCCTAATGTGTCACCCGTGAGGAACACCTTTTGAATGGTGAGTACGTCGGCTACTGAATCGATACCAGTAATTGTCCAACCTCCCCAATCGGCTTCATTAGCGCCATTGCTGAGGATAACTAGCTTGTAAGAACTTAGACCTACTATTACATTGAAGCTAACTGTAGCGCTGGTAAATTGTGCCAAACTTGGATCATTAGGGTTGGCAACTAGAACACCGTCATATCCATCAGCTACCACAGTTCCACTATTAGGATCTACCAATTGGAATTGAATACCAAACAAATTGGCAAATGGTTGGATTAGCGTGTTGTAACCATTTTTGAAGGTGGTTGTATAACCATCGCTGGTAATAACGGTATGAGCAGGCAAACCTACGTTCATATTGAAGCCCATAAAGCTGTTCAATAGCGTTAGGTCATTTTCGTCAATAATGCCGTTACCATCTACATCACCCACTATCATGGTACATAGACTGGCCCCTGCGATACGATACTGTGTAAATGGCGAGGCGGAATCTGGAACAATTCTGGCGCCTATCAAATCACCATTGAGAAGATTGGTAGCTAACCCACTAACAGCCGTATTAAATCTGACCGTATCAGTTGGGTCATCTACAATTCTAATCAGTAGCTCGTCATTAGCCATAGTGGCACTGTACAACACTGAATTGATGATAGATTGGCTTGGATCAAAAAACTTGATGTTCTTATCAGAGATAGCGCCCAAAATAAGAGGCTCAGAAGACTTTTCCAAATTGGCAATATCGATAGTGTTCATCAAGGTTACTTGAGGAACATATTGCTGACGAGATTCTACAGGATTACCAGTTCTCTGGTCTGCCACTGGTTCACTGTCTTGTGTCACAGCGGCTAGAACTGCACGATACACATCGTTGCCAACGAATTGAAACTGGCCAAATGAGTTATCTACAGTAGCTTGCGTAGTTGGATCAATAGTAGTCTTAGGAACGGTAACACCATGGCCTTGGTCATAACCTTGACCGTCAGTGATTTTAGCCGCATCCGTATAAACGCGGAACCACATATCTTCACTTGGGATATCAACCCACAAATCACCTGTAAAGGTAGTGATTCTGGAATTTGGAATCAAATCTTGTCCAACGGCAACCAAGATATCGCACTGGTTAGCGGCACCGGCTCTTTTGATAGTGACAGCATAGTATTGTCCAGAGGTCATTACATTGCCACCAGCAATAGGACTGTTGCTAAAAATGAAGTCTACTGGTTGTGGTACCGAGTCTAGAACCACCCCCGCTTCTTGTAAACTCTGATAGTTGTAGCTAATTTGAGCAATAGGAATATTAGATGGTGAGAAATCAATTGGCAAATTAGGCGCAATATCCGTTGGGCAATCGATGCTAGTTTGCAAAGGATAAATGCTAACTACAATGTCTCCATTCCAAGCTAGATTGTTCTCTTGTCCTACTGATTGGTTTCTAACCGATAAGAGAAGGGTTACCTTCTGGATATTGTTTGTAGTAGCTTGAAATTTTTGACCGATTTGTGTAGTTACATCGCCATTGAGCAGCGGCAAATTGTCAAGCGGGCCAGTCAAGATATTGAGGTCCGTTACGTTATACAACGGCATCGCTGCTTGTAGCATAGCTAGCAGCGATAGTTGACTGACTGAAAAGTCTAAGAAGAAATCTCTAAAGAATAGGTTGGGCTGCTGATCTTGGGCTAACATGATGGTATCACGAGATACCATCATTGGATTTGCTTCGCTGATGACGATTCGGCCACCTAAATTGAAAGATAACTCAGGATCTCCAATGAAGTCGTTGAATAGAAGAACTAGAATCTCAGTGAAATGCTTCTTGCTAACCTGAACTTCGTTGGTACGGAAAGTGAATGTTTCGTACTGGAGGTTGCTCTGGAAGTCTAGTCCGATAATTGCCACTTTGACGGTTTTGTGGCCCGAGACCTTAGAGCCCGTCAGGCTAATGGTCAGTTGGTTACCCAAATTGTTATCAGAAGGCTGGCTTTGAGTACTGATGGCCTTACCATCTAGGATACCGTGAGCTAGGCTGGAATCAAAAAGCACCTGCTCAACCAAAGTCTCAGGAAGTACACCATCACCAATGTGGTTATTGATGATAGAGGACTGAATAATTTCATTGGCCGTCTGCTCAGTAGTTAGATCAGTCTCGTCTACTTGCTGGGCATCGAACCAATTTGGTCTTAAGGCAGAAACAGGGGCGCGTTTTGTCATTGCTTTTCACTCACGTAGTATACTGAATAAACACCATGGAGTTAGCTGGCTTCAGGGTCTTTATCAGTGCTTCTAGTATTTCTTTCACCTTGGAACTACTACTAACTATACCAAAAGAATCAAAAATATTAACTGTAAAATCAAAAGAACCTACAGCTCTATTAGTGAGAATGGCAAAATCTGTATTTAGACCATTCAAACGATCAAAATCCATCAAATATGTTGTGTATAAGTCCGAAGTTACTGGGAACACAATATCCAAGTTGGAGCTGTAATTGACATCGATAGGTTCACCGTATGGGGCGTAAATCGGTCGAGACAGATTGCTGATTCTAAAATTGTCTAGCAAAGTAAAGGCCGGATTAACACTACGATAATCGCTTCCAATAAACAAATCATTTATCGGATCTTTGAACTTGATACTACCAAGTAAGCTATAGCCGTCGCCTACCGAGACAGAGCCCATAACCATTGGATATGGTCCAAAGAGCAGTCCTTGACCAAATAGTACGTCACTGTACTGGTATCCATCCAAGAATAATCTCATTTCATCGTTACCTGGAACACCGTTTATCTTGTAGCTGGCCTTGACACGGTGCCAAGTATTCTTAGCCCAACGAGTGGGCGCGCGCACCACATAGTCCATACCAGAGGCGGAGATAGCAAAATTCATGTACCCTGCGCGGTCTTTGTAAACGGACATTCTATCACCCTGTAAACCTTGAGGAATGTAGGTCACAATCACTGTGGTATTTTGGGCTGGCAACTTTCTATTTAGTCTGACCACTTGCGTGTTCAGGTGCATGTTCTTATTATTAGTACTTACGTACGTTACAATCAAATTCAAATTGGAAGCTGGAAGACTCTTTCCTAGATAGATGGTTTTCTGATCTGATCCAATTGTTCCATTAGCAAAATAATCAGTTCCAGTTAGATCGCCTGTAATCTTAACTGTTACCACCTGCAAAATAGGTTGCGAAACCGTTAGCGAGTAGTTACCTACGCTGACTGTCTGTTCTTGAATTGCATTCTGTGTATCGGTCTCTAGTTGACCGCCCTGGAAGTAATCGATGTTTGGATCGCCCGCTTTGAGACGAACGCTGATAATTTGCTGAGCTGGTGAAGATAGTTTGACAGCTACATTACTAACACTAATGGCCTCTTCAACTACTGCTCCATAGGCATCGAAATAGAATCTATCTTGTGGATCATTAGCCGTATCGTAGATGGGACTCATCCAAAACTCGATGGTTCCTTCTTTACGAGTATCCAAAATTCCTTCGTTAGATACGATGATAGGCTTGTCTAAAATGACAACGCTTTCTCCAAAATTATCGTTGACTGCCCAAGCAGACTGGAAGTGGTTTTTGACTGTGCCTGCATTGGTATAGAAGCTAGCCGAATTAACAAACGGGAAAGTATCGTAGTCTAGAAAAACTAGGGTGTGTGAGTCTGGCTTCAAAGCCTTCAAAGAATTGAAGTCCTTGGTAATGGAGCGTTGGTTACCCGCTACTGTTTCACCAATTCTCGTATCCGTCAGCATAATGGAATAGATGATGGTTTGATCTACAATAGAGTTGGCAGGATTATTGCCTTCGTGGTCGGTTCCAAAAAATATATTGGATCGGATAGAGTCAAATTGAACTCTAATGTATGTTTCATATTCTAATTCGTAAGTACCTTGACTTAGGAAATAAGCTTGGGTTGGAAGCTCACTTGTTTCCAAAGTAAAGAACCCGTTTTGCAAACCGCTACGGTATGCATTGACATTCAAAACTTGATAGATACCTCCGGTAAATGCTTGGAGCGGAACCGGGAAAGAGGCATAAGTCTTTTGAATGCTAACCGAGTGTCTGTCAGCCGATAGACCCGTGATGACATAGAATCCGGCTGCCTGTGGCGGTGAGTGGATTAGCAAATAGTTACCAATGTCCAGGCTGCTGAACAAATTGTATCCGTCAGTCACCCAGCTATCATATCCATCTGCACTCAGGCTATAGCCACCGCCAATGTGATAGCTATACCTAACTACTGGTGCAAGGCCACTAAATTCAGCGTGTGTGATTGGGTACTTCTCTCTAATGGTGATAGATAAAGCATTCTTGGCTGGATTGAGAGGCTTAGCATCTACTTGAATGTAATTTATAGAGATGTATGGGTTGGCGAAGTCTAGTGTACCGTAATCGCTGAAGGTAATAGTTTCGCTAACCGTATAGATACCTGTCACTCCATTGATGGTCACGCTGACAGGTACGGAGAAATCTACGTTGGTGCCGCTAATAGTGGCGCTGATGGTTCTACCATTCTGCGCATTAGATGGATGAGTGGCCGGAATATTATTAGAAACAAATACACCACTTACCAGGGTAGAGTTACCGGCACCAATTACCGTTGGCGGAACAATGATTTTGGTGATAGATGCTTCATCCAAAGAAATTGGAGGAGGCAACTGAGTCATCAAAACATTTTCTCTTTCGCTACTCCAGACGTAATAGTTTTTCTTGACGGATCTATTATTCAAACCAAGTGTTCTAACCAAAATAAGATCGTTAGCCACCACACCGTTTGTAATAGTTAAGATGTTGTTGAAATTAGAATCTTTGCTGATAGAATAGTCGGGGAAGAGCGCACGAACGCCTGGCAACTCATTTTCTTGGTGAGAATAAACTTGGAAAGAGGCGCTGCTCAAACTGATTGGCAATGGGTCGGTTAAGGTTATGCTGTTTCCAGAAACCTGAACAATAGTGTAAGCTACTGGCAAATTAGAATTATCAATTCTAATGAGGTAACCTGGCAGAACGTTATTGCTAGAAAAATTAACGCTGGCTGAGGTAACCACTGACGAGCCTATGGTACCACTTAGGTCTGCACCAGTAACAAGGGCGTGGATAGTGGTAACTGCCGTATTAGGCGCCACATCAATATCAGAGGTAATAGTATACTGAGTTTGATTAACCGAGAATCTGCCATTAGTAATAGAAAGAGGCATTACTTGGTCAAGAGTTAGCGTTTGACCATTTATTCCTGTGATGGTATACCCGGTTGAAGCAAATCCAATTTCATTAATGGTGAGAGTGTCGCCAACAAAAATATTGTATTGGCTAAAATTGATGCTAGAGGTTACAGAATCACTACCGGCCGTTACTACTAGATCATTAGATCCGACAATATCTCGATTAGACAATCCGGCAATTTCTTCTGGATTGATTGTTCTGAATTTCTCATGCAAATAAGGATGTAACTTCTGAGAGTACTTAATGATATTTGGAACTTCCAATCCATCTACAAACAAATGTAGTTCATCACGACCATTACGTGTATTCAATTTCCACGAAGCCGCAATGTGATGGGGCTCGTTTACCTTCCAGGCTGAAACATCTGCACTGATAGAGTAAGAAACACGGTTTTGATCATGCACTCTGAAGTTGAGGTACCCGCTTACGTCCTTGTAGATAGAAAGCCTGTTACGAT
>Ga0070740_10003702_pt1 | contig 15892 bp, 18 predicted proteins | sample Coa_R2_FD_67286 | JGI IMG/M metagenome (GOLD analysis project Ga0070740, IMG submission 67286) | Surface soil microbial communities from Centralia Pennsylvania, which are recovering from an underground coalmine fire - Coalmine... | ecosystem: Environmental > Terrestrial > Soil > Unclassified ... | reverse complement strand
GACGCGCGCATCACCGGATTTTCAAATCCTCGAGGCGTCGCCGTCGGACCCGATGGGCGTCTGTACGTGATCGATCAAGGCAAGACGCAACTCGACGTCTTCAATCCGCAGCCGGGCTCTACGGCCACGCCGATCGCCACGCTGCAGTTGAATCATCCGGTTGGCATCAACACGATTGCCGTCGATCCGGCCGGTTACATCTACGCGGGTTGGGAGGACGTCTGCACCACCGAAGGCTTCTACTGCGGGTACGCGGACGTGTATTCACCGTACAGCCAAGGCATGAAGCTCGTGAACACGCTGCAATTCGGCGGCGGCGGGGGCGACGCGCACACGGCGCAAGTCCGCGGCTTGGCGGTCAACCCGTTCCAGAACCTGGCCGAGGACTTGGACGTCGGACCGCCCGCCGTTTGGACGCATGCGCCGTTTCCAAAGCTTACGTACTACATGTATTGCGGCGGGTATAACGATTCGGGCGTGGCGTGGGGGCCCGGCGGCATACTCTCGGTCACCGACATGGGAAGCAGCAATCCGCCCGATCCTTCGCAGATCGTCGTGTTTCCGAAGTTCGGCGTAGGCTGTCCGCCGTTTTATACCATTACGTCGTCGACGCTGCCGCTCAAGGTGCCGCAAGCGATCGCGCAGCACGGGGGCTTGCTGTACGTCACGAGCCAGTACCAGCAGAGCGTCGGTTCGGCGCAGATCTTCGTCTTCGATCCAACCGTGCAGGGCAGTCAAAAACCGCTGACGATCGTTGCAGGCCCGGCGTCCGGTTTGCGCGATCCTCGAGGCGTTGCGATCGGACCTTAGGCCCGCAGTTCGTAATACGCGCGCATATCGGCGGCGAGAGCGCGCGCGTCGGGTGAGGTGGAGCGCGCGAGTTGCGCCATCACGCGTTCGCGATCGTCCGCGCTTCGGTTTTGGCTGTATTTGAATTTGGCGTCGACTCGATCGACGAGCAGCTCGATGCCGGCAATTGCGGGGAGCATCCGCGCAATCGCAGCGGCGTCTGCGTCGTCAAATGACCAGCCTCCGGGGCCTTCGTGCTCGCGGACCAGCTCGTCAAGAATGCGCCGCGTGCCGCCGTCGTCCGATAATGCGGCGGTTGCATAGCAATGAACGGCGGAGTAATTCCACGTCGGAACGGTGGTCGAAGGTTCGCCGTACCACGCAGCGCTGACGTGCGCATGCGCGCCGGAAAAAATTGCCGTCGCCGAGCCGTGCGCGATGCCTTTCCAATGCGGATTCGCGCGGGCGACGTGCGTCCCCAGGCGCAGCGGCTCCTCGTCCAGGACGACGAACGGCACGTGCGTGGCCGTCGGCACGCCGTCCTCGCACGAGACCAGTAAGCCGAACGGATGGCTGCGGATGAAGGCAAGGATCTGCGAGCGATCCTCAACGGCAAAATGGCGCGGAACGTACATGCGGCGGCCTTCGCCGCCCCGCTGCTTCCCCCCAGGCGGCGAAACCCCAAGGCCGCTCCCGGGTAAAACGCCGTGGCGGGAGAAGAGCCGCTTCGCACTCATACCAAGGAGCTTCGCATGAATCTGACTCGTTCTTTGAAACAGCCCCTGATGGCATTGGCGCTTGCGTTCGCAATGGTCGCCGCGGCGTTCGCGCCCGCATCGGCGTTCCTGGACAAGACGCGCTTCGCACTGCACTTGGGCGTCGCGTACTTCTGTTTCCACCACTGGGTGATGAAGCCGTACGAGCAAGGGGCCTTCGCCAGCGGAGCACCGCACCGGACGGCCGCGCTGATCAAGGGCGGAGCGGCATTGCTGTTTGCCGTTCACGAAGTCCACGTCGCCGAGCGGATCGCCGCCAAGAGCAAGGATCCGCTGCTCCAGAAGCTCGACCATGGCGTCGCGTCGCTGGAATCGTCGTTCGCCAGCGTGGGGAGCCGTCTGAAATCCGGACAGTTCAATCCGGCCGACGTCTCGTCGCTCTCGACGCAGACGGGCCAAGTCTCTTCGGACGCGGCCGCGGGAGGCACGACGATTAAGGACGTGCCGACGACCGTCCCCGGTATGTAGCGCTACTTGAGCGTCAGCACGTAAGCTGAAACGTCGTGCAGGTCGCGCGCGGACATACGCCACCGGGGCATGACGCTATTGAGCGGCTGGCCCGTGTTGTCGATGCCGCGGGAGATCGCGCGTTCGAGTAACGCGAGCGTGTAGGGCGGCTTCTGATCGGTCACGAGCGCTTTGTGCCGCAAGTCGGCGCTGACGGCGTGATCGGCGATATGCAAGCCGCCCGATCCGTTCATCCCATGGCAGGCCGCGCAGGCCGGCTTGAGCGGACGCGATGCGGCAAGGATCGGGTGGCCATCGAGGTCGCGGCCGGTCCTAAAGATCGCGCGTCCGTTTGCGGCGGCGGAATACGCAGCGGTCGCACCGCTGGGTGCCGCCGTTTGCGCGGCCTTCGATCCCTGGGAGCCGCACGCGGCGAGCGCGCACGCGGCAAGCGCCAAACCGGCTAGTTTCACGATCCCCTGATGAAGCATGGCCGACGCTTCCGCGCCCGCGCGTGCGCCTCTTGCCTTTAGCGGCGCTTGCGTTATGCTGGGATCGTGCAGAAGGGCGAACGCATAGAACTGCGCTTCGACGAGGACGCCGAACCGATTCCCGTTCGCTTTATCGTTGAAGATGCGGATGGCTGGGTGGGCGTGACGACGGAACTCGAATATGAGTCCGCGTGCCTGCGCGGCGTCGATCCGGAGCCGCTGCTCAAGGTGCCGCCCGCGCAGATCGTCGGGAGGCGCTAGCGGGAAGAGCGGCTAGACCGCCCGCGTGACGCGCTTGGCGCGCAGACAGGACGTGCAGACGCGCGCGGTGCGTGCAGTACCGCGATCGTTGATCTTAACCGCCTGAAGGTTCGGCAGCCAGCGGCGCTTCGTCTTGTTCATCGCGTGGCTGACGTTGTTGCCGGCCATCGGCCCCTTGCCGCAGACCTCGCAGCGCTTTGCCATTTTTTCCAGACCCTCCCGAGGACAACTTTCGCAGTATACAAGGAAGCGGGGCTAGGCGCAAGGGCGCTCGGAGCGAACAGAGCGGGCCCATGGACGTGGTCACCCTGGACGGCCGAGCCTATGCGAAATTCGTCGCAGCCGGCTCGTACTTCCTCAGAAAGTACCGCCAGGTGCTCAACGACCTGAACGTCTTTCCCGTGCCCGACGGGGACACGGGCACGAATATGTACCTCACGGTGCGGCAGGCGGCGATTGAAGCCGGAAAGGTCGAGAGCCGCTCGCTTGCCGAGGTAGCGGCCGCCGCCGCCCAAGGCGCGCTCATGGGGGCCCGGGGCAACTCGGGCGTGATTATCTCCCAGATGCTCCGCGGGTTCGCGCACCACGTGCGCCATCGAACCGAAATCGACACGTTCATGCTGGCGACCGGTATGCGCGAGGGCGTGGCCGCGGCGAAGGCCGCGCTGGTAAAACCGGTCGAGGGGACGATCATTTCCGTGGCGGAGGCTGCCGCCGAAGCCGCGTATCGCCTGGCGCTCCACGAGCGCGATTTCTACCGGCTGGCCGCAGCGGTGCTGCGGGCGGCGAACGAGGCGCTCGACCGCACCCCCGAGCAGCTGCCGATCCTCAAAGAAGCGGGCGTGGTCGATGCCGGAGGCGCAGGTTTCGTCTATTTTATGGAAGGCGTGCTGCGCTTTCTCCCGGACACGCGCGTGCGCACGACGGCGTTTCCGCGCCGGCCGCTGCGGCACAGTGCGTTCACGCCGGTCCAAGTCGTCGGCGAGAATAAGTTCTGCACCGAGTTCATCTTGGAGCATCCGAACTGCTCGGCGTCCGAGCTGCGCGAACAGCTGCGCCCGCGCGGCGATTCGCTCATCGTCGCCGGCGATGGCGCCGCGCTCAAAGTGCATATTCACACCGGCAACCCCGAAAGCGTTCAGGCGCTGGCCGCGCGTCACGGTAATTTGGTGCGCATGAAGGTCGACAACATGGAACAGCAGCACAGGCTGCTGCTCGTGGACCGTCCGGCCAAACCGTACTCCATCGTCGCGATCGTTCCGGGGGACGGGTTCGAGCGCATCGTGCGCGAGCTCGGTGCGGAAGTCACCCTCGTCGCGGCGGCCAATCCGAGCGTGCGCGACATCGTGCTGGCGATCAATAAGGCGTTGGGCGAGTCGGTCGTCGTCTTCGTCAACGACAAGAACGTCGCGCTGGCCGCCAAGGAGGCGGCGGCCTTGAGCGAGCGGCCCGTTCGGGTGCTCGCGACGCCCGACGTCGTAGCCGGCATTGCCGGCATGTTTGCCATCCGCTCGTCGCAAGACGGCTTGCCGCCGGACGCCGCGATTTTGGAAGCGGCATCGCGCCCGCGCAGCGCGCAGCTCTTCTTCGCGGGGAAGGATGCGAGTATTGGTGGAACGAGCGTTGCACGCGGGAAGCCTGCGGCCGCCGCCGGCGGCGCGCTCTTTACCGGCTCGACGCTGGCCGAAGCGGCGCGCGAAGCGCTGGCGGGGATGGGCGCAGGCGATGGAGGCTTGATCACCTTGTACTACGGGGGCTCGCAGAAAGAACGGGACGCGCAGCGTCTGGCCGAAGATCTGCGCGGCGCATTCCCGGGTTCCGACGTCGACTACTACTACGGCGGGCAAAAGAACGCCGAGTATTGGATCTCGCTGGATGAGTAGGATTCGAATCGCGGTCGATGCGATGGGCGGCGACCATGCGCCGGACGAGATTGTCGCCGGCGCGCTGCTGGCTGCAAAAGAGGACTACGCCGATCTGGTGCTCGTCGGCGACGAGCCGCGCGTGCGCGCGCTGCTGACCGGTCCGGATGCAGGCAAGATCGAGGTGCTGCACGCTCCCCAAACGGTGCCGATGGACATGCACGCGTCAGCAGCGCTGCGCCTAGGCGATTCGTCCTCGCTGGGAATGGCGGTCGGATTGGTGAAGGACGGCAAAGCGCATGCCGCCGTCTCGGCGGGCAACAGCGGCGCATTTCTCGCCATCGCGCTGATCAAGCTGCGGACGATTCCCGGCATCGCGCGGCCCGCAATCGCAACTGTGTGGCCGGCAATGAACGGACCGATGGTGCTGCTGGACTCCGGCGCGAACGTCGATTGCCGTCCGGAATGGCTCGAGCAGTTCGGCATCATGGGCTGGGCGTACGCCAAGTCCGTGCTGAACATGGAGAATCCGCGCGTCGCGATTCTCTCGGTCGGCGAGGAGGAGACCAAAGGTAACGCCCAGGTCTTGGAAGCGGCGCGTCTCCTGCGCGAGGCGCCGATCAACTTCATCGGCAACGTCGAGGGCAAGGATCTCTTTCACAACGCCGCCGACGTCGTCGTCGTCGACGGTTTCGTCGGAAACGTCGTCCTTAAACTCGGTGAAGGATTGGTCTCCGATCTGCAGCGCGTCATTAAAGACTCGATCTTGGGAAGCGGGCCGGTCGCCAAGCTCGGCGCATTCTTGATGCTCCCCGCGCTGCGCAAGCTCCGCACGCGGTTCAACTACGAAACGTACGGCGGCGCGCCGCTGCTGGGCTTGCGCGGCAACTGCATCGTCTCGCACGGCCGTGCGACGCGCAATGCCGTCAAGCACGCGATCCGGGCTGCGGCGATCGAAGCCCGGCACGACGTCGTCGGCCGCATCACGGAGATGGTCAAACCGCACCTGGCGGCGCAGGAAGCGTAGCGGATCTCCGGTTGGCCGTCGCAGTCGTCACCGACAGCACGTCGGATCTCGACCCGCAGCGCGCTGCCGCGCTGGGCGTGAGCGTCGTTCCGCTCTTCGTCCTGTGGGGCGCGCAGAGTTATCGCGACAACGTCGATCTCACCCGCGCGCAGTTTTATGAAAAGCTGGCCGCCGAGCCGGAGCTGCCGACGACGTCCCAACCCTCGCCGCAGATGTTCGAGGACGCATTTCGCCCGCACGCGCAGGCCGGCGATCCGATCCTGTGCGTCGTCATCAGCAGCAAACTTTCCGGCACGATCAATGCGGCGCGGAGTGCCGCCGCCGCGTTTCCCCAGACGCGCATCGAGATCGTCGACTCCGAGAGCGCGGCAGGCGGTTTGGGCATGCAGGCGATGCGGGCGGCGGAAGTCGCTCGCGCCGGAGGAAGCCTCGAATCTGTGCTGGCGGCCGTCGAGCGCGAGAAGGCCACGCAGCGGCTCTACGCTTGCGTTCCGTCGCTCGCGCATTTGGTGCGCACCGGGCGTATCGGAAAGGCCCGGGCGGCGATCGGAACGCTGATGAAGATCGTTCCGGTCATCTCGCTGCGCGACGGCGAAGTCGTCGCGCATGCGCAAGTGCGCACGATGAGCCGCGCACGGCGCATGATGATCGAATCGACCCTGGAGAACGTCCGGGACGTCGAACGGGCGCGCCTGCTGGTGATGCATACGAACGCGCCGGATTTGGCCGCGTCGATCGTCGAAGAACTGCGTGCGGGGTTGGGCGGCGCGCAGCCGCGGATGCTCGAGGTCCTGGAAGCCGGTCCGGTGATCGCGACGCACGCGGGCCCGGGCGCCGTCGGCATCTTTTCGAGTACGGAGTAGCGCTTGAAAGATTCGATTCTAAAATTCGACACCATCGTCGCCGCCTGCGCGCTGTTGATGAGTTCGATCACGGCCGCCGCGATGGTCTATCAGACGCGCGTACTGCAGGATCAGTTTTCCGCGACGGTTTGGCCGTATCTGAGCGTCGACACGATGCTTTCGACCTCGCGTGTCACGATCGCACTGACGAATGACGGAGCGGGCTCCGCGCTAATCCGCAGCGCCTCGCTGGATCTTGACGGCAAGCCCGTACCCGGGTGGCGCCAAGTCGTGGAGGCAGTCAGCCGCGACGTGCCCCGCGTCAAGGGCGGCCGCATGGACTCCGCCGATGCATCCGTCGATCCGTCGATGGCCATTCGAGCCGGTGACTCGCAGCGAGTGCTGCTCCTAGACACCGGAAGTGTACCGATCTTTTCGGCGGCTCGAAAGCACGAGGTCGTACTGCACCTCTGCTATTGCTCGATCAACGACCGGTGCTGGAGCCTGGACGCCGTGCCCGGTTACAACAGTCCGAATCTTCCCAAAGCGGTGGCAGCGTGTCCGCGGCCGCATTCGATTCTTGCCAACTAACGGCGCGACGCATGCCTTCGCTCTACGTTCATCTGCCCTTTTGCCCGTACATCTGCCCGTATTGCGATTTCGCCAAGTGGCCGCACAAGCGCAGCGCGGCGGATGAGTACTTGCGCGCGCTCCTCTCCGAGATAACGCGCGCGCAGCCCGGGGGCGGCGAATGGAACACTGCCTATCTGGGCGGCGGCACGCCGAACACGTACGGCGCGTCGGAGATCGGCGCGGTGCTCGACCTTTTGCGCGAGCGATTTCCCGGTCCGCCGAATCGCGAAACGACGATCGAACTGAACCCCGAACTGGTGCGCGGCGAAGACGTACTTGCCTATCGCGAGGCGGGCATTAACCGCGTCTCGATCGGCGTGCAGTCGTTCGTCGAATCCGAAGCGCGCACGTTAGGACGCAAGCATACGATCGAGGACGTCGCAGCCGCAGTGGCGTCCGCCCGAGCTGCGGGCATTCGAAGCGTCAACGTCGACTTGATGTTCGCCGTGCCCGGCCAGACGCCGGAGAGCTGGTCGCGGTCCGTTGATGCGGCGATCGCGCTCGGCGTCGACCACGTCTCGGCGTACGGGCTCACGGTGGAGGCCGGCACACCGTACGAGGCCTGGCGCGAGCGCGAACCGCAGGCGTTTGCGGACGACGCGCTCGAGGCCGAGCTCTACGCGATCGTGATCGACAAGCTGGAATCCGCGGGTTTCGAACAGTACGAGATCAGCAACTTCGCGCGGCCCGGACATGCAAGCGCGCACAACGCCAACTACTGGGCCAACGGGGAGTATGCCGGATTCGGCACCGGCGCGGCCTCATATCTGGGGGGCGTCCGGTCGGTCAACACGCGCGACCTGCGCGCGTACGTGAACGCCGCGTTGAGCGGGGCGCCGATCCCGAAAGACTCCGAGCGCCTCGACGGGATGCAAAAGGCCGGCGAGGCCGTCATGCTTGCTCTGCGTACGGCGCAAGGGGTGCCCCTGCGCATCTTCAAAGAGCGATATGGGTTTGATTTCATGGAGCAGTATGGACCGGTCGTCGAACGGTACGAGGAGTTGGGATTGCTGGAGGTCGGGACGGCGTACGCGCGTCTTACGAGGCGGGGGCGATTTCTCGCCAATGAAGTATGCGCGGCTTTCGTGACGTTCGCGTAGGCCCCACGTTCGCTGCTGCGCTGCTGCGATTCATCTTCGCGGCAGTCTTCGGCGTGACGGGATTCTTGCTCGGGCGCGAGGCGTACATCCACGTCTTTTCCCTGCACTTCGCCAGCGAGCTGCTGCAGGTCGTCTTCATGGTCGTCGTGCCGGTCGCTGGGGCGCTGCTGGGTGTCGTGCTCGCCCCGCTGGCTCAGACGATCTTCGAAGACGAGCTCAACGCCGTCGAACGCGGTATCGAACGCCTTTCGCCCGCCGAGCTCGCGGGCGGCGCGGTCGGCCTAATCTTCGGACTGCTCATCGCGTTCCTGATCCGCAGCATTCTCTTCGAATTCTTGTCCGTCACCGGGCGCGCCGGCAGCTATGTCGCGATTCTTATGTACATCGTCATCAGCATGTTCGTGGCGTACCTGGGCGCGCGCGTCGGCTCGCGCATGCATTTCGTTCCGCTGGCAATGCAGGGTTCGGCCGGATCCGGCGGTGCGGGAAAAGTGCTCGACACGTCTGTGCTCATCGACGGGCGCATCGTCGAGATTCTCGAAGCCGGATTTCTCGAAGGGCCTCTGGTGCTTCCGCGTTTTATCCTCCGGGAGCTGCAGGCGGTCGCCGATTCGGCCGACGCCATGAAACGGACGCGCGGACGCCGCGGGCTGGAAGTGCTCAAACGTCTGCAGGAGACCGGCGCGCTCGAAGTGAGCGAGCGCGACTACGCGGATATTCGGGGCGCAGATGCCAAGCTGGTCCGGCTGGCACAGGATCTCGGATGCAAATTGCTCACGAACGATTACAACCTCAACCGCGTCGCGCACGTGGAGGGCATCGCAGTCCTCAACGTCAATGAACTCGCCAATGCCATTAAACCCGTCGTGCTTCCCGGAGAAGAGCTGCACGTGCAGATCATTCGTGACGGCAAGGAGCCGCACCAGGGTATCGGCTATCTCGACGACGGCACCATGATCGTGGTCGAGCACGGCAGCAGGCTCATCGGTGAGGAAACCGACGTCGTCGTGACCAGCGTGCTGCAAACGGTCGCGGGCCGGATGATCTTCGCCAAACCCAAGCGGGACGTGCGCTGAAATGCCGCGTTCTGCGCAAACCTGGTGCGCGGTCATCGTGGCTGCGGGGCGCGGGACGCGCTTCGGGCGTCCCAAACAGCTCGTCGAGATCGCGGGCGAACCGATGGTGACGTGGCCGGTTCGTACGTTCGCGGCGATCGACGAGATCGCAGCGATCGTCGTCGTCACCGAACGCGAGTGGCTGGCGGACGTTGCGCGCGCCGTTGCCCGCTGCTGCACGCACAAGCCGGTGGACGTCGTTCCCGGCGGTGCGAGCCGGCAGAGCAGTACGTATGCTGGGTTGTGCGCGGTGCCTGCCGAGTGCGACGCCGTCCTCGTACACGACGGCGCGCGGCCGCTCGTGAGCGCCAACGACGTTCGCTCGGGCATGGAGCCGGTGCGTCCGGGTCATGGTTCGCTGCTGGCCGTTCCGATCGTCGATACGATTAAACGCGTCGATCCGCAGTCGCATACGGTTGCCGAGACGCTCGACCGGCGGCCGCTGTGGGCCGCGCAGACGCCGCAATTCGCGATGCTCGCAGACCTGCGCGCGGCGCACGAACGCGCCTTGGCCGAGGGATTCGAAGCCACCGACGATTCGATGCTGCTCGAACGCGCGGGCGTCACCGTACACGTCGTGCCCGGTTCGGTCGAAAATTTCAAGGTGACGATGCCCGAAGACGGCTTGCGCGCCGATCGCGCGATGCGCGTGCGCGTGGCCGGTCAACTGCGCTAATGCGTGTCGGTCACGGTTTCGATGCGCATCGCTTGGTGGAAGGCCGCGAGCTCGTCCTCGGAGGCGTCCGCGTCCCGCACGCGACCGGCGCGCTGGGCCATTCCGACGCGGACGTGTTGGCGCATGCGATTGCGGATGCGCTGCTTGGCGCTGCCGCGCTGGGCGACTTGGGCGGCCACTTTCCGGACAGCGACGAACGCTGGCGCAATGCCGACTCGATGGAACTGCTCGGCCTGTGCGCGGCCGAACTTCAGCGCGCCGGCTATCGCGTCGAAAACGTCGACGCGACGATCGTCGTGCAGCAGCCGCGGCTGGCGGGGTTCATTCCGGCGATGCGCGAGAGCCTTGCCGCACGGCTCGGCCTGGCCTTGGACCGCATCAGCGTGAAAGCCAAGACCAGTGAGGGAATGGGATACACGGGCGACGGCAGCGGCATCGCCGCGTATGCCGTGGCTGCGATCGAACGACGATGACGGTTGACGAACTAGCCGGCGCGATGCAGCGCTGGGGATTCTTGGAGACGCCGCCGCCGCAGGCCGCGCTGCGGTGGATCGAGACCTTTCTGGAAGCCTACGGAACGCAGCTCGATACGCTCGAGGAGGCGCGCGCGCCCATCGCGGAGTTGCGCGCGGAGGCTTGCACCGTGCCGGCGCTCGAGCTCGAGCGTTTGCGCACCCGCGAAGTGCTCTTCTTTTTGGATACGGTCAGCCAGTACGTCGACAGCCAGCCGGAGCTTCGCGGCCTGCCGTTGGACGCCGACCTGGCAGTCATGGCCGAGGAGTTCGGTCTTTCCGCCGAGGATGCAACCTTTGCGGTGCGCATGGCCTTGACGGGAAAGACGCAGGGACCGCCGCTGGCGCTGCTCTTCCCGCTGCTGGGGCATGACCGTATACTGATTCGCATCGGCGCCGTGAATTCGATGCTCTTGCACGGACGCGGGCTCGAGCCCATCCGGTACGGACCGGGCGGCGCGCCCTTCGAACCCATCCATGGAAAACCACCCGACACGCGATCGACATGACCATCTTCGAAATGATTAACGCGGACCTGCGCGCGGCGCTCGAGCGCGATCCCGCCGCGCGCGGGCCGCTCGACGTGCTGCTCTCGTATCCCGGTTTTCATGCCGTCACGGCGCACCGGTTCATCCACGAACTCTACCGCCTGCGCATTCCTCTGCTGCCGCGCTGGCTTTCGAACGTCAACCGCTTCCTGACCGGAATCGAGATTCACCCCGCCGCGCAGATCGGTCCAGGTCTGTTCATCGACCATGGCATGGGCGTGGTCATCGGCGAGACCGCGCAAGTCGGCCGCCGCTGCACGATTTATCAAGGCGTGACGCTGGGCGGCACGAGCCTCTCACACGGCAAACGTCATCCGACGCTCGGAGATAATGTAACCGTCGGCGTCAACGCCGCGGTGCTCGGAGCAATTACCGTCGGCGACAACGCGAAGATCGGGGGCGGTTCGGTCGTCGTGAAAGACGTTCCGCCGAACTCGACGGTCGTCGGTGTGCCCGCACGCGTCGTCATGCAGGACGGCGTTCCCGTGCGCCTGGTCCCCGAAAAACCGCAGGTCGATATGCCGGATCCGACTGCCGATGCGATCGCGCGCTTGCAGCGCCGCGTCGCGCAGCTCGAAGCGCGCCTGAACGACATCGCGCAGGACGAAGCGTCCGCGTCGACGTGGTCCTGGGTCGTATAGGACCGAACTGATGGCCTTGCGCTTGTACAACACGCGGACGCGTGCCGTCGAACCGTTTGCTCCGCTCGATCCGCCGCGCGTGCGGATCTACGTCTGCGGGCTCACGCCGTCGGCGGAGGCGCACCTGGGCCACGCGCGTTCCTTCTTGTTCTTCGACGCGCTGCGGCGGTATTTGACGCATTGCGGCTACTGCGTCACGTACGTGCAGAACGTCACCGACATCGACGACCGCAGCATCAACCGCGCCAAGGAAACCGGCGAACACTGGTACGACATCGTCAGCGGATACTACGCTTCGTTCAAGCAATCGCTGCACGGCAAATTGGGCGTCCTGCCGTTCGATCAGGAGCCGTACGCCACCAAGTTCATTCCGCAGATTCTTGCCATGATCGGGCAACTGCTCGAGCGCGGCTATGCGTACGCTGCGCGCGACGGCGTCTATTACCGCGTGAGCAAATTCCCGCGGTACGGCGAGCTCAGCCGCCGGAACGTCGAAGAGCTCGAAGCCGGCGCGCGCATCGAAGTCGACGAGTACAAAGACGATCCGCTCGATTTCGCGCTGTGGAAATTCGCCAAGCCCGGGGAACCCGCGTGGGAATCGCCCTGGGGCGCGGGGCGGCCGGGATGGCATATCGAGTGTTCGGCAATGTCGCAGGAACTGCTCGATCCCAAGGGCGAGGGCTTCGATATCCACGGCGGCGGCGCCGATTTGATCTTTCCGCACCACGAAAACGAGGTTGCGCAGAGCGAGCCGCTCATGCGTCACCCGCCCATGGCCAATTTCTGGATGCACGGCGGACTGCTGCTCTTCGACAATCTGAAGATGAGCAAGTCCTTGGGCAACTTCGAGCCGCTCTCGCAGGTGCTCGAACGGTTCGACCCGCAGGCGATCCGGCTGCTGTTTCTGCAGACGGGATATCGCAAGGTCATGAACTTCACCCAAGAGTCGGTCGCCGCCGCAAGCGCCGCACTCGAGCGCCTCAAACGGCGCTGGCGCGAATTGGATCCGGCCGCGGCCGCCGACGGCCCGTTCGATGCGCGCATCCGCGAAGCGCTCGACGACGATATGAACACCGCCGTCGCGCTGGCCGAGCTGCTCGCGTACCGCGGCGCTTCGCGCGCGTCGTTCGAAAGCGCGCTATACATTCTGGGCCTGCCGGCTAATGATTCATGGCTAGAAGAAGCCGCGCGAGCGCTGCCCGGCGATTTCGTCGAGCGTCTTGCTGCAGAGCTGCAAACGGCGGTTGGCGAAGCGGCGCCGTCCTTCAACGGCGCGACGGCCGAGCAGGCCGTCGAACGCGTGATCGCGCTGCGCTCTCAAGCGCGCGCGGACAAGGACTGGAGCGCCTCCGACCGGTTGCGCGACGCGCTCGCCCGGTGCGGCGTGACGCTCAAAGATTCGAAGGAAGGGACGACGTGGAGCGCCGGCGCGTAGAGCGACGTCACGCCCAGCGCAGGCTGGACGTGGATTTCGACGACGTCATCTACGGCGTCCATGCCGTTGAGGAGGCGCTGGCCGCTGCCGAAAGCCTGCGAACGATCCACGTTGCGCAGGAGCGCAGGCGCGATCCGGCGCTGCGCAAGCTGCTCACCGCGGCGCGCGAACGGCGGATCTTCGTCAAGTTCGAAGAGCGCCCGTTCTTCACGCGTTTTCCGTACAAGGCCCATCAGGGCGTCATCGCGTTCGGAACGCCGTTTCCGTATGCGTCGTTGGACGAGGTGCTGGTGCGCAAGGACGGGCCGTTGCTCGTGGTCGTGCTCGATCACGTGACCGATCCGCACAACGTCGGTGCGATCGTTCGTACCGCCGAATGTGCCGGCGCCTCGGGCGTCGTCATCCCGGAACGGCGTGCCGCCGGCGTTAACGCTACCGTGCGTAAAGCGGCCGCAGGCGCTTCGGCGCACTTGCCGATCGCGCGGGTCGCGAACGTCGCAGATGCGATTCGGCGCATGAAAAAAGCCGGTGTTTGGGTCGCCGGCGCTCAGACCGATCCCGAAAGCATCGACTTCATGCAGGCCGATTTCAATCGCGATCTCGCGATCGTCATCGGCGCTGAAGGCGCCGGTCTTGCGCAACTAGTTCGCCGCGAATGCGACTATCTGGTGAAGATTCCGACGCTCGGAAAAGTCGAGTCGCTCAACGCGTCGGTTGCGGCGGGAGTATTGCTGTACGAAGCGGTTCGGCAGCGGCGCAGTGCGGCCGCCTCGGCTCCCTAAAACGCCGGCAGCTGCGGCTTGAGGATCATCAGCGCGAATGCGATGATCGGCAGCACCAGGGCAACGCCGCCCCACACGTTCCATGCGGCGGACAACCGCCCGTACTCGGCCAAATCGCCGGCGTGCGCAGCCGACGAGAGCGCGCGCTGGTTGCGCGAGAGCGGCCCGAACGCCGCGCCCGCAAGCGCGAATGCAAGCAGCGCCCAGAGGATCCAGCCTGTGCCCAAGATTGGATAGCCGCCAATATACGCCGCACCCAGACCGCCGATCAGCAAGATAATGATGCCGGGGATCGTGAACACGCGATCGGCGGTGATGATCCCGTCGATCGTATGCGCGATGACGGGCGCATTTGCGGTGCGATCCGCTAAGTGCTTCCAGAGGATGCCCACGGTGATATTGCCCAGGAACAGCACGACGCCGGAAAGATGGATCAGCTTGAGCAGCAGGTACATGCCCGGCTGCTTAACCGGAACGTAACCGAATCCCCGTCCGCCCCGGCATGAGCGCAGCCGCGGGCCCCGCGAATCGTTCGGGACAGGAGTACACCTATCGGCATGAAGAGCCTCGCTCAACAGACTGCCGAATCGATCGCGTCCGGCAAGCCGTTTCGAGAGACGCTCTCTTCGCTATGTGCCCTGCTCGCCCAATCGCTCGCGCCGTGCGAAGTGACGCTGTACCTGGGCGATGACGTTTCGTGCCGGCTGGTTTACGGAGCCGGGACTGCATCGCCGCCCGCGCAAACGATTGAAGCCGCGCTTGCGTTCGGAGACGGCGTGCTGGGCCGCGTGGCCGTCTCTCGGGACGCATATCCGCTTTTTTCCGAGCGCGACTCCGATCGGGTTCACACGTGGGCTGCGATCGTCGCGATCCGCGCGCATCAGGCCGCCATGGAAGCGGCGAACGAACGTCTGGAGCATCTCGCGGGCAGCGACATGCTCACGGGCCTGGCCAACCGCCGGACATTCGACGCGCAGCTGCAGCGTGAGTGGCAGCGCGCGTGCACCGCGCGCGAGCCGCTGGCGGTGGTAATGGTCGACGTCGATTATTTTAAAGCCTATAACGATCGCTACGGGCATATCAGCGGCGACCGGACGCTGCACCTGGTGGCGCAGGCGCTGCGATCGTGCCTGAAGCGCAATGGGGAGTTGCTCGCGCGTTTTGGTGGCGAGGAGTTCGTTGCGCTGCTCCCGCGCACGGCAGAACATCAAGCGATCGGCATTGCCGAGCGCATGCGCGAAGCCGTGGCCGCGCTTCAGATCGAGCATGCCGGCTCTCAACTGCGCCGCGTCACCGTCAGCGCCGGCATTGGAGCCGAGGCCGCCGCCGGCGATGCCGGTCCGACGGCGCTGCTTGCGCGTGCCGACAAAGCGCTTTATGAAGCCAAGGAGTACGGGCGCAATCGCGTCGTCGGCTCGCATTACCAGTCGCACACGCCCGTCGTCTTGCGCCGCAGCACGGGCATGCACAACGCGCCGGCCTGGCGCGGCGCGTTCGTCGGACGCTCCGCCGAAATCGAGATCGTGCACACGGCGTTGCAGCGATCGCGCCTGGTGACTGTGGCGGGAGGTGCGGGGATCGGAAAGACGCGCTTGGCCGTCCAGGCGGCTTCGCGCGAAGCGTCCCAATTTACGGACGGCGTTTGGTACCTCGATTTTAGAACGTGCAGGACGTTGGACGGCGCGCTGCGCGCGGCGTTGGCGGTGCTCGGAACGGAAGAAGATGCCGGATCGCCCGAGCAGACGCTGGTGGCGGTGCTGCGTTCTCAATCCGCGCTGCTGCTCGTCGACGCGTGCGATCATCTCCAAGCCGGCCTCGAACGCTTCATCGACGTCGTGCTGAGCCAAACTCGAAACGTACGCGTGCTTGCGGCGCGCCGCGAACCCTGCGGCGTTGCCGGCGAGGCCGTCGTGCGCGCCGGCGCGCTCACGATCGAGGATGCGATTGCGCTTTAC
>Ga0070740_10003688_pt1 | contig 15961 bp, 13 predicted proteins | sample Coa_R2_FD_67286 | JGI IMG/M metagenome (GOLD analysis project Ga0070740, IMG submission 67286) | Surface soil microbial communities from Centralia Pennsylvania, which are recovering from an underground coalmine fire - Coalmine... | ecosystem: Environmental > Terrestrial > Soil > Unclassified ... | reverse complement strand
CCGCAAAACTCGGTGCAGATGACGCGATAGGTGCCGATCTCGCTGGGGGTGAACTCCTCGTGCGTCACCAGGCCCGGCACGACATCCTGCTTGATGCGGAACTCGGGAACCCAGAACGAGTGGATCACGTCCGGCGAACGCTCGCTAACATAGACGGCGCGATTGATAGGCAGGGCCATGATGTCGGTGACGCCGTCAAGGTTCTTCACCCCGTACTGGGGCAGGCTGAACTGCCAGCCGAACTGGTAGCCCGTGACGTCGAGGTGCAGCGGGTCCTTCTGCACGCTGTGCTCGTCGCCCCACACGGCGAGGCTGGCCACGGCCAGGATCACCAGCAGGAGAGCAGGGCCGGCCGACCAGGCGATCTCCACTCGCGTGTTGCCGTGCGACTGCACGCCCACGGCATCCTCGGGATCGGACGGCCTGCGGCGGTACTGAACCACGAAGGCCAGCGTCAGCCCCTCGACAAAGATGATGATTGCTCCGCCGACGGCTAACATGAAGCGGAACAGGTTGTCGACGGATACGGCCTGGCGTGTGGCCTCTGGAAACCACGAATTGATGGGCACGACGGCCACGAAGATGATCCAGATCAACGAGATGATGGCGAGTGGCGCCATGACACGGCCCAATGGGCCGAAGCCAGGGCTGCCCGGAGGGGGTCCGGGCGCATGTCCGTCGGATGTAGCCATAGCACAAACCCTTTCGTCTGCGCGGCACCGAGGTGCACAGTCAATGTCACTGAATGGGGCGACCTGAGCGCGATGAGGGCGGGGCTGTCAACCGCTGGCCTTCTTAGTCTATCACGCCCGCGTCTGTTCTTGCCAGCGCCGGCCCGACCATTTATGGCTTGGTCCCTGCCATGAGGCGTCAGCCCCGGGCCGCTTCCCCGCCAACACAAGTGAGCCGCACCCCCGCCCCCCTCGGCTGATGTTCGGTGCATCACCAGTTGCGGGCTTGAGCATCATATGTGCCACGCACCAGCGCGCATGGCCTTTGCCCGCCCGGAGGCCGAAGGCAAGGGAGGCCCATGCTATACTCAATGGGCTCCGCTGAGATGTGAGTGCGCGGAGCATTCTTCCCCAATAATCGTCAGGAGTTGTGTGTCAGATGCGCGAAGAACGGTTAGCCTTCCTCAAAGAACTGGTCGAGGCCCCCAGCCCATCCGGTTACGAGTCCCCCGCCCGCGCCGTCTGGCGGCGCGGGGTCGAGGGTGCGGCGACAACCTTGCGCACCGACCTCCACGGCAATACGATCGCCGCGCTCAACCCGGACGGTGCTCCGCGCATTGCCCTGGTCGGCCATATCGACGAGATCGGTTTCATGGTCAGCTACATCGATGACGATGGGTTCATCTCGTTCGTCCCCATCGGCGGGCACGATCCGGTCATGGCCCCGGGCCAGCGCGTCAGCATTCATACCGCGGGCGGGCCGCTATTGGGGGTGATCGGCCGGCGTCCGATCCACGTCATGCGCGGCGAGGAGCGCGAGAAGAAGGTCGAACTGAAGGACCTGTGGATCGACGTGGGCACAACATCGCGCGAGGCCGTCGTCTCACGCGTCAAGATCGGCGACCCCATCACCTATACCGTCGGCCTGGAGCACCTTCAAGGTGGCCGCGCGGCATCCCGCGCCTTCGACAACAAGATGGGCGCCTTCATCGCCGCCGAGACGCTCAAGCAGGTGGCACCGCGCCGGCCGCGCGCAGCGCTCTATGCCGTGGCCTCGGTGCAGGAAGAGGTGGGGTTGCGCGGCGCCTACACCAGCACCTTCAGCATCGATCCCCAGGTCGGCATCGCCATCGACGTAACCCACGCCTTCGACTACCCGGGTGGGGCGAGCGACAAGAAGATCCGCGGTGATGTGCGCCTGGGTGCCGGCCCGGTGATCTCGCGCGGGCCGAGCATCAACCCGGTGGTCTTCGAGCGCCTGGTCGCGGCGGCCGAGGCGGCCGGCATCCCCTATCAGGTCGAGCCTAATCCGGAGAGCTCGGGCACCGATGCCGATGCCATCCAGCGCACGCGCGGCGGCGTGGCCACGGCGGTGATCAGTGTGGCCCTGCGCTACATGCACACGCCGGTCGAGGTGCTGGAGCTCGACGACATCGAGCAGACCATCGATCTGCTCGCCGAGTTCGTGATGCGTGTGGAGCCGGACGCCGACTTTACACCGTAACGCACGATCATGAGGGGCGAATGGCATACGCCCCTGCGGTGCCGTGCCGCCCCGTTGCCAGGTAACCACCTGTAAACATCTCGTTCAGTGGCTCAGGACGCGATGATGGCGTGCGAGCAGGCGTCGCGGGCGGCCACCGCCAGATCCGAATCGCGATAGGGCTTGGTGAAGTAGCGCGTAGCTCCCAGTTGCTCGGCCGCCCGGCGATGCTTGCTCCCGCCGCGCGAGGTCATCATGAAGATCGGCACCTCGGAGGCCCCGTTCATGTGGCGAATGGCATAGAGCGTTTCCAGCCCGTCCATGCGCGGCATCTCCACGTCCAGCGTGATCAGGCTGGGCACGCCGTCGCGCTTGATGACCTCGAGTGCCTCCTGCCCGTCGCGAGCGGTCAGCACTTTGAAGCCGGCGCTTTGCAAGGTGCCGGTCAAGGCCAGGCGCATGCTCATGCTGTCGTCGACGACCAGTGCCGTTAGCTCCGAATTCGTCTCCTGCTCGCTGCTGGATACCAGGGTGGTGACCTGGCGCAGGTCGGTCAACAATTGCGGAAGGTTGACGACCGGCGCGACAGTGCCGTCGTTCATCACGTGCGCTCCCAGCAGCGCTTTGACACCCTGCAAGATCGCCGGTGGCGCTTTGATCAGGATCTCCTCTTCGCCCAGTACTTGTTCGATGAGCAGGCCGATCGAGCCGCTTTCGTAGCCCACCTGGAGCACGTCGACCTCACCGTTCTGCATGTAGGCCGGCGTTCTGGACCCCGGCAGCGGGGGCAGATTGTAGATCGGTAGCTCCTGACCTTCAAGGCGCGCGACGCGCCCCCGCGGCGTGTCGACGATGTCGGACGCCGCGACCAGGTGCAGCGCCATGATTTGCGAGACGGGGAAGACCATGACGCAGCCGCCATCGCGGATGATCAGTCCGCGCGTCAGCGACAGGCTCAGCGGCAGGCGTAGCGTGAAGGTCGTGCCCATGGCGGGGCGGCTGCTGACTTCGATCGAGCCGCCCATGCGCAAGCATGCTTCCCGTACCGCATCCATACCAACTCCGCGCCCGCTGAGGTGGCTGACGCTCTCGGCGGTACTGAAACCGGGCAGGAAGATGAGGCCCATCTTCTGTTGTTGGGTCATGGTGTTGGCCTCCGCGGCCGTGATCAGGCCGCGTTCCATGGCCTTGGCCGCGATCTTGTTGGGGATAATGCCCGCTCCATCGTCCGAGACCGTCAGCACGATCTGGTTGCCGTCCTGTGCCGCCCCGACGATAATGGTGCCGGCTTCGGGTTTCCCTTCAGCCCGTCGAACCGCGGGCGATTCGATGCCGTGATCCACGGCGTTACGGAGTAGGTGCATCAGCGGCTCGAAAAGTTTGTCGAAGACGCTCTTCTCGATGGAGACGCTGCCGCCCTGTAGGTGCAGGCGCACCTGCTTCCCCGACTCCTCCGCCGCCTGGCGGACGACGCCGTCCAGGCGCACACGCATGTTGGAGATGGGGACCAGCCTGATGCTCATCAGGGCGCTCTGGATGTCGGCGTCGGCGCGCGCTTCCAGCGCCTGCAGGCTCCAATGGCTGGTGATGGTGTCGTAGATCGATTGCACCAGGCCCTGCTGGTCCGAGATGGCTTCCTGCATCTGCAGCACCAGCATGTTCAGGACGCTGTACGTCTCCAGGTTCAGCTCGTCGTCGCCGCTGGCCTCTTCGGGCTGGAATCCGGCGCACTCGTTGCCCAGTTGCATGACCAGCGAGTGCAGGCGGGCCACGTTGCGGCGGGCATCTTCGGTGATGGAGAGCAGGCTGCTGAGCATGCCTTGCGACGAGACGCGGTGCGCCGCCATTTCCGTGATCTTGGCCACAACCGTATCGACTTTGCCGAGATCGACGGTGATCGAGTTCGCACCACGCCGGGCGGCCGGCCGGTTCGGCGCCTCCGCCGGTCGCTGGGGCTGGGAGATGGGCGCGGTCTGCAGTTCGGCCTCGCGCGCCGCCCTGACCAGCCGCTGGAGGCCCGGCCGGTAGTAGGGTGAGAGCGTTGACTCCGTAAGGGCGGCAGTCGGCGCCTTCTGGGCGGGAGCAGGCCCGAGATCGGGCGCTTTATCCTGCCCATCGCCGCCCGTCGTGACCGGGTCGGCGACGGTGCGCAGCGTGAGCGGCGTATCGGCCACGGTGTCTGAAACGCCGGATACGCCGCCCAGCGGCGCGGCGACGATGTCCGCCGCGCCGGGCACGTCGTGGCCAGCCACGGCCATAGCCTCCACCGGTTCGGGTGCGGCCGCGACGGCGGAGGTGTCGTTCTCGCCGGCCGGCATGTCATGCACCGCGTGTGGCGGCGCGACCATGGCTGCCGGGATGTCGCTCTCGTTCGTCTCCGTTGCCCCACGCGGCGGCGTGGTTGCAACGGCCACGGTGCTATGCTCACCCGCCGGTATGTCTTGTATCGCGGCCGGATGTACGGCTTCAAGGACAGCCATGTCGTTCGCACCGGCCGGGATGTCCTGTGCCGCACCGAGGCCGGCACCATCCTCGTCCTCGAATGGCTCGCTCACCAGGGCGTGGGATAGTTCGGCGTCCTCCGCGACCGGGGGTACGGCGGCGCAGAGTTCGTCGAACCGGGAGGCAAGGGCCAGCAAACCGTCCAGGCCCTGGATGTGCCCTGCAATGGCCTCCTGGATTGACGAACGCAGCAACGGTTCGGCATCGAACAGCGCCTGAAGCGTTCGCACATTCAGCGTTGTCTGGCCGTCGGCGATCAAGTCCAGGAGGTTTTCGCAGGCATGGGTGAACGCGGCCACGTGCTCGAACCCGCACAGTTTCGCGCCGCCCTTAATGGTGTGGATGATGCGCCGGGTTTCCAGCAAGGCGCCGTGATCCTCGAAGTCGCTCTCAAGGTGCTCCAGCTCCACGTGCAGGCCGTCAAGCAGCTCGGCGCATTCCTGGGCATAGGCGTCTAGCAGTTCAGGGGCAACACCTTGGGCACCAAGCGGCGATCCATCGGTCTGGGCATCGTCTGTCTCCGCGACGACCTGGCCTGGCCGCATCCAGCCGCTCACCGGTTCTTCTGGTATCGGGGACGCACGCGTCTCCGCCTGTTGCATCTCCCCGGCCTGATCCTCCTGTCCCATGACAGGTATAGCATCGCGAGGCGGTAACGCCAGCGCCTCGGGCGGCGCGGCAGCGCCTTCGACAACGCCAGCCGGTGCGACGTCGTGCTCGGCCGTCTTGGCCTCAAGGGGGGTAAAGGCGTGCAGCCGCATCGTCGGAAAGGCCATCGCTACCGGCAGGCCGCCGATCGGCGCGTGGTCCGGGACGCTGCCGCCGTCGCTCGCTTCGCGCCCGCCGGCGGCGGACGCCCGCTTGGGCTCCGCGTGCGTGGCCGATGCGGTGAGCGGTATGGCCGAGATCGCGGCGGGCGACGGCGGCACCTCCGGCTCGCCGTCAGGTGCATCCCGCCCGGCCTTGACGGCGTTGTCAGTCAGGCCAAGTCCCAGCGCTTCTTCTTGGCTGAGGCCGAAGAGATGGATGAGGTCAAGGTCGTCGCTACTCCCCATCTGTGGCAACCTCCGATGTCAGCGGCGCCGAGGGCACGGCTTGCAGCAAGCCGCGTAGCAGGGCGTGATCGCTGTACAGATACTCGCTGCTCTGTTCGAGGCTGGCCTGGGTCGAGGCCGCATCCACCAGCACCGAGTCTATGGCGGCGCTCATCTCGCCGAGGGCGATACCCTGGGCGCGCAGACCCGACGCCAGGTGCTCGCTCAGGGCCGTGACGTGCTGGGAGAGCAGCCGCATCTGGCGTGCAATCTCCGCGACCGTCGCGTTACCGTTGAGGCGAGACGCTTCCAGGCTGGTGTTGCTCGATAGCGTGCGCAGTTGGCGGGCCACGGCGGCCAGGGTTTCGGTGGCCTTTATCCCTTCGGAGACGTTGATCGATAGATGGGCCGTCCGTTCGCTGACATACTCCGCCGATTCTAGTATCTTGCGCATGGTCGCGCGCGCGCTCTCCACGTTGTCCTCGGCCCGGGACCCGTCATGCTCGTGACGCGCGCTATCTCGGTCCATGTAGTCGTAACTCTCCGTATCTCTGGCCAGGGTGAGGCGAAGAAGGGAATCGTTCATGGTCTCTCCGTCCTGATAGCGATCATGCGCCTGCTGCCGATGGACATTTAACTGACCTTTAGAGTTGCGACAGAGCTGTTGAGTTGATCGGTCAGCTCGCGCAAACGCACGGCAGAGTCGGCCGATGCCGCCGTGGTGCGCGAGGTCTCCAGTGAGATGCCGTTCAGCGTGCCCATCATGGCCGCCAGTTCGGCGGCCTTGCGGGCCTGTTCAGAGCTGGCGCTGGCGATGAAGACGTTGAGGTCGGCCAGTTCGTGCACCACGCTATCCACCACCTCGAAGGCTTCGGCGGCATGCTGCACGGCGCGGCCACCGGCCACCACCTGGATGGTCACGTCTTCAATGGCCTCGACAACGCCGACCGTTTCGCGCTGATTGCGCGCGATGACTTCCTGAATCTGCCGCAGCGCCAGTTGCGACTGCTCGGCCAGGGACTCGATGCCGTCGGCCACCGACCGGAACACGCCACCGCCGCTGTCGGCGTGGCGGGCGGCCTCGATGGAGGCGTTGCCGGCCATGATCTGCAGCTCCTCGGTATTGCGCTGGACCAGCGAGAGCGCCTGGCTCATGAGCTGTGCGCTCTCGCCAAGCCCCTTCACCTTGCGCGTGGCGCGTCGCGTCGTATCGCGGATCGCATCCATGGTCTTGTGGGCGCCGGCCACGGCGTCGTGACCGCTGCGCACAGCATCGAGCGCCCGGGCCGAGACGGTCATGGCCGACTGTGTGCGCTGGCTGACGGATGAGGCGGAGGCCGATAGGTCGCTGATGCCCTTGGCGCTTTTCTCCAGGGCCTTGGCCTGCTTGTCTGCTTCGTGCGAGACGCGCTGCACCGTCCCGGCCACCTGCAGGGAACCGGCGCTGACCTCGCGTGCCGTGGCCTGAATATCCCGGACGATGGCGCAGAAGCGGCGTAACAACACGCTGATAGAATCGGCCACGGCGCCGAGCGAGCCTTCGCTGGTGGTTGGCCGGACGGTCAGATCTCCGTTTGCCGCCTGTGAGAGTTCCGTGAAGAGCTGGATGATGCCGTTCTCGAGCTCCAGGCGCTGCGATTCCAGTTCGTTGATCAGCGTGAGCGCGTGCTCGGTGACGGCATCAAAGGCGCAGGCGATATCGCCGATCTCGTCGTGCAGATCGATGTTGGACCGGGCTCTGAAGTCGCCGGCCTGTACCCGCTCCGCCGTGGCCCGCAGCTTGAGGATGGGGGTCATGACATAGTGGCTGAGCGAGACGGTGAAGAAGAGCGTGATCGCCACGGCGGGTACAAGCGCCCACCAGGTGATGTGCCCCAGGTAGATGATCAGCAGCGATGGGACCAGGCCGGTAACGGCGAGCGCTGCCGTGAGCTTCACGCGCAGCGTCCACGGGCGCACGCGCGCGGTGCTCTTGCGCGTCACCGCGATCGGCGGGCTCATGACGCTCATCTATGCCCTCCCTGCCAGGGGTGAGCCCAGCGCCCGCGCCATGGCCTGCAATAGATTGACGCCGTCCAGGATGCGTATCTGCTGGCCGTGAATGGCGGAGTGCCCCGCGACATACGGTTCGGCCTCGGAAAAGACGGCGTACTCGATGGAGTCGAAATAGCGGATGCCCGACACGGCATCGACCAGCAGCCCAACGCGCAAGTCTCCGGCCTCCACGAAGACAAGGCGAGAATCCTCCGCCGGTATTGTTGTGCCATGCCCGAGAAAGGCGCCCAGATCGGCGATGGCCTGCACGGTCCCCTGCACGCTGAGCAGTCCGAGCGTCCAGGAAGGCACGCCGGGCACGGGGCCGGGCGTGTCGTAGCGACGCAGCCACGGCAGCAATGACGCTCCGCCATCCTGCAGCAGGCCGTAGAGGCGTCCATGGACGGTAAAGACGAGGGCAGGCACGCGCTCCTGCATCAGTTACGCCTCCTCACCGGCGGTGGTTGTATAGACGGGCTCCATGTAGGGGCTGTTCTTCAGGCGGCGCGCCACGGTCTTGCGCGACAGGACATCGTTGAGAGCGCGCTTGAGGTCGTTCTGGTCGACCGGCTTGGTCAGATAGCGGTCGGCACGGGCGAACTTGCCGCGCATCTTGTCGATGAGCCCATCCCGGCTCGTCACCATGATGATGGGGGTGGCCTTGAAGGGGGAACGCTTGATCGCGGCGCACACGTCGAGCCCGTCCATCTTCTTGATCGTCTGTCCGGATGCCAGCTCTCTGCTGCGATCCTTGAGGTTGACGTCGAGCAGGACCGCATCCGGCTGCAGCGTGGCGACCTGCTTCAGGGCGCTGAGGGGATCTTCCGCGAAGAGGACATCGTAGTCGTTGTCAAGAAGCAGCTTATAGGCGTAGCGAATCGTCGCGCTGTCCTCTACGATCAGCACACGGTATGGCTGGTGTTCAGTGGCTTCTCCCATAGTGTCTCTTCCCTTTCCGGCAATCTGGCTGATAGACGAGTGCGATGCCCCTGTACTATTTCGTTGATGGTTTGATATGCGGTCTGCAGCGCCTCGGCATCCGCGGCTAGGTGCGATACCCAGCCCACTTCCAGTAGCTGGGTGATGATCTGGCGCAGGACGGCGAGGGCCTCGCGCACGGCGGAGGGGCGGGTTGACAGCGGGACGCGCTGAATCGACTGCACCATGCCCTCCACCACCAGGCGATGGCGCTTGTCGATGCGCAGATCACCGGCCACGCCGATCTGCAGGTCCATGGTGCCGGTGGCCGCGGTGTGCTGCGTCAGTCCGTCGATCAGGCGCGGGACGAGCGAGGTGTCGACAATGGCGTTCAACTCGTCGAGCTCGTCCAGGATCAGATTGATGGCTCGCCCCAGTTGGCGGATTTGCTCCTCAAGGGTGATGACGCTGCCCATGGCGGTTAGAGGAGCGATCTGCTCGAGCACGTGCGCCAATGAGCTGTGATAGAGCTGTGCGTCGGCATCTGCCAACGTACGGGAGACGATATGCGGATCAAGCCCCATGCGCAACCTCCACGCCAGGTACTCCTCTGAGCCATGAGCTGATTCCCTGTTCAGGCCATACGGTGTGCACATACTATGCTCATTGCGCGCCGGACCACTATCCCCATTGCGTACTAGCCCAGCGGAGTCTCCCCTATCCTGGCCATTGCCCGGTACTCCCATGGCGACTACGCTGTCCAACGGGCGCCCCTCCGGTGGCGGAGCATGCCGGGCGTCTCGCCGGGACCGGAGCAAGTTGAGAGGGTGCCATGGCCGTCAACCGTATCCCCTATCGCAGCAGTTTGCGCGTGCTCGGGCGCCTGCTCAACGACGATCAAGCCTGCATGGCGACGATCACCGAGATCGAACACGGCTTCCTCCTGTACTACTTTCGCTATAGGAACCGCCGGCAGGCGGTCGGCCGCGTCGTATCTCTGGTCGACGTTGCAGACCTGGACGACAAGTTTCGCTCAGGCAGGTCAGGTTCATCCGGCCTGATGCCAAACGCGCGGAAGCCGGGGCGCAAACATCAACACTCCTTACCCCTGTTTCCCATGGGCTACGAGGACGGTCTGAGAGCTATCGGCGACGGTGTGGACCGCCGCGTGGCCAGCGCTGTAACGATCACGGAGCTCGACGACCGGCTGCACCTCGAGTACACCATCGAGCGCGCTAATTTCGTGCTCCAGGAGGGACATCGACAGGTGCTCGCGGGTCGGCGGCAAGAGTCCTTTAGCGCCGACCAGATAGCTGAGACCGTCCGGCGTTGCCATGCCGAGGCCGGGGCGAGGGTAGGTAAGAATGGCCGCCTGCTCCAGGATAATCCGGAAGATGTGACGCTCTATATCGAATCGGCTCCGATCCTGGAGGAGTATGGGCAGATTAGCGAGGCTGAATCTCTGTATCGCCGGGTCCTGGACGTAGCGCCCAACCATCCAGAGGTTCACTACCATCTTGCGCGCTACGCGCGCTGGCGCGGCGATTACAAGGCTGCCATCAAACACCTGCACACGGCTCTCTCCAACGGCGGCGGCAATGGGCCGACCTACCACTTACTCGGTCGCACCTTGCTCGATCGTCACCGCGTCGAGGTGGCCGCCGAAGCGTTGCAGCAGGCCGTCTCCTGCGAGCCGGAGAACCGCCTGTATCAGTTCCATCTGGAGCTGGCGCGGCAGCGACTGGGCGGCGGAAAGGGACGCCGATTAGCCGAGGCCGTCGCCGTACCAGCGGAGGCCGCACCGGCACAAGCGGTGGCGTTGTTGCAGAGCGTAGAGGTTCCGGCCACATCGCCGGAGGCACCGGTAGAACGGCCGGCCACCAAGCGTCCGGAGCAAGGCTCCCTATCGTCCGACCCACCCGGGATGTCTATGGACATGTCCGAGTTGCCGATCGAGATTCCACCCTATCAGGCGCGGCGCGGGGGCAAGGCACGCTCCAGTGCGGCTATGTATGCTCCCGAGATGGAGCCGATCTCTGCGTACGCACCCGCCGAGACGGGGGTGCCCCTTGATCCTGTACCCGGAGATGGATTCGGCGCCACACATGAGTCGAGCGGCGCGTTGCCGGCCACCCCGTCGCCGGCTTGGCCAAGCGCGCCCGGTTCCTGGGACGCGCCCGCCGAGCGACGGCCGTTGCCGGCGCTACCGGAGAGTGCGGCGGTGCCGGCCCCCGCCAGCGGGCCTTCGACCTTGCCCGCGGCCTCGATAGTCGGCAGGGTCCGGGACGCGCCCGCGGAGCGACGGCCGTCGCTGGAGAGTGCGGCAGGGCCGGCTCCCGCCGCCGGGGCGGCAGACATCATTCGCAGAATCGAGCAACGTGAAGCGTCTAACGGTTTGCTGCAGAGCTTCTCGCAGCAGCCGATGGGCAGGCGGCCGACGGCGGCATCCAGGCCGGCGCAGAAGCCAACGCCCCCACCGTATCTCCCCCCCGCCGATCCGGCTCCGCTCCCGCAAATTGACGTACCGCCGCCGCTTGAAACCCAGCCCGACGCCGGTGGACCGCCCCTTTCGGGTTTGGTCGAGAAGGCGGAGCCCATCGTCGCTCGCCCGCGAGAAGCCGATCCCGTGTTCGAGTCGATTGCACGCCTCGAGCAGATGATCAGCGCTGAGCCAGAGCGGGCCGACCTACATCGCAAATTGGGCTTCCTGCTCGCCAAGCAGGGGCGTAACAATGACGCGGCGGCTGCCTTTCGCCGCGCCGTCGAGTGCGGCCGGCAGCGCAGGACCGGTTAGCGAGCGGGGATGCACCGATAGCCGCCGGTGAGTTGGGGCAACCCATGGGAATGCCGCGAATGTGGCCGAGCGGCGGTGTCAGACCTTGCCGGCGTCGCCCGAACCGACGGAGGTGTATTCCGGTTGAGCGGCGACATACGGTTCCTTGCGCACCGCGTCGTGAACCGGTGCGCGCTGTACCGACACCTGCGGATGGGCCTCATCCAGGAAGACGCAGTCCTGAACGTGACGCGAGACGCACATGTCGCCAACATAGCCCACGTCGAGGTGCACTCCGCGCAGGCGGCACCTGAACGTAGAGCTGCGCGCCTGAACGGCCCGCGACACCGCGCTGAGATACTGCGTGCTTTCGCGCGAGACCGGTAGATCGATGACCTCAAGGTACCGGCATACTTGCTTGGCCCGACCCGGTGGCTGAACCTGTTTGGCCGGCACCTGCGCCTGCATCTGCACCATCTCGTTGGGCCTGGGAGCGATCTGATGCAACAGAACGGGGCACTTTGTGCAGTCGTCCAACTTCTGGCAGCACGGTTTGTGCCCGGCATCGCGTAACGCCCACAGGGTCCAGCAGTCGCGTTGCACGAAGTGCGCATAGCACTCCTCGCACGTCCCGTGCAGGTTGTTGTCGGGCGATGCGATAATCTCCCAACAGTGGCGGGCCACGCCGTTGCGTCCAATGACGGGGAGCACCACACGACCTGCCGGCCTGTCGGGATGCAGGGTGCGCGAGTTCTTCTCGATCGGGCGGCCGACCGTCTCTTTGTGCATATCACCAATCATCGCGTGCCCTTATTCTGTTCGCTAGCCGGTGCTCAACGCCCGATGCCGGCCGGTCGCGACAAGACGGGGAGCGAATGGTTCAATCCGCTCTTCGTGAGCACAAGTCACGAGTCCGGGCCGGTGTGCTGTCACCGCGCTTGCGGGCACATTACCGCTATTGTACCCTACGTTCTCATCCATCAGCCAGCTTTCCCGTGTGGATAGTTGCTGCTATTATATGTCGGCACATCGCAGATAAAGTGAAGTGCTTGAAAGAGGCGAGGAGCGAATGCCATACCTACGCGCCAATGGCCTGGACCTGTATTACGCCGAGGCCGGCCGGGGGGCACCAATCCTGTGGCTGCAAGGGCTGGGCGCCGACCACCGTGCGTGGTCCGCCCAACTGGCCCGGTTCGGCCAGGAGTATCGATGCCTGGCGCCCGACAACCGGGATGTCGGGCGCTCGGGGCGCTGGCCGTTGCCCTACACCATGGCCGATATGGCCGCGGACATGGCGGCATTGCTGCGCGCCCTGGACGCGGCGCCGGCACATGTGATCGGCCTGTCGCTCGGCGGCGCGATCGCCCAGCATCTGGCGCTCGACGCGCCGGATGTCGTGCGCTCGCTGTGTCTGGTCTCCAGCTTTGCCCGCCAGAGCCCACGCCAGCGCGACCTGCTACTGTCATGGAAGGAGATCTACGCACGGGTCGACGTGGCCACCTTTTATCGCCAGGCCAATGTCTGGCTGTTTTCCGATCGCTTCTACGAGAATCCGCGCAACGTCGAGAACCTCGCGCGCTACACGGCCTCCGGCACCGTGCAGGAACCCGCGGCCTTTGGGCGTCAGGTCGATGCAGCGTTGGGACACGACACGCGCGACCGGCTCAACGCGGTGCGGGCGCCGACACTTGTGGTGTGCGGCGCGAACGATATCCTGGCGCCGCCCTATCTGAGCGCCGAACTGGCCGAGGCGGTTCCCGGAGCACAGCTGGCTGTTGTGCCCGATGCCGCCCACTCCGTCAATCTGGAGCACCAGCGGGAGTTTACGCGCCTCGTGCGTGACTTTCTGCACGGCGTCGAGTCTTCTTGAGTTCCAGAACTTCTTGCACAACCCGCTCGAATCGGTCGGCCTGACCGAGCTCGCAGGCGATTTCCCGATATCTGCCGACGACCCGGGCAAACAGCGGATCGTCGCTGCTGCCGTAGGTCAGGATGGTGTCGAGAGTCTCAACGGCGTCCCTGTGCCAATTCATCGCATGCCCTTTCACATCTATATAGATGCTGCAAGGGTGCAAAACCTACGGCCCAAATTTCGCTAAAATGCTCAGGTCAGGCGACCAAGCACCAGGGTCGCGTTAACGCCGCCGAAGCCAAACGAGTTCTTGATCATGTAGGAGACGTTGTGCTCTTGGGGCTGATCGCGGACGTAGGCCAGGTCGCATTCGGGGTCGGGCTCACAGAGGTTGACCGTGGCGGGGATGATGTTGTGCTTCAAGACCAGCGAACAGATCACCAATTCCATGGCCCCGCTGGCGCCGAGCGCATGCGCGTGCATGCCCTTGGTGCCGCTCACCGGGATGCGGTAGGCATGATCGCCCAGGGCGCGCTTGATGGCAAGGGTCTCGGTCTTATCGTTCAGGACGGTTGAGCTGGCGTGCGCCGCGACGTAATTGATGGACTCCGGCGGCAGGCCGGCGTCGGCCAGGGCCAGCGAGATAGAGCGGCCCGACTGGGCGGCATCCGGCCGGGGTGCAGTCATGTGGTAGGCATCGCTGGTCACGCCGTAGCCCAGCACTTCGGCATAGATCGCGGCGTCTCGGCGCACGGCATGGCCCAATTCTTCCAGCACCAACAAGCCGGCGCCCTCGGCCATCACAAAGCCGTCACGGTCTTTGTCGAAGGGGCGTGAGGCGGTTGCCGGGTCATCGTTGCGCGTGGACAGCACTTTGATGGTGGCGAAGGCGCCAAATGTCAACGGAGCAAGCGGCGCTTCGACACCGCCGGCAATGGCGACATCGACATCGCCCAGGCGAATGGCGCGCATCGCTTCCCCGACGCCGATGGTGCCAGAGGCGCAGCTATTCGAGTTGCCCAGGCTGGGGCCGTAGGCGCCGATATCCATGGCCACATTGGCCGACGAAGCTCCGCTAAACACGGAGAGAGCCAGCATGGGTTGTATGCTGCGCGATCCGGACGCCACGAAGTCTACGTGCTGCTCCTCGGCATAGGCGATACCGCCCAGCGCCGAGCCGATGTAGACTCCGACGCGCTCGCGCTGCTCGCGCTCCATGACAAGCCCGGCATCCTGCATGGCGAGATGCGCCGTTGCCACCCCGAATTGGGAGAAGCGATCGAAGCGACGGGCGCGCTTGGCGTCGATAAAGTCGAGGGGAGAGAAGCCGTCGACCTCGGCCGCTATGTGGGAGGAGAACGGCGTGGCGTCGAAGCGGGTGATCTGCCTGCCGGCCCGCCGGCAGGCCAGGACGCTGCGCCAGATCTCGTCCTTGCCGATGCCTATCGGCGTCACGCCCCCTAGACCGGTGATGACTACGCGCCGTCTCTCCACGCTCTTCCCCGCTCCTTAACGCTCGTCCGCAGAGTACTGATCGCCGCGGTGACCGCTACCGTTGCTCAGCCACTCGGCCCACTCTGAAGCTCTAGTCCTTCGTGCAGCGATCAGTAGCCGGCCGCCGCGGAGGCCACGGCAGCTCCTCGTTCGGCCAGGCGCTTGATGCCGCGCAGTGTCCTTCCGGCAATGGCGTGCACAAAGAGTTGCCCGACAATGTATCTGGCAATTATCGGGCCGAGCGGCGCGGGCCATGGTGGATTAAAGTCGTGCACGATACGGACCTGTACGCCGTCGGCCCTCTGCTCGATGCTCCACTCGACCGTCATGCCGCGCGTGATACCGCGAACGTGCCGGTAGTAGATGCGCTTCTGCTCCGCATCGGCGCGCTGAAGCGACACCCATGAGACCGGAATGCCGTCGCGGGACGCGGCCATGTTCACAAGGCGCGCGTCACCCTCGTTGCGCAGAACAGTGACCCAGCGGTAGTGAGGAAGAAGCCGCGGCCAATCCTCGATGCACGCCCCTAGCTTGAAGACCTCCGCGATGGGCGCGTGTATCACAATGCTGTTCTCTGTATGCACCGGCTTTCGCTTCCCTACCATGTCACCGCTCTTGGGACGAGCCTCGCCCCCGCGGGCTATACCAGCAACCGCGCCAGGTACAATGGATTGCCGATAGCCCGAACGGGCAAGAAATCGCCCGTCACGCCGACAAGTATATCAGCCATCTCGGGCCGGCGTTGCAGCCGATCTGCGACGTGCCGGAAGAGCAGGGGCCGGCGGACAACCAGGTCGATGGCGCGCGCGACCAGATGCTTCCACCGCGTGAGATGGCGCAAGGCAGCCGCATAGGCTGCCAGGTGTTCGGCGACGCGTCCGCCGGCCAATGCAGCGGCCACGTGCAGAGCGGCCAGCCGTCCGCCGGCCAGCGCGTTGTAGATGCCTTCGCCGGTGAACGGATCGTAGTAACCCGCGGCATCGCCAACCAGAAGGATGCGCCCGCTGTATGGACGTCGTGTTCTCCACGACATATTACTGGTGGTCAGAATAGCCTTGCACGGCGTAGCCCGGCGCGCTCTGGAGGCGATGTGCGGGTAGGTTGCCAGCGCCTGCCGGAAATAACGCAGCGGCTCGCCGGCTATCCTGTTCCCCTCCTGGCCGTCGACGACCATGGCGATATTAGCGCGGCCATCCAGAA
>Ga0070740_10003687_pt1 | contig 15965 bp, 10 predicted proteins | sample Coa_R2_FD_67286 | JGI IMG/M metagenome (GOLD analysis project Ga0070740, IMG submission 67286) | Surface soil microbial communities from Centralia Pennsylvania, which are recovering from an underground coalmine fire - Coalmine... | ecosystem: Environmental > Terrestrial > Soil > Unclassified ... | reverse complement strand
CAGGAACTCCGAGCCGAGCTTTTTATAGACGAGGTAGGAGCCGGCAAGCACGCACGCCATGATGACGAGGACGAGCCAGCGGTTGTCGAGCGCGTGGCCGAGAACCCACTCGTAGCGCGCGATGACGGCGCGGAGGAAGCGCCCCTGCTCGCGCTCCTCCTCGTCCTCTTCGGCGCGCATCTCGCTCTCGTACAGGCCGGGCGGCGGGCCTTCTTCCGCGTCGCCGCCCTTCCGCTTCGCCTTCACGAACCGCTCGGCCAGCACGGGCGTGAACGAGAGCGCGAGGACGAGCGACGTGAGCAGCGCGACGGCCATCGTCAGCGCGAGCGAGCGGAAGAAGACGCCCGTGACGCCCGTCAAAATCGTCAGCGGCAGGAAGACGACGACGGGCGTGACGGTCGAGCCGATGATCGGGACGGTGATCTCGGAGATCGCGCTCTGCACGGCCTCGCGCCTGCCTTGCCCGCGCGAGAGGTGCGTGTAGATGTTCTCGACGACGACGATGGCGTCGTCAATCACCAGCCCTATCGCCGCCGCCACGCCGCCCAGAGTCATCAGGTCGAACGAGAGTCCGACGAGCCACATCGCGAGGAACGTGACGAGGATGGTGACGGGGATGACGAGGATGGCGACGAAGGTCGTGCCCCAGTTGCGCAAGAAGACGTAGAGGATGACGACCGAGAGCAGAAGGCCGATCAAGATCGCGTCGCGCACCGACTTCATCGCCTCGCGCACGAGGAGCGACTGGTCGTAGAAGGTCGCGACGCGCACGTCCTTCGGCAGTTGCGGGCGCACGGCGGCGAGTTCCGCCTTCACCTCGTCAACGACCGTGACGGTGTTTGCGTCCGGCTGGCGGTTGACGTTCACGAGCACCGCGGGCTTCCCGTCGGCGGTGACGATTGTGTACTGCGGCTCGAAGCCCTGCCCGACGGTCGCCACGTCTTCGAGCTTGACCGGAGCGTTGTTCACCGTCGCGACGACGATTGAGTTGAGCTGGTCGGGAGTGGTGGCCTGGCCGCTGACGAGCGCGAGTTCGAGCTGGTGGTTCTCTTCGATGAGTCCGGGGCTGGCGATGACGTTCGAGTTCTTGACCGCGTCAACGACCTGCTGGATCGAGACGCCGTGCGCGGCGAGTCGTTCGGGGTCAATCGTCGCCTGGTACTCGCGCACCTTGCCGCCCGCGACGGCGACCGTCGCGACGCCCGCGAGCCGCGCGAGGCGTGGCCGGACGACGAGGTTGGCGATGTCGCGCAGAGAGGCCGGGTCGCGCGTCTCCGAAGTGAGGCTGTAGCCGGCGACGGGGAAGACGGCGAAGGTCAGACGGTCAACGCGTCGAATCTCGGCGGTCGGCGGGAGCTGCGAGGTCAGTTGCGAGAGACGCGCCTGCACGAGTTGGAGCGACTGCGTGATGTCAACGCCCCAGTCGAAGAAGAGGTCAACCTCGCACGAGCCGCGCTGCGTCGTCGAGCGGATGCGGTTGATGGAGGGGATGCCGTTCATCGCCTCCTCGACGGGGCGCGTCACCGAGACGAGCGTCTGCTGCGCCGGAACGACGCCGTTGTCAATGATGATGACGATGCGCGGGAAGTCGGTCGAGGGGAAGATGGCGATGGGCAGACGCCACGCGGCGTAGAGGCCCGCGGCGCACAGCAGCGCGATGACCACGAGCACCGCGCGCTTCTGCTCGGAGATGAGACCGGCAAGCGTCATGGCTCGTCCTTTTGCTCGCCGCCGCCCTTGGCCTTGTCGCCCTTGTTGTCTTCGTCGTCCTTGTTCCCCTTGTCGTCTTTGCTGTCCTTGTCCTCGTCGCCCTTCTTCTCTTCGTCACCCTCTTTCGCGACCTCGACCTTCGTGCCGTCGGGCAGGGCGTAGTTGCCCTCGATGACGACGGTCTCGCCGCCTTCGAGGCCGGAAGTGATCTCCACACGGTCGGCGGTGCGGATGCCGACCGTGACCTTCGTCTCGTGCGCGACCGACTTGTCGTCAACGACCATCACCGTGCCCTCGTCGGCGTTCGTCGCGTCGAGCGTGACGGCGGACGCGGGGACGACCACCGCGCCCTGCTTCGAGTTCGCGCTGACCGTCACCTGCGCCGCGCCGTTCACGCGCAGGCGGCCCGCGCCGTTCTCAAGCGTGACCCAGACTTCGACCGTGCGGTTCGCCGGGTCAACCGAGCGGCTGATGAGCGTGACCTGCCCGGTCATGCTCTCGCCGGGCACGTCGGTCGGCGTCACGGTGGCCGCGTCGCCCGTCTTCAACTGCGCGGCGACCGTGTCGGAGAAGGGCGCTTTGATGATGACCTGCGTCGTGTCGGCGATGGTGACGAGCGTCGTGCCCGCGGCGGCGAAGCTGCCTTCGTAGAGCGCCTGGTCGGTGACGACGCCGCTGATGGGCGCGCGCACGGTCGCGTAGGAAAGCTGCGCGTCGAGCGAGCCGAGGTGCTGTTCAGCTTGAGCGACTTTCGCCTGCGCCTGCGCGCGGTCGTTCGGGTTGAGGGCCTGCGTGCGGAGCGTGATGGTCTGCTCGGCGAGGCGCAAATCGTCTTCGGCCTTCGTCAGATCGAGCTGCGAGGCTTCGAGGTCTTTCTTCGAGATGCCGCCCGCGTTGTAGAGCGCGAGGCGGCGTTCATAGACGCGGCGCGCGTTGTCTGCGGCGGCGCGCGCGTCGCGCAGGGCCTTCTGATCCTGCGCGTTGTTCTGCGGGATGGTGCCGGTCTCGACGCTGCGCGCGGCGGCGCGCGCTTCGTTCAGAGCGCCCGCGGCCTCGTTGCGCTGCGCCTGAAGGTCGCTCGATTCCAGCACGGCGATCACGTCCCCGGCGCGGACGACGCGGTTCTTCCAAAGCGGCATCTGTTTGATCTGCGCGCTGATCTTCGGCGAGACCTGCGCGGTGTCGCGCGGGAAGACCGTGCCGAGTGCCGAGACCTTCTGCGCTATCGGCTGGCGCTCGGCCCGCGCGACCTTGACGCTGACGACGACCGAGGTCTTCTCCGTCTCGTCCTCGTCACCTTTGCGCGCGCGGAGGATGAGCAAGACCGCGACGATTGCCGCGACCGCGACGAGCGAGACGACGACGAGCACGTTGCGACGGCGGCGCGCGACCGTCACGCGCTGCTCTTCGGTGTACGAATAGTCAGGCCCTTCGACCCTCCGCACTTCCTCATACTCCGACACGCCCTCGTCGCCCGCCGCGGCGTCGGCGCGAGTCGTCTCTTCGTCGCGCGTGATTCGCTCGGTCGCGGCTCGCTCGTTTGCACGCGCCGCATTGTCGCATGTGGCTTGGTCGTCCGCGCGCGTCGTCTCGTCTCTGGTCTTGTCTCTGTCCCTGCTCATTGTCCTGCCGCCTGTCGGAGGCGCGCGAGCGCGATCTGGTAGTCGAAGAGCGCCTGAAAGAAGGCGAGGCGCTGCGCGGCGAGCGTCGTCTGCGCGTCGGTGACTTCGACGATCTGCGCCTCGCCCGCGCGGTAGCGTGCGATTGACGCGTTGACGTTCGACTGCGCGAGCCTGACGCCCGTGTCCGCGAGTCTGATTCGCGCGGCGGCTGAGAGCGCCTGCACGCGCGCCGAGTTGAACGCTTGCGCGAAGCCGCGCACGGCCTGCGCGCGTTCGTTCTCCGCGATCTGGAGCCGCGCCTGCGCCTGTCGCTCGCGGCTGCGGGTCGCGCCCCAGTCGAAGACCGGGATGACGACGTGGACGGCGGCGGAGAAACCTGTGTGCTCGCGCAGCCGCGGGAACTTTACCGAGTCGGTGTCGAAGCCGCCGTTGACGGTGTAGGAGAGTTGCGGCAGGCGGTCGGCGCGCGCGATGCGTATGTCCTGCTCGGCGGCGCGGCGCTCGGCGTCGAACTGCGCGAGTTCGGGGCGGCGCGAGGTCATGTCGGCGGTGAAGCGTTCGACCTCGCCGGGCGCGGGCACGAGCGTCGAGAGGTCTGCCGCCGCGACCTCGCGCGTCGCGTCGTAGCCGACGAGGACGCGCACGGCGTCCTGCGCGACCGCTTCGTTGGCGCGCGCCTGCTCAAGCTCGTTCTGCCGCTGGTTCGTCTGCAACTCGGCGCGCGTCAGGTCAACGGGCGCGACCTCGCCGCCTTTGAGGAGCAGCGAAGTGATTAGCTCGAACTCCTCGGCGGCGGCGAGGTTCAGCTCGGCGGAGCGGCGCTCGGCGGCGGCGAGCGCGAGTCCGTAGTAAGCCTCGACGGTCGTCTGCTCTAACGTGCGGCGCGCGACCCGCGTGCCGGCGCGCGCGGCGTCGAGGAGTGCGTTCGCGCGCGCGAGCGTCGCGCGGAGGCGGCCTGAGATGTCAACGTCGCCCGCGACGCTGACGAGCGCCTGATACTCGCTGATGGCGTTGTTGGCGATGAAGCTCTGCGCGCGCGGCTCGCCCAAGGGTCTGTCGAGAGTCGGCGAGGTGTAGATGTAGTCGAGCGGCGTCGTCACCTTCGGCAGAAACGCGGCGCGCGCCTGCCGAACGTCCTCGGCGGCGACGCGCTCGTTGAGCTGCGCCTGCTGCAAGCCCGACACCTGCGCGCTCGCGAGCCGCAGCACTTCGTCGAGCGGCATCGCGCCCGCCGTCGTCGTCTGCGCTTGCGGCTGAGACTGTGCGGGCATCTGCTCTTGAGTCTGCGCGGGCGTCTGTGTGGGCTGAGCGCCGGAGTCCTGCGGTGTCGTCTGCGCGGGCGTCGCGGTCGGCGCGGCCTGCGGCGTCTTTGTCGAGGGCGGCGACTGAGGCGGGACGGGAGTCTGCGAAGGCGAAGGCGTCTGCACGGCGGACGGGGTCTGCGACGTGAAAAGGTTTTGTTTCCAGTGCGAAGGCTGCTGCGCGTGCGCGAGTCCGGCGGCTGTTGCTGCGGCGGTCGCCGTCAGCAAGAAGATGCGGAGCAGCCGCGCGACGCGACCGGCTCGCGTCGTCACGCCCACAACCCTTCGCCCATTTCTCGCAAGTAGAAACACTCTCGCTGACGAGTCGGGGAACCGAAGCCCCGCGCGCGGCTGACTTAAATGATTGACGATGGAAGGAAGATTACAACGAAGGCGGGCGGGATGGCTACTCACGTCCGGCGTGCTTCGAGGAGAGGTGCGAAAACGGGAGCGCGCCGGACGCGGCGGCGTGGCGTGCGGCGCGCTCCCGTTTTCGCGAAAGGCCGCGCCCGTCAGAGGCCCCACGCGAGCGCGACGCCGTACTCGCGCCCGTCGCGCCCGCCGTCGCCGCCGAAGCGCGGGGCGATTGCCGGGAAGTATTTCGAGTGCAGCACGGACGGCTTCTTCTCGCCGTCGAGCGTCGGGTCGTGGCGCTTGAGATAGACGTAGCGCCCGGTGCCGTAGCCGATGACGCTGCCGACCAGAACGTCGGAGAGGAAGTGATTGCGCCCGCCGTAGCGCGAGAGGCTGACGGCAGCCGCGAGTCCGTAGATCGTGAAGCGCAAGGCGGGGCGGTGCTGGCCGTACTCGCCCGCGACCACGGCGGCGAGCGACCAGGCGCTGATCGAGTGCCCCGACGGGAACGAAGTGCCGCCGGAGAAGAACTCGCCGCTCGCGTTGTCCGTCGTCGGGCGCTGCCGTCGCGCGACGCTCTTCAAAGCGGTGACGACGATGCCGCTGTCAACGAGGGCTTCCGCGCCGAGCAGTCCGGTCTCGCGCGCGCGCGCGTCGTCCTTCGCGCGACCGACGAAGTAGAAGGCGGCGGCGATGCCGCCCGTCGCGTAGAAGCTTCCGAGCTGGCTGATGTCGTTGCTGATCCTCACGCGCGTCGGATTGCCGCCGCCCTCCTCGGCCTCGCCGCCGGTGCGCCTGTCCGTGGCGAACATCAACGCGGCTGCGCCGCCGACCGGCAGGAGCCACTTCGCGTCGCCGCGCCCGACGTGGAAGGGCGAGAGCCAGATGGCGCGCTGGTCGTCGAGGACGTTTTTGACGAAATGGCTTTCGAGCGACGGCGCGGGCTTCGCCTGCGGCGTGGGCGACGGCGAAGGAATCGCCGACGGCGACGGCTGCGGCGCGGGTGAGACTTGCGCCGAGGCGCAGACGGACGCGAACACGATTAAAACAAAAGCGAAGGCGACACAGCGCGCGCTCGCCTTCGAGATGCCCTTGTACATGATGTCCCTCCGGTTCGGCTCTCGTTCGGATGAAGATTCGCTCAGCGGGAGATTGCGGGAAGATTACTACAAACGCGCGCGTCGGTCACGCGCGTTCGAGGCGTCTCTCGCGCCAGCGTCGAACGCAGCTTCGCGTCGGCGGGAAGACTAAAAGAGTATGTCGAAGCCGCCGGTGAAGTAGCGACGGTAGGAGGCGAAGAAGTTTCCGAACTGCGGGTCGGCGGTGTTCGCGTGAACGTCGCGCGGGTTGAAGTGGTTGGTCAGGTTGAAGCCGCGGATCGAGAGGCGCACGCCGTACTTCTTCGTCACCTGAAACTCCTTCGCCACCTCGGCGTCGAGCGCGACGAAGGCGGGGAAGCGCGTTTGGTCGGAGTCGCGCACGCCGACGAAGTTCTGCGCGGCGTCGCGCACCGAGTAGGGGAAGCCGCTGCGCGCCTCGAAGATGGGCGAGACGCTGACGCGGCGCGGCAGGCTGATCGTGCCCCACGCGATCAGCCGGTTCGGCGCGTCGAAGGGCAGGTTCGAGTATTGATTCTGCCGGATGACGGGCGAGCCGAACTCGCCGAAGAAGGTGTTGAAGTCGTTGAGGTCGCCGCGCGAGCGCGAGCGGACGTAGGAGACGTAGATGGCGTCGCCCGGCTTCTTCTCGTCGGGCAGGAAGCGCGCCGTCAGTTCGAGCGCACGATAAGTCGCGCTGCCCGCCGAGCGCAGCACGATGGCGCTCTGGCCGCGGAAGTCGAGTTCGGGGTTGACGACGTAGATGTGCTCGGTGCGGCTGTCGGTGAAGTTGGCGCGCAGCATCAGCCGCGGCGTGAGGGTCTGATCGACCTGCACGTTCCACTTCAGATTTTCGGGGACGAAGCCCGCCTCGCGGTTCGAGCGCGTGAAGTCGAGCGGCTCGACGGGCGAGGTGCTGACGAGCACGTTGTTGAACTGGACGCTCGCGAGGGCGGTCGCGCCGTCCGCCGCGAACGTCGTCACGGTGCGCGCCGGGTAGCGCGGGAAGCTTCGGACGTTGAGCGGGACTTTGTCGTAGAAGAGTCCGACGCCGCCGCGGATGACCGTGCGCTCGCCCTTGAACGGCGACCACGCGAAGCCCGCGCGCGGCGCGAGGTTGGTCTCGTCGGCGATGCGCTGGTCTTCAAATCTCAGGCCGATGTCGAACGAGAGGTTCGGGCGCGCGAGCCAGCGATCCTGCACGAAGCCGACATACTCGCGGTTGTGCGCGCGAATCTGCGGCGAGTTGCGGAAGACGATGCGCTCGGCGAGCGTGCCGTCCTCGCGCATGATGTTGACGGGGCGCGCGTCGAAGGCCATGCGGCTGCGGACGCTGTTGAAGTCGAAGCCGAGCTTGACCTCGTGCGTGCCGGAGATGAATTCGCGCGCGGGGAACGTGTACATCTCCAAAAGCTCGAAGCGGTGCGAGTGCCCGTCCTCGGTCGCGAAGAAGTTGCCCTGCTCGACGGTCGGCGTCAGCGTCAACTCCTGCGCGCCCTGCCCCCAGACGTTCGAGTTGAAGCGCTTGAACGAGACCGAGGATTCGAGCAGGCCGCCCGCGAGCGCGTACTTGTCGTGCGCGCCGAAGGTGTAATCGCGCTGCTTGTAGTTCGGCGTCGCGGGCTGCGGGCGGAAGAAGTCGAGGCCGACGAAGGTGTCGCGTTCGGGGAAGTAGCCGAAGGTGAACGTCTGTGTGTGTCCCGCGCCGTAAACGAGGTCGAGTTGCGTGAACGAGCTGACCGACTCGGTCTTCGTCTCGTCGAACGGGAAGCTGAGGCCGCGCACCGGAACCCTTGAGTAAGTGTAGGTGAGCGACTGCGAGAAGTAGGCGCGGTCTTTGACGAGCGGGCCGTTGAAGTTCAGGCGCGGCGAGTCTTCGGCGATGCCGCGAAGCTTGCCGGCGCGGAAGCGCAGGTCGGGCAGAAAGTCGTTGACCTCGAAGTGCAGCCGGTCGCCGCCGCGCCTCGTCTCGATGCGCGTCAGGCCGCCGGTGAACTGCCCGTACTCCGCCGTGTAAGGATGTTGGAAGACCTGCACGGCCTCGACCGAATCAACGGGCAGGTCGAGCCGGAAGTTGCCGCTCGAAGGGTCGGCGGCGTTGAGGCCGTTGACGAGGAGCGCGCTCTGCTGCTCAGCCGCGCCGCCGATGCTGATCTCGCCCGTGGTCGAGCGCACGACGCCGGGCACGAGCGGCAGCGCCTCGTCAACGCGCGCGGTCGCGAGCGGCAGACGTTGGAGCGACTGCCGCTGCAAATTCGCCGCGGGCGTCGAAGCGCCGGCCTCGACGCTGGTCGAGACGCCGCCGGTCGCGGCCTCGACCGTGACGCTCTCCGAGACGCGCGCGACCGCGAGCGCGACCGACGCCTCCTCGGTCGAATCCTGTTTGACCGTGATGCTTTTGTCGGAAGGGTCGAAGCCCTCGCGCTCGACGCGCAGAGTGTACGCGCCGGGCGCGACCGGCGGGAAGAGTGCGACGCCCTGCTCGTCGGTCGTTGCGGTCGCGACCGGCTGCTTGTCGGCGGCGTCTCGCAGCAGCGAGCAGAGTGCGCCGGGCACGGGTCGCTGGTTCGAGTCCGTCACCGCCACGCGCAACGAGGGGGCGCTCGTCGCCTGGCCGAGACACGGAACGACCGCGAACAGGCAGAGAACGACAGCGAGGGGCAGAAGGGCGATGGGGGAGTTGAAACTACGCATCGAACAAAAACTTCTCAGTCGGCGCGGCGAGATTGTCACCGCCAGCGCCGCCACATTTGACGGGCGTCGGGGACATTAACCATCACGAGGATTCATTACGCGGCCCGCCTTGTCCTCGGATTTCTCACAGAAAGCTTATACCACTGTGCTCAGAAATTCCACGCGAGCGAGACGCCGTACTCGCGCCCGCCCCGCCCGCCCGCGTCGTAGCTCGGCGCGATCATGGGAAAATATTTCGAGCGCACGAGCGAGCCGACGCGGTTCGAGTCGCGGTCGAGGTCTGGGTTGTGGTGCTTGACATAGACGAAGCGCCCGACGCTGTAGCCGATGGCGCCGCCGACGAGAACGTCGGAGAGGAAGTGCGCGCGGCCCGTGTAGCGCGCCAGCCCCACCGCGGCGGCGAAGCCGTAAGCCCCGAAGCGCACGAGCTTGCGGTCGCGCCCGTACTCGTTCGCGACGACGGTCGCGAGCGCCCAAGACCCGCTCGAATGGCCGGAGGGGAAGGCCGCGCCGCCGTTAAAGAATTTGCCCCGCGAGTCGTCCTCCATCGGGCGCGAGCGCCGGAGCGCCCCCTTGAAGACCCCGACGACGACGCTCGTGTCAATCATGGCCTCGCCCGCGAGAATCCCCGTCTCCTTGGCGCGCGAGTCGTGCTTCGCGAGGCCGAAGAGGTAGAAGGTCGCGGCGACCGCGCCCGTGCCGTATGGGCTTCCGACGTAGCTCACGTCGCGGCTCAGGTTCATGCGCGCGGACATCAGACCTCCGCTGTCCATCCAGCAGGCGGTCTGGTGGTCGGTCGCGAGCAGCGCGGCGGTCGCGCCGCCCAAGGGAACGAGCCACTTCGCGTCGCCGCCGCTCGCGCGCAGCGGCGAAGTCCAGATGTCGCGCTGGTCGGCGAGAATGTTTTTGAAGAAGTTTTTTTGGAGCGCGTGCCCACGCCCGGCCTGCGGCGTGGGCGCGGGAGACGGCGAGGGGAGCGGCGAAGGCTGCGCCGCGGGCCGCACTTGCGCGAACGCCGACGCCGACGCGAGTGTGACGAAAGTGAAAACGACGGCGACGCGACGCGGCCACGGCGCTGTCGGGATGCGTCTGCCCATTAATTCTCCCCCAAGCTCGATACCCGCCTGAATGAAAGCGAATTTGTTTTGGACGATTATTGTGTAGAGAAGATGACGCGGCGATGAAAAAAGTTCGCCTCGCGCGACGAGGGCGAAGGCGAGCCGCCGCGCGCGAAGATTTGGTAGAGTGAGCGCATGATCCCGGCGTCGAAGAAGGCCGTCGCGTCCGCCTCCGTCCGCGCCGCGCTCGCGCTCGCCGTCTTCGCTTCGTTCGGCGTCGCCGCCGCGCGCGGCGCGCAGAAGTCGCGCGCGGCGGCGAAGGGCCGGAAGACGCAGCCGCAGGCGGCGCAGGCGAAGCCCGCCGAAGAACCGGCGAGCGAGTTGGCGCGGCTGCGCGCGCAGTTGGTGCAGGCGACGAAGGATTACAAGTCGAGCCTCGAAAGACTGCTACCGCTCTACGAGGCCGAGGTCGCGCGGGCCGACGAGCGCGCGTCGAAGACGAAGGAGCTTTACGAACAGGGACTCGTCTCGAAGCGCGAGCTTGAAAAGGAAGAGACGGCGGCGGCGGAGGCGCGCGCGAAGGTCGCCTCTTTGCGCGAGAGCTTGAAGAAGGCCGACGAGCAGATCGCCGAAGACTTCGTCGAGGAGCAGGCCGAGGAGGCCGCGGCTCGGAACACGCCGAGGTCTGCGGCGCGCGCGGGCGGCGGATTGATTACGACGACTGCTTACATACGCTACGGCGGCACGCGCGCGTGGTCGCTCTCGGAGGCGGGCGCGGTCGAGCAGTTCTTCGCCGGAAGATTCGGGCGGCAGCTTCCCGTCAGCTCGTTCGGCCAGTCGCCCGTCCACGACCGCTGGGGCTTCGACCACCACAACGCGATGGATGTCGGCGTCAGCCCCGACAGCGCCGAAGGACGCGCGCTGATGGAATACCTGCGCGCGTCGGGCATTCCCTTCACGGCCTTCCGCTACGCCATTCCGGGCACGGCCACAGGCCCGCACATACACGTCGGTCGCCCGTCGCACCGAGTCGCGCCGAAGTGAGCCGAGAGTCAACGGACTCCGGGGCGCTGAACGAAGTTAACTCCGCGCAAAAAAGTTAAGGCGGGAAGGGTAAGGCTCCGACCAGGCGGACGAAAGAAGTTGTTGACTTGGCGAAAGCCTGGGATATAATCCCGCCGCTTCTCAGAGTTCTTCACGGAACCGCTCCAGATTAGGTCTCTCGGAGATCGTTTGATTCCTGTCGAATCTTCTGACCGACCACCAAACCCGATCTGAAGTCTTCTTGATCTTACCTGAGAGTGCTCGAGGGACATTGCCTGAATACCGGGTTGCCGAATCCTCGCGGCCTGATCTTTCCTTCGCCACGGCAGCCCGGCGTCCGCCGGCTGAAGAAGAGGCTTAACGAAGTCTCTCTCTTCACGCTGATCAACCCCGTCCTACCAGGCCTACTTGAAAGGAGGCCCTCATGTCACTACTGCACGTTGCTCTCGTCTCGGAAGAGAGTTCAATCACTTTCCAGGAGCTGACCAAGGTCAGCGCGGCGCTACAGAAGCAGGTGCTTCAGGATTACAGCCCCATCTGGGGGATCAACGCGACCGTGGACGCCTTCCACAGTCTCAACGATGTCCCCGTCGGCACGTGGCCGATTGTCATCATGGACGACATCGGCGAGCCGGGTGCCGAAGGCGTACACGAAGACAAAAACGGGCAGCCCATCGCGCTCGTGACGTTCGACCCGGGCTGGTCGCTGACCGCCAGCCACGAGTGCATAGAGATGCTGACCGACCCGGACGGCAATCGCACGATGCCCGGACTCTCCCCGAAGAAGGGCCAAGGGAAGGTCGAGTTCCTCGTCGAGCCTTGCGACCCGAGCGAAGATCCGTCACACGCCTACAAGATTAACAACATCCTCGTCTCCGACTTCTACACCCCACACTTCTTCGACCCCGTCGCCTCGCCCGGCGTCAAGTACAGCTTCACCGGCGCGATCACCAAACCGAGGCAGGTTCTCAACAACGGGTACCTGAGCTGGCACGACCCCGTCTCGGATCACTGGTGGCAGGAGACTTACTTCGGCGGCAAGCGAAAGTTCATCAACCTCGGCGTGATGGGGCGTCTGGACGGAAGCTTCAGGTCGCAAATCAACAGGCGCACCAAAGCCTACTACGGGAAACTTGAGCCGTCCGCCAGGGAGACGCAGGCGACGCTCGCGATGCAGAAGGCCATCACCAAGTCGAGCGTCTCGAAGGCCGAAACGTGGCGTCAGCGCATCAGGGAACTCACGGGTAAGCGATAACCGTCGGGGCGAATTTGAAGCGTTCGCGCTCGTTCTCCCGGCTGCGACCGCCGCCTTGTGGCTGCTCCGGCGGAGAGCTAAACTGTCTTCAGTCGTTCAAAGGAGAAGTCATGGCAAAAGACAGTCAAGCCGCCAGAGATGCGCAGGCCGCGGCCTGGCGCGAGCAAATCAAGGAGTTGAACTCGACGGAGTCCGCTCAGCAGAAGGACACCGCTCAAGACGAGGGCGCTCACGCCGAAACGCAGCACTCGGCGGGCGGCGGGAGTCAGGAGAAGGCCCAGTCTCAGCCGCCAGAACCGGAGAGCGCACGCGACTTCATCGCGAGAAAGATGCGGGAAGAAAAGAACAAGGGCGAGTTGTAGTTCGTAGCCTCGGATGAGGCGCCAGCGACAGACGAGTGCGCCGCCGCGAGTCTCTCGATTTCGCGGCGGCGCACTCTAGTTGTGAGTCCTGACCGTAAAGTCTTATTCGTAACGCAGCGCGTCAATCGGGTCGAGCGCGGCGGCCTTGCGCGCGGGGTAGTAGCCGAAGAAGATTCCGACCGCCGCCGAGAAGACGACCGACCCCGCGATTGAAGCGGTCGAGACCAGCGTCGGCCAGCCGAGCATCGAGGGCACGACGACCGACGCGAAGACGCCGAGCATGATCCCGATGAAGCCGCCCGTCAGGCTCAGCACCACCGACTCGATCAGAAACTGCGAGCGCACGGCGGACGAGCGCGCGCCAATCGCCATGCGGATGCCGATCTCGCGCGTCCGCTCCGTCACCGACACCAGCATGATGTTCATGATGCCGATGCCGCCGACGAGGAGCGACACCCCGGCGATGCTGCCGAGCAGGATGGTCATGATGCTGTTCGTCTCGTTCGCCGCCTCGGCGATGTCCGTCATGTTGCGGACGGTGAAGTCGTCGGGCGCGCCCGGCGCGAGCTTGTGGCGCTGGCGCAGGAGGTCGGAAATCTGCTGCTGCGCCGTGTAGGTCGCGTCCTGCGAGACGGCGGAAACATACGCGATCTGCACGCGCGTGTTGCCGAGCAGCTTCTTCTGCACCGACGTGTAAGGCGCGAAGGCCGTGTCGTCTTGGTCGCGCCCTTGCGGGTCTTGCCCCTTGCGCGCCATCACGCCGACGATCTGGAACGGCAGGTTCGAGATTCGCACGGTCTGGCCGACGGCGTCCTGTCCGGGGAAGAGGTTGTCGGCGATGGTCTGGCCGACGACGATGACGCGCGCGGCGCTGCGCACGTCGGAGCTAGTGAAGAACGCGCCGTCGGCGACGGGCCACTTGCGTATGTCGGGCAGGTCTTCGCTGACGCCCTGAATCGAAGTGTTCCAGTTCTGGTCGGGGACGACCAACTGCGCGCGCGTGTTGATGACGGGGCTGACCAGCGAGACGCTCGGCACCTCGCGCTTGATGGCGTCGAGGTCGTCAACCGTCAGCGTGTTCGTGCCGTTGTCGCCCGTGCCGCTGCGGACGCCGCCGACGTTCTGCGCGCCCGCGGTGACGAACAGAAGGTTCGTGCCCATGCTCGCGATCTGCGCCTGCACGGAAGCCTGCGCGCCCTGGCCGATTGAGACCATCACGATGACGGCGCTGACGCCGATGATGATGCCGAGCATCGTCAGCGCGGCGCGCGTCTTGTTTCGCGCGAGCGCCCGGAAGGCGATGCGGATGATCATTAAGAGGTTCATGGCTTTAATCCTGACGCTCGCTTAAAGCGTCGAAGTCGTGCGGCAGAGGCGCGGGGGACACGGGGTCGGGGCAGAGTTATGAAACTTATTAGGGTATGAAAAGCCTGCTCGACCTCCGTGACCTCTGCGTCCCTGCCGCGCGCTTTCTCTTTCATTAATCTCAACTCGAACTTCTCAACTCAAAACTTCACGGCCCGAAGCTCACTCGTCGTCTTCGTCTTCGACCGCCGGAAGATTCTTCAGCTCCTCCGCCGCGTCGCGCGGCGAAGCGACCTTGTAGTCCTTCTTGATCCTCCCGTCCTTGAAGACGACGACGCGGCCTGCATACTCGGCGATGTCCGTCTCGTGCGTGACGAGGACGAGCGTGATTCCGCGCTCGCGGTTGAGGCGCTGGAAAATCTCCATCACCTCGATTGACGTGCGGGAGTCGAGGTTGCCCGTCGGCTCGTCGGCGAGGATGAGCGCCGGGTGGTTGACGAGCGAGCGCGCAATCGCCACGCGCTGCTGCTGCCCGCCCGAAAGCTGGTTGGGGTGGTTCTGCTCGCGGCCCGCGAGTCCGACCGAGTGCAGCGCCTCGATTGCGCGCTTGTGGCGCTCCGCCGCGTCAACGCCGGCGTAGAGCATCGGCAGCTCGACGTTCTCAAGCGCCGACGTGCGCGAGAGCAAATTGAAGCCCTGGAAGACGAAGCCGAGCTTTCGGTTTCGGATGTCGGCGCGCTCGTCCTTCGACAACTCGGACACGTCCTGACCGTCGAGGACGTAAGTGCCGCGCGTCGGGCGGTCGAGGCAGCCGATGATGTTCATCGTCGTTGACTTGCCTGACCCCGACGTGCCCATGATCGCCACGAACTCGCCCTCGCGAATCGTCAACGAGACGCCGCGCAGCGCGTGAACTTCCACGTCGCCCATCGTGTAAGTCTTGTGGATGCCCTCAAGCTCGATGACGGGCCGCGCCTCGTCCTTGCCGCGCGCCAGTTCTTCGCGCGCCTGCAACGCCGCCTGCGCCTCGCCTGCCTGACTCTCTAACTCAAGCGTCGCTTGCATGACTCAAAAACTCCCGAACGAATCTTCAACCTGATGACGGTATCTTCAACTCGTTGACAGCCGCCGTGACTTTCGTCGGATGCGGCGGCTGTCAATCCTTTTCGACTCACGCGACGGTTAGCGTCCGCGCGGCGCTCCGCCGCCTCCGCCCACTCGCGGCGCTCCGCCGAAGGGAGACGCGGTCTGCGTGTTGCTCGACTGCGACTTGCTCGCGCTCGTGATGTTCTGACCCGTGACGACCACGTCGCCCTCGTGTATGTCGCCCTCGACGACCTCGGTCGAAGTGCCGTCGGTCAGGCCGACCTTGATGCGGCGCGGCTGCGGCTTGCCGTCGGGGCCGAGCACCCAGATGCGCCGGAGTTGGCCGGGAAGCACTGGCGCGGTCGAGGGCGCGAACTGCGCGCGCTCGCCCTGCTGCGCCGAGCCGTCGGTCGAGCCGTTCGCCGCGTCGCCGCCGGCCTGCGCGCCGCCCGCTTGCGGGTTCGCGTTGCGGCGAGAACCTTGGCCTCCGCCGTTGCCGCGCGACGCGACGCTCACGTCGGACTGCTGCGGCGTGAAGCGGAGCGCGGAGTTCGGGACTTTGAGAACGTCGTTGCGCTCGTCAATCGTGATCGAAAGGTTCGCCGTCATGCCCGGCTTCAACTTCTGGTCGGGGTTGCTGACGCCGATGACGACGTTGTACGTGACGACGTTCTGCACGGTCTGCGGGTTCAAGCGTATCTGCTCGATGGTGCCCTTGAAGTCCTGACCGGGGAACGCGTCCACCGTGAAGCTCGCGCCCTTCGCCTGCTGGACGAGGCCGATGTCGGCCTGATCAATGTTCGCCATGACCTGCATCTGCGTCAGGTCTTGCGCGATGGTGAAGAGGGTCGGGGCCTGAAGGCTCGCGGCCACGGTCTGCCCGACGCTCACGGGGCGGTCAACGACGATGCCGTCAATCGGCGAAGTGATCGTCGTGTGCTGAAGGTTCAGCTCGGCCAGTTGGAGCGCGGCGGTCGCCTGCTGCACCTGCGCCTGCGCGTTCTGCACGGAAGCCTGCGCGCCCTGCACCTGTCCCTGCCACTGCTGCGACTGCGCCTGAGCCTGCTCGACCTGCGC
>Ga0070740_10003686_pt1 | contig 15965 bp, 16 predicted proteins | sample Coa_R2_FD_67286 | JGI IMG/M metagenome (GOLD analysis project Ga0070740, IMG submission 67286) | Surface soil microbial communities from Centralia Pennsylvania, which are recovering from an underground coalmine fire - Coalmine... | ecosystem: Environmental > Terrestrial > Soil > Unclassified ... | reverse complement strand
CAAAGGCATTCCGCCGCGTTCGATTTCGGTAACCGCGCCATTGACGATGCGGAACAGGCCGTGGTCGGTGGCGAACAGCGGCGATCCGTCGCGGTCGCCGGCCAGGGCGGTGATGGCGTCGGCGGGCGAGTTTGGGGGAATGGTAACGGCGCCATTTTTCCATCTGGCAATGCCAGCCGCTGTGCCGATCCAAAGCGTTCCGGAAGCATCCTGGTAAAGGCTGCGGATCTCATTCGAGGGAAGTCCCGACTGCGTGGTGAGCAGGGCCGCCACACGGCCACCGCGCAGGCGGTTCAATCCCTTATCGGTGCCCACCCAGAGCGAGCCGCCGCTATCTTCGGCGAGGGACAGCACGCGGTTGGAGGCGAGCCCCTGGCTGGCCCGAATGGAGACGAACCGGCGTCCATCGAACCGCGCAAGCCCGGAGTCCAAGGTGCCTACCCAGACGCCGCCGCTGCGATCCTGCATGAGGGGGCCAGCGTTGTTGCTGGGCAGTCCCTCATTGACGGTGTACGGAATCGCCCGGCCTTCGAGAAACTGGTTCAGCCCATGCTTGGTGCCGACCCAGAGGCTGCCCTCCTGGTCTTCATAAAGGGAGAAGACGCTGCTTTGCGAGAGGCCCTCCTGGGGGCGAAAACTCTCGAACTCGCCGTTGCGGAGGCGGCTGAATCCGCTTCGCGTACCGATCCACAGGGTGCCGCCGGCGCTTTCCAGCAGCGAGAGGACGCCGTCATCGGCCAGGCCGTCGCGCTCCCGGAACAGACGCTGGGAGGAACCCTGCATCTGGATGAGACCGGCGGTAGTTCCGATAGAGAGAGTGTCCCGGCCGCAGGCGATGGCGCGCACGCCGGCGTCGGCGGGGATGGATCGAAGGGGGTAGGAATCCAGCTTCCCGTTGCGCAGGGCGAGGACCTCCGGCTGATCGGCTCCCAGCCACAGGGTACCGTCGGAGGCGAGGCACGCGGCGCGGACGATATCCGGTGCGATGTCCGGAGCGAAGCCGCGGTTCAGGTGCAAGACGTCGATTTTGCCGTCCTTGAGATGGGCGAGGCCGTTGGTGGTGCAGGCCCACACGTCGGTGGAGTTGCCGGGGAGGAGGCAGAAGACGTTTTCAGCGGGCAGGCCTTCTTTTTCGCCGAAACGAGTCACCTTGCCGTTCTCGATGCGGAGGATGCCGTAATCGTTGGTGCCGAGCCACATGGCTCCGGAGGCGTCTTCGAAGCCGCCGCGCACCCAGAGGTTTTCAGGAAGGCCGCTATAGACGGACTCGGCCGGCGTGAAGCGCACGCCGTCGAAGCGGAACAGGCCGGTCTGGGTGCCGAGCCAGAGAAAACCGTCGCGGGTCTGCCAGATATCGTAGATGGTGCCGGTGGGCAGACCCTGCTGCACGGTCCAGATACGATGCACGTATTGCGTCAGAGTGCGATTCGGATCGAGCCCGAACAGCGTCCCGGCGCATAGCAGCAACAGGCCGGGCAGCGCGCGCTTCATCATCTTCTTCTATTTTCACTCTGACGGGCGCGGGCCTGGGGGGCGGCGCGCCTAGAAGTAAATGCCGACGCCTCCGCTGACTTCATTTTGATGGATCCAGCCGCTGAGATTGCCCAGGCCGAAATCAGGCTTGGGCGTGGTGTATTGGCGGACATCGAAGCGGGCGGCCCAGATCGAAGTCAGCTTCACCTTCACGCCGGCGCCGTAGTTGAAGCCGAATTTCGTGGAGCCGCCGCCGTAGGCCGCCGAGGAGCCGGGGGGCACGTAATTGGCGAACTCGACGCCAACGGTGCCGAAGGGCCGGATGCGGGCGTCCATGGGGCGGGCGTAGAGCAGGAAATTATAGCCGCCCTGATGGATGGCCATGCCGCCGAAATCCGCGGCCAGCGAATCCGATTTCAGATGGGTCCGGCTGTAGGCATATTGAATTTCGTGGCCCATGTATTCGCGCGTGTTGAAGGTGAAGCGGAACCCGAAGCGGAACCCGTCGGTAAAATGAAAATCGTTGGGCGTGGCGCCGCCCAATCCCGAGCTAAGAAGAGATGCTCCTGCGTCAAACCACAATTCGCCGGACTGCGCCCAGGCAGAGCCGGCCGAGGCGAGAAAGAAAACCGCCAGAATCGTTTTCATATTCTTCTATGATGCGCCACGAATTGAGCAAGTTACAGAGGGCCGGGGTCAGACATTCAGGGCCGCTAATGTTTCCAGGTCCAGGCGGCCGGTGTAAATCGCCATGCCGAGCGCGGCATGGATGCCCATGGCGTGAAGCTCGCGGATTTCATCGAGTGTGGCGATGCCTCCGGCGGCGGTGATCTCGTGGCGGGTCGCGGCGCGCAGGCGGCGGAACCAATCGAGGTCGGTGCCCTGCATCATGCCTTCTTTGTCGACATAGGTGCACAGGAAGCCGCCGCAGAAGGGCTCGAGCTGGCGGAGGACGTTCTCAGCGGTGAGCCCGGTAGACTCACGCCAGCCTTTGACGACGATGTGGCCGTCTTTCGAATCGAGAGCGACGATGACGCGTTCGGGTCCGATGAAGGCGGCGATTTCTTCGAGGGCGGGGGTGAAGGCGGCGGTTCCGACGATGACGCGGTGAGCGCCCTGGTCGATGAGGCGCATGGCCCGCTCGACTCCGCGGACTCCGCCGCCGACGCGGCAGCGGGCGCGGGAGGCGAGCAGTTCCACCATTGCAGAATTTTCCCCGTTGCCCATGGCGGCGTTCAGATCAATGACCTGAATTTCGGGGAAGGCGGCAAAGCGGCGGAGCATTTCGAGAGGGGAATCGCCTTCCAAGGCTTTTTCGCGGCCCTGCACCAGCTGCACGACCTTGCCGTCCATGAGATCGATGCAAGGAAAGATCATAACCGCACCGGTACGCGATGCGCGGCGAGGTAGGATTTCAGGTGGCCGACGGTGTACGTCCCGTAGTGGAAGATCGAGGCCGCCAGGGCCGCGTCGGCGGTTTCGAGCACTTCGAGAAAATGCTCGGGTTTTCCGGCTCCGCCGGAGGCGATCACCGGAATTTGCGTGGCTTCGCGCACGGCGCGGGTCAGCGGGCAATCGAAACCGGTCAGCACTCCGTCGGTATCCATAGAGGTCAGAAGAATTTCGCCCGCCCCCAGCCGTTCTCCGCGGCGGGCCCATTCGACGGCGTCGATGCCCTCATCATGGCGGCCGCCTCTGGTAAAGACATTCCAGCCGGGCTCGCCGTTTCCGCGGCGGCGCGCATCGATGGCCAGGACGACGGCCTGCGCGCCGAATTCCGCGCTCAATTCGGCGATCAGTTCGGGGCGGCGCACAGCGGCGGTGTTGACGCTGACTTTATCCGCGCCGGCGTGCAGGATCCTGCGGGCGTCCTCGACGGAGCGAATCCCGCCTCCGACGGTGAGCGGGATGAAGACCTGGCGCGCGGTGCGGGCCACCACGTCCACCATGGTGGCGCGATCGTCGCTGGAGGCGGTGATGTCGAGGAAGACGAGTTCGTCGGCTCCCTGATCGTTGTAGCGCGCGGCGAGCTCGACCGGATCGCCGGCATCGCGCAGGTTGACGAAGTGGACGCCTTTGACCACGCGGCCCGCGGTGACGTCGAGGCAAGGGATGATGCGGCGGGCTAGCATTTTTCGATGAAATTCCGCACCACAGCGAGGCCCGCGGGTCCGGATTTTTCGGGGTGAAACTGCACGCCGCGGACGTTGGAGTCTTCGAGGATCGCCGTGAAAGGCAGGACGTAATCGCAGACGGCCGCTGTGGCCGGGACCACCGGGCAATAGTAGCTGTGGGCGAAGTACAGATAGGCCGGCGAAGAAAGCAGCGGAGTGGCGCGGCAGGGATGCACCTGGTTCCAGCCCATGTGGGGGATGCGCAGATCGCCGCGGAAGCGTTTGACCTGGCCTTGATAGAGCCCGAGCCCGCGTTCTTCGGGGGCTTCTTCGCTGGAGGCAAACAGGGCCTGGAGCCCGAGGCAGATTCCGAGGAAGGGCACGCCCGCGCGAAGGCGCTGGATGAGCGTTTCGCGGACCTGAAGCTCGTCGAGGGCGCGCATCATCTGGCCGAAATGGCCGACGCCGGGAAGAATGATTTTTTCCGCGCGGCGGAGGCCGGCGCTGTCACGGGTCAACTGGTAGGGTGCGCCCAGCGCGGCCAGAGTGTTCTGCACGGACTGAAGGTTTCCGGCTCCGTAGTCGAAGATGGCGATCATGGGATTACCTGGGGGCTCATAAGAGGCCTTTCGTGGACGGCAGTTGTTGTTTCAGGCGCGCGTCCTTCGAGCAGGCGTAGCGCATGGCCCGCGCGAAGCACTTGAAAATCGCCTCGATCTTGTGATGATTCGAGCGCCCGTAGAGCACTTTCGCATGGAGATTCGCGCCCGCGTGATTGACGAAGCCGCCGAAGAAATCCTCGACCAGCTCGGTCTGGAGATCGCCGACCAGGCGCGTTTTCACGAGGTCTTGATATACGAGGGCGGGGCGTCCGCCGAGATCCACGGCGACCACGGCGAGCGTTTCATCCATGGGGAGCACGAAATAGCCGGCGCGGTTGATGCCGCGGCGGTCCGCCAGCGCCCGGGAGAAGAGCTGGCCCAGCACGATCCCCACGTCCTCGACGGTGTGGTGCTGATCGACGTCGAGGTCGCCCTGGGCGTGGAGCGCCAGATCGAATCCGCCATGTTTGGCGAACAGCTCCAGCATGTGGTCGAAGAAACGGATGCCGGTGGAGACGTCGTATCTGCCGCGGCCTTCGATCCGCAGAGCGCCGCGGATCTGCGTCTCTTTGGTATCGCGGGTGAGTGAGGCGCGCCTCATAAGACGGCCTCGATCTCATTGATGTTTTCGACGATGGCGAGGGCGCGTTCCCGCTCGAACAGGCGCTTCAGCTCCTGGGGATGCGAGTGGGTTTTCGCAATCACGCCGATAAACGGGACCTGGGCGGCGGTGGCGGCGCGGGCGTCGTCGATAGTATCGCCGACGTACCAGAGCGGGCGGCCTGGAAAGGCGTTCTGAATCGCGAGGAGGCCGTCGGGAAAAGGCTTGGGGCGCGCGACGTGCTCGGCGCAGATGATGGGGTCGAAGGCGATGTCCTTCGCGAAGCGGTCCAGCGTGTAATCGAGTTCGTAGCGCAGGCGGCCGGTGAAGATGGCGAGCCGGTATCGCGCGGAGAGCCGCTCCAGAAGGCCTGGACGCGGCAGCCAGCTTTCGCGGTGGATCAGCCCGTCGCCGTTGTTTCCGATGAAGACCGAGTTGAAGTAGTCCACCACAGCGTTGTAATCGACATTCACGCCCAGGTCGGCGGCGATCTTCCGGGACAGGGCCCAATCGTTGTTCCAGCCGCCGGCGTTTTTGTAGGCCTGAATCAGATCGCGCGGGATGCGTTTTCCGGTAAAGCGCTCGACGGTGACCACGATCGCTTCGCGGTAGGACTCGGTCACGTCGGCGAGCACGCCGTCCATGTCGAAGACGACTACGCCTTCCATATTTGCTCCAGTTCGGATAAGAAGCGCCGGGCTTGCTCGCGCGTGCCGATGGTGACGCGGACGCAGCCGGGGATTTCGTAACTGCGGTCGCGGACCAGGACGCCGCGGCCGCGCAGAGTATCGCGGATCGGGATGGCGCGGCCGCCGGCATGAAACAGGACGAAGTTGGCCTGGCTGGGGAAGTAGCGGATGCCGAGCCGGTTGAAGCCCTGGCAGACCAGCTCGCGGGCTTCCAGCATTTCCCGGACGTAGTTGTTTATATATTCGGCGTCGCGAATCGCCGCCCTCGCGGCCAGCACGGCCAGCGAGTTCACGCTGTACGGCGATTGCGCCTTTTTGAGCCACTGGACGTTTTCCGCGCGGGAGAACAAGCAACCGCAGCGCATCGCGGCCATGCCGTAGACCTTGGAGAACGTGCGGCTGACGAACAGGTTGGGATACTGGCGCAAGCACCCCAGCACGGTCACGCCGGAAAACTCGAAGTAGGCTTCATCGATGAGGACGCAGGCTTGCGGCGCGGCCTCCAGGATGGCTCGAATGCCCCCGGCGTGGATGCCGGTGCCGGTGGGATTATTGGGATTCGCGATGAGAATCGCGCGCGTTTCCGGCTGGATCGCCGCGAGCAGTTCTTCCAGCGGAAACTCCAGCGTGTCCGCGCGGAAGGGAATTTCGCGGACTCGCGCGCCTGCCAGATCGGCATAGAAGCGGTACATTGCATAAGAGGGGCGCAGGGCCAGCACGTCTGAACCGGCCTCGACGAAGGTGTTGACCAGAAGCTGGATGGCCTCGTCGGTCCCGTTGGTGAGCGTGAACTCCTGCGGGGAAACCTGGAAGAAAGCCGCCAGTTCGGGGATCGCCTCGACATATTCGGGGTAGACCGAGAGCCGGGGCGCGCTGAGTTTTTCGCGCAGAAATTCGATCACCTTTGGCGAACAGCCGACGGTGTTCTCGTTGAAATCGAGGCGGAGCTTGCCTTCGCGGCCGGCGCTCGGAGGCGAGTACGGCGCCATGCGGCGGACGGCTTCGCGCGGTTGGAGGGCGGGGGGCTTCATCAGGGCCGCGCCTCCCTACGCACTTCCACGGACCTTGCGTGCGCTTCCAAACCCTCCGCGCGGGCCAGCGTCGTAATGGCGGGCGCGAGTTTCGCCAGCGCCTGGGGCGACAGCTCCTGCACGGAGATCACTTTGACGAAATCGGCGGAGGACAGGCCCCCGCGCAGACGGGCGGCTCCGGAAGTGGGCAGCACGTGGTTGGGGCCGGAGGCGTAATCGCCCGCGGCTTCGGGGCTCATGGGACCCAGGAACACGGAGCCCGCATTGGAGATCGAGGGCAACAGCGAAGGATCGTGCAGGGCGAGGTGTTCGGGCGCGAGAGTGTTGGAAAACTCCACGGCCTGAGCCATGGAATCCACAATCACAATGGCGCCGTTGTGGTCGAGGGCGGGCCGGGCGACCGCCGCGGTAGGCAGCACCGCAAGCTGGCGTTCGAGTTCTTCCGCCACCCGGCGGGCCAGCTCGCGAGAGGTGGTCAGAAGGATGGCGGAAGCGTCCACGTCGTGCTCGGCTTGCGCGAGCATGTCGGCGGCGAGCCACTTCGGGTTGCCCTCAGCCGCGAGGATGACAATTTCGGTGGGTCCGGCGATGAAGTCGATGCCGGTCTCGCCGGCGATGAGCTTTTTGGCGGCCGCGACATAGATGTTGCCGGGGCCAACGATGCGATCGACGCGGGGCACGGATTCCGTGCCGTAGGCCAGCGCGGCGATGGCCTGGGCACCGCCCATGCGGAAGAAGTGCGTCACGCCGAGCCATTTCGCGAGGCCCAGAATTTCCGGGCTGGGGTTCGGGCAAGCGGCGCAGATGGTTTTCACTCCGGCCACCTGCGCGGGAATCACGTTCATGAGCAGAGTCGAGGGCAGCGGATACCGGCCGGCGGGCGTATAGGCGCCCATGGAATCGAGCGGGCGGACGATCTGGCCGAGGCGGCGGCCGTCACCGCAATCCAGGTAATGCTCCTGCGGAAGCTGAAGCTTCGCATATTCGCGGATATTCGCGGCGGCGGCGGATACGGCCTCCTGGAAATCGGGAGCCAGCGGGGGAGCGCTATCCAGGCAGCCAGCCAGGCTGGCTGCGCCGCCAAACTTCAGGTTGTATTCGATGACGGCGGCGTCGCCGCGGGCGCGGACAGCGGCGAGGATGGGAGCGACCACGCGCTCGGCCTGTTCGAAGCGCTGCGCTTTGCGCGAAAGAAGCGGGAGGGCGTCCTGGTGATTGAGGATTTTGATCATCACATCACGATCTTGTTCAACGGATATTCCACGATGCCCTGGGCCCCGGCCTCTTTGAGGCGCGGAATGATCGTGCGCACCGTGGATTCATCGAGAATGGTGTTCACCGCGAGCCAGCTCCCGTCGCTGAGCGGGGAAATGGTAGGCTTCTTCAAAGCGGGCAGCACCGCGAGCACGGCGCCGAGGCGGTCTTTTTCGACGTTCAGCATCAAGCCGACCTTGCCGAGCGCATTGATGGCGCCCTCCAGCAGCATGCGGATATCTTCGAGCTTGCGGCGCTTGTGCGGATCGTTCCACGAATCGAGATTAGCGATGAGCTGGGTGTTGGACTCGAGCACGGTTTCGACGATGCGCAGCTTATTCGCGCGCAGCGACGATCCGGTCTCGGTGACCTCCACGATGGCGTCGGCGAGCACCGGGGGCTTCACTTCGGTGGCTCCCCAACTGAACTCGACTTTCGCGGTCACGCCGCGCGATTCGAGATAGCGGCGCGTGGCGGCCACCAGCTCGGTGGCGATGATTTTGCCTTGCAGATCCTTCACCGAGTGAATCGGGGAGGCCTCCGGCACGGCCAGGACCCAGCGCACTTTGCCGAAGCTCTGCTTGGAGTAGATCAGGTCGGCGACGGTGTGGACCTGGGCGGCGTTTTCCTCGACCCAGTCGCGGCCGGTGAGGCCGGCATCGAGCACGCCGTCCTCCACGTAGCGGGCCATTTCCTGGGCGCGGATCAGCATGCACTCGATTTCGGGATCGTCGATGCCTGGAAAATACGAGCGGCTGCTGACGGTGATCTGAAATCCGGCGCGGCGGAACAGATCGACGGTGGCGTTTTCGAGGCTGCCTTTGGGAATTCCGAGTTTCAGCTTCATGGCTTTAGCCTCCGTAGACCGCGGCGGGGTCGTAGGCGCGGGGCTCGGCGACGCGCCACTGGTGGTTTTCATCCAGAGTGCGGAAGAAGCAGCTCCGGTAGCCTTCGTGGCACACGCCGGGGCCCAGCGCCTCGACTTTCAGCAGGACCGTGTCGGCGTCGCAATCGGTGGCAATCTCCTTCACCAGCAGTTTGTGGCCAGAGGTTTCGCCCTTGAGCCACAGCTTATTGCGGGACCGGCTGTAGAAGACGGCGCAGCCGGTTTCGAGCGTTTTTTGAAACGCCTCCTGGTTCATAAATCCGACCATGAGGACCCGGCCGCTGGCGGCGTCCTGAACGACGGCAGGGAGCAGGCCATCCAATTTGGAAAAGTTAAGGTTCATTTTTCATCCCTTCGCCTGGGCAGTAAGAGCGCAACAAAAAAGCCCACCGTTTCCGGCGGGCTCGGGTTTTTTCTGAAACGGAATTGCGGTTAGTCGTGAGCCCGCCGCGGCCTGGTCTGCGTATGGTGACGATGGTGATGGCGCGCGGCGAACATGAAACTAACAGTATAGCAGGTTTCGCGGGGTCCTGACAAAGTCCGCCGGTAAAATTCTGACTCATATTCATTCCGGCATCGCCGAAAAGAGGTACATGACGCGACGTGTTCCCAAGCTGAACCCCCGGGCAGCGTGGATCTTCTATCTTCGCCGGCGGCTTTTGTACCGGCGGGCCGATAATTTTGTGGCGCGCATCATGCTGGCGGAGGGGCTTGCCGCGGCTGCGCTGGCGTGGTGGGAATCGGCGTGGGCGTACCTGGCGCTGGCAGTGGTACTGGGGCTGGCTCCCGTGGCGGTGGCGCGGGTCTGGGCCGGGCGTCCGGAAACGCGTTATAGTCTGGCCGCGGCGCAGATGTTGATGGCCTTTCTGCTGGTCCGGGTGCCGGGCGGGTTTGCGGACGCGCAGTTTCTGGTATTCGGCTCGCTGGCGATCCTGGCGATGTACCGCGACTGGCGCGTGTTCGTGCCGGCGACGCTGGTCCTGGCGGCCGTGTTCCATTCACCGGCGCTGACTGCCTGGGCGATGCTCGAGAATGCCTTTCTGATCCCGGCCTGCCAGGCGGGCGTTCGGGAGATGGAAGAGAGCGCGCGCCAGCGCAGTGAACTTGAAGGGGTTCATCTGAGCATGGATGAGCTGCGCCGCGCGCGGGATGCCGCCGAGGCTCGCGGGACGGCCGAGGCTCGCGCCGTGGCCGCCGGGGGAGACATGAGCGAGAGCCTTTCACGGCTGGCGGAGGCGCTGTTACCAGAGGCGGCTCCCGCGGTCATTGAGCCGGGAACGGCGGCGGTTCCCAAAGAGTAAGCTCGCTTGAGCCGATCCGGGTGATGCGCGTGACGCGGTAGGACTGCGCGCGCAGCCGGGCCTTGGCCGATTCGCGATCCAGCGGCCGTGTGTACTGGCTCGCGACTAAGAGAACCGCGAACGCGGCTTGGTTCCCGCAGGCCCGCCCGCCGAGCTCCGGGCGGAGAAACACGTAGAAATCCTGCTGATTCGCCGGAACCGCCGAAAAACACGTCCGCGAGCCAAGCTGCGCCACAATGGCATCCGCGGTGGCGGCGAGGCCGTCTTTCCGGGCCGTGGCTAAGCGCAGGTCGCGCTGCGCTGCGCTGACGCCGTAGACGGCCAGCAGAGCCGCGGCGAGGGCCAGCCCGGTTCGGGCGCCGCGCAGCCGGTCCGCACCCTGCGCCGCCAAGAAAATCAGCGCGGGGGTGGCGAAGATAAGCTGGCGCGCGGCGAAGAAGTAGTTGAAAACCGCGTCCATTAGGATCGGACCGGCGATGGCTGCCGGGAGCATCCACCACAGCAGGCGGTCGCGCGAGGGGATGGCGCACGCCGCCAGGATCAACAAGGGAATGCTGGAAGCGTAGCCGCCGCCGGCGAGATCGTGCAGCAAAGCCGCGAGCTGGTGCGGCGAAAAGAAGGCTACCGGAGGCTCGAACGCGGCCCGCTGGGCCTGGGCGGCCCGCTGGAGCGCGTACCAGGGAAGGTAAGCGATGGCTCCGGCGGCCGCCGCGGGCAGGGTGAATCGCCACAACTTCCGTGCGGCCGCCACCTGGGCTAGAACGGGAAAAATGGTCAGCGGCTGCGAGTACAGGCCCAGGGCCACGGAGAATCCGTAGAGCGCCGCCGGCGCTGGCGAAGGCCGATCCTTCAATCGCAGGAACAACCAGAGAGAGAGCAGCGCGCATAGCAATCCTTGCGAGTACACGCGGGCTTCCAGCCCGTAGCGGAACTGAAGGGGGAGAATCAAGAACGCGGCCAGGGCCGCCGTGCGCCCTCGCTTCAGGAACCGTTCGCTGATGAGAGCGAACAGTGCGCCCGCGCCGATGCTGCACAACGCCGCGGGAAGGCGCGCGGCGTAGGTGGAAAATCCCAGCGCGCCCACCACCGCGTGCTGGAACAGGTAGGGCAGCGGCGAGGCGCCTGCGTTGATCTGAGCCCAGTACAGCAGGTTTCCGGCGCTCAGGGATCGTTGGGCGCCGAACTGAAGGATCTCATCGAGCCAGAGCGGCGTCAGCCCGAGCGCGGCAAACAGCGCCGCTCCATACGCCACCAGAACGAAGCCGCCGGAACGCCGCAACGCGAGCTTCGCTTACTCGCGCAGCGCGTACACGAACATCGCGTTGCCGGCGTTCACGGAGATGTACTGTTTGCCGTCGAGCGCGAAGCTCATGGGAGCGCTGTTAATCTGGCCGCCGAGGGACTGCTTCCACAGCAGGTTGCCGTTGCGGGCGTCGAGCGCGTAGAAATAGCCCTCGCGGCCGCCGCTGAACAGCAGATCGGAGGCGGTGGTGAGGACGCCGGCCCAGGTGATGTCGTTCATCTTGTATTCCCACTTTTTCTCGCCGGTTTTGGGATCGAACGCACGGACCACGCCGTAGCCCTCGTTTTCGGTTTTCGTATTGGGCTGAAGATTCACCTGAGCCATGGGCGTATTGCCGATGGGCCGCCCGAAGCCGTTCGATTTGGTGACCATCGCGCCGCTGTTTTCCCAGCCGGGGATGTAGAACAGGCCGGTGTGCGGGCTGTAAGAGGGCGGATACCAGTTCGTGCCGCCGAGCCCATGCGGCATGATCAGGGTGGGATTGGCGTCATCGGTGCTGATGGGGACGCGCATGGGGCGTCCTTTTTCGTCGAACCCCTTCATCCAAGTGACTTTGGTGAAGGGTTTGCCGCTGAGGAATTCGCCGCTGGAGCGATCGAGGACGTACCACAGGCCGTTGCGATTGGCCCACAGCATCGCCTTGCGGGGGCGGCCCTTCCACTCGATATCGGCCAGCACGGGGACCTGGGTGGAATCGTAGTCGAACTCGTCATGCGGAGTGAACTGATAATACCACTTAAGTTTGCCGGTGTCCGCGTCGAGCGCCACCACGCAATCGCTATACAGGTTGTCGCCGAGGCGTTCGTCGCCGCGGGTATCGGGCGCGGGGTTTCCGACGCCCCAGTAGGTCAGGTTCGAATCCGGGTCGTAGGCGCCGATGTTCCAGATCGCGGCGCCGCCGGTTTTCCAGGAATCGCCGGCCCAGGTTTCGTGGCCGGGCTCGCCCGGGCCGGGGATGGTGTAGAAGCGCCAGACCTCTTTTCCGGTTGTGGCATCCAAGGCGATGATGGAGCCGCGCGTGGGGCCGTCGCCGCCCGCCGTGCCGACGATGACCTTATCCTTGACGATCAGCGGGGCATGGGTGATGACGTAGCGCTGGGTGGCATCGGCGACTTTGGTATCCCAGTCGATTTTTCCGCTGCGCGCGTCGATGGCGAGAACGTGGGCGTCGAGCGTGCCCATATAGAGGGTGTCGCCCAGAATCGCCAACCCGCGATTCACCCGGCCGCAGCAGGGGCGGGCTTCGGGCGCGTTGTTGTAGGGCAGGGTCCAGAACGGACGGCCCGTCAGCGCGTCCAGGGCGACCACGTCGTTGGGGGCCTGAATGGTGTACATCACGCCGTCGACCACCAGCGGGGTGGTTTCGAATTTTTCGAGCGAGCGGGCCTGCCAGACCCACTTCAGCTCGAGATTCTTGACGTTGGCGGGTGTGATCTGGGTCAGGGGACTGAAACGCTGGCCGTCGAGGGAGCGCGAATAGCTGAGCCAGTTCTGCGGTTCGCGATCGGGGTGAAGGAGGCGGTCGAAGGTCACGCCCTGGCCCCACAGAGCGCCAGTGAGACACACGAATGCGAGCGCGCGAAACGTCATAGGCAACAGCTTATCACTGCTTAACTTCTGACGGTTGCTAGGATCGGAATCAATGGAGGAGCAGGAAATTTACGCGGCGATCGGCCGGGAGGGGTTCGCGCGGCTGGTGGCGGCGTTTTACGCCCAGGTTCCGCAGGACGATATTCTAGGGCCGATGTACCCGGCGGAGGATCTGGCGGGGGCTGAGCAGCGCCTCCGGGACTTCCTCATTTTCCGCTTCGGCGGGCCAACGGACTACCTGGAGCAGCGCGGGCACCCGCGGCTGCGCATGCGGCACGCGCCGTTTCCGATCGACGCCGCCGCGCGGGATCGCTGGCTGAAGCTCATGAACCATGCCTTGGATCAGGCCATGCTTCCGCCGGAAGCCGGCGAGATCCTGCGGACGTTCTTCGATTCGGTCGCGACGTTTTTGATGAACCGGGAATAAAAAGGCGGCTGGGTTTCCAGCCGCCTGGTTTCGCAATCCGGGTCGTTTGCGAGGAGCCCGCTAATTGCCGGCGAAGTTCACCGTAACCATATCGGTGGAGGTGTTCCCGGCCGAGTCTGTCACGGTGAGCTGAAACAGGTACGTTCCGCGGCCGATCCCGAACTGCACCGTGGGAGTCGCGGTGGTGGACCCGGACATGCCGGCTTGGGGGCTGCCGGACGGAATCGTCCAGGAATAGAGCAGGGGCTTACCATCGAAGGAAGTCGATTGCGTGCCGTCCAGTTGGAACTGACGGTTGATGGTGGTGGCATTCTTCGGCCCGGCGACGGCCTGGGTCTTGACCGTGGCGGGCGATCCGCAGCGGTTGGGCGGCTCGCCGGGCCCGCCCTCGACGCACGGAATGGTGCTCAGGTAGGTGTAGATTGCGGTCAGGTCGAAGTCGCTCATGTTGGCATAGGTCGGCCACGGCATGATCTGGAGCAGGTCGCCGTCAAACGGCGCGGGAATGCAGGCGCCGTCGGGCGCTCCCTTGCAGGTGGGGTGGACGTGATCCGTATCGATGCCGGTCCGCATAATCTGCATGAAAGTCGCGAGCGAATTGCCGCCCTCAGGCAGTCCACTGGCATCCGGGGTTAGATTACGGGAGATGATGTGGGGGAAATTCCCAGCCGGGTCGGGAAATGCGCCGAAGTCGTCGCCACCGCCGAGATAGACCGCTGGATTCACCTTCGTGGGTTGCTGGTTGAAATAGGGAACGCCACCCTGCGCATATTCCGCTTGGGGACCGGGGCTATGGCAGCCGTTGCAATCGCCAACCGCGTTCACCAGGTAGCTGCCGTAGCCCACCAGAGTAGGGTCCTGGCCTTTGATATTGAGGGGAACCGGAGCCAACTGGTACCCTTTCAGGATCTTCGCCTGCAAATCCTGGTCCGCCATCGTGGACGTTTGTGCCTGCGCCCCGGAAGACAGCACGAGTGCCGCGATTCCGAGCCAAAGCCATGCTGTGCCGCTGTGTTTCATTGATTTCCTCACTTGACTAGTTTTTTCAATTCGTTTGAACTGCCGGGCCTGATCCCCCCCTGCCCTCGGATGGTGGGAGAGTGTGGCGTAGGCGAGCAAAGCACGTACTGAGCCAACTACACAAGTTATTGAAATTGATGGATCTTCCCAATTTTTACCGGGGGAAGAGGCTATCCGACCGGTTCACGCTGGCTAACGGACCGGTTCCAGAGTGGGCTAAACGGCACTGCGGCGCATGCCTTCGAGCAGCATCGAGGCGATTTCGCGGCCGTGCTGGTAGGCGTCTTCGTAGATTTCGCGGCGCTCCTCGCGAGTGAGCCCGTAGCCAAGCCGGTAGAGCCGCTCGAGGGAAATCCCGGCCACGAACGTTCCGGCCCAGGCGATTCCGGCTTTGGGAATCAGGCCGCCGCCTAACGGAATCTTACCGATCAGTTCCCGAGCCAGGGCACGCCATCCGAATGCGCCCGCGATGAGGGAAGCAACTTCCGACTTTTGCTCGCGGTAGCCCACCATGCGGTCGCTGGCCGCAGCCAGCAGGAAGGCCATGCGGATCTGGTTCATGGTCAGGAAAGCCGTATCCGATCCGAATTCGCCCAAGGCCCAGGGAATCGAGAGCCCCGGGATGACGTCGGGAACCGAGGTCGCCAGGCAGAACAGCGCATTCTCTTTGCATACGGCCCGGATGATCTGGTGGACCGCCAGATTGCGGAAGGGATAAAACTGGCGGGCGAGCGGCAGAATCAGGTCCTGGCGGCTCCGCAGTATGCGGCGCGCGCAGGCGCCGGGATTCTCCGGGTTGAAGGAAAACGCCTTCGCCGGCCGCAGCAGAGAATCCGAGTAAATTTCGAGATCGCAGTCCGGGCCGCCGCCGCGAATCAGCATGCGGGCGGCTTCGGCGCGCCGCTGGGCGGATAGATGAGGCGGGACCAGGTAGGCCTCCATTTCGCCTAAGAGCTCCTGGGAGGGAGCGATCAGGCCGATCCGCACGGGCCGCGCCGCCATCTCGCGAACTTCGGCAGGGTTCAGATTAGAGAGAGCTTGCCGGACTTGGCGGAGGACTGCAAGAGGCATCGTTTCACCGAACTTCTGAACATAACCCGAAGTTCTTGTCTCCATTCTATCCCGATGCCCACCCGCTCCACCGGAATTTCCGGGGAGAAGAAACGCAATACGGCTTCGTTGGAAGGATGAAAGTCGAGCGCCGGCGCGACCAGGAACAGACGAGGCGGGACGGCTCGCAACTCGATGCCGGGAAAATATCCCTGGCCGGAAAACTCACCGCGCTCCAGGTGCCACTTGACCCGCATCCAGTAATCGAGGGCCTGCAACGGCAGATGCACGTCCTGCGAAATCTTAACTTCGATCACGGCGATCTGTCCGTGCCGGTCGGCTGCGAGGATATCCAGCACGCCGCGCTCGCCGGCGGCGAATGCGGGGACCTGGCCGTAGACGGCTTGCTGGAGGAGGCCGGCATCGATCCGCTCCACGTTGTTCCGGATCTGCGATTCGAGCCATGCCTCAGGGCGCTGGGTGTAGAGAGGATGGCCGGGGCCGGCCGCGCCAGCCCGGCGCATCCGGGCCAGTTCGCGGGCGAGCGCCTCGACTTCCGGGAGATTCCCGTGGTGGGCCGGGTGCTTTCGATCCAGGCCGAAGAGCAGGCTTCCGCAAGAGGCG
>Ga0070740_10003684_pt1 | contig 15970 bp, 26 predicted proteins | sample Coa_R2_FD_67286 | JGI IMG/M metagenome (GOLD analysis project Ga0070740, IMG submission 67286) | Surface soil microbial communities from Centralia Pennsylvania, which are recovering from an underground coalmine fire - Coalmine... | ecosystem: Environmental > Terrestrial > Soil > Unclassified ... | reverse complement strand
AAGATCACCGTGGTCTCCAAACGGGGAAAAGAAGCGGTGATAGCTATTCTCCAGGAAGGCGATTTCTTCGGCGAGGGGTGTTTGTCAGCTCAAGCTTTGAGGATTTCCACAGCCAGCGCCATGCAACGTGCTGATGTTGTGCGGCTGGATAAAAAAATGACCGTCGGCCTGCTCCAGAAAGATCCGCAATTTGCCGAGATGTTCATTGCCTACCTTCTCTCCCGCAACATTCGCGTTGAGGAAGATTTGGTGGATCAGTTGTTCAACTCCAGTGAAAAACGGCTTGCCCGGCTGCTGCTTCTTCTTGCCCATTATGGAAAGGATTCAAAGCCGGAAACGGTAATTCCCAAAATGAGCCAGGAGACGCTGGCGGAAATGGTCGGCACCACACGCTCGCGCGTCAGCTACTTCATGAACAAGTTCAGGAAGATGGGCTTCATTGACTACAACGGCAGCCTGCACGTGCACAGTGCCCTTCTCACGGTAGTGCTTCGCGACTGACTTTCCGGCGGTGGCTGCCCCAATGGAGGCTCCGAGCGTAAATCACGTCATTGCTGTCATTCGAGCAGAATCTCGTCAGCTCCGTCGTGCAACTTTGTCGCCACGAGGATGGCCAAAACAGTAGCGACATCGCGAACATTTCCTGCGATGCTTATCAGCGCCTCTGACACGCGCGGATGCTCTTCGGCCAGTGCTTCAAGGCGCGTACCGATGTTGTGAAGCTGCTCAACTTCGTCCAGGATCGCATGGAAAGCCATTGTTGCCCGTTTTCATTTGCAGGCTAAGCGAGGGAAGACTTCAGATGGACTGCTTAGTTCAGAGAACCTGAAAGAGGAAAGATAGTAACTGCCTCATTTCTAATGTAGCAGGTTAGGAAGTCTCCTGGATGGTTCAAATTGACCTTCTATTCCCTGGCAATCTTGAGATCATAAAGACGTGGGCAAGAAGAAAATCACGAAGCGATCGACGAAGGCGACTCTCGCCGACGTCGCCAGGGAAATGGCCAAGTCCAGAGTGGCTACATCTGCACGAAGCCTGCATTTACGTTCCAAGAAAACTATCTATGGCGAGTGGCGTTCCACAGGCCCGACGTCCGAGTCGTGTGGAACGAAGTCCGACTATCTGGGAGTTTTGCCCGACAACGAGGCTGCTGATCCCCTCAGGTCCGACCAGTAACTCAAATCCCGGTGAGTCGATGATGTGTGAGCCACCTCGTTGAGGCACAATATGCAACACGGCTTCGCAGGCCGATGCCCATTTCCTTTCCTGGAGCGGCCCGTGGGATGGAGCGAAACGGGTTGCCGGCATTGCTAACTCATGAGCTTCTTTGACAAGCGCACGGCATGTGTCCTCAGCACGATTGTGCTGTTCGCGCTGGTGGCAGGATTCATTTACGGTGCTCGTCGTATTCTCATTGTCTTCTTGTTCGCGGTTCTCTTTGCTTACTTGCTGGAGCCTTCGGTATCGCTGGTTCAACGTCGCTCGAGGCTCTCGCGAGGCTCGCGCTCGCTAGCGATTCTCCAGGTTTATGTAATCCTGCTGCTCATCATCTCAGGAATCACAGTAGGGATTGGTCCCCGCGTGGCAGATGAAGGCCGAAGGCTTGCGGCCGCTCTTCCCAGTCTGTTGGATCAGAGGGAGGTATTGCTTTGAGCTTTCGTGAAGTCTTTCCAGTTGACCGTCACAGCGCACTCCAAAATCCGATCAATGGTGGTTCGCCTAACAACGCGTCCGTTACTGCTGCCTGGATTCATGTGTCCGCCTCCCCAAGACTTGGCTGGAGCTAAATCCATTGTGCTCTCAGACACGGGCACAACACTGTGCAAGATTGCTCAGATGTAAATCCTCGGAGACTTCATTATGAAATCCATCGGAAGTTTGGATCGGAAAAGTGCTTGAACTCGGCGCAAAGGTAAACCAACTCCGCCGCGAGCACATCATAATAGGGAGCAGTTCTCAAGCACGAATTGGATCCCTGGTAAATCAAAAAAATGTCAATCCACAAGCACTCTGAAGAGACAAGAAAGCGAATCAAAGCGAACTCAGAAGCCGCCAAGAGACGCCTTGCAAGATTGAACGAGGAATATCAGGTACGTGAGCAGGTGCGCCGCACCAAGATTAAGCCGGTGACAAAGCCAGAAAGTTTCGGGGCGGCTGTAGCAAGAATTGCGCGAGAAAACCAACTGAGTATATAAAGACTTCGTCACGTTGTGTAACTTGGCATCCTGCGATGCCGAATACAAGATGACCTCTTCCCGAATAAGAAGCAAATCCGAATATCAAGCCTGCTCCTATATATCGAAGAACACCCCTCTAGCTTTCCGCGAGAAGAGATCTCTGCATAGAACACCGGAATTTTCGAAGGTGCTGCCATGAGCGTGCACCTGGTGAATCCCAGCGATGCTTCGTTCGGAACCGCTGTAATCACGCCACGCTGGCTTTTCGTGTTAGCTGCAGCCACTCCGGAGTCCTTTGGAGATCCGATTCTTTGCGATGAAACTTTGCGCCATTGGGACCCGGCGAGCACCCGCGCAGGCGATGTGGTTGGCATTGGGATTCATACCGGCAATGCATTGCGCGGATATACAGTAGGCCGTCTCGCGCGTGAGCGTGGCGCCTGGGTAATCTTTGGCGGCGTCCACCCAACGCTCTATCCAGAAGAGGCATTCGAGCGCGGCGGCGCCCACGCCGTAGTTCGCGGAGACGGTGATCTCGCATGGGGAATAGCGCTCACCGATTGCGCCAATGGACGACTGAAGAAAATGTACGAAGGCGGTCGCGTTGAGGCAAGTCAGTTCAAAGCAGCGCGGTGGGACCTTCTGCCGCCCAACCGATACATGTGGGCTTCGGTGCAGACCGTTCGCGGCTGCCCCAAGCACTGCTCATTCTGCTCAGTCTGGCGAACCGATGGACAGCGACCTCGACAGCGTTCGACGGACGCCGTAGTGGATGAAATCGTCGATTTGCGGCGACGAGGATTCAGGTTCATAGCTCTTGCCGATGACAATTTCTATCCTGTCTCTCTTACCGATTTGAAACTTGCTGAGCAGCAGAACAACCAGACAAGAGTCTCGCAACTGCGAGCGATTCGTGAAGAGCGGTTCGAACTCATGGAGCGACTTTCTGAGCTTCCGGCAGACATGAATTTCTTTACCCAGATCACGATGGAAGCCGCGGAAGATCCTCAATTCCTCATGGCCATGAAGCGGGCCAATATCAAGGGAGCGTTAGTCGGAGTCGAGGCGGTCACTCCAGAAGGACTGAAATCCGTTTACAAGGACTTTAATCAGTCTGGAGAAAACCTGGTTCGCCAACTGCAAACCTTTCGCGCCCAAGGAATACATGTTCTCGGCTCCTTCATTTTTGGATTACCAACCGACCGTAAGGACACATTCGACGCAACGCTTGAAGTGGCGCAACGCGCCAATTTGACGTTCGCGCAATTCGTGATGCTCACGCCGTTTCCAGGAACGGTTGACTTCGAGCGCTGGGAGAAAACCCAAGGAAAACAACTGCCGAATATCGGAGACGTTCCACTCACAAGGTATTGGCTGATTCCTCCTGAAATCAGACCCAAGATGTTCATGCCGCATCCAACGATGAGTTCGGATGAGCTGCGCCGGAGAACGCAGGAGGTCTGGGACCGCTTCTACAGCTTCGCTGCCATCTGGAAGCGATCGAGCTGCGCCACCTCTTTTAAGGCTCGGCTCATTCTAGTTTTCATCTCGAAACTCTACCGGCAAATGTATGCCAATACCGGCATAGCCACAGACAGCGCGCGAAGGAGCCGCGCAACCAAAGTGGCCACATGGCTGGCGAAACCCTGCCGGCGTCTATTTCAAGCGAAACCAATGCCGGAGTTGCGGCTCGGTACGACGAGAAAAACATCGGCGGCGGTAAACGGCTCTCTGACTTCAATCCTCAATCAACGCTCACACTAGCACGGCGGTTCCGCGCCAAATGGACAGACGTGCCTCGCAGCAACTCACTTGCTCTTTTATTTGGCTGTTCTCTTTTGCTCATCAGGACGCGTCGGGAGCGCATGTAATTAAGACACATGACTCCATATGGAACGATCGTGAATTCAAGAAATGAAGTCTCAGACAAGGCAAGCATCCGCCATCTGAGCCGGTTGCCAGAACTGGCCATTGCCATTTCGCAGTTTGATCTTCGTCAGGAAATACGATTGCTCCGTAAGGAAGAGTCGTGGCAGCGGGGCATAGGTCGCAGCTCGAGAACGCTTGTCAAGCAGCAGGACTTTCGCATCGTGTTAGTTCTAATGAAGGGCAAAACGAGTCTGACCGAGCATCAGGCGAACGCAAGAATCTCGATTCAAACGATCTCGGGACGCATCCGAGTACGGGTTCGGAATGAGAACCTGATCGAACTGCCGGTTGCGGGATTGCTCGCACTGGATTCGTCAATCCCATATGACATTGAGTCGATGAGAGAAAGCGCATTCCTGCTCACGATTTCATGGCCGAAGCAATATGCGACTGGAAACAGAGAAGACCCTTTTGGGGAATGATGATTGAAGCACGGGATATCGCCTCGACCGTTCGAATAGCCGGGCGCACAATTTTGAAGACTCGACAAAGATCACTCTTACATATCGCTATATGTGTGGTTGTTGCTCCGCTTTTGTTGCGTGCGCAGGAGATACGTCCCGTTTCTCCTGTGGGCCAGGCGGCCGCTAACGGTTCTTTACTTCTCTCTGAGGTCGTGGCAAATCTTGTAGCAAGGAATGCCGAACGAGCGAAGGCGTTGGAGAGCTATACAGGCCACCGCATTTATCAGTTGGATTACCACGGGTTTCCTGGAAACCTGCAGTCGCAGATGATCGTTAAGATCGTTTATCGAGCTCCTTCAACAAAGAAATTTACGATCATCTCCGAGAGCGGCTCCAAGCTCCTAATCAATCGAGTCTTACATAAGCTGTTAGAGAGTGAGGAGGAGGCGCTCAAGGCTAATAACCGCCAGGAAAGCGCGCTGAATGAGCTCAATTACGACTTCACCTTGATAGGAGTCGAGCGCACTGCAGAAAGATCTTGCTACGTTTTGGCTGTTCGTCCGAAGATCAACAATAAGTTTCTATATCGCGGAACCATTTGGGTAGATGCCACCGATTTCGCCGTCCGGCGAATCGAAGCTGAGCCTGCGAAAAACCCGTCTTTTTGGACAAAGAAACGCCAGGTAGTTCAGACATACGCTAAAGCTGGACGTTTCTGGATGCCATCCAATAACCACACTACCACCACAGTACGGTTTGGAGGTAAGGCAGTACTGAACATCGACTATGACGATTACGCCCTTAGCGAATCACATTTCGTTGCGGCAGACACTCAATGACTTGGTCTTTAGCAAAGGTGTTGGGGGAATTCGCAAAATGTTCAAGCAGACGAGGTCGAGTCCGAGGAAGCCTCGGCGCAAATGCGCCGCAAAGACTGAAGCCAGACACAAAGAGAGCGTCGACGATTTTCGCGTGCGCCGTGATGAAGAAATCCCAGACGAGCGCTATCTCGAAGTAGTCGAGGAGATGCTAAAACGGCGAGAGAACAACGGACGGGATCGGGACGAGCTATCGCGTTGGAATGATGACGGCGGGCTCAATCCCGCCGTTGTACCTCCCACCGACATCTAATGCCAATAGGATGTGGGCAACTTGATCACTTGTGCCGGCTCCGCGCCTGTTGGTTGCTCAACCTGTTCCAGCGCGTGCAGACCCATGCCAAGATCGGCAGCCGCTTGGGCCACGAATGCGTCGATGTAGTAGAAGCGAGCGTACTGGTCTCCCCAGCGAAGCTGGCGGTGTCGTGCCGCCTTTGCAACGGTCACATAAAAGAGGACACTCGGTCGAGGATTATCCCCAAGCTTCCATGCAGCGTTGCGAAAAGATTCGAGGAAGAGAGGGGTGCCTTCACCGTCCAATTCCTCTTTCTTAATTCCGATGAGCCAATAACTCACAGCCCGAGATTAGCACGTTCGACTCTGTGAGCTGTTTTGACCAGATCGCCTATGCAAGATTGTCCATAATCAGAATGAGTGAAGCTATGCAGGTATTTTGGGAGAAGATAGGGATTCTTGGTCCCGTTTACCGTTTAATGGGACGTGGCCTGAGTGATAGTGAGATCGCCTACGATCTTGATATCTCCGAAGTGCGAGTCCACGACTGCATAGATTGGATGCAGCATTTTCTGCACTGCAAAGATCGCAACGAAATAGCGCAGGAGGCTTCCCGCGCTCGAGCGATGTAGAAAGCGTTGAATCTTCTCAAGTAATCCGGTTGCGAATCTCGTGCGATTCTAAGTGTTCCAAGAAAGTAATAAATATGAGCATTAAGGTGCGCAGCACGCTGCGGCTTACAATAGCCACCATCATACTGGCCCAAGTTGCAGCCATTGCGCAGTTATCTCCTCATGATCAAAATCTCGCCGCTTGCAAGGATGGCTGGTCCTTGTGTGATCGAACAACTCTCTCAGCCACTGAGCTTGCCGATGTCGGCAGAGCACGTCATTACAAGAACATTGATGATTGCAGGAACGGGCTACCCTCGTGTGATCTGTCGCAACTCACTCCTCGCGAAGCAAATTCGGCAGCAGTTGCAGACTATCAACGTAATCTCTCGGACTGCATGCTTGGTTTGCAGTCTTGCGATCATTCGAAGCTAAATCGACGGGAAGCGACTAGAGTCTCCGCCGGCGAACTCGAGCGGAATCGCTCCGATTGTATGGACGATCTCGGTACCTGCGACACGGCGCGGCTTACGTCCACTCAAAGAAACCAGGTAATCCGCGCGGCGCAGCAGCGAAACTTGTCCAACTGCAAAAATGGCTGGGATCTCTGCGATTACTCTAAACTCACACCTTCAGAGTCCAGGCTGGCGCAAACATTCGAGCATCAGCGGAATCTCGACCACTGCCAAAATGGCTGGGGAGCTTGTGATCACTCGAAGTTGTCTCCGTTAGAACTGAAGCAAGTGCTCGCAGTGGAGCACGAGCGCAATTTGACCGATTGCAGAGAAGGCAACGGTTCATGCAACTTTAGCGACCTCACTAAAAGTGAGATGACCGCATTGGAAGCAAGAGATCACCTGCGAAATCTCAAGGCGTGCACTCTCGGGATCGGCTATTGCAACCGTTCTCTTCTAACCGAAGAGGAACTCCGGTCGATTCCTGCCTCAGCTCCGCCGAGAAAGTAATCGTGGGCTTAATCGGATGCCGACAGAAAACAGAGGCTGTTTGCTAAACGCAAAACAGGACGTAGGCAAGTTATCGAATGTGGTAGCCGCCAAGGTGCGCATCGGCGAAATGTTTATTGCTCTGCGGGCCGAAGGTTTCATCTCAGCGCACGTGGTGCGGTGTCCAGGTTGCGAGTGCAGCTATCGTATTTTCTACCGCTATCCCGAAGCTGGCCCATCAGCACGTGAGCGACAAACGAGGGCCGTATTTTTCGGTACCCGCATTGCCAAGTCACATCCAGACCACATCGAAGAGCTGATCCAAGCCGAAGAATAAAGGATCCTATGAGTGCAACACAAGGATTTCTAAATCAGAATCGGCACAATACGCTGTCGTGAAAAATGGGAAAGCCCCGTCACTGTTAACGGCTTCGGAACTTCGACAACTCTGCCAAACCATAGGTGAGCGATATGCCCATCTGATCGCCGAATTGGATAAGGCTGACGTAGTAGAGCTTTCGGTCGCCTATGGCAAAGTTCAGACCTTTACCTCCGATCGATTTGGACAGAGATCTGTAACATCATGGAGAAAATATGGAAATGTCAGCAATACGTGATGAACAACAAAAAGAAAGCCAAGCTAAGCCGCCTGTTAAGGATGTCAGTTCGGAAAGCGAGAACTTACCTGGATCTGCTGATCGAGGAAATAGCGGGCGCGCACTTCGTAAAAACCAGCATGCTGCACAAAAGCTTGCTAGAAAAAAGAGATTAAAGGCAGCACATCGCCGCAGGTTAAAAGCTTCCCACACGAAAGGATAGTTCTTAATCTCATGCAACGCACGTGACCTGAGGTGCGAATCGGTTTGGAAACCTAGTCGATCGAGACTTTTCTTAGCAATCTGAAGTCGTCGAGCATCTTCCCCACACCCAGCCCTACGCTGCAAAGGGGGTTATCTGCGATGAAAGCCGGAAGTCCGGTTTCTTCTCGAATCCGCTTATCCAGATTTTCCAGCAATGCCCCACCCCCGGCGAGAAGGATGCCGCGATCACTGACGTCTGCTGAAAGCTTAGGTGGAGTACGCTCTAACACGGCCCGAATTGCGTTCATAATGGTCGAAACGCATTCCGCCAGTGATTCTCGAATCTCGGCGTCGTCTACTGTGACTGCTTTGGGCACACCCTCAACGAGGTTGCGTCCTCTGATTTCCATCGTACGTGGCTTATCCGGCGGATAAGCTGTCCCAATCTCAATTTTTATTTGCTCGGTAGTGCGCTCACCGATGAGCAAGTTATATTTCCGCTTTACGTAGTTAGTGATAGCTTCATCCATTTGATTGCCGGCCATACGTAGCGACCGAGAATAGACGATACCGCCGAGCGATATCACTGCGATGTCAGTGGTACCGCCTCCGATGTCGACGACCATGTTGCCTCTAGGCTCGCTGATCTTTAATCCAGCCCCGATGGCGGCCGCCATAGCCTGTTCCACTAAGTGGACTTCTCTAGCGCCCGCACGATATGCAGAATCGGTAACAGCGCGCCTTTCCACTTGGCTGATTTCCGAAGGAACGGCGACAACCATGCGTGGGTGCAAATACAACTGGCGCTTGCATGCTTTGCGAATGAAGTAGCTCAGCATTCTTTCAGTGACCTTGAAGTCAGCGATTACGCCGTCCTTCATGGGCTTGATGGCTACGATGTTCGCCGGAGTGCGCCCCAGCATTTCCTTTGCTTCTTTGCCGACTGCTTCGACTTCGCCCGTATTCTTGTCGATTGCCACAATTGACGGCTCATTGACGACGATTCCTCTGCCGTGCACGTAGACGAGCGTGTTGGCGGTGCCGAGATCGATGGCAACATCATTAGCCAGAACTGTCGATAACGAAGGGATTCTTAAAAACCGCCATCCTGAATAGTGCCCATTAACTGACATCGTATGTTGCCCAGGATCGGAGTCGTCGATCTATGAACGGAAGACTAAGAGCTACGATCATTCAGATGAAGTGACGAAGGCGGACGGAAGACCGAGTCATGCGGCACACCGGATCGACTCCTCGCCACTTCTTCCATTCGCCAAAGAAATGCAAGCCAGGGATCCAGACACTTCAATCTTCCCATTCACGATGAGGGGATGTGGAAAGAGGCGGACTTCATGAAAGTTCTGGCGCGATTGAAGGACAAATTCCATGGTCAGTTATTGAGAGCACGGACATCCGTGGGAGAGTCTTCAACAACAGCAGTGAAGTGGCGAACAAACCAGCGCAGACAAGGTTGGCCATCAAATGTATGTTCCGGGACATAGCTACCGGAAACACGGGATTGAAAATTGCGCAAATCCCGAGGAAGACAGCCACCCAGATGTAGTTTTTCAATTGAATTGCCTGCCCGACGACTACCAGTGCTGCCACACATACGAAGAACGACAACAACTCTTGGTAATTCGGAGATTGCCAAAACAATGCAATGAGCAGTCCTACTACCGCGATTGCTTTTAAGATTGCTGTAAACATCAGAGACTCCTTGGTGTCTTCTGTTGTCAATTACATGCTTTTTAGAGATCGACGACTGTATAGAACGGCTCACTCTTGCTGGCGTCGTCTTGGCTCTTAACTGATCTGGGAAGAACCGCTTTGAGCGAACCAACCAGAGGAGAGGCGTACGCATTCAGGGAAAGAACTGAGAGGGCAGATTAGAAGGGGTGATGACAGAGGGAGAGACATTTTGGAACTTCCTTAGCTGCATCCGAAAGCGTTAGCGCTCGCCGGCGGCGATCTCGATGCGGTGTTTTTCTGGTCTGTCCCGACTGAAAATTGCAGTTCTCTCCCGGTTTCGCGCCACAGGTGGCACACGGGATCGCCAACATTTGCTTTCCGGACACTCGAACGCCGCCCATGCTTTAGGCATTCTGCCAAAGCAGAAGAACGAATACTGGTCAATTGTGCACACTCGGGACTTAGGTTCGAAAATGTACGGCCGACCAAGGTATTTTCCAGTCCGCACAGAGGTATCATCAGTTATGACTATGAATCAGAAATGCCCAGCTTGCAGGGGACGGAAAACAAACGGAAATGGTAGAACCTGCGAGGAATGCGGGGGTACGGGCGAGATCACGCCACGCTCAATCGAACGAGAAGAGCAGATGCACGTTCCATTTCGGCATCGCAATTCAGCGCAGGAGGCAAATTCTATGCGAAAACGCCTGATCACCCCAATTCGGAACGCCGTGCAGGCCGCGGAGCCCCGATGGTTAGAACTGGATAGAGCCGCGGCGGTCGAGGTCACTTCCGAGGATCCCCAGCATCCGATTGAAGGCGCATTGGTCAGGAACGACAAGCGTGGATGGCGTGCCTTGGAGCCCGGTACACAAACCGTACGGCTCATCTTCGATCGGCCACGAAATATAGAACGCATTCAACTAGCCTTCGACGAGAACGAGTCGGTTCGGACACAGGAGTTTGTCCTGCGATGGACGCCCAATACGGGACAGTTCCATGAGATCGTCCGCCAGCAGTGGAATTTTACCCCTCCAGCCACTGTGCATGAGGCTGAGACCTTCTCCGTCCAGCTTTCCGGAGTGAGTACGCTCGAACTTATCATCATTCCCGATATCGGCGGCGGACCGGCTCACGCCTCGCTGTCGCAACTGCGTTTAGCTTGAACCTTGAGTTTGTCTTCCGACGTTCGATCCGCCGAAGCTTTGCCTTACACCCAATAAGAAGACGAGTCTCGAAGTGGCGACCGTTCAAACGTGTGCCATCTCTTACGCTCCAGGGTTGCTTCGACTTATATACGGCGTTTCAGTTTGTTAGCTCCTATTGTCGTGCTCTGCGAGTGTGAGGTAAAGCGCTCTGTATGGCATGCAGCCAGTCAACTAGAGTAGGGGCACAGCCGGTAGGGCATTGCCGCGCGGGCCGCGATCACCGCCGTAAATCGTCAACCTACCATTCTCGGTTCAAGCAGAAAAGTCGTACACCAACGCGAATTCCCAATTGAGAGTATGATCGAAGTACATCGCACCTCTCCGCCACGCAAATTCTGTGACGGTCTTCTGCGAAGGTTTCGCGGAAACGTCCACTGGACCATTTCTCGTCCCTACCATCATGGCACCGGATTTCCCGCAATTGTGTCTTGCTCGAAACTATGGGTCCGCCTGTTAATGTCCCCGATTTCGGCGTGTTGTAGCAACACGACTAACAGGTTTGCGCTTCACGAACTTCGCAAATGTAGGAGGAAACGTGAGAGAAGAAAAGCCCAGATGTGAAACCTGTACCTACGATACCAGGTGCGATCCCATAAGCCCTGTGAGTAAGTGTTTGTATTGCGGAAACTACCCTCTGCCAAAGACTGCGCCGGAGACGGCGCGGAAACCAAAGTGAAATTCTCAAGTCGAAATACGGATGCCCCGGCGAAATTGAGCTAATCCATGGCAACACAAAAATGCAGCTGCGGACACCTCAAACGCGATCACACGATTGTGAAATCCAGCAGCTCGGGATCTTGCAAGATTTGCCTTTGCGATGCATACAAAGCGGCTGGCTCCAAGGTAGTCGAGCAGGTTCCCGTTGTGGCAAATAATCTAGGTTAGGCGACCGCAATGCAGAGGTGAGGTGTCAATGCTTGCACGGCACAAAAAAGCGCTCTCAGATATGAAGTCTGCGGAGAAGAAGCTGAAGGACGCTCGCATCAAATACGTTAAAACAAAACAAGCATTGGCAAAGGCGCAAAAAGGAGTTGCCGATGCCAAGGCCCGTCTGGCCACTGCGCAGGAACTCTGGGAATCTTGACCATAGCTAGACTCTTCACTTTCCCAAAATGAAATATGGCATCAAAGCGAACACTCAACAGTAAGTCTCCATTGGACACGGCAGAATCTCGCAAGATTCTGGCATCGATCAAGCGCGGTTTGCGGCGCGTGAAGCGCGACGTGCAGGCGCTTCAACCTGCGGCGAACCTTGAACCCGAGCAGCCCATCAGCTGGGAAGCAGAACAACACCCTGCTCAAGCCAATTCGATTTTTGTTTCGAATTTGGGAAAGGCATCATGACCATGCGAGGAACATTGACGCGCTTCAATCAAGACAGCGGAATTGGAAGAATCACCAGCGAGCAGGGAATGGACTTGCAGGTGCATAAGTCCTCCATCGACCCGAGTCGCTCACCGCTTTGTCAGGGACAGAGCGTGGAATTTCGGGTCTACTACGGTCCAAATGGTCCAATTGCCGAAAACGTTCATCGGCTGCGCTCATGGTTTCATATCTGAGTTCTCCTTTCCCACTTGTTTGCTCCGAGGTTCATTTTGACGAAGCCCCGCACAATCTTGCTGATCGACCGCGATCAGTCCACGCGTCGCCAGCGTGTAGTCATGTTGCTTACGCATGGGTATCTAGTGCAGTCCGCGGAAACTGTAGAAGACTTGAAGCTTCCATTTATCGGATCTCCGCCGGATCTGATCCTATTGCGGCTGAAGGAACCGCACGACCATCCGAAAAGCGACTATGCAGCGATCCGGAAGGCTTTGCCCAATCAGAGGATTGGAGTTATCTTCGACGATGGTCACGAGCTCTGTGAGGTTTTTGTAGATGGGGTCTTGGCGCGGCCGCGAGAAGAACTCGTGGACGACCTGATGGACGCTGTGAAATCGATGTTCGAAACAGGAACTATCGCGAAACACGCAATTCTTGGGAGTTGACCCATGCCTTTGTTTTCCTTCCGAATGAGAGATGGTAATTCCGTGATTATCTACGCACAAGATAGACGCGACGCGGAACAGATTTTGAGCAGAATGGGAATGCAAAGCACTGCGGCAAACATCCGCGAACTCACCCGGTTTGTCGCCAACTTCGCCCTCACCGATGATGGAGATCTACACGCGACCCTGCTCGATCGCGAAACTCTCAATGAGGTCTCGCCAGATTATCCTTTGCTTCAATCCGCGCGTGCACATTCTTATGCTGATTTCGGTACATCGAGCGCTGGAGATCCCCCAGAACCTAACCTGTTCAATGATTTGGTACGGCAGGATGCGCACAACTGGGATAAGCGCGATAAAGATCTCATCACTTATGCCGTGCAGAAAGAACGGGAACGTTTCTCGAATTGACTGCTTGATTTCATTGGAGCTTTAGACAAACTTCCCATAATCGCTGTTGCTTTGACAAAACAGGAAACGAAGTGTAGTCTCAAAAAAGAGTGAGCGTTTTCCCGTCCCTCGTTCAGATCTCCTGAACTAAGTCAGCCCATCTGAAGCTCTCCTTCTTAGCTAACTGTCATCGATTGGCAGAATCGAGCTCACCGATGCTCGCAAACTTTATGAAGCGGGGATCTATCATGGCCCTGCTGATTGCTGTATTTGTCTCTACGTCCCCGAAGATCGGACTGCTGCTTTGCGGAATCATATCTCTCGGAGCCTGGATTACCTGCGCCGAAGCCTTTCGATCTAGAGAATATGGCTGGTCAACCTCGTTCCTGGTGGTTGCATTAGCTTTCAGCGCTTTGTTCATGATGACGCTGCCACAGAGCTATACTCTCATCATCAATTTTCTCTGCCTGGGCCTCTTCGTAAGTTCTGTTGTTCATTCACGAGAACTCTTGACATCGCAAGTTGCCGCGAAGATATATCCGTAAAAGTTACAACATTAAAACTCCGGGAGATCTGACATGCACAACGGGAAGGATTCACAGGCGGCTAACGCAATCGACCGCATTTTAGAGTGCGCTCTTTATTTGAACTGGAAAGACTTCGCAGGCGGTTCGTCGCCAGTGGCAGTGCGGATGGAATATCGAACAGGATCCACACGGTGGTTGAAATGCCTGAAGCTTTGGTCATCCGCTTCGCGAGGACATTGGAAGTTAGTCTGCGAGTACTGGATGGAAGCGAATCCAACACAGCGGCAAGGAATCACGTTTAGTAAGAGTTACTCGTCCCCGGGATTCGCGCGCATGCTCGATGCAATTATGCAGCACCAGGGAGCGTTTGCGGTTACCAACCGGGAGCTACGCGACCGCGTAGTTTTGATTGCTTCGCCAGACGAAGCACAATGCGCCGTGGCCAGGCGCGAGATGACTGAGGCGTTGCAGCGCATTACCTCGCATCATGCTCCGGGGACGCTCAGCGTAGCAATCCGGTTCGCGGCGGATCATCCCGCCCACGCAACACCAAATTCTAGCCAGCGTATTAATTAGGAGAAAACAATGAAACTTTATGTCGGCAATCTTGCCTCCACTGTCACCGATGCTGAACTGCAAAAGCTGTTCGCTGTGCACGGATCTGTAAGCAGCGCCCAAGTAGTACGCGATCAGCACTCAGGCCAGCCGCGAGGCTTCGGATTTGTCGAAATGGAAGATGTCGAGGCAAAACGGGCAATGGAATTGCTGAATGGAAAAGACATGGAAGGAAAGCCTCTTACAGTAAATGAGGCTCGCCCAACCCGGCAACACTCTACAGCACGATCGCGCGGTGGATTTCAGAGGCGGAGCTACTAGGCTTTGTCAATTCTCTTCCGGCGCTTGAGGGCAAACGCGATCTTCAAAAGCCAGCGGGAGATGAATAATGTAGTGGAATCGCGGTAAACATGAAGGTCCGAAGGGCTATGGGCCATGAAAGATGTGCGGTCCTCGCTTTCTCGGACGAACTCGACGCATGGTTGCAAGCTCGACCTATGCGAAAGCAACTCCCAATCAGCGATACTGCAGGAAATGGCTCGTTGGCCAGGTTCAAGATCGCAGATTCCCATTTAAGATTTCGGATTGAAACGAAATTGAGTTGTTCAGTAAGGCCCCGGATGCTTTTTGCCTTCGCGATATGCGGAAGCAACGATGCTGAAATTCTGCGGCTTATGGTTTGCTGATTGCCCGAATGGTATGGCAGAGCCCTCGAAGCGCGCTCTGGGCCTCGGCGCGTTCGCTACGAATCCCAGCTCTGATGCGCGTTGCGTGTGATGAACAATGTTGGTCGATCGATCTCAGTAGTAGCCGAGCTAAACGAGAAATCTCATCAGCTACGTGGCGAGGCATCTTCTCGGCTTTGACCAGGTGCTGCGCGGCCTCAACCTCGGAAAGACGCTGCATCCCGAAATTGGAGTCGCTTCGTATCTAACCCGAAGTCACTGGAGAATTATGTTTCCGGGGGGGCGCTGTCTGTTCGGTACTGAACATATATGTTCCGCATTGAACGTGCCTGTTCGAGCTAAACATCAGGGGCGCCTACTCGCCGGGCTTGCCGTCGAGCAATCCGAGACGGCGATACTCATCACGCACGGTTGCGTAGCATTCGCACGCAGTATTCTCAAGACCTGCGCGATTTTCAATGGTTACGTGGCCGCGAGAGTAAGCGATGAGACCCGCTTTTTGCAGAGCGCCGGCCGCCAGCGTAACCGTCGTCCGCCGAGTGCCCAACATGATTGCCAGGAATTCATGGGTCAGCGGCATGCGGTCATAGTCGAGCCGATCGCGGCAGGTCAACAACCAACGAGCCAGTCGCTCTGGAAGATCATGAATGCGGATTACAAGCGGCGGACTGGGAAGTCATGGCCAGCAGTCCTTGAACCGATCTCTGCAAGCATAATTTCAATTCGCTTGAGCGCTCAGCCTGGGCACTCTCATCGGCGCCGGCGACAAGGCAAAGCATGCGTTTTTCGTGGAGGAAGGCATTTGTTCTCTCGTCGTCGAGATGAAGGAGTTTCATGCACGTTCAATTTGACAGGCGTGAGCTGCGGTTCCAGCCGCCTAAGTTCTTCCTTCGGCAAACACAAGAGAGTGCGGTTGGAGTACGAGCGTGTGCGAGGAGGTTTCATTT
>Ga0070740_10003683_pt1 | contig 15972 bp, 11 predicted proteins | sample Coa_R2_FD_67286 | JGI IMG/M metagenome (GOLD analysis project Ga0070740, IMG submission 67286) | Surface soil microbial communities from Centralia Pennsylvania, which are recovering from an underground coalmine fire - Coalmine... | ecosystem: Environmental > Terrestrial > Soil > Unclassified ... | reverse complement strand
GAAGGAAGGCTCGAGCTTCCGCAAAGTCGGGCTGGTGGAGTTTCCGGCGCCGGGCATGTGGTCGCTGGTGTTTTTGTCAAACGCGCCGGGCGGCGGTGTGTCCGAGCGGTTGCCGAGCGGCGAGCATGTTTCGGTGTTTTTGCCGTGCACGCCCAACCCGACCACCGGGTTTTTCTTCTATGTGAAGCGCGCCGACGTGATCGAACTCGACATTACCGTCGAGAATGCCATGACGCTGTTGATCTCGGCGGGCATGGTGCAGCCGGGCGCCGACGACCAGCAAAAGAAGTTTGCCTCGCTCGCCGCGAATGCGCGTGCGGCCCAGACCGTGCGGGAAAAGAAAAAAGAGGCGGTGGTCGAATAGCTGTTCGGCCGCTTGCGCGAAACAGGTATCTGGCGCGGCTGCTCGTGAGCGGGTGAGCCTCAGCCTGCCTGAATGAGCCTAATCGCCTCGTCCTTGCCGAACACATAGAGCAAGTGACGCAGCGCCTGGCCGCGCGGCGTCGTCAAGGCGGGATCGCGCGACAAGATAAGTGCCGCATCGTCGCGCGCCGTGCCGAGATATTTGCCGTGGACTTCGAGGCGCGCCACGCGGAAGCCCGGCACCCCGCTTTGCCGGGTGCCGAGCAAATCGCCTTGGCCGCGCAATTTCAGGTCTTCCTCGGCGATACGGAAGCCGTCTTCGGTTTCGCGAAGGATTGCCAAACGCGCCTTTGCGGTCTCGCCAAGCGGCGTCTTGTAAAGCAGCAGGCAAGTCGAGCGGTCGGCGCCGCGGCCGATGCGGCCGCGCAACTGATGGAGCTGCGCAAGGCCGAAACGCTCGGCATGCTCGATCACCATGACGGTTGCCTGCGGCACGTCGACGCCAACCTCGATCACCGTGGTGGCGACGAGCAGGGTGGTTTCACCACCGGCAAAACGCGCCATCGCCGCATCTTTCTCCGGCCCGCGCATCCGCCCGTGGACCAGGTCGACGGCGGACCCGAATTTCTGCTTGAGCTCGGCGAAGCGTGCTTCGGCGGCGGCCAGGTCGCTCTTTTCCGATTCCTCGATGAGCGGACACACCCAGTAGACGCGCTGCCCTTCGGCAAGCGCGCGGCCCACCGCGTCCTCGACCTCATGCAAGCGCGACAGTGGGATGGTGCGCGTGTCAATCGGCGGACGGCCGGCGGGCTTTTCGCGCAATTCGGAAACCTCCATGTCGCCGAAATAAGTGAGCACCAAAGTGCGCGGGATGGGCGTTGCGGTGAGCACCAGGACGTCCACGGCCTCGCCCTTTTGCGCGAGCGCAAGGCGCTGATGCACGCCGAAGCGATGCTGCTCGTCGACGATGGCCAGCGCGAGATCGTGAAAGGCGACAGTCTCCTGGAATAGCGCATGCGTGCCAATCAGCAGGTCGACATCGCCCAGAGCGGCACGGTCGAGAATGGCCTCGCGGTCGCCGCCGCGCTCGCGCCCGGTCAAGATCGCGGTGCGAATGCCCGCGGCCTGGGCAAGCGGCGCGATCGTGTTGAAGTGCTGGCGCGCCAAAATCTCGGTGGGCGCCATGAATGCGGCTTGCCGTCCAGCTTCGATGACTGCGGCAGCCGCAAGCAGCGCGACGACGGTCTTGCCCGCGCCGACATCGCCCTGCAGCAGCCGCAGCATGCGTTGCGGGCGGGCGAGATCGGTGACGATATCGTCCATCGCCTGCTGCTGCGAATAAGTGAGCCGGTAAGGCAACGCCTTGAGGATGCGGGCGCGCAGGTGGCCTTCGCTGGAGGTGCCGCGTCCGGATTGCCGGCGCATATGCGCGCGCACTAAAGCGAGCGCGATCTGCCCGGCGAGGAACTCGTCATAGGCAAGTCGGGTCCACGCCGGCGTTTCGGGCTGGATGTCGTGCGGCTCGTGCGGACGATGCAGGCGACGCAGCGCCTCGGCAAAGGAGGGCAGGCGTTCGCGCGACACCCGGGCTTCGTCCTGCCATTCGGGCAAGTCCGGCAGCTTCGCCAGCGCGCCATCCATCGCGCGCCGCACATTGCCGAGGGCCAGACCTTCCGTGAGCGGATAGACCGGTTCGACCAGCGGCAACGAGGCGAAGCCTTTCTCATCGACGACGCGGTCGGGATGCACCATCTGCAGCATGCCGTCGTAGAATTCGGCGGTGCCTGAGACGTAGCGCGTGGCGCCTTCCGGCAGCAGCTTTTGCAGATAGTCGGGGCGTGCGTTGAAATAGGTCAGCGTCAAGGTGACGCCAGTGTCGTCGCTGGTGACGACCCGGTAAGGCACGCGCGGACGGTGTCGCGGCCCCGGCCTGTGTTCGTCGACATGCACGGCGACGGTCACGACCTGGCCGGGCAGCACCTCATTGAGCTTCGGACGGGCACGGCGGTCGATTACACCGGACGGCAGGTGAAAGAGCAGATCGATGACCCGTGGCTGCTCGCGATCGAGCAAGCGCGCGTAAAGCGTCTCCAGCTTCGGCCCGACGCCGGACAGGCTGGTGAGCGCAGCAAATAGCGGGCTGAGCGCAAGCGGACGCATCTCCTCATCATCGCAGAGTTTCCGCCGTCATGCCTGGCGGCATACCGGGACATCCACGTCTTCCTTGCTATGCGCGAAACGTGGATAGCCGCGACAAGCCCGGCCATGACATTTGCGGCGTTCGCCTCTATATAAACCGCGCCCGGCCCCGTCCGGGTTTTTGGCGTTGGAGACATGCGTTGAGCGAACTATCGAGCGACGGATTGGATGGCCGCCGCAAGCGGCTGCTGTTCCGCTGCCGCCATCGCGGCATCCGCGAGATGGATTTGCTGCTCGGCCGCTTCGCCGACGTAGAGCTTGCGCGGTTGAGCGAAGCCGATCTTGACGAAGTGGAACGCTGGCTTGGCGTTCCCGACCAGCAGATTTTCGCCTGGATCAACGGCTCTGAGCCAACGCCCAAACAGTTTGACAGCGCGTTGTTTCATCGGCTGCGCGCATTTCATGGATGCAAGTAAGTGGATGTAGCGGTTAAATCGCCGGCCGATCGGCTGCAGGCTGGCGCACCATTGACTCTGGCGCAGGTCGCCGACGGCGCCGAAGGGCTGGTGTTTGCCGACCTCGCGCGCGCCATCGCCGCAAAGAAGGATGCGCCGGCCGTTTCGCTTGCCGTGGTCTGCCGCGACGGGCAGCGCCTGGCGCAGCTTGCACGCGCGCTTTCGTTTTTCGGCCCCGACATTGTGACGCTGGAGTTTCCTGCCTGGGATTGCCTGCCTTACGACCGCATCTCACCCAATGCCTCCGTTGTGGCGCAACGCATGACCGCGTTGTCGCGGCTCGTTCGCGTCAAGGGACGCGATCGGCCGTCGGTGCTGCTCACCACGATCAATGCCGCCCTGCAACGCGTACCGGCGCGCGACTTTGTCGCCACGCACGCCCTTTCGATCGCGCCCGGCAATGTCACCGGCATGACAAGCATCGTCGAATGGCTCGAGCTCAACGGCTTCGTCCGCGCCTCCACAGTACGCGAGCCGGGCGATTATGCGGTGCGCGGCGGCATCCTCGATTTGTTCGCGCCCGGGATGGACATGCCGGTGCGACTCGATTTCTTTGGCGACGCGCTGGAGACGATCCGCGCCTTCGATGCGCAAACCCAGCGTAGCGAGGCCGACTTGCGCGGCCTCGATCTGGTGCCGGTCGCGGAATTCCAGCTCGTGACCGAAACGATCCGGCGCTTCCGCACCGGTTATGTGGCCCAATTCGGCGCCGCCGCGCCGGACGATCTTTTATACGAGGCGGTGAGCGAAGGCCGCCGCCATCCGGGCATGGAGCATTGGCTGCCGCTGTTCCACGCCAAAATGGATACGCTGTTCGATTATCTGCCCGGCACACCGTTCGCGCTGGAAAGCCTGGTGGGCGATGCGGCCCACGAACGCTTGGCGCAGATCGCCGACTATTACGGGGCGCGCCAACACGCGCTGAGCCAAGGCGTCACCCCGCCGTATAAGCCGTTGCCGCCGGACCGGCTTTATCTCGCCGAAGACGAATGGCGCGGCAAGCTCGAAGCGCAAGCGCAGATCAAGCTTAGCCCATTCGCAATGCCCGAGGCGGCCAACGTCATCGACATCGGCGCGCGGGCGGGGCGCAACTTCGCTGCCGAACGCGCCGAACCGGGCGCGAACGTGTTCGAGGCCGTGAGCGAACATGTCCTCGGCCTGCAAGCTGCCGGAAAACGCGTCGCGGTCGCGCTGTGGAGCGAGGGCGCCCGCGAGCGGATGAGCCACGTGCTCGCGGATCACAAGCTGCACAACCTGACACCGGTCGCTTCATGGCCGCAGGCGCTCGCGTTGCCCAAGACGGCGGTGGCAATGGCTGTCCTGGGCGTCGAAAGCGGCTTCGAGACTGCCGATGCCGCGATCATCAGCGAGCAGGACATTCTCGGCGATCGCCTGGTGCGGCCACGCCGGGCAACGCGGCGGGCGGAGAATTTTATTGCCGAAGTGACAAGCCTCGCGCCCGGCGATCTGGTGGTGCACGTCGACCACGGCATCGGGCGGTTCTCCGGCCTGCAGGCAATCGAGGCGGCCGGCGCGCCGCACGACTGCCTGGAAATCCACTACGCCGACGACACCAAGCTGTTCCTGCCCGTGGAGAACGTCGAGCTGCTGTCGCGCTACGGCTCGGAGGAATCCGGCGTCGAGCTCGACCGGCTCGGCAGCGGCAATTGGCAGGCGCGCAAGGCACGGATGAAGAGCCGCATCCGGGAGATCGCCGGCGAACTGATCAAGATCGCCGCCGAGCGGCAGTTGCGTGAGGCGCCTCGCCTGTCGGTCGGACCCGGGGCCTATGACGAGTTTTGCGCGGGTTTTCCCTACGAGGAGACCGACGATCAGCTCGCTGCCATCGACGCCACGCTCAAGGACCTCGCCTCGGGCCGCCCGATGGATCGGCTGGTCTGCGGCGATGTCGGCTTCGGCAAGACGGAAGTGGCGTTGCGCGCGGCTTTCATCGCGGCGGTGAGCGGCAAGCAGGTCGCAGTGATCGTGCCGACCACGTTGTTGGCGCGCCAGCATTTCAAGACGTTTTGCGAACGTTTCCGCGGCTTTCCCGTGAACGTGGCGCAGGCGTCGCGTTTGGTGCCGCAAGCCAAATTGTCCGCCGTTAAGGCCGGACTTGCCGACGGCAGCGTTGACATCGTCATCGGCACGCATGCGCTGCTCGGCAAGAGCATAAAGTTCAAGGACCTGGCGCTGCTCGTCGTCGACGAGGAGCAGCATTTCGGCGTCGCCCACAAGGAGAAGCTCAAAGCGCTGCGCAGCGAGGTGCACGTGCTCACGCTGACGGCGACGCCTATTCCGCGCACCTTGCAACTGGCGCTCACCGGGGTGCGCGATCTCTCGATCATCGCCTCGCCGCCGGTCGATCGGCTCGCCGTGCGCACCTTCGTGTCGCCGTTCGATCCCATCACCGTGCGCGAAGCGCTGCTGCGCGAGAAATACCGCGGCGGCCAGGCGTTCTATGTGTGCCCGCGCATCGAAGACCTTGCCGGCGCCAAGGACTTCCTCGACAAGAATGTGCCGGAGGTGCGGGTGGCCGTCGCCCACGGGCAGATGCCCGCCGCGGTGCTCGACGACATCATGTCGGCCTTCTATGACGGCAAATTCGACGTGCTGCTCTCCACCACGATCATCGAGTCGGGGCTCGATATCCCGACCGCCAATACGCTGATCGTGCACCGCGCCGACCGCTTCGGCCTGGCGCAGCTCTATCAGCTGCGCGGCCGCGTCGGACGCTCGAAGCTACGCGCCTATGCGCTGCTCACATTGCCGGCCCAGGGCAAGATCACGGCGCAGGCGGAACGGCGACTGAAAGTGCTGCAGTCGCTCGATACCCTCGGCGCCGGTTTCCAGCTTGCATCGCACGATCTCGACATTCGCGGCGCCGGCAATCTGCTCGGCGAGGAGCAGTCCGGCCACATCAAGGAAGTCGGCTTCGAGCTTTACCAGCAGATGCTGGAGGAGGCGGTGACCAGCCTGAAGGCTGGCATCACTGCGCCGGTCGCCGACCGCTGGTCGCCGCAGATCACCATCGGCACGCCGGTGCTGATCCCGGAGGATTACGTTGCCGACCTCTCCGTGCGGCTTGCGCTCTACCGCCGACTGGCGGAGATCGAGGACGAGCGTGAGATCGAAGCCTTCGCCGCCGAACTGGTGGATCGGTTCGGCAAGCTGCCAAGGGAAGTCGAGCACCTGCTGCAGGTGGTGGCGATCAAGGCGCTATCGCGCCGCGCCAATGTCGAGCGTGTCGACGCCGGCCCGAAAGGCGTGGTGCTCGCCTTCCGCGACAACATCTTCGCAAATCCGGACGGCCTTCTCGGCTACATCCGCGAGCAGGGTGCCAATGTGCGCATGCGCAACGATCCAAAGAACGCCCAGGCGCAACAGCTGGTGTTCTACGAGGATTGGGACAGCCCCGCCGACCGCCTCAAGGGCACGACGAAAATTCTGCGTAAACTCGCGTCGATCGCGCAGCCTGCCAAAGCGGCCTGACGATTGATGCGCCGGCGTCGCTAACGTATAATACGGCTATTGTTTTTCCGCCTGTATTGCGTGGGGCGCGTATGAAGGTGGACTACCATATCTTCAAGTCGGCGCTGAACGGCTATCTCGGCCTTCATCTGGACGTCAAAAACCGTCCGACCTTCTTCGACATCTCCCAAACTTGTCCCGCGCTCGATACGGTCACCAAGGCTTTTCCTGTCATCCGCAAGGAGTTCGACCGCATTGTCGAGGAAGGCCTGCGGCTGCCGCAATATCACGAAGTCGATTCAGGCGAGCGCGCAATCTCGGACACGACGCCCAACCGTTGGAACGTGTTCATGCTGGAATGCCTCGGCTACAAAGTCGGGCCGAACGTGGCGCGCTGTCCGGAGACCTGCAAGGCGCTCGCCGGCGTGCCTAACATGGTGCAGGCCTTCTTCTCAATTCTCGATCCCGGCAAATCCGTCCCCGAGCATGAGGGGCCGTATCTCGGCTATCTGCGCTATCATCTCGGCCTGCGCGTTCCGAAAAAAAATCCGCCGAAGATCATCGTCAACGGTCAGGATTATGTTTGGAAGGAAGGCGAGGGCGTGTTGTTCGATGACAGTTGGCCGCATCAGGTTGTCAACACGAGCAATGAACTGCGTGCCGTTTTGATCGTCGATATCCGCCGGCCGATGCCGCTGACGGCGAACGCCGTGAACAAATTTGTCACCGGCGTGGTCGCGCGCTACGCCTACGGCCGCCCCGTTGTGCGCAAGGCCGAGCAGTTTGCGCGCGGCGAATTGACGGGCTCCACGGGGCAGCTCGGCGTGCACTAAAAAAGTCAGACGTTCATGGCGATGCCGGCTGGAAGCGAAGCCGTCTTTAGTGAGGCATTCGCAAGACGGGCTTGATGGTCTGCCCGTCGGCTGATTCAGCGGCCGCGCGGTTGATCTCCGCCAAATCGTAGAGCGCAATCATCCGCTCGACGGGCATGCGCCCGGTGGCGATGTAGTCGGCGAGCAGAGGGATAAAACTCTGCGGCACGCTGTCTCCCTGGATGACACCGCGCACTTCGCGACCGTTTTGCAGAAACGGCGACTCGAAGGTGACTTCGGTGCCGGCGCGGGCGCTACCCAATAGGACACACATCCCGGCGGGCATGAGCGCTTCCACCGCTTCGCGAAAAACCGAGGGTACAGCGGATGTCTCTACCGCATAGCGCAAGCCAATGCCGGTGAGCGCCCTGAGATCGGCGGCCACGTCGCTGTGGCCGCTGTGATCGATGGTATGCGTGGCGCCGAGCTCGCGTGCCAGGGCGAGTCGGTGCGGGTGCACGTCGATGGCGATGATCGGCTCACAGCCGGCAATTTTCGCCGCCATCAAAGCCGAGAGCCCCACGGCACCGACTCCAAATATGCCGATACTGTCGCCCGGCTTGGGCTTCATCACATTGAGTATGGCGCCTGCGCCGGTCTGCCCGCCGCAGGCGAGAGCGCAGACGTGTTCGAGAGGCAGATCGCGTCGGACCTTTACAGCGAAGCGTTCGTTGGCGATAGCGTAGTTGCCGAACGAGGACTGTTGGAAGAACGCGCTATAAACGGGCTGACCGTCCAGCGCGTGCAGCGTCGACCCGTCGGCGCGCGTGCCCCTCATTTTAAGATCGAACGCATTCAGGCAATAGGTCTGGCGTTCGGATTTGCAATTCGCGCACGTCCCGCACCAGGGGTAGGCCATCACCACATGGTCGCCCGCCTTGAACGCGCTCACCCGTGAGCCGACGGCGCGCACGATGCCGGCGCCTTCGTGGCCGAATACCGCAGGATAGGGCGTTTTGTAGTAGCCATCGCGCCCGTGCAGGTCGGTGGCGCACATGCCGCTTGCGACCACTTCGACTAACAATTCATCGGGCCGTGGATCGCAGAGATCGACTGTCTCGACCGTGAACGCACCGCCACGCTCGCGGACAACGGCGGCAATGATTTTCATGGCGCCCGCGGCTACTCGGCGGCACGCAGCTCTTGCGCCGAGCGCTCGATCGCTTCGGCGAGGTATTCGGGAGCTTGGGCGCCCGATACCGCGAATTTTCCGCCGAAAATGAACATCGGCACGCCTTCGATGCCCGCCTCCTTGGCGCGCTGTGCTTCTTGCTCGACATCCGCGATATCCTTGTCGCTCGCCAAAGCGCGATCAGTCTCGGCGGGATCGAGGCCGACATCCGCCGCCGCGCGCACGAGCACCTTGCGGTCAGTTAGATCGGCCCCTTCGGTGAAATAGAGGTCCATCAGCTTTTGCTTCATGGCCGCCGCCTTGCCCACGCCGTCGGCCCAGCGGATGAGCCGATGCGCATCCAGTGTATTGGGCTGACGGCTAATCTTGTCCATCGCATAGGTCAGCCCTTCCGCGGCCGCCGCCGCGGACACACGCTGAGCGATGCCCTTGTAGCGCTCTGGCGAACCAAACTTAGTGGTGAGGTATTGCTCGCGCGAAATGCCCTCGCGCGGGATCCAGTCGTTCAGGAAATATGGATGCCAATGAACCTCGACGGGCACGTCTGGTTTGAGCCCGATGGCCTTTTCCAGCCGGCGCTTGCCGATGAAGCACCACGGGCAAACCACATCGGAAACGACGTCGATGCGCACAGGCGTTTGATTGGACATGGCAGAGCTCCTACTGGAGCAAAGCTATGCCCCCGCTCACTCGGCGGCAACCACCTTGGCGCCGCGTACGCGGACCACCAGGCTGTCGATCGTGTCGCCTGCTTTCAGCGTGGCCAGTGTGATATTGGCGGTGAGTCCCGGAGCCGCCAAGGCCTTACGGATGCCGGATGCGATGCGGCGGGCAACCACATGGGCGCTGCGCAAGTCGGTTTGCGTAAAAGCGACGAGCAGCACGCCATCGTTCTCGATTGTGGCGAAATCGGTGACGCGGATGAAACGGGCCGCAATTCTGGCTCGGTCGAGCAACGCCCGTTCGCTCGGCGCTCCTTCGAAGGAGAGACGTGCGACCGACAAGGGCTGACTGCGGTCGCCCGCCTCGATAACGGCTTTGCCCAGATCGCGAAAGAAATAGTCGCGCGTCAGCAATCCCGTCAGCGGGTCGACCATGCCACCGGCATCGAGCGACTTCAGCATCCGCTTGAGCCGCAGCTCGAACGAATGCAGCCGCACCAGCGGCATCAGCCGCGCGACCAGTCGAACCGGATCCGCGCTAGCATGATGGAGATTGGGCAGAACCTCGGCGAACTCGCGTGGCGCATCACCGATTACAGCTACGGGCAGTTCGTGAAAGCGCGCATCCTCCGCGAGCAAAGTGAGAAATGCTTCCACCATGCGCGGCGAAAAACCATCGCCGACAACAATGCCATTGATATCGCGGCCGGTCAGATGGCGGGCCGCGATCTCGACGCTCAAGCCGCCGACCATATTGGTGCGTTCACCGACGGCGATACTCAGCGCAGGATAAAGTGGGCCGCGGCCTGCGATGAGCACCGTTGCATCATCGAGCGCGTCCCCGGAAGGCATCGCTGGCATTTTCCCTCCTTGCGCGGAGAAGTCTCCAATGCGCCGCAGCACGGCGGCATGCAAAGCTCGCACGCGCATGGCCCAACGCAAGCAGGCGATCACGCGCGCGCTTGGCGCAGCGGCCTCGATCGGCAGCGCAAGCGGAACGGCGGCCTCGACATCGCCCTGGACAAGGGCGAGGACCGGCACCATGGGCCCTGACGCGGTGGCGATCTGCAGGCAGAGCATGCGCGCCGAGGACTCTGATTTCGGCGGTCCCGGCTCTGCGATCACCACCGCGGCGGGCTTGACTGCGACGAAGGCGGTGGGCGCATCGGCCCAATTGGCCTCAACGAGCGGGAAGGCGCCGGCGGCGCTTAAAGTGTGCACCAGTTCGGTCGCGGGTTGGTCCGCAACCACGATCAACGGTCCTTGCAAAGACATCAGGCGACGCCGCCATTGAAAACGCGCGGCACTGTAGAGGCAGGGCTATTAATGCGGCGTCAACGACGAAAGATCAGGCGGAGCGGCCGCGGAAGGCGCCGCCAATCAACGCATTGATGCCGCGCGCTTGCAAGGTGGCGTGCAGTGTCGCCGGGTCGACGCTTCGGCCGGCAATGCGGTGTCCGAGCAGCCCGTCTGGCACGGGAAGCGTGGCTGCCGTTGGCTCGGCATCGGCAATGAGCTTGTCGAGGGCGTGCTGGGCGAACCGATAACCGCCGATATGCACGATACCCGCCGGCTGCCCGGTGACGGCGATCGTGTCGTTTCTGACCACGCATGGGTACCCGGTATCGACAAAACCATCCGGCGTAAGCAATTCGCCTGAAGGAAATGCGCGCGACGGCACCATTGACCCCCGCAGCGCCAACGTCCCGGTACGCGTGCGCGCCGCTTCGAGTTCGCCGAACGAACCGAACGGCAGAGGTTTCGGCTTGCCGTCGGCACTCCGTCGGAGCGCCATGAGCGCAAACTCGCCGAAAGCGACGGCATCGACCAGGCCGGCATCGCGGTACCAGGCGCCGCTGCCGAGCAGGCGCTCGGGGGCGCGCCAGAGCGCGACGATGGTGTTGGCGTTCAGCAGGCATCCTGTCTGCGCGAGCGGTTCGATCACCGGGCTCGGGAGCACGAGCGTGGCAGCGGGAAATGCTTCAGCCTGCGCCGCGAGCGAAGCCGGCTCGCCGCCATGGTGGAGTGCGAGGGTGCCGCCGCAGAGCAGCCACGGTATGACTGCCAGGCTCAAACCCGCGAAAGAGGACGGAGGAACGGTCGTCAGCACGTTCGCGCCATCGGCAAGCGCAATCTCGCGGCTGACCGCCAATCCGCCGGCGAGAAGCTGGCTCGCGCTGCGTGGCATGGCAACCGGCCCCGCCGCGGCGACCTCGAAAGTGACGACAGCCACGTGGGCCGCGGCGGGGCCAGGCCGTACCGCCATATGCACCGGATCGGCGGCCCACTCGAACACCGGGTCGAGAGGTACGACGCCGTCGGGCAGGTCGTCGCCGAAGGCGCAGATATGGCGGATCGGAAACAATTCTGTCGCCGCCAGCATCGCGGTCTTTGCCGGTTGCGCGGAGCCGGCGCGGGTACAGGCGATCATCGCTTTGGCGCCGACGCCCCGCAATGCACCCACGATCTCCTGCTGGCGCCATAGCAGCGGCAGCGGCGCGGCAAGCATGCCGGCGCGCAGAACCCCCAGCAGCGCGATGACGCCTTCCACCGTATTGGCGAGCTGAATGCCGATGACGGCGTCGGCCTGCAAACCGAGGCCGCGCAATCGTGCCGCCAGCGCCGAGATCGCGCGATCAGCTTGCGCATAAGTAAGCGCGCGCGGAGCGCCGTCGGTAAAACGGTCCCGGTTCGGCGGGTCGCACAGCGCGAGCTTTTGCGGCGCGCGCACGCCGGCGCGGCGGAACAGCTCGTCAAGAGTCGGGCCGGCTGCGGCTGCGTCGCCATCGAGGATCATGAGCGGGCATCCTCGTGCCACCATGTTTCCGGCAAATATCCGAACAGTGACGTCGTCTTCGGATGCCTGATGCGCGTCCAGCGTGCAATCCATTGCACCGGGGGATAATAGAGCGGAATGACGTAAAAGCCCGATAACAGCACGCGGTCGAGGGCGCGCACGGCGGCCACGAAACCGTCCCGTGCCGTGGCAGCCAGCAGCGCGGCGATCATGGCGTCGATCGCTTTCGACTTAACGCCCATGTAGTTGCGGCTGCCCTGCTGGTCGGCGGCATCCGAGCCCCAGTAGAACAGTTGTTCATTGCCGGGCGACAACGACTGTTCCCAATGATATTCGGTCATGTCGAAATCGAACGAGAGCAGACGATGCTCGAATTGGGTCGGATCGACATTGCGTACTTGCGCCACGATGCCGGCGCGCCGCAGGCTCTGTGAGAATGCAAGCGACAGCCGTTCCTGGTCGCGCGTGGTGGTGAGAATTTCAAATCGCAGCGGCCGCCCGCTTTTCATGTGCACAAGCTGGGTGCCTTGCAACGCGTAGCCGGCCTGCTTGAGCATGTCGAAGGCGCGGCGCAGGCCCGCATGATTGCTCCCGGAGCCGTCGGTTTTCGGCGGCTCCCATTTGCCTTCCATGATGTCGTCGCGCACTGTGCCGGCGAAGGGCGCCAACAATTCGCGCTCGCGCGCGCTGGCCGGCACGCCGTGGGCCGAGAGATCGCAGCCGTCGAAATAGCTCGCCGTACGTTTATAGAGATCGAAGAAGTAGGTGTGATTGATCCATTCGAAGTCGAATAACTGAAGCAGGGCCTCGCGGACGCGTACATCCGCGAAAACCGAGCGCCGTGTGTTGTAGACCAGGCCCTGCATGCCTTTCGGCAGCCCGTAGGGAAACTCCTCTTTGACGACGCGGCCCTCGCGCATCGCCGGAAAATTATAGGCTGTCTGCCAGCGCCCGGGATCGGTTTCGGCACGAACGTCGTAAAGACCTTTCTTGAACGCCTCGAAATACGTGTTGCCGTCGCGATAGTAGTCGTAACGGATGCTGTCGAAATTCCACAGGCCGCGATTGATCGGCAGGTCGCGGCCCCAGTAAGCCTTGTCGCGCGTGAAGGTCACGCTTTGCCCCGGCAGCACCGCCGTGACTTTGTAGGGGCCGCTGCCGAGCGGGGGAGTGAAGCTGGTATCCTCGAAGGTCTCCGGATCGGTGGCATGCTTGGCGAGCACCGGCATCAGTCCGATGATCAGCGGCAGCTCGCGGTCGTCGGAGCCGGTCAGATCGAAGCGCACGCCGCGGTCGCCGACAATCTCCGCTTTGACCGCTTTGGCATAATAGATGCGAAAGTTCGGACGACCTTTGTCGCGCAACAACTGCCACGAGAAGATCACATCCTCCGCGGTCACCGGCTTGCCGTCGGCAAAGCGCGCGGCTGGATTGATCGTGAAGGTCACGACGGTGCGCGCGTCGTTCGTCGTCACTGTGTCGGCGATCAATCCGTAGAGCGTGAACGGCTCATCATAACCGCGCGCCAGTAGGCTCTCGACGACGTAACTGCGGACGTTGGCTGCGGGCAGACCTTTGACGATGAACGGGTTGAGGCAATCGAAGGTGCCGAGCACGCCTTGTACCAGCGTTCCGCCTTTGGGCGCGGCGGGGTCGGCGTAGGTTGGGTGGGTGAAGGCGGGAGACCATTGCGGCGCGCCATGCATGGCGATGGCGTTATGAGTTCCGTCCGCGCGCCCGCGAGATGCGGCCGCGCCCAGGGCCAGCGCGAGGCCGCCGCGCAAAACGGTGCGGCGGTTCGGCGCCCCTTGCAGCAGGTCGCGCAGGTCGAACGGCAGCGTGAGCGGGATTGGAATGCGATTCGCTCCGGATTTATGCGAATTTACCACAGCGGCGCGCCGCCGCCTGAAGCGGCGATTTTCCGCGCATTCGTGGCTTTATTGCAGGCCGGATTTCCGCTATCAGGCGGCGGTTAACACGTCACGCTCCCGCCGTATTTGACGCGGAGAGAGCCGAGCCAAGAGGCGACCGTCCGGCCGCGTCGAAGCGGCGCCGGCGGGACAACAAGGGACCAGTTTGCAATGGATCATCTGATGGCAACGGCGCGGCCATGCGCCCGCGCGCTGACCGTCGCGTTCGCGGTCGTCGGACTGGCACTGGGCGCATTGGGCACAGCGCCGGGGGCGATGGCGCAGGCCAAGAAGCAGACGCCGCAGACGAAGCCGGCGCCGCAGCAGACGCAGCCGGCGCAGCAGGGACAGCAGCCGGCACAGCCGCAGCAGGAGGCCGGCAACGGCCAGCCGCAGCTCATGTATTCGCCGTGGATGAAGGTCTGCGGCAAGGGCCCCGACACCAACAACAAGCAGGTCTGCGTGCTCACCAAAGACGGCCGCCTCGAAAACGGCATGCCGGTCGTGGTCGTGCAACTGTTCGAGCCGGAAGGCCAGCCGAAGATGATGCGCGTGACAGTGCCGCTCGGCATGCAGCTGCAACACGGCACCCGCGTCATCATCGATCAGGGCACCCCGATCAACGAGCCGTACAAGATTTGCTTCCCGATCGGCTGCGTGTCGGACTATCCCGTCTCCGACGACATGATCAAGGAGATGAAGAAGGGCAAGACCATCACCGTGCAGGCGATCAACATGCAGGCGACGCCGATCAGCCTGCCGCTGCCGCTCAACGATTTCGCCAAGGCCTATGACGGCCCGGCCACCGATCCGAAGGTGTTCGAGGCGCAGCAGCAGAAGCTGCAGCAGGAGCTGCAGAAGAAAGCGGAAGAGGCGCGCAAGAAGCTCGAGCAGCAGCAGCCGACCGCGCAGGCGCCGAAGCAGTAAAGAACCAAAACCGAATGTGAGCGAAGGCGCAGGCGTCATGGCCTGCGCCTTTTGCCTATGCGTCAGTGGTACTGACTGTTGCGCGGCCGATAATTGCCGCTCTCGTCGCGCTCGAAAACCTCGCGCACCTGCGGATGCCGCAGCGGGACTCCCGAGGTGTCCGGCAAAAGATTCTGCTCCGAGACATACGCGATATATTCCGTCTCGTCGTTTTCCGCGAACAGATGATAGAATGGCTGGTCCTTGCGCGGACGGATTTCGGCAGGAATCGCTTGCCACCATTCCTCGGTATTGTTGAACACCGGATCGATATCGAAGATTACGCCGCGAAACGAGAACAGCCGGTGCTTGACGACTTGTCCGAGCTTGTATTTGGCGTTGCGCGTCGTTTTCGTCATGACTGCCAACCCGTCGTGCCGCTCGCCTTAGAGGCCATAGCGCGCGGCCATGGCCGGGTCCTTGACGGCGACCAGACGGGCAAGATCGAGCAGTACTTTCGCCTGCTTCCATGTCGCGTCGTCTTGCATCTTGCCGTCGATCATGACGGCGCCGGCGCCATCCGGCATCGCCGCTACGATCTTTTTGGCGAACGCGACCTCCGCCGGGTCCGGCGAGAACACGGCTTTTGCAATATCGATCTGCGAGGGATGCAGCGACCAGGCGCCGACGCAGCCCATCAGAAAGGCGTTGCGGAATTGCATCTCGCAGGCGGCAGGATCGGAGAAGTCGCCGAACGGACCGTAGAACGGCTTGATGCCGGCCGCCGCGCAGGCGTCGACCATTTTGGCGATCGTGTAATGCCATAGGTCCTGCTGGAACGCGGCGCGCGGCTTATCGCCAGCGGCGTCGGCGAGCACTTTGTACTGCGGATGGCCGCCGCCGACGCGTGTGGTTTTCATCGCGCGCGAGGCGGCCAGGTCCGCCGGCCCCAAGCTCATGCCATGCATGCGCGGAGACGCGGTGGCGATCGCCTCCACATTGTTGACGCCCTGCGCCGTTTCCAAGATGGCATGGATCAGGATCGGCTTTTCGATTTTGTGCTTGGCCTCCAACTGAGCCAGCAGCTGATCGAGATAGTGAATGTCCCACGGGCCCTCGACCTTGGGCAGCATGACGACGTCGAGTTTGTCGCCCACGGCCGCGACGATCTCGGTAACATCGTCGAGCGCCCACGGCGAGTTGAG
>Ga0070740_10003681_pt1 | contig 15978 bp, 13 predicted proteins | sample Coa_R2_FD_67286 | JGI IMG/M metagenome (GOLD analysis project Ga0070740, IMG submission 67286) | Surface soil microbial communities from Centralia Pennsylvania, which are recovering from an underground coalmine fire - Coalmine... | ecosystem: Environmental > Terrestrial > Soil > Unclassified ... | reverse complement strand
ATACAGGAGCAGCGTGAGCAGGTTGGTGCCGCTAAAATCTGCTGAGCGGAAGAGGACAAGCGGGACCATCGGCGCGCTGCTGTGCGCTTCCACGAAGATGAAAGCCCCCAGCGCTATCAGGCCACCCAGCAGCGGGAGCAGCGCCAGGGGATGGCCCGGCCCCAGGCTGCCAGCCTCGATCAAGCCAAAAACCACGCCGCCCAGTCCCAGCGTGACCAGCGCGGTCCCCCACCAGTCTAATCCTCCTCTCAGATGCTCATCCCGGCTTTCCGGGACGCGCCAGAAGAGGACCGCTAACACCACCGCAGCCAGGGGCACATTCAGGAAGAAAACCCAGCGCCAGGAAGCGAACTGGACCAGCCAGCCGCCGAGTACCGGGCCAATGACGGATGTAACCGAGGTAAAGCCGGACCAGGTGCCAATGGCCCTGCCGCGATTGGCTGTACTAAAGGAGGCGCTGATGATAGCAAGGCTGCCCGGTACCAGCAAAGCTCCGCCCACACCTTGAAGGGCGCGCGCCACGATCAGTTGCAGGATGGTGGGCGAGAAGCCGCACCAGATCGAGGCCAGGATGAAGATGCTAATGCCCAGAGCGAAGATGCGCCGGCGTCCAAAATGATCCCCCAGCGATCCCCCGACCAGGATGAGCGCCGAGAGGAAGAGGGCGTAGGCTTCGATCACCCACTGCATATCAGCCGCCGTGGCGGAGAGTTCGCGCTGCATCACCGGTAGGGCGACGTTGACCGCCGAGCTATCGATAAAGGCCATACTCGATCCCAGTATGGTCGCGACCAGAACCCACGCTTCCACATGTGGCTTGCACTGTATAGTATCTGGCCGGGAGTGCAGGACTCCATCGTCACAGGGAGATTTGACTGAATTGATCACCGGGCGCTCCTTAATTATCTGGATGAGGGAAAGCCAAACGGATTCCCCCGCGTTGTCGTGAATATGCCTTGTGCTGATTGTAACATGTCGTGAGCAGCTTTGTGTTCCAGGTCAATGCTGAGAGCGTCCTGAGGAGTTGCCTGTGACTGCTGGCAGCAACTTTCGTGACGCTGGTGGCTCCTCGCGCAAAATTTCCATCGCGGGTACAGGCGGCGAAACACGAAAGGTTGGATCTCCGGCCGAACGCTGCTCGGGAGGATTCAACTCGACGCCCACCGGCGGACGCACCGGCCCGGCAAGTAAGGGATCGCGCGTCTCCTGCATCCAGGCGTGGAGACGCTGGCGCATGCGCTGGAGGATCTGGTCATACGCCGGCATGGCTGCCAGATTGCAACACTCCTGCGGATCGAACAGGAGATCATAGAGCTGCTCCGGTGGCTGTACACGTTCTTTCCATCCATGCCGCAACAACAACTCTTTGCTCGGGCCGTCATCGCAGTTGGGCAGGACTGGTTTTCGATATGTATCGAAGCGGCGAATGTATTTCCAGCGCTCGGTTCGTATGGCTCGTACCGGCTCATAAGATGCGTGAAACGTTACCTCCGCGAAGATAGCATCATGGATAGACTCCATCTTGCCATGCACAATTGGCAGGAAGGAACGGCCCTGCAACCAGGCCGGAGGCTCGATCTCTAACAGGTCACAGAGCGTTGGAAAGATGTCGACCTGGGAGATCAGAGCATCGCTTACCTTCCCTCCGCGGAATCCGCCGGGGCCGCGCATAATCAGCATGACGCCGATACCGTGATCGGTCAGATTCCCTTTCATCAATGGAAATGGAATGCCGTGATCCGTCGTGCAGATCACCAGCGTCTCTTCGGCCAGGTCCAGGGCATCCAGCGCATCCAGAATCTCGCCGATCCCCCTATCGAGTGCGGATGCAGCGGCTTTATAGGCCGCCATGTCCCGGCGCGTCTGTGGAGTGTCGGGCAGTGGAGCAGGCGGGAGCGTGTAAGCGGCGTCTGGCGCCGTCTCGGATGCGGTAAACTCGCGGTGTGTCTCAAAAAAGCCGACGGAGAGAAAGAAGGGCTGGCGGGGTCCTTCGCGTAAAAATCTGACCGCTGCCGGAGCAACGACGCTGGCGTGAAAGTTTCTGACAGGCACCACTGTGTCGTAACCGATCCTGTTGGGATCAGTAGTGATATGTTCTTCGCCGATCAGTGCTGTATAATACCCCGCCTCTTTTCGCAGCGTATAAATGAGATGCTGCGCGGGATTGGAGAGCGAGAACCCACGATGGGCAAGGCCAAGCATACCGTTATTGTGCGGATGCAGCCCGGTGAGCAGGCTGGCGCGGCTCGGCGAACAGGTGGGAGCCGCCGCGAAGGCTTTTCGGAATAGAACGCCCTCCCGCGCCAGTCGCTGAATATTAGGCGTGGGAACAGCGTGACCATAGGGCTGAACATAGCGACCAGTATCATGCGAATGGATATAAAGAATATCTGGACGTTTCCTCGGCATCATAATAACCAGACCCCTTTGTAATTGTATTAAAGTATAACAGGTAATAGCACTCGTATCCGCTGGCCCCTGAATTCCGTATGAAACAGAAGGAGCCTTCAGGAGGGAGGTTACTATCATCATAACACATTACTTATAACTTTTTAAAATGAGTATGATAACTTGCAAGAATGCTTCTGCCATGTTATAGTTGATGCAGGGGGTGCAGGGGCCGCCCTGGGGGTGGCCCACACGAAGGTTCCAGAAAAAAAACCTGGCCGTGAAAAGGGCCGGGAGGGCCGTACATCTCATTTTGGAGGTGCTTATGCGACCATATATGTCCTACATTGTTTGTGCGACCCAGCGCAGTGGCAGCACGCTGCTTTGTGAATCGCTCAGCGCTACCGGTATTGCGGGGCATCCCGATGAATACTTCGATGCCTTAAAAAGCACGGGAGTGCCCCGCAGGCCGCTTGAGTACTTTACCGGGGTGGAAGACGAAGAGTTGCTGGACATTCTTCAAGGATTCAGGCCCGATGAAGAACAGCGCCAGCCGCCGCCAGGGATGAGCTACGAGGCATATCTTGAGTGGGCGGTACGGTGCAGTACGTCACCAAACGGCGTATGTGGCACCAAATTAATGTGGGGCTACTTCCCCGACTTCATCAGCAAAGTGCGCGATATTCCCCGTTTTCACGGGCTGTCAACGCTTGATGTCCTGGCAACCCTCTTCCCGCATCCGCGCTATATCTACGTTACGCGCCATGATAAGCTCAGCCAGGCCATCTCTCTCTGGAAAGCGTTGCAGACCTGGGCATGGCGCAAGGAGGACGGTCAGGAGGATACATTCGCGCAGGGTAGAGAACCCAGGTTTCACTTTGGCGCCATTCACCATCTCATTAACATACTGGAGGACTATGAACGAGGCTGGCGCCAGTTTTTCGCGACCAACCATCTTCACCCGTTGACAGTAACATATGAAGAACTGACGACAGATCATGAGGCGACCATGCGTAGAGTTTTCGACTACCTGGAGATTCCTGTGCCCCCGGATCTCTCGGCAGCCAGGCCACGCACCCGGCGGCAGGCCGACGAACTCTCTCTGTTGTGGGCACAGCGATATAAAGAGCGACTGGCTTCGTAGCACGGGCCTGCGGCGCTTGCTTTTAGTAATGGTATGTTGAGGACCAGGCGCTCAGCGCCTGGTCCTCAACATACCATTACTGGTTCTTCTGGCCTCTGAGCTGGCGATAGCGGCGGATAAGCGCGTTCGTCGAGCTGTCGTGCGAAAGCGCTGGCTCTCCGGCGCTCTCAAGCTCGGGGATAATGCGATTAGCCAGCACCTTGCCCAGTTCAACGCCCCACTGGTCGAACGAATCGATGTTCCAGATGGTGCCCTGCACGAAAACTTTGTGCTCGTAGAGCGCGATGAGCCTGCCCAGCGCATCCGGCGTCAGGCGTTCCATCAGGATAATGTTGGTCGGGCGATTCCCTTCGAAGGTACGATGTGGCACCTGGAAGGCAGGGACGCCATCGGCTGCGACCTCCTGCTCCGTCTTCCCGAATGCCAGCGCCTCCGCCTGCGCGAAGAGATTCGCCATGAGCATATCATGGTGCTTGCCCAGCGGATTCAACGTCTGGCAGAAGCCGATGAAGTCACAGGGGATCAGCTTCGTGCCCTGGTGAATAAGCTGGAAGAAGGCGTGCTGGCCGTTGGTGCCGGGCTGGCCCCAGATGATCGGCCCGGTCTGGTAATCCACGCGCTTGCCCTCCAGATCGACGTGTTTGCCGTTGCTCTCCATGTCGAGCTGCTGGAAGTAAGCGGTCAGGCGCCAGAGGTAGTGGTCGTAGGGTATGACCGCCACGGTCTGGGCGCCGAAGAAGTTATTGTACCAGATGCCTAACAGTCCCAGCAGAACCGGCAGGTTGCGTTCGAAAGGCGCGGTACGAAAATGCTCGTCCATTGCGTGGAAGCCGGCGAGCATCTCGCGGAAGCGTTCTGGACCGATGGCGATCATCAGCGAGAGGCCAATGGCCGAGTCGTAGGAGTAGCGGCCGCCAACCCAGTCCCAGAACTCGAACATATTCCGGGTGTCGATGCCGAACTTCTCTACTTCCCGGGTATTGGTCGAGACGGCGACAAAGTGTTTCGCTACGGCTTCCTCGCTGCCCAGCGCGCGCACGCACCACGCGCGGGCGGAATGCGCGTTGGTCAGAGTTTCCAGCGTTGTAAAGGTCTTGGAGGAGACGATAAAGAGCGTCTCCGCGGGATCCAGATCGCGCGTCGCCTCGACGAATTCGCTGCCGTCAATGTTGGAGACGAAGCGCATGGTCAGGGTGCGGTCACTGTAATACTTCAGCGCTTCGTAGGCCATCCAGGGACCCAGGTCCGAGCCGCCAATGCCGATATTGATGACGTTGCGTATGCGCCTGCCAGTGTAGCCGGTCCAGGCGCCGCTGCGCACGCGGTTGGCGAAGTCCGTCATCTTGTCGAGCACAGCATGCACCCGGGGTACGACGTTCTCGCCATCGACAATGATGCTCTCGTCCTTCGGCGCGCGCAGGGCGACATGCAGCACGGCGCGCCGCTCGGTGACGTTGATCTTGTCGCCGCGAAACATAGCGTCGATGCGCTCGCGCAGGCCAGAGGACTCGGCCAGTTGCAGCAGCAGGCGCAGCGTTTCAGCGGTGATACGGTTCTTTGAGTAGTCCAGGTAGACGCCGGCAGCCTCAAGCGCGAAGCGCTCGCCGCGTCCGGGATCCTGCGCGAAGAGTGTGCGCAGGTCAACGTCGCGTATGCTGCGGTAGTGCTCCTCAAGCGCCTTCCATGCCGGGCGCTGCGTCAGGGGCGTCAGATGTGCAACCATAGTTCTTTACTCCTTGGCCTCTTCCTTTTCCAGGTGGCCGCCGAACTGGTAGCGCATCGCGGAGAGCACCTTATCGGCGAAGTCGGCCTCGCCGCGCGAGCTGAAGCGCTCGTAGAGCGCGGCGCTCAGGACAAACGCGGGCACAGATTCGTCGATGGCGGCGCTCAGCGTCCAGCGCCCCTCGCCCGAATCGGATACGCGGCCCGTGAAGTTGTCCAGGTTCGGGCTTTCGAGCAGCGAGGTAGCGGTAAGGTCCAGCAGCCACGAGGCGATGACGCTGCCACGGCGCCAGACCTCGGATATGTCGGCGAGGTTGAAGTCGTACTGGTAGTACTGCGGATTGCTGAGCGGTGCGGTCTCGGCGTCAATGACCTGTTTCTGCTTGCCGACGTTGGCATGACGCAGGATGTTCAATCCCTCGGCATATGCGGCCATCACGCCGTACTCGATGCCGTTGTGGACCATTTTGACGAAGTGCCCCGCACCGTGAGGCCCGCAGTGCAGGTAGCCGTGCTCGGCGGTGCCGCCCACCTTCTCGCGTCCCGGCGTGCGCGCCGCGGCCTCAATGCCCGGGGCCAGCGCTTTGAAGATGGGATCGAGACGCTGCACCGCCTCGGCTTCTCCGCCGATCATCAGGCAGTAGCCGCGCTCAAGCCCCCAGACGCCGCCGCTGGTGCCGATGTCGAGATAATGGATGCCATGCGGCTTGAGCTTTTCGGCGCGCCGGATATCGTCGTGATAATAGGAGTTGCCGCCATCAATCACAATGTCATCGGGCGCCAGCAGCGGAATGAGCTGCTCCAGTGTGTCGTCAACCGAGGCGGCGGGCACCATCAGCCAGATAGCGCGCGGCGTGTGAAGCTGGTGGACAAGATCCTCCAGCGATGAGGCCCCGGAAGTAATCGAGCCTTCTTTCAGGCGCTTCTGCACGGTTTCGGCGTGACGTGCGAGACCAATCACGGTATGACCATTACGCCGGAGCCTCATCGCCATGTTGGCTCCCATACGTCCAAGTCCGACAAGTCCAAGTTCCATAAGATGTTCCTTTCTTTCATCCCTTGTAAGGGAGTGTATAGAGTTGCGATTCTGTTCTCTCCATTTATACACGCTGCAAAAAATGGGCAGGTGTCCATGCCCGGTGCCTGGATGCCTGGGCCAGCAATGGCCGGGCAAGGGGGAGAGCAGCCATCTATAATCATAGCGGAAAGCGCGAAAACTGGCATCCCCCAAAAAGGTCGTGTTCTCCGCTACCGGATTGACTGAGGGGGAGGGCTTGCATCTCGCCGGTTTTTCTGGTAGACTTTTCCCAGAGCAATCTTCAAGAGAACTACTCTTATCTTGAAGTCACGATGACGAAACTATGACGAGGTTTACTGACGATGCAGCGCGAATACTCCATCATCCCGCAGGATACTCCCGAGGATAAATTGATCGATCTCTGGGTACGGACCAAAAAAAGCCAGCACACCCGGAGCGCCTACCGCCACGATATCGAGGTCTTCCGCGAATTCGTCGGCAAGCCGCTCGCTTCTGTGACGCTGGAGGACGCCATCGATTTCTGCGAGGGCCTCGACGAACTTGAGATCATGAGCAAACGCGGCGAGATCAAACTGCTTGAGGATAATAGCAAGCGCCGTATCATCAACGCCGTGAAATCCTTCTACAGCTTCGCTCACAAATCCGGCCTCTTCCCCGCTAACGTTATGGTCAGCATCAAACCACCCTCGGCCAAAAGCGCCATCTCGCGCCGCATTCTGCCAGAGGCTACGGTGCTTAAAATGATTATCATGGAGCAAGATCCCCGTAATCACGCTATCCTGCATACGCTCTATGCCGCCGGCCTGCGCGTCTCCGAACTATGCAACCTGCGCTGGCGCAATGTTATACGTCGTGCGGGAGGCGTACAGCTTGATATTATCAGCGGTAAGGGCGACAAGCAGCGCTATGTCCTGCTGGGCGAAAGCTCCTGGCAGGTGCTCTCACCTCTCCGCGAAGACGCCAGCGCCGACGACTTCGTATTTCAGTCGCGCCAGGAGGTCTCGCGCGACGGGCATTATAAGGGCGCACACATGGATACAAGCACCATTTTTCGCATCGTGCGCGAGGCGGCAAAGCGCGCGGGTGTTGAGAACTGGCGCGAGGTCTCGCCCCACTGGCTGCGCCACTGCCACGGATCGCACGCCATTGACCGCCATGCACCGCTCACTGTCGTGCGCGACACGCTCGGCCATAGCAATATCGCCGTGACTAACGAATACGCGAAGGCGCGCCCCGATCAGAGTTCCGCGCATTACCTCCCGCTGTAAGCCATCAGCGATAGGCCCGGCGTGAAGCTGTCGCCAGGAGCAGAGAAATTGCCGGGGCATGGATTTCAGGAATATCTGGCCTGACGCCTGTGTTTCTTTCTGGTGGAAGGAAGAGTTAAAAGGAGGAGAGGATATGAAGATAGCTCATATTGCTCCGCCATGGCTCGCTATTCCTCCTAAGAACTATGGCGGGACAGAGACAGTCATTTCCCATCTCGTTGAAGAACAGGTCGCACAGGGGCACGATGTGACGCTGCTGGCCCCGGGCGACGCCAGAACAGCAGCCAGGCTGGTTTCTTTTTTCGATACATCCCTCATCGATAGTGGGGTGCCCTGGCACGCCCACCTGAAGGCGTATTATCACCTGCACGAATCGGTAGAGTATGTCCGCCGGCACCAGTTTGACATCCTGCATACTCATCTATCTTCATCGGCGGATATGTATCTGTTTCCATTGACGGTGGACCTTTCTATACCCCATGTGATGACCATCCATAGCCGCTTCCCTTTTGATCATGTAGGGGACTGGAACGGGGATGCTGACAGGTACTACCTGCGGAAGTGGGCCAGTTCTGTTGCTGCGGTTGCCATCAGCGAGAGCGCGCGTGCACAGCTCCCTCCTGATCTCAACGTCGTCGGGGTTGTGCATCATGGTGTGCCAATGGCGCTCTTTAAGCCAGCAGTTGATACACCGGAGGAGTTCTATGTGTGGTTGGGCCGCATAGTTCCTGAGAAGGGTCCGCACCTGGCAATCGCCGCGGCGCGTAGAGCCGGTGTCCCGCTCGTGCTGGCAGGGATCGTCGATCATCATGTTCCCGAGGCGGTAAGCTATTTTCGCGAAGTCATTAAGCCGCAAATCGATGGTCGCCAGATCCGCTATTGCGGGCCGGTCTCGCTCTCACAAAAAATCGATTTGTTGAGTCGCGCGCGTGCCATGCTCAATCCCCTCCAGTGGGAAGAACCCTTCGGCATGGTCATGATCGAGTCGATGGCTCTGGGCTGCCCGGTGATTGCCTTTCCTCGCGGCGCTGCCCCCGAGATCGTAGCTCATGGGAAAAGCGGCTTTCTGGCTCGCGATGTAGATGAGATGGTCAGGTATATCAAGCACATTGATCTGCTTGATCGCTCCAGCGTTCGAGCCTATGCGGAGGCGCATTTCTCCGCCCGCGTGATGGCGGAGCAGTACCTTGATCTCTACCACAGGGTGAGGGCCGACGCCCTTCTGCGTGCCCATCGCAATAGCATCAGTGTTACCCCCATCAGCGGCGGGGGGCCTGAACTGGTCTGCGCATGAGGCGGGGGCAGCATCATCTTCTTTTGAGCAGGCTATTCGCCTGAACCCCGGCAAATCCTTACGCAGGGGTGTTCCCACCATCTTTTCCTGGCTAGCGTCACCGGGTGTATGCGACTGTAGTGTATCACCAGAGAAGGCTGCGGGCACCGCGCGGCGGCGCGGTGCCCGCAGCCTTCTCACCTCCCGGCAAACCCCACAGCGCCGGGTTGTTAGCAAGACTTGCACAACTATTGGAGGTTTCTCATCTGCCTCCAATGAAAAATCAATATGCCTGCTCTATGCCTGGATACGTGGGAGAGAGATCCCATACCTGATAACCAGCATACGAGGAAAAAGTAGTTATGATGAAAATGAATCCATACGAATATGAAGCCCCGGTGCCGTGGATACCACAACAGGATCGGGCCTATCCAGATGGAGCGGCATACACGCGCCAGCAGGCTCAACGTTCGAGATCGCAGCAGCGGAATGGAGATCAGAAACTCAAGCCACCGGGGCATATGCCTAAGGCAAGAGCGCTGGCTCTGGCTCGTACATTCAAGAAATGGCTTATTGCTGCATCCCTGGCGGGATTTATCGCATTGAGCGGGTTGGCAGCCTCCCACCAGATCGGCGCCACCGCCAGCGCCACCCGGGCCTCAACAGGCTCTTCTCAGAATGCTGCCTCGACAACCTCATCATCTTCTCAGAGTAATAATAGCTTTTTTAATCAACATGAAGAAGGAAACCACTTTGGATCAAGTAGCTCTTCACAGGGATCCGGCGACGCAAACAGTAACGGGTCGGGCAGTTCTGCCCAGGCACCAGTCACAGCCTCCAACGCCTCCTGAATATAGAACCCCGGCAGGTATGCGTCGCGGGGAGTTTCGGGCGATGGGGACGACAATCTCGCTGCTGCTCCCCGAACAGCAGGTCGATCAGGGACGACAGATCGTTCACAGGCTTTTTAATGCATGGGAACAGGCTCTGAGTCGCTTTCTGCCCGAAAGCGAGTTATCCAGGCTCAACCAGCAGGCGGGAGCGCCCGTCGTCGTCAGCGATTTGCTCTATTCTGTTCTGGCAACCGCGCTTACCGCGGCTCAGGCGACAGAGGGCATCTACGACCCGGCTATGCTCGATCAGCTCGTGCAGTCAGGCTATGATCGCACCTTCGATGACCTTCCGGCGGTCCGTTTCGATCCCATCATGCCTGGGGAGCCGGGGGGAGGGTGGCGCGGCATCAGGGTGAATCCCATCTCCCGGACCGTGACGCTCCCGGCAGGCATCAAGCTCGACTTTGGAGGGATCGCGAAAGGTATGGCCGTTGACGCGGCTCTGGAGGAACTGCGCAAGAACGAGGTCTGCCCGGCCCTGGTCAATGCAGGCGGCGATCTTGCCGTCCTGGGGCTTCCTCCCACTGCCGGGCACTGGCTCATAGCCGTGCCGGGGCGGAGTCAGTTCTGGACGATCCCGCTGCGTTCCGGGGCCGTTGCTACCTCCGGTATAGCTCACCGTCGCTGGTGGCAGGGGCAGACCTTACGTCATCATCTGCTCGATCCCCGTACCGGGCTTCCGGCGCAGAGCGATCTCTGGTCGGTCACAGTCGTAGCGGATCGCTGCGAGCAGGCCGAGGTGGCGGCGAAGGTTGCCTTTATTCTCGGCTCCAGCCGGGGAGCGGACTTTCTACGGCAACATGGCATCGCTGGCCTGCTTGTGCGTGAAGATGGCGCATGGGAAACCGTGGCGCCGTGGCCGGCGCACCTTATGAGAGAGGTGGCGCAGTGACTATATGGCAAGCCGTCACCTGGAATGTCGCGCGGGCGGGCGGATTTACCTCCTACATGCTGCTCACACTGGCTGTGATCGTGGGACTGATGCTTTCGACGCACCTGCAATCGCCCGGCCGATGGCCGCGCCTGCTCAATAGCGAGTTGCATAACTTTCTGTCGCTGCTCAGTTCGATCTTCCTCGGCGTGCATATCCTGGCTGCCTGGGTGGATCCTTTCACCAGCTTTGGTTGGAGCGAGGTCTTTGTCCCGTTCGCAAGCCATTATCGGCCGGTATGGATGGCGCTCGGCATCGTTGCACTCTACCTGGGCATCGCCATTGGCATCAGTACCTGGTTGCGCCCCCATATTGGCTATACCTGGTGGAGACGCCTCCACGTTCTGACGCTGGGCATCTTTGTCCTCGCGACCATTCATGGTATTGGCGCTGGCAGCGATACACAAACCTGGTGGGGACTGGGCATCTATATCGTCAGCACCGTTCTGGTTGGCGCCCTCTTCTGCCGGCGGCTATTCGCCCCGAGGAAGCGCAAGCAGGCTCGTGCACACTCTCCCTCTCGCAAGATCGAAACCATCTCCGTTTGAAATGATGGGAAAGAAGCTGGCCGCCGGGTCTCCCGGCGGCCAGCTTCTTTCCCATCATTTTATTCTTACCATTTATCCCTGCACTTCCACAGACACCGGGCGCGGCATCCTCGCCGCCTGGACAATCATGGTGATAGCAGCCGCCAGCCACCACAGCGCCTGCACCGATGCCAAAGCCTGGACCGCCACAGGTAAAACGAGACTATCGAGGAAGACGATCCCTGAGATGGCAAAAGCAACTCCCACCACGAGCGCCAGGTATCCAAAAACCCCGGGGAGGACGCGCGAGCCGAGGATAACGATGCCTAATGGTATGAAGAGGGCCGGACCCGCGATGATGAAGTAGAGATGCTGGACAGCATGAATCAGGTTGAAGCTGACCAATCCTGTTGCCACCGGATCAGTATATAAAAGGCCATAGTAAAAGACGATCTCGATCAGGCTCACCATCATAAGGATCGCACTTCCGAAAAAGGTCATCCAGCCAGCAAGCCGCGTGGTTGCCCCGGCCTCACACACAATGGCAAAACCGAAAAGCAGGATCAGCAGCATGCCCACTGCCTGTAGCCAGGCTCCCATGAGGGTCGAGCCAAGATGTTGCCCGGCGAAAGCAGCCATCTGCGCGCCTGTCGGATTAAGCGGCGGGCCGGGATAGCTGAAGGATACGTTAATCATGATGACACCGGCGATGCTGCTGATCGCGCTCAGGATGCGGAATAGACGTGTAGACATGGGTACTCTCCTTGTATTTTACGTTCTCAGACTATAAGAAAGGCGCAATCTGACTGAATGCTGTCCATCCGCGACAGCGATGCAGTACTTTGTCTGAGGCAAGTGTAGGACATGCCGCGTTGCCGAAGCGTTGCCTTTCCGCGTTCCTTATTAGCCTTCTCTGCCTGAGGATCAAGCGACCTCCCGGCCTGGCTCTGCCCTCAAGAAACGCTTGCAAGCAACGGTTGCGCAACGCTGCCCTGTCTATACTTGCAGCAAGATGAACACCAACATTGAGCTTACGGCATTCTATGCCGCACCACATACTATGAAAGGCACAGGTGTATGGGCATGAAGACTCCTTCCCGGCGTTCACATCTGTTTACCGTGCGTGTATGGCAGGAAGAACTGGAAGAAGGTCTGGTCGAGTGGCGCGGCAGAGTACAACTGATGACCAGCGGTGATGTGCGCTACTTTCGGGATTGGAGTGCGCTTGTCCCTCTGCTCCTCACAATGTTGTCGGAATCCCATGCTCTCTATGATCTAAAGGAAAATGGTATTGATATAGAGCAATCCTCTCTCACTGAGAGGAAAGAAAGGAACGAATGATGAACGCCAATATGACAGAGCGCGGGCTGTTTTCGCGCCAACCGCTTTCTACACTCGGCAAGCTCTCATTCTGGGCATACGTCGTGACAATGATCGCCGGCATTGGAGGCATCATCGCGCTGACGGCCTCTACCGGCGCGCCAAGCCGCGACCTTGTTACCACTACCATTCTGACCGTCGTGACTGCACTCCTGGTCGTGAGCGGCATTCGCTGGCTGCAAGCTCTGGGCGCGCTGACGGGTCTGTACATCCTCTACATCTCCGTGGCCGAGCCGTTCGCCTTTGAAAGCCTCGCCAATCCAAAGGTGATCCAGTATGGAGGCATGGGCCACTTCGTAGGGAACGTCATTATCAGCGGCCTTTCGCTCGTGGCACTGACGGCTAATGTCGGAGAGACGCTGCGCAACTTCCGGCGCGAAGGCAATCGTCAGATGCCGCGCTGGTTCTCGCTTATCCTGAGCGGCGTGATCGGAGCAGTGATCGGAGCCATCCTCATCGGTGCCATCTCGCAGCCGCCTGCCACGGCCAGCACCGGGCTGACCAACGGCGTGCCTACCGTGCATATGAGCGCCGGCAATTTCGACACATCGTCAGTAACGATCAGCAAAGGCTCGAAACTCATGCTTGTGGATGATACCTCGTCGCTGCATATCCTCGCCAATGGCTCCTGGCAGGGCAACTCGGTCAGGCATGAGCGCGAGCCGGGCGCTCCCCTGGTCAACAACCTCCAGGTGAGCGGAAACAGTGTGGAGATCGGCCCTTTCAACACAGCAGGCACCTACCACATCTATTGTGAGGTCCACCAGGGAATGAACCTGACCATCGTTGTCCAGTAGACAGCGTGCACCAATACTGTTAAGATGGTATCCACCAGGGAATGTCATCCTGAGTGCAGCGAAGGATCCGAATGTCTCCACGCGTGGATCCCTCCCCCTTCGCTGGCGCTCAGGGCTGCGGCTTACTGCACTCAGGATGACACAGCCCGGGGGGAACGGACTCGTGCAGCTTTCAATTATTCGCGCCAGAATCAGCATGTAACCGAGGAAGCAGGTTATGGCTACGTTCCAGGTAGTATCGCGAACGGCGTCGTCCACTGATCCGCCGAAGCCGCGACGCAGGCGCCTGCCGCCGCAGTGGTACGCCGTTTTCCGCATTTTCAGAGGCATGAGCCTCTCCGCGCTCCTCTTTATTGTGGTGCTTACTCTTTCCCACTCCGACTATACCTTTATCCTGCTTCCTGCGCTGCTGAGCCTTTTCATTGCCGGCACGCATGGTTACACGCTCAACAGGTTGCTCAACAGTACTCCGTTCTATCTCCTGCTCACCCTCTGCTTTGCCGTTATCTACTATGCGTTCATCACAGAAGGGGTATTATTCACACACGCCGCCTCCGATACCCGGCATATCATCCTGGTGACAACCGCGCTCGCCTGGGGTGTCATACTTGAACCCGCGCGAGGCTATATTCAGTCGCGCATCGAGCAGCGCTTCAACGTGCGCAATCGTGAGGCGAGCAAAGCCGTGGAAGCCTTCACCGCGACACTGCGCGAAGAGATCAACCTCGATCAGTTGCGTGAGCACTTTCTGAACGTCATCCAGCAAACTTTGCAGCCCTACTCTGTCTCCCTCTGGCTCCGCATGACGCTCCGGCAGCAGGAGCGAGCCGCGACGGATGCGGAGTATACCGGGCGCAGTGCCGCCGACGATGATGCGCTGATCGCCCACGTTCTGCGCTCCCCGGGGATCACGGAAATCTATCGGCTCTCTCTGGATTCGCCGCTGCTGCGTGATTTGCGGCAGCAGAGCGCCGAGATCATCCTGCCCCTGGCAAGTCAGGGTGATTTGATCGGCCTGCTTATACTGGGACCGCGCCTGGACGGCGAGGAATATGCTCACACGGATCGCGACTTGCTTGGCGCGCTCGCAATCCAGGTCGCCCCGGCGCTGCGTGTCGCCCAGATGGTCCAGCAGCAGCAGGAGGAGGTACGCGAGCGCGAGCGTATCGAGCAGGAATTGCGCACGGCGCAGGCTATCCAGCGCGCCTTTTTGCCCGCCAGTGTGCCCACCCTCCCAGGCTGGCGGCTTGTGCCGTACTATCAGCCCGCACGCGAGGTTGGCGGCGACTTCTACGATTTCCACTCCTTTGAAGATGGGCGGCTTGGCCTGGTGATCGGCGATGTCACCGGCAAGGGCGTGCCCGCTGCTCTGCTGATGGCAACCGTTCACACCATGCTGCGCACCGCCGTGCAGGGAACAGGCTCTCCGGCGACGACGCTGGCGCGCGTCAACGCGCTGCTCTCAGCCGAAATTCCAGATGGCATGTTTATCACCTGCTTCTACGCGCTGCTCGATCCTCGCAGCGGGCGCCTGCGCTACGCCAACGCCGGCCACGAACCGCCTTACCGCCAGCATGCGGGGGGCGCAGCCGAACTGTGGGCGACGGGTATGCCGCTGGGCATGATGCCCGATTCCACCTATGAAGAGCAGGAGACCACACTCTCCCCCGGCGAGTGCCTGCTGTTCTACAGCGATGGACTGGTTGAGGCTCACAACACCGCGCGCGAAATGTTTGGCTTCCCACGCCTCCAGCGCTCGCTCGCGGCACATGTCAATGGCACATCGCTGATCGATTTCCTGCTCGGCGAGCTGAGAAGCTTTACCGGCGAGGGATGGGAACAGGAGGACGACGTAACGCTGCTCATGCTACAAAGAACCCTGGATCCCACCAGTCATGACCCCGGCTATCACGAGCACATATCTTAGAGATAGCCCATCTGCCCGGCCAGCGGCAGCGTCTGCCGCAGCAGTTCCCGGGCCTCATCACAGCGCCCGGCGTCCCATTCCTGCAAAGCTGCTTCAAGTCGCGCCTTTACCTCACCGGCGGGTGGCTGCTGAGAGGGGTCGAGCAGCGCGCGTACATAGTTTATGGCTTCGGCGATCTTTCCTTGCGTGAGCAGAACGCCGATGAGCGGCCACAGTCCTACCCAGAGCGGCGTGTTGCCACGCCGCTCCTCTATCGACGCGCGGGCACAGGACTCGGCTTCGATCAGATCGCCATCGCGCCAGGCCACCCAGGCCCGATGGCCGGTAAGGATAGTATTCTTCCCGGCCTGCGGCCTTGCCTGGGCGCGCGCAATGATATTGCGTACCTGCTCCACCTGCCCGCGCCGGCGATAGACGAATGGCAGATAGGTCAGACAGCGCGCCTGTATCGCGGCACTGCCTCCTCGTTCCCCAAATTGGAGCGCGGTAAGCAGTTCCTTCTCCGCTTCATCAAGCTGGCCTGCGCCCAGAAGGCTGATGCCAAGTCCCATGTGCGAGAATGCCTGCGCGGCCCTATCTCCAGTTTGTTCAAAGATAGCGAGCGCGGCTCGACAATATGAGATGGTCTGTTCCGAGGTCACATGCCGGTCCCGCACGGTATCACGAGCGGACATTGCCAGTAAGAAGTA